>Ga0105248_10000087_pt1 | contig 104316 bp, 75 predicted proteins | sample KBSS34metaG_FD_81524 | JGI IMG/M metagenome (GOLD analysis project Ga0105248, IMG submission 81524) | Switchgrass rhizosphere microbial communities from Kellogg Biological Station, Michigan, USA - KBS S3-4 metaG | ecosystem: Host-associated > Plants > Roots > Rhizosphere > Soil | place... | reverse complement strand
GATTTCGACCACGGCAGCGACCCCGACGTTCTCGGTTGCCGCCGGAACGTATACGGTTGCGCAGAAGGTTTCCATCGCGGATGCGACGACGGGGGCGGTGATCTACTACACGACCAACGGCAGCACACCGACAACATCTTCAACCAAGTACACCGGGGCGATCACGGTCAGCGCGAGTGAAACGATCAAAGCGATTGCTGTGGCGACAAACTACAAGAACAGCGCGGTTGCATCGGCTGCATACGTGATCTCGTTAACGGCTGCGACACCGAAGTTCTCGGTTGCCGCCGGAACGTATACGGCTGCTCAGAACGTTACCATCGCGGATGCGACGACGGGAGCGGTGATCTACTACACGACCAACGGCACCACGCCGACAACATCTTCAGCCAAGTACACCGGTGCGATCACGGTCAGCACGAGTAAAACGATCAAGGCGATTGCAACGGCTACCAACCAGAAGACGAGCGCGGTGGCATCGGCGGCTTATGTGATCACATCGCCAAGTGCCGCGGCGCCGACGTTCTCTTTGGCCACCGGCACCTACTATGGGGCGCAGACGGTCTCTCTCAAGACTGCGACGGCAGGAGCGTCCATTTACTACACCACCAACGGCACTGCACCGACGACGTCTTCGACTAAGTACTCGACGGCGCTCAAGGTGAGCGCCACTGAAACGATCAAGGCGATTGCCGCTGGCACCGGTATGAAGACCAGTGCGGCTGCCTCAGCAGTGTATGTGATCGCTACGACTGCCGCGGCGCCTACCTTCTCGGTAGCGGCCGGAACCTATTCGGCTCCTGTGACTGTCTCCCTCAAGGATGTTACGCCGGGTGCGGTGCTCCATTACACAACCAATGGCAGCACACCGACGAGCACATCGACCACATACACGACGGCGCTCAAGGTGAGTGCTACTCAAACGATCAAGGCAATCGCGGTTGCCACGGGCGTGAAGACCAGTGCTGTCTCCTCGGCGGCCTATGTGATCGAACCTGTAACGGCGACTCCAACCTTCTCGGTGGCGCCGGGCGTCTACACCGCGGCTCAGACTGTCTCTCTCAAGGATGCGACGAGTGGCGCGGTCATCTACTACACGACGAACGGCACGACGCCGACCACGTCCTCAACCAAGTACAGCACGGCGATCAAGGTTTCCGCTACGGAAACGATCTCTGCCGTTGCCATTGCTTCAGGACATAAGGCAAGCGCTGTGGCAAAGGGCACATTCACCATCGGGGCGACAACGGGCAGCGTCTTTACCAGCGGGCAGATGGTTCTCCATGGTTCGTCGGCGCTGGTCGGGACCGCTCTTCAACTGACTGACGGCCAGCCTGGAGAGGAATCGGTTGCATGGTCGGCGAAGAAGGTGGCGGTCGGTACCTTTACTGCCGGTTTCACCTTCCAGCTTCCCAAATCAACCGCGGATGGCTTTACTTTCGCGATTCAGAATGGCTCCAAAGGCACATGGGAGATCGGGTCGGAAGCGAATGGCCTGGGCTACAGCGGCATCAGCAAGAGCATCGCTATCAAGTTTGGCCTATACGACGACGCGAAGAACGCACAGGTGTCGCAGACGGGTTTGATCCTGAATGGAGCGAATCCGAACACACAGTCGATCGATATGACGGCGTCCAAGATCTCGCTGCACGCGGGACATGTCATGTTTGTGCAACTGGTGTATAACGGGACGACCTTGATTGAGACCGTCATTGACAAGACTACGGGAGCGGTATTCACGCATAGCTACACCGTAAACCTTGCGTCGATCCTGGGTAGTTCGACCGCCTATATCGGGTTCACTGGAAGCACGGGGGCTCTGACATCCACGCAGAACATACTTACGTGGAGCTACTCGGGCAAGTAACGCTCGATCCCGATTGTATGAAAACTTGAGTCATGTTTGAAACGTGCCATGCCTGGAGCATGGCACGTTTTTTTGCGATTCAATGCGCGAAGGGATAGCAATTTCACTTCTCCACGGTGACGAAGGGAAGCTGCCACAGGTTTGCGCGTCTGCTCTATGCCCGTACTGCGTTAGAAAACAGAGGGTGCGCAAGGCAGCTAGAACAGCTCGCGAATCATTTGCGCCCGGAAGCGATTCCAATCCGCTTTGGTGTTTACCAAGGCCCTGGAACGGGCTGCTTCTGCGCAGCGCACCAGGAATTCGCGGTCGGCGTGGAATTGTGCAATGCCGTCGGCCAAGCTCTCGACATAGGCATTGGGAACAATCAAGCCATCCACGCGATGGCGAACCGTGTCCTGGCTGGCGACCGAACGGTAGGCGATGACCGGCGTTGCCGCGGCGATAGCGTCGAAAAAGGCCCGTCCAAAATCGCTGGTCAAGTGAGGCATGAGAAAGATATGAGCCGCGGCCAGGGCATTGCGCAATTCTGGCCCTGGAGAGACTGTTCCGGGAAATTGGGCGATGTCGGCAATGCCGAGTTTCTGGGTGAGGAGTTTATAGGACTCGGCATATTTGCCGCCCCCGTAGAGAGTCGCATGGACGGGTATATTCCAGTCTTTGAGAAGGGCAATGGCGCGAAGGAAAAAATCGATACCCTTCAGCGGCTCCATGCGGCAGGCGACCACTAATTTGAGGGGCGCGCCACTGCGAATCTGTGTGCATTTGGCGGCGAAGTCGTCCGCGTCGATGACGTCACTCGATTCATGCACCGGTTGACGAATGGCGACTGCGTTGGCGGCGAACTCCCGATAACGGGCTACGGCGGCGGGGGTGTGCAGGAAGGTAAGAGAAGCAGAGGCTACGCGTTTTCTGACCTGCTCATCGAGGCTGCGCAGAGCGCGCTGTCTGCGAAATTTCTGGAATGGGTTTCTGGTGGGGCGTACCCACTCCCAGTTGAGCATGTCGTAGAAGTCTTCGGCGACCACGAAGAGAGTTTTCTTGTTATGCCGAACGGCCACGTCATGCGCGTGATAGAGGGTTGTGTAGGGATCGAAGAGGTTGGAGGTATGAACCAGATCGGCATTCATCGCCGCCCTTCGAAGCGCGCGGCGGGTGCGGAATGGAAAGGTGAGATCGAAGCGCGAGGTGTGTACGGGCAGGGCCACGAAGGTCACGCCGTCTGAAGGAGTGAGGGTCATGGTGCCGGGACCCCAGGCATGGAGAGACTGCACGGAAGGCAGCTTTGGCGCTGCGACTGTAACCGGGCCGACGGAAGCGACGAGGCCCTTCAGGTCTTCACCCCACAAACTGCTGAGGACGACGGATCCGTCATCTGCCTGTGCATACGCAATATGTGTGACCAGAAGATAGCGCATTGTTTCTTTCATACCGGACGAGAACAGGGTGTGTGCCAGGACTCGTTCCGTGAGGTAGCAATCAGGTATGGAACAGAGAGTAATAGCCCAGCCGTTCCAGTATGCCTTTCACGCGCTGCTCGCGGTAATAGGTGTCGGGGATCAGTTCCTTGAAGGGAAGAATTGCTCCAGGGGCGGTGCAGTCCTTCTGCCGGTCGAGCATTCCTTTCACCTTGGCTTCGGCCAGCCACCACTTTGCCTCGCCGCCGGCATGAAAGCACTTGATCGTCGAGAAATCTTCGAAGCGGAGCAATTGCACGCCGGGTATTCCGAGCTTGCGCGAGATACGCTTGAGCTGGCTACGATGCCAGCAATGCCAGAGATCCGGATTCAGGTAGCCGCCGCCGATGCGCATGGCCAGTGCTGCCCAGACGATAGCTTCGATGTGCATGACACGGCGGAGCGAGGCTACACCAAGCCGGGTTAGAAGCCATTCCAGCCAATCGAGATCGACCGGAGCGCGCCACCCGCCGATGCCGATGTCTACGTGGTGGGCGAAACGGATGCCTTGCTCCATGGCGGCTCGAACTGTCTCCGGAGGAACCAGGCAACTGGGCTTCTGCCACATCAGCAAGACGCCGGATTGTGGCGTGGTTTCAAAGCGGAAATGATTGGGGAAGTAGATGTCCGGATCGAGCAGAACCATCTCCTCTCCATCCTGGGTGAGGAGAACCGGATCAGTGATCTTGCGCCAGCAGGGGTGGCCATGCCGGAAGAGGCGGAGATTGGGATAGCGGCCGAAGAGCGATGCCTCGCGATCGGCGAGTTCATCTTCAGCGAAGACCGACCAGAGATGCCCGGTGGTGTTCTGGCGCAGGGCAAGTTCTTCAGCCAGGGTTGCTTTATCCGCCTCAGAATCAGTAACGAGATGAAGGTGGACGGCTTCAGTGGAGTTGCGGAACAGGCTCTCCAGCGCATAGCGAGCATAGCCAAGGGCATGCGGTGAAATGACCATGAAGACCCGGCGCGGAGCTGTCGATGTCATGGGTGTCCCGGCTTCGGCCATCAGAGTATACCCCTTTGAGAAACGTGAGGCTGGGGCCGGTCAACCCGTTGCTGCGAGATATCGGAGATCGCAAGGCGAAGAGGCTCAGCCGCTACCTTGGCGTTTACCTCGGTCGATTCAGCCATATTCAATGACGCTGCGGTGGGTCTCATCTGTGTATTTGAGTCTGGACGTCCCGGTGCGGATTCCTGCGCTGCGGGAAGAAATCCCTCGTGTTTCAGGCCCGCTACGGCAAAGCCGGGGTAGATGCGGCCGATACGGCGCTTCAGGTACTTTACGACCTTTGGAGTTCTCTGCCAGCTTTGCGTAATGAGAAATCCGCTGATGACGAAGAAGGCCCACACGCTGATGTTGCCGAAGGTGATCTGGCCATGTGTGAGCCGCATGAGGGGCTCTGTGTCATTGGAGCCGCGGGTGAGCGGAAAGCTATGCGAGAGAATCACCAGAATGGCAAAGATGAGACGCAGCGAATCGAAGTTGTTCGTCACGCTGACTCGTTGGCCTGAATTCTGGGAATGACTGAGCATATTTGTATCTTCGGGGCAGCGTTCTATGACCGCAACTCCCCAACAGTTGCAAAAGGGGCACCAAAAGTGCGTAAGGGGCTTACTTCGATTGTACTTGCAGGCATACGGCGTATTTCGCCTGAAAGCTGGTTGCGTTTTGTTGGAACACAGGAGCAGATTGGCTCATGAGCGCTGCTCCTGTGCGTAGGCCTCGGCGAGGCTCTGACGTAGGAACTCACCCACAATGTGAAGATTGGGGGCGAGAAACATGGATTCGTGATCGCCAGGCGCCCATAGAACTTTGATCCCGCCCAGAACGATCGATTCCCAGCCACAGTGCTCTTGTGCGCCGGGGATATAGGGAGCCTCCTTGGCACGGATCAGAGTCATTGGACCAGGATAAGGTTCGACTCCCCGGTACTCTTTAAGCGAGTTGAGGGTGGTCAGGCTGACGTTGTGCATGAAATGGGGAAGAGGCAATCCGAAGCGGTGGCAGAACCACTCCGCGAAGGCCCAGTTTTTCAGGTAGAACTTGCTACGCAGGGAAGAGAGCTTGTTGTTGACGGCCAAGGTGACATAACGTACCCGCTGATTGAAGGACAGGTTCTTCCAGCGGTTGCGATGAAAAAGGTATTTGCGGTGAAGGGTGGCGCGGAGAGTCATTTCGGGCCGCCCTGCCTGTTCGCGGGCCAATTCGGCTGCATAGCCAGGCCGCCAGGAATCAAAGAGCACCAGGAAGCCGACGGTTTCTCCGGCAGCTACGATCTGCCGGGCAGTTTCGACGGCCAGTGGACCGGCTGCACACCAGCCTCCAATGTAGTACGGTCCAGTGGGCTGAATGGATCGCATCTCATCCAGACAGGCCGCAGCGCGCTGCTCCACGGTCATATCCTTTGCGTCGGTGTCCAACTCACGCAGGCCGTAGAAGGGGCAATCGTCGCCCAATTCTGCGGGAATGCCCTGATAGAGCAGGTAGGAGTGAATCATGAAGAAAGGAGGGCGGGTGCCCTTGGTCTGAACTGGCACCAGGGCGGAGTAGTACGCGCGGCCGCGGACGATATCCGCCAACTGCTCGACGGTAGGCGCGTTGAAGATCGTGGTGATGGGCAGCGAGGTTCCGAGCACTTTATTGATGCGTGCAAAGAGACGCACGATCATCAATGAATAGCCGCCAAGTTTGAAGAATGAAGTACGGACACCGATGGGCCGGACGTTGAGCACGTCCTCCCAGACCGCAACCAGCCTGGACTCAAGCTCATCCCGCGGCGGGAGGTATTCGTCCGAGGGAGCTTCGGCGCGCCTGGAAGATCCGGGAGCCGGAAGCCGGGTCAGGTCCGCTGAGCCATCCGCGCGCCGGGCTATTGTGTCGACTGCGATCAACTCCGCGCCGGCTACATGGCCGGGGGCAACTGCCTGGAAGTGATCTCGTGCTGCGCGGGTATTGTTATCCGCTGGTGCGAAGGGCTGGAAGTAGGCGACCAAGGTAGGCGCATCGTTGACCTGAACGATGGCGGCGACAACATCCGCCACGGCGGGATTTTGCCAGAGAAAATCCTCCAACTCGCCAAGCCGGAGGCGATAACCATGCAACCGGATCAGACGGCTGGTGAGATCGAGAACCTCGATGTTTTCGTTTCCGTCCGTTCCGCTCTGCGGGGCAGTGCGGGCCAGGTACCCTGTGCGCACTGTCTTATCACTCGAACTCAAAGCCAGCTCGCCGGAGACGCCTCCAGGAACGGGACGGCCGTTGTCATCGAGAATGGTAAGGCGTTGGCCAGCCAGGGGAACGAAGCCAGGCTGGGACTCGCCGGAAATCTTGGAAATCGCCAGGGGGCCGGCAGTGAGCTCGGAAGAAAGAAGCGCCCAGATGCGGAGCGGGGTTGAAGAGAGACGTTTCAGCTGGGCGCTATTCAGCAACCCGTCACGAACGACGAAGTTCAGGCGCCGATCGCCTGCCCAGCGATGATGGACAGCGGAGAGCAAAGTTGCAGGGCTTGCGAAAACGAAGGAGACCTGATGGCGATCGAGCAGGGCCTTGATCTGGTCGGTGGCGCTGCTGCCGGAAGACAAAAGCGTGCAGCCTGCGGCCAGTGGAAGAAGCAGGTCGATCCACGCATCGGTCGCCGAGGAGGCGGGATAGCGAAGGACCACGTCGCCCGGCCGAAGGTCCAGCGCGCTAGCGGTTCCGAGCAGTTGCTGAAGAGTGGCCTGATGCGTCGCCGATCGTCCTTCAGGTGTAGTGGCGGTTCCGATCCATGCGATTGCGGACGGATCGGGATAGGCAACGGCTTCGCTATTCGCGGGTGGTCGATTTGCGTCTGGTTTGAGAAGACCTTCGTAGGATGACGTGCCCGGCACAGTCGAAGCGAAGGTACTCGACGCCAGTGCGAGCCCAGGATTTTGCGCGGAGAGAATTTGTTTCCACTCGTCGGTGCTGCAGGAGGCAGGCAATGGGAGGGCGATCGCTCCAATACGGAGCAACGCCCAGGCAGCCGCAGCATCGTTTGCAGAGTATTCGAGGCGGATAGCCACGGTTTGCCCAGCGGACACGCCGAGGCTACGGAGAGCGGAAGCCATCTGCAGGCTTCGTTCGCGCAGCCCACGCCAGCTAAGCCCCTCATCCCTATCCGCGCCGAGAATGGCGATGGAGTCGGCTTGTGTTTCAGCACGGTTATCGAGCCATTGAGCCAGAGAAGCCACCTGACTCGACAGCGTGCCGTGCAGTTCGCCGGAGGTCGATACATGGGTCGGGTTTACGGTTGAGGCGAGTACATTTTCAGCCGGGGTAGAAACCGAAGCGACAACCAGCGGCAGGCGGGAGACAGTGATCGAGTCGTCGTCCATGACCGCTTCGAGCACGCGCACGTACATCTCAATCAGGCTGACGATGCGTTCCTTGCGGAAGAGGACGGTGTTGTACTCCATCTGCAGCCGAGGCCCTTCAGCGCGCTCGACGATGCTGACCAGCAGATCGAAGTTGACGCCTCCGGAGACCGATGGACGCGGCGTGACTTTCAGGCCGGGCGCTTCCTGCGGCTGCATGAAGGCCTTCTGATAGACGAAATAGACCTGCAGAAACTGGGAAGTGGCGCCAGCCTGGTCGAGCTGAAACTCTTCCATCAGACGCGAAAAAGGCAAGTCCTGATGAGCGTACGCTTCGGTGCTCCACTGGCTGACGCGCTGCAGCAACTGCGCATAAGTAGGGTCGCCGTTTACGTCGGCGAGAATGACCTGCGGATTGGCGAAGCGTCCGACCACGTTCTCCATGCCTGGCTGCGTGCGGTTGGCAATGGTGGAGCCGAGCAGGAATTCGCTCTGGTTGGCGTAGCGGGCAATCAGCGCTTCAAAAGCTGCGAGCAACACCTGATGCATGGTGGCGTTGTGGGTGCGGCAATAAGCCTTGAGCCGCGTCGTCAGCGCTGGCGACAGGAGCGTGGATTCGATGTGTCCCGGATAGCTTTTCTGAGGCAGCCGAGGCCGGTCCGTGGGAAGATCAACGGCGGGCAGGCCGCGATGAATATGGGTGCGCCAATAAGCGAGCGCCGCCTGGGCGGCTTCGCTCTCCAGCCATTTCTGCTGCCACACGGTGAAATCTGCAAACTGGAAGGGTAGCTCGGGCAGCTTTGGCTCGAGTTGCTGCGAGAAGGCTGCGTAGAAGTCGGTGAAGTCCCGGATGAGAATGCCGTTGGACCAGCCGTCGCAGACGATGTGGTGCATGGTAAAAGCGAGGTAGTGCAGGCGGTCAGTGACGTGAATCAGACGGACGAAAAAGGCCGGTCCGGCAGCCAGATCGGCGCGGGCGTGGCTGTGTTCTTCGATGGCCGCAGCGGCGGCTGGTTCGCGTTCTGCCTCGGGCAGGTTGGAGAGATCGGTGACCGAAAAACTGTAAGGAGCCTCTTCCGAGATGATCTGGCAGAGACGATCGTCCACCATGCGAAAGGTGGTGCGCAGCGCCTCATGGCGCTCAACGATGGCGCGAATGGACTGCTCGACGACGGAGTCAGTTATTGAGCCTTCAAGGCGCGCAGCGATAGCCATGTTGGACGCGGTTGAAGAGCCGTCCAACTGGTCCAATGTCCAGTAACGAATCTGTTCCAGGCTGGCGGGGAAGACATAGACGCCTTCCTCCTGGCTGCCTTCGGGCGGAGGATTGGTGAGACCTGCGTCTTCGAGCCGGGCCTGATCCATTTTTTCTACCGGTAGATGCACACCTTCAAACGCTGAGGGTGGTCTCATACATAGAGCTCCAAGGAAAAATACCGCGAGTACTACTTCAAAGTTGTTTGCGGTCTGCGGTGAAGAGAGCGGGGGACGGCCTGAATGGCGCCTACGCTCTTCTGTGCAACCTGATTGTTGGAATCCGATTCAAGTTGTTCACAGATCGCCGCAACGGTTCTGAACTGAAATACGTGACGCGCTGTCAGTTGCAATCCTGCCTGATTCGCCAGGGTAATTATCCTAAAGATTAGCAGCGAATCGCCACCCAGCTCGAAAATTGTGTCGTCAATGCTAACCTCTTTGACGCCCAGTACTTTGGACCAGATCGACGCCAGGGTCTCCTGAGCCGGTGTCCGAGGATAGACGATGGAGCGAGCGCGCATCAACTGCTCCGGCACAGGCGCAGGCAATGCACGCCGGTCGACCTTGCCATTGATGGTTCTGGGCAGGCTTTCGAGCAGCATGATGGCCGCCGGCTGCATGTAGTCGGGAAGCTGTTCCTGCAAATGCTTGCGCAACTGTGGAACCAACTGCGCGGCCAGTGTTGCTACGTCGCCGGGAACCGCAGGGATAACGTAGGCCGCCAGACGCTTGTCGCCGGGTGCATCAAATGCAGAGACCCAGTCGGTGCGGACGGCGACGACCGCAGCACGAACCAGAGGCGAGCGTTCCAGGGCGTTCTCAATCTCAGCCAGCTCGATGCGGTAGCCGCGAATTTTGACCTGCGTATCGCCGCGGCCCAGAAACTCGATGGTGCCGTCGGCATTGCTCGAACGGAAGCGGGCCAGGTCGCCGGTCCGATACAGCTTTTCTGTGCGTCCGGTTTCGAGTGAGACTTCAATGAATTTTTCGGCCGTCAATTCAGGAGAATTCAGGTAGCCGAGTGCGAGACCGTCACCGGCGGCATAGAGTTCTCCGGTTACGCCTGGAGGGAGGGCTTTCTTATTGGCATCCAGGATGTAGGCCCGGGTGTTGGCGATCGGTTTTCCGATGGGCACTGTGCCGCCGGCCAAACTTTCAACCGTGATGTGATGGCAGCAGGTAAAGGTGGTGTTCTCGGTAGGGCCGTATCCGTTGATGAGCTTGATGTGTGGCAACTCTTCGCAGACTTTGCGGGTATGGGCAACGGAGAGTACGTCGCCGCCGGCGAGCAATTGGCGCAGTGGACGGATCACGTCGATGTGTTCAGTCACGATGAGATGGAAGAGCGCAGCGGTCAACCAGACTGTGGTGACTCCGTACGAGCTGATGAGCCGGCCAATCTCTTCCGGAGTGATGCGGTCCGCAGGTCCGAGGACGAGCTTGCCTCCGTTGAGCAGGGCTCCCCAGATTTCAAAGGTGGCTGCGTCGAAGGAGATAGGCGCAAGCTGCAGGAAAACTTCATCGGGCGAGAAGCTGGCGAAATGATTGTTCTTGACCAGCCGGAGTACCGCGCGATGCGGCACCAGCACTCCCTTTGGATTGCCGGTTGATCCGGACGTATACATGACGTAGGCCAGTTGATCGGGGTTGTGCGGAGTGACGGGCACGGCGTCAAGGTTGTGCTGAGCTTCGAGCGCTACCGCTGGCCAATCCTGATCGAGAAGGACCAGAGTGGTTTGGAGAGCGGGTAGTTCGGATGCGATTGCACGTTGAGTCAAAAGCACTTTGGCTTGCGAGTCTTCAATCAGGAAGGCCAGACGCGAAGCAGGATAGCTGGGATCAACTGGCACATACGCCGCGCCTACTTTGAGGATCGCGATCAAACCGACGATGACTTCGAGGGAACGGTTGAGCGAGACTGCTACGCGATCTCCGTGCGCGACGCCGGATTTGAGAAGGAAACGAGCGAGCTGATTGGCTTTCTCATTGAGTTCGGAATAAGTAAGGGAATCGCTGCCTCCGATAACCGCGATAGCCTTCGGTGTTGCGACAACCTGCCGCTCGAAGACATTCTGAATGGATTGTTCGCGAGGATAGGTTGCATCGGTCGCATTCCAGTTGACGAGAATCTGTTGCAATTGCTCGGCAGTGAGGAGAGAGACCTGTCCGGCAGGCTGCTCGGCATTGGCGACAAAGGCTTCGAGAATCGCGTTGAGATGGCCGAACCAACGATCGATGGTCGATTCATCGAAGAGGCCGGTGTTGTAATCGCAGTCGAGCCAGAGCTCACTGCCGCGATCAATGAAGTTGAAGAAGAGGTCCATGTTGACATGGGTCTTGGGATTGGCGCTGAGATCGACGGTAAGCCCTTCGAACTTGAGCCCCGCGCCGACCTGTTCCACGTTGAACTGAACCTCGACCAGTTGCAGCCGCGAAGGATCGCTGGGAATCTTGAGCTTGTGCAGCAGGGTGCCGTAGGTGTAGTCCTGATGGTCCTGTGCATCGAGCAGTGTTTTCCGAGTCTGTTTGAGGAATTGCGCAAAACTTTGCTCGGGCTGCAGGTGACTGCGGATGGGCAGGAAGTTCACGCCGTGGCCGACCAGCGTGCCGCCGTTTTCAAGCTGTGCCTGCCCGGCGACGGGGATGCCAATGACGACATCTTCCTGCTGCGAGAGGCGATGGATCAGGAGAGAGAAGCCGGAAAGCAGCGTTGCAAAGAGCGTGCTGCCCTGCCTGGCGCCAGCCTTGCGGACAGCCTTCAGTACTTCGGGCGGGAAGACGAAGCGCTTGGTTGCGCCTGCGTTTTCGCGTAACGCTGGACGCGGGTGATCGGTTGGCACCTGGAGAGCGTTGGGTACGGTCTTGAACTGATCGAGCCAGAACGTTTCAACTTTAGCGCGTTCAGGCGAGTTGAGCTGTGCATGCTGAGTTGTAGCGTATTCGCTAAAGGTGAGGGCAGCGGGCAGGGAAGCGCTCTGACCTTTAACCGATGCGTTGTAGAGTTCACTCAGTTCGCTGAAGAGTACATTGGTCGACCAGCCGTCGAAGATGATGTGGTGCGCGGTGAACACAAGAATGTGGTCTTCCGCAGCCAGGCGAATCAGACGGGTGCGGAAGAGCGGGCCTTGAATGAGATGAAAAGGTGTCGATGCTTCGGTATAGAGGATCTGGTCTTTCGCGTCTTGCTTTTCTGCGGCGGAAAGTGCGCTGAGGTCGTCGACGGGAAGATTGACTTCGCTGTTGGCGGAGACGTGTACGGTCTCGCCATTGGCGTCGATGGTAGAGCGCAGAGCTTCGTGCCGGACGACGAGCTGTTCCAGGCCACGCTGCAAGGCGTCTGCGTTGAGCTTGCCGGTTAGAACGAGCGAGGTGGATTCATTGAAGGCGCAGTTTGCTTCATCGCCGAGTTGCGTGCCCAGGAAGATTTCGCGCTGCTGTTCAGTGATGGGAAAATCGAGGGCGACGGGCACAGCGGTAACAGCTTGAGCTGCTGGGATTGCTGCGGATTCCTGAGTGGATTGTGAAGAGGGCAGAACCTGCCCGGCCTTCATCTTTTCAAGCCCCTTGCGGAAGGCCGCGCGCACTTCATCAAGATCGGTGTTGGTATGGGCGGTGGTGAGGAAGCAGGGGAATCCTTCCTGGATGTGGATGCCCTGTTCGCGCAGGTGGAAGTGCAACATGCGCGCCAGCTTCGGATCGCTGGGAACAGGGAAATAGAACCAGGAGGAGAAGGTCTCAAGCTGCGAGGGGTACGAGAACTCGGCGAGGATGTCGTTGAGGTCCTTGACCAAGGCAGAGGTCTTGGCGGCCAATTCTGTCTGCAGCTGATCTCCTGATTCTTTCAAGTGCCGCAGGCTGGCGCGAACGGCAGCCATGGCCAGCGGATGGCGCATGAAGGTGCCGGCGTAGAAGGTGACGCCAACCTGCGGGAAGGAATCGTCACCGAACTGCCAGGCTCCCCCGTCGAGCGCGTCCATGAATGCGGGAGTACCGGCGAGAATGCCCATGGGCATTCCACCCGCTACAACTTTGCCGTATGTGGCGAGGTCGGCCTTGATGCCGAAGAGAGCCTGCAGGCCGCCGATGTGGGTGCGGAAGCCGGTGACGACTTCGTCGAAGATCAGCGCGGAGCCGGATTTCTCGGTAATGCTGCGTACTTCTTTGAGGAACTCGACAGGACGCAGCTCGGGATGCCGGCTTTGGACGGGCTCGACCAGTACAGCTGCGATTTCATCGGCGCGCTGGCGGATGATTTCGAGAGCCTCGGGCGTGCCGTAGTCGAGTACCAGGATATTGGCGACGCTCTCGCGCGGAATGCCGGGTGCGACGGGCATCGAGCGCTGATTGCCTACAGACTTCACTAGCACTTCATCGAAGCTGCCGTGATAATCGCCGGAGAACAGGACGACAAGATTGCGGCCGGTGACGGTGCGGGCGAGCCGCATTGCGCCCATCACTGCTTCGGAGCCCGTATTGCAGAAGGTGACGCGCTCCATGCCGGTGAACTCGCGAATCAATTCGGAGCATTCACCGACCAGCTCGGTCTGTGGTCCGATGGGGAAGCCGAGTTCCATCTGCTCGCGCAGTGCGTCGAGAATGAAGTCGGGCGAGTGTCCATAGAGGATTGCGCCGTAGCCGTTGAGGATGTCGATGTAGCGATTGCCGTCTTTGTCCCACAGATATGCGCCTTTGGCGCGCTCGACAACGATGGGATAGACCAGCTCTTTCAATTGCGCGTTGAAGCCGGAAACTACGCGGCCATCAGCGAAGACGGAACGGTGCTGCTGGGTGAAGCTTTTGGAGCCAGCGGTCTTGGCCGTGTAGGTTTTGATGAATTCCTGGAGGTAGCTTTCCTGGACCGGATTCAGGCCGCCGGTGTCGCCGCGCTGCAAGGGCTTGAACGGCGTGAAAGCCGGCTTTGCAGGTTTGGCTTCGGTGGATGCTTTTGGTGCTTCGTGCGCTGCCGGCTTCGGAGCAGGTTGAACTGGCGATGCAGGAACTGCAGCAGCCGGGGGCGCAGCGTTGAAAGCGGCGGGCTGGCCCTGGAGAATTGCGAACTGCTGCTGAAAGAGATTGTTCAACGCCTGCATCTGGCTGGCGAAGAGATTCTCGTACGATCCTGAAGGCGCAGATGCCGTGAAGGCTGGCACTGGCTGCGCAAATGCGACTGGGGCTGACGGTGCGGCTTGCACAACAAGAGGCGCTGCCGCCTTGGCAGGCTGCAGGTTAGGAGCGACAGTTTCTTCCAGATGTTTTGCCAGCGAGTCGAGCGTTGGGTAGCTTTCCATGATCTGCCGGAAGGTCAGCTTGACGCGATATTTGCTCTGGATCCCCTGTGTCAACTGGGTGAGGAAGAGCGAATCGAAGCCCAGTTCGAGAAAGGATGCATCGGCTTCGGCGTCGGCCAGGTCGGTACCAGAGAGATCGGCAATCAGGGCTTTCAGGTCGTTCAACATCGCGGCGTCATCGGCCGCGGAAGAGGCAGAGGTGGGCATGGATATGTCCTCAACGGGTGCAGGGAAAATGGCTGTCTCCATCGCTGGAGGCATGGGTTGCGTGAAAGATGGTGTAGAAGCGTTCGAAAGCGTATCGGCTGCAGCCGTACGTGCCGGCTCGATCCAAAAACGCTTGCGGTCAAACGGATAGGTGGGCAGCAATACGCGCTTGCGGCGAGCACCTGCGTGGAAGGCTTGCCAATCGGGCTGTACGCCCGCGGTCCACAGCCGGCCAAGAGAGGAGAGCAGAGCCTTATCCTCGGAAATCGAATCTTTAGCGGATGCGAGCGAAGCGAAGACAAGAGGTGCGTCGTTGCTGCCGGTCTCTTTGGCGATCTGGCGCATCATTTGTACCAGCGTTTCTGAGGGGCCGACTTCGAGGAGGATCGTTTCAGGCCGGGCGGAAACGGTCGCGACGGCATCGGCGAAGCGAACAGTGCGGCGAAGATGGTTGGTCCAATATGCCGGTTGAGTTACTTCTTCAGCGGTGATCCATTGGCCGGTCAGCGAGGAGACATAAGGAATTGATGGTGCATGCAAACTTGCCTTACCGACATATGCGGCAAATTCATCCAGCATGGGATCGAGCATGCGGCTGTGGAAGGCGTGAGATGTGGCCAGCTTGCGATGGGCGATTTTATCTGCATCGAGACGCGCGATGAAGCTCTCGATTGCTACGTCCGTACCCGAGACAACACAGAGCTTAGAGCTGTTGACTGCGGCTACATCGACTGCCGCGCCGGTGGTCTCGATGAGTTGAAGGACGCTCTCATGACTGGTGCGAACCGCGAGCATCGAACCGCGTGGGAGAGCCTGCATCAGCCGGCAACGGGCTGCGATGAGAGCGAGAGCATCGTCGAGCGAAAGCACGCCCGAAAGACATGCAGCGACGTATTCGCCGACGCTATGCCCAATCATGGCTGCGGGCGCGATGCCCCAGGAGAGCCAGAGCTGGGCGAGCGCGTATTCGATGGCGAAGATGGCAGGCTGTGCGTACAGGGTTTGATTGAGAGTGGCGGTGGCTTCTTCGCTTGCTTCTGCTGGATAGACAACGCTCAGCAGGCTCTTGCCGATCAGGGGCAAAAGCCTGGCGTCGCACTCGTCAAAATGCTGGCGGAAAACAGGCTCGGTATCGTAGAGACGCCGGCCCATACCAATCGCTTGTACACCCTGTCCGGGAAAGCAGAAGACTAGGCGCGGATTCTCAAAAGGCTTGTCGTTCTGAATGAGGCTGGCTGCTGCAAATTCGGTGAGAGCTGCTGCTTCGGCAGTGCTGTTAACAACGGTGGCGCGGCGCAGTTTGTGTGTGCCGCGACCGGTCTGGAGTGTATAGGCGGCATCGGCGAGATTCGTTTCCGGATGAGTATGGAATTGCTGCCCAAGAGATGAAGCGATGCCGGCGAGTGCGGTGGGTGTCTTTGCCGACCAGATCAGTAACTGTGCTTCTCGGCCCGCTTCAGATGGCTGCATAACAGGAGGCTCTTCAACGATTATGTGAGCATTTGTACCGCCGACGCCGAAAGCACTCACGCCAGCACGTAGAGGGCTTCCATGTCCGTCCCATGTGCGCAGCTTTTGATCGACGAAAAAGGGGCTGCCCTCGAGTTGAAGGTCAGGGTTGGGCCTGGTGAAATGCAGCAGGCCAGGAATGGCGCGATTCTCAATTTGGAGGACGGTCTTGATCAGTCCGGCGGCTCCGGCGGCCACATCCAGGTGACCGACGTTGCCCTTGGCTGTGCCCAGTGAGCAAAAGTGTTGCGCTTTGGTAGTGGAGCGGAATGCACGGCTCAATGCGGCGACTTCGATGGGGTCGCCGACGGGAGTACCTGTGCCGTGAGCTTCGATATAGCTGATGCAGTCGGCGGAAACTCCCGCCATCTTCTGGGCGCGGGCGATGACCTGGGCCTGTCCTTCGACGCTGGGAGCGGTATAGCCGACCTTCATCGAGCCGTCGTTGTTGACGGCAAAGCCTCGTATGACGGCCAGCACCTGATCTCCATCGGTGAGGGCATCGTCGAGGCGCTTAAGCAGCAGAACGCCTGCTCCGTGGCCGAAGACGGTGCCACTGGCCTGTTCATCGAATGGGCGGCAGTGGCCATCCATGGATGCGAGGCCACCTTCTTGCGCGATGTAACCGCGATGCATCGGGAAGGTAACCGAAACTGCGCCGGCGAGAGCCATATCGCAGCCCTGCGTGAGCAGGCTCTGGCAGGCCTGCGCAACGGCCACAAGTGAGGTAGAGCAGGCCGATTGCACTGACATGCTGGGTCCGTGCAAGTTGAGTTTGTAGGAGATGCGTGTGGGCAGGAAATCTTTGTCGTTGCCCATCATGGTGGCGTAGTTGGCCACCTGGTAGCCGCCAGTAAATTCCTCGAGGAAGCTTCGCTGGCCGGCCAAATTCCGCATGAAGTAGGTATTCATGCTGCATCCGGCGAAGACGCCTACAGATTCACGGATGTTGTTCGGTGCGTAACCGGCGCGCTCCAGCACTTCCCATGCGCACTCCAGAAAAATGCGGTGCTGCGGGTCCATCTGCGCCGCTTCTTTGGGATACACGCCAAAGAACTCGGCGTCGAACATATCGGCATTGGCGAGCAGTGGCCGGGCAGCGACGTAACCTTCATTCTGCTCCGCGATGATCTGCTCGCTGGGCTCCAGCTGGCTGCGGTCAAAGAACGTAATCGACTCAACGCCGCCGCAGAGATTTTTCCAGAAAGCTTCGACGGATTCTGCGCCGGGAAAACGGCCGGTGATGCCAATAATGGCCACTGCCGAAGAGGCACCGGCAGTGGCGGAGGAATTGAAAGCGAGGCCCGCAGGCGCTTGCGCGGCATCGGGCGAAGAAGGGGATTGGCTCGCACTCGAATCACCGCGCAGCAGACTTGCCAGCGCACGGATGGTTGTGTGCTCGAAGACGGTTGCAATATGAAGGTTCAGGCCAAAGGCGGCGTTGACCCTCTTGAGGAGGATCGTGGCCAGCAGGGAAGTTCCGCCGACCTCGAAAAAGTTGTCATCGATGCTGATCTGAGGCAGTCCAAGAAGACTCTTCCAGATACTCGCGATGGCAGTTTCGAAGTTGGCTTCGTGACCGGACCCGGAAGAACCGGAGGCCGTGCCGCTGCTCTCTGCCGGGTTGACTTGATCGTCACGATGCATCTTGGGAACCTGTTTCTACAAAGCTGTGCCTTCACAGTAAAGTTTCGTTGCCGGACTGCCAATGGCCCATCCGGAGCAGGGACTCCCCTATTCGGGTACGATAGCGTGTATTCCAAAGTACCTTAAATATCTCGCGCGTAGATAACATCTTCCTGATCCGCGCGGTCGGTTTGATTGGAATAGGGGGCCGCGGCCGAGGTTGCGGGGGGACGCTCGGCCGTCTTGCCGGGCTTCCACCACTCCTGGAGATTGACCCGATCGCTGCGGAGCTCGAATTCGCGCAAATCATGCTTGAGTGCATCTTCGATCCTGGCGGGATCGACCTTGTTGATGACTGCCGCGGCTCCGGCTACGCCCAACCGCTCCAGCAGGCGTGCGGCGCGTGTAAGCCAGTGTTTGTGCGTTTTACCTGCCTCTGAAACAAGCACGGTTACGTCCGCCATGCGGGCCAGATATTCGGTCTCTGCTGAAAGCAGTAGCGGAGCCGCGTCGATGAGCACGATGTCGTAGTCGGCGGTGAGACTCTTGAAGCTGTCAAAGACAAAGCTGTTCAGGGGAGCTATCGATGCCGGCTTGGTGGTCTGCAATTCAGTCGTGACACCCGAACCGTTGGCATTGGAGCCGGGGAAGCTGACGGGACGTTTTTGCAAGTCCGCACCAAAGGTCAGGAAGGCTACCGGCTCGGAGTTTCCCGAGGGGTCGATGACCAGGGTCTTCCGGCCCAGCTTGGCCAGCATGCTGCCCAGGCTCTCAATAATCGATGTTGTTCCGGCACCGGAATTGACCGCGGTGATCACAAATGTACGCGAGCCTGACTGCCGGGCTGCGTGATCCACTCCGGCAGCCATGCGCAGAGCGCACTCGTCGAAGACGACCTGCGCAACTTCGCGGTCGTCGTAGAGCATACCGATCGGAGCGAAGCCGAGGACCGCTTCGACATCCAAGGCGGTGTAGAGATGCGGGTCGAGCAGATCGAGTGCAACGGCTGTCAAGACTCCGAGAAAGACCGAGAATGGGAAGATCAGAATCAACAGCATCTTGATTTTGCTCTTTTCGGGGCCGAGGGGAGCCATGGCCGGTGAGAAGAGATGAACCGAGCCGGGCGAGCTGCTTTCAAGCTCCAGACTGTTAATACGATCATCCACGGCGGTGTAGCGCAGTTGCAAATTTTTCAGCTGCGCCTGAATTTCTTCGGCGCGTTGGATCTTCGGTGCGGCATCGGTCGCCAGCCGTGTTCCATGCTGCAGGTCTCCGTTTAGCTTCGACTCGTACATCTGCGCCTGATTCAACTGCGTGCGCAGCTTCTGGTCCAGCCGGGCCGCAGCCTTGCGGCGCAGATCATTTTGCATATCCTGGATCGCTTTGTCGATTTGGGCGAGCCGCTCTTCGGTCTGCTTACGGAAGGGATGATTCTCTGTCATTCCAGTGAGCTGGCTGAATAAGGTGGCACGTTGCTGGTTCAGAGATGTTTTGAGAGCCATGAGACCGGGATCGCTGGCGATGATCTCATCCGCGGCTGCATTCAGGGCGGAGTTAGTGGCGGCCGAATCGCCGCTGTTGAGCGCCGCCAATTGCGATTCCGCTTGTAAGCGCTGCGCATGTGCAGTGGTCAGATCGCTTTGCCTCTTGGCGTTCTCTGCGTCAATGACATTGGTGCCTATGGGATTGAAGGATGCAACGCCGAGCGCTTTCGTGATTTGAGCCTGTTCTTTCAGCAGCGCATCGGAATCGCTCTGGATATGGCCGAGTTCTTCTTTCAGTGTGGCGAGCCGTTCGTCGCGTCCGTAGTATTCCTCCGAACGAGCCTTGTTGATGTAAACAGTGGTGATGGTATTCACAATGTCTGCCAGATGCTCGGGGCGGTATCCGCCGAGAGTGATGTCTACCTGGTAGGTCGTGCCAACGCGTTCAATCTCCAACGAGTGCTGCAGACGGGCGACTCCTGAGTGTTCTGTTTCGCCGGGATAAAGCCACAATCCCGCGGGCATCTTGCGGATGGCTTCGGCAAGGATGTCATAGCGGTCGATATCGTGGACGATCTCCTGGACGTACGACTCGTAGGGACGGTCCAGCTCGTGATCCTCGGTCAGGGTCTTGGGCACCGTGGGAGAAACATAAATGATGCTACTCGCCGAGTAGTAAGGCTTGTGGCGCGCGACGACGGCCAGTCCCAAGCCAAGCACCAGCAGCGTCACCAGGATTGCAGTGACCCTGTGGAGCCGCAGGCTTTTCAGCACATTGATCCGGATCGGACTGGTGCGTGAAGCCGGACGCAGGGGATATTGCGTCGAGGTGGGATTGTGAGGTTCTGGATTGTTGCCGGTGGTCATGTACATGCGTTCAAATCCTCGAAGAATCGTCTGTTTATTGCTCGAATCGGCTGTGGGAATCTCGATTCATGCAGCCGGGCAATGAGATACAGATCATGCTTAAAACGCCGCTATGGATGCTAGGCCGATCAGTGAAGTGACCGGACTGACGCGCTGGAAAACGTAGGTAGCTTTGAAGAAGCCGGATTTTGGAATGATGATCACATCGCCGGTATGCAAGGTGTATTCCTTTTGACCTTCTATGGTCATCAGCTTCTTGTATGGAACGTCGAAGGTTTTTCCTGTGGAAGGCTGAATGATGTGAACCTTGGGCGAGAATCCGCCGCCCTCGCTGCAGCAACCGGCCTCGGATAGAACGGAGGTCAACGTCGAAGCCGGAGTCAGCGGAATGGTGCCCGGACGGGTCACTTCTCCCAGGACCGAAACGAACTCTTCTTTCGGTTCGGGTACGAAAATAATGTCATTGCGGCGCAGGCGCATGTCTGCGAGTGCGTTTCCGCTCATCAGCAGGGAGCGCAACTGCACTTGATATGTGGTGCTGTCCCCCCGGAAGATGGTGCAGATTTCCGGAATACCGGAACCGACGGCGACGGTGCGTCCTTCTTTGGAGACCGTCGGAGAGATGAGGCCTGCCTTGCTGATGGCGTCGAGCAGTGTTGGAGTCTCATCGAAATAAATCTCTCCCGGGTGCTGGACGTAACCGAGTACACGGACGCGGTTGGAAGTGTACTTGTCGATACTGACGGTGACGCTGAGGTCGGTATAGAAAGTGCTCAGAGAATCGACGATTGCTTTACCGGCGGCGATGCGGGAGAGACCGGCGACATGAACCGGGCCGGCCAGAGGCAGCGTGATGCGTCCATCCGGACCTACGGTATGTTTGCCGGCTAATTCTGTCCGGCCGGGAAAGTCGAGGGAAATCTGATCGCCCGGGCCGAGGGTGTATTCCTCATTCGCCGGAGGCTCAGCCTCTTGCGCCATCTTGTCGCTGCGAACGGTCAGAGCCGGGTCCGCGGGACGCTGGCCATTGTCTGGCGGGGGCGCAATGATGGTAGGCGCGGATGTAGTTGCTCCTGTTGTGTCCGGCACACCTGCCGGACTGGGCGCCTGCGCCATCAGCGAGATGGAGCCAAGTGCGAGAGCCAGCGCGATCGACGGGATGGCGGTAGTTGTGAATCCAGATTTCATTTCAACCCTCCGGGGAATGTCCAGGCCAGTACCTGGGGCTGCTGACTTTGCATTCGCACTATCTTTGATTGCTTGGACGTATCGCCTTTGGCAACGCCATCTAACTCCAAAGTATCGATTGAGCATACGGTTGCTTCAATCCCTACAAGGTGTTATCCCGCTCAGTGCGCACCCAGTCCGCTTTGGCGCTGGAGCCTCGCAATACTCCAGGAATCATCCAGAGTTTGCGCAGAATATACAAAGGAGTCATGGCCAATAACTGCAATGTCTTCAGGAAATCAGGCCCAGCCCACGCTGCGGTGAGCACGTGAGCCAATATCACGCCAAGAGAAATTGCGACATACCAACGCAACCATAGAAGCGGAAAGCAAACCGCGACCAGTAAAGCGAAAACCCCAAAGGCCAGGGGCAAGCCGGTCAAATCACACAATGGTTCAATCAAACGAAAACGTCCGCGCAGAATCTGTCCTGCCAGTGGCAAAGCCCATATGCGTGCCGTGAGCAGACGTCCGCCTTCCCAGCGCGAGCGCTGCACGGCTTCCCCGGTGCGCGACTCGGGAAAATCCGCGGAGATGACAGCCTGGTCAAGATAACGTACCCGTTCGCCGGCCATCACCAGGTGAAGGTGATATTCGAGATCCTCTACGACTGAAAACGCATCGTAGGGGATCGTCTCCAATACAGTGCGCTTGATGGCGAATCCGTTTCCCAGAATTCCGGCGGACAATCCCAATCGCTGCCGGCCTCTGGGACGGACGACATTGAATCCGCGGAAGGCCAGAGCGGACAGCCGCGTGCTGGAGCGATCCGTGGTGCTCTCCATCTCATAGCGGCACTGGGCTACGCGTGCTCCAGTGGCGAACGCGGCTTGCACCACAGAGACCGTGTTCGCTGAAACGATCGAATCAGCATCGACAACCATCACTGCGTCTGCGCCGCCCTCGAGGGCGCGTGCAAATCCGTAGCGCAGCGCGAACCCCTTTCCTTTGGCTGCGGGATCGTTATAGACAAGGACCTCAGCGCCAGCGGCGGCGGCTCGTTCCGCCGTGCCGTCCACGCAATTGTGGGCTACCACCAGGATTCTTGCCGATACACCCGACGAGGCCAGGAGACTGGTTACAGACCTGGCTACCAGCAGCTCCTCGTTGTGGGCAGGAACGATGATCGCCAGCTTGAGTGCGCCGCCCGGCATTCCGTGATCGATTGGAGCTCCGCGCCCCGGCAGCAGGTTTGCCGAAGTCACCAGAAACAGTTCGAGGACCAGCGGAAGCGTGACTACAAGGAGTGCTGCGCCAACCAACGTGAAAAGAAGGTGTGTCATAGCCGTCAACGCCGATCCTTACACCGTTTCCCAACACCGGTTCGTGATGCCGGTTATGTGCGCCGCGACCCTCAAGACGGCTTATCTGCCAACACTTGCAAAGGCAGTTGGTACCAGGGTCGAATCTTCGGTTTCGCTGACTGCTACGATTTGCCTGCACACATCCTGCAGCAGTTCCATGCGGACATCGACGTACGCCGTTTCTTTCCGGAACCGTCCCCAGGGTGGGGTAAAGCTGGCCAGCAAGCGCTGCTCGGCTTTTGCCGTTCGGTAGAGAGCGTCACTGACCATGGTAGTCGTCATGAAATAGTTATGCAATTGTCCAGCGCGCAGAATTCTGCCCAGATGCGCGGGCAGTTCAGCCAGCCATAGCTGCTCCCTCCTGCGCCGCATCCGGCTTTCCAGGTGGATCAACGAACCGAGTGATTCAGGCCCCATGTACCCGGTCCGGGACATATCCAGAACGATATTCATCCCTTCCAGGCAGGCATCGCGGCTGCAGGTGTTGAATTCCTGGAGCGCGGGGCCGGTCAGGTCGCCAATCATGGAGATGAGCTTGGTATTGCCGACTTGCTGCACCACAATACTCGGCTGCCGGGAGCGTTTCGGTTGTGCCAGTGTTGCCGCGACGTAGCCGGGAAGATGGTGCAAGAGGCAGAGGGCGTCCGCCAGATAACGGATCGCCAGCCGCCGCGGCTCTTGCACGGTGCGGTAGAGCCACTCAAGGCCGTTCGACTGCATCCAGGCTGGAGCGCGATGCATGCTTCCAGAGAGCATGTCGAGTGTTCCACCAACTCCGATGCATACTGGAACTTTAAGACGATCCCGGTGCATCGCAAGCCACTCTTCCTGCTTTGGGTTGCCAAAAGCTACCAGTAGAATCTCCGGCTCTGCCTCTTCGATACGCCGCAGAATCTCTTCATGGTCGATCTTCTCCAGCGGAAGCGGCGGGGGCGAATATCTGCCGACGATGCGCAGTTCTGGATAGCGCTGCTTGAGAACCTTTGCCGCGCGCTGCGAATGTCTTTCGCTCGCTCCCAAAAGGTAGATACCATACCCGCGCCGGGCGGAGACCTCAGCAAGCCGCTCGACCAAGTCCACTCCGCTTACGCGTTCCTTCAGTGGAGTTCCTATCAGGCGCGACATCCACACGACGGGCATGCCATCGGGCACAACCATGTCGCAGGAGCAGAGGGTGTCCCGCAACTTCTGGTCGCGAAGGGAATTTTTGAGGAAGTCCACATTGGCGGTGGCCACCTGATGAAAACCACCCTCCCGGATCTGCTCCTCGATCAGGGCAATGGTTTCATCCATCGTGACGTTGTGAAACGGAATCCCAAGGACAGCTACAGTGGTACAAGAATCGTTCAACATGTTCAGCTCCATTGCCGAAAGCGTTACCTTCCTTCGGTGCGGATGACGGTTATCGATCCTGAAAATCAGGGATCTTCGGATCGATAACCGGCGTCTATGCAAGACAGGTGTGGCGCGATATTTTCTGGCAGAAGCGTTATTGCTGGACTGCGAGCTGATTCTCAGCGAAGGCAACTTCATCGGTGATCTGCATTTTGTAGAAGAGCCACTCGGGATCGCTTTGCAGAATTTCTGCAAGGTGAACGCGAAGGTCGCCGGTGGGTTCGCGAAAGCCGTTCATGATGCGGCTCAGAGAGGCTTCATGGATGCCCAGCATGCGTGCCAGGCGATTCTGACGGATGCCGGTGGTGTACATCCGCAGCTTCAGATTGGGATAAATGTCTCTATTCAGGCTCACGTTTTCGCTCTCGGTTCTATGGCGTTGCAGCACCCATTGGGGAGTGAGGCTGACTATTGCTGCGAAACTGTTTAGCAATCTCCGTGCCAAAGCTAGTGAGCTTATTTGTCAACATATTGTTGATAGCTTCGCCACCTAAAGTTCCCTAAAAGTTGCAAACTTCCCAAAGTATTTGAAGTATGGGAATTCGTCATCCAAAGTTATCTAACATAAAAGTAAGTGGGTGGAGCTGTAAAGGTAACTCTACTTGTAGTTGTAGTAACTTTATATGCGAGCCAATTATGCACTATTGGTAACTAATATCGTGGGCAAACTTTTGATTACGCAAGTAATCAAGCGGGTCGGACGCTCTTGAACGGACTGGGTCGAGGTCTGGCTCAACAATCGGGAAATTCAATTGCGTTTCCAAAGTACCGCCCCGTATACTCCACCCTATGTAAGGAATGTCTTTTCCGCTCATTTTCCAGGGGATGGTGTAGACATTATCTTTATCCGTAAAACAAATTGTTTCACTTTCCGGCCACGGCTCGAATTGCACTTTCGGGCCGACTCTAAAGCCGGAGTTCGATTGCCGAAAGAATAGTTTCCATTTTCTGGTTCTGAATGTTGCGAGGTTTGATGGGCGGACATGTCGTCCTGGTGGTGCAGAATCCGGAGAAGTACGAGCAGCTGATCCAAGGCCTGGCTGCTGAAGGATACTGTGCCTTGTGTTTCCGTTCGTTGGAAGAAGCGCTTGCCTGCCTGCGGGAACCGGGTTGCCCGGCTTACGTGGTGGCGTTCGGCATAGTCTTACGCCGCCAGAGCGACTACGCAGCACTCGTCGACTTGACGGCCCTTCGACCGGAATTGCAAATCGTTTACGCGTCGCCGGATGGCGCTCCGTTACCTGATCCGATGGCAGGGAGCGTTCTGGTAATGCGTTTGCTCGAAAAGCCCCTGGATCATCCTGAATCAGGCATTATTCTGCGTGAGGTTCTTAAATCCGCAGCCTCGGCGGTAAATGAGGCGGTCCTCGATGCAGGCTCCGCACAGAACGGTCTGAATCTTCCCTATTCCGAAGAGTTTTTGCGGAGGGTTGGATTGGCAGACGTGCCGGTGCTCTTAAGCGGCGAGACCGGCGTGGGCAAGGAAGTGATGGCCCGGAAGCTGCGTTCCTATTCCCGGCGCTTCGACAAGCCATTTCTCAAGCTGAATTGCGCGGCATTGCCGTCTGAGCTGGCCGAAAGTGAATTGTTCGGATGCGCCAAGGGCGCGTTTACAGGGGCGACAGCGGATCGACAGGGCCGTTTTGAAACCGCGCAGGGGGGAACGATTCTGCTCGACGAGATTGGCGATATGGATTTGCGTCTGCAGACCAAGCTGCTCCAGGTTTTGCAGGATGGGGAGATTCAGCCTCTGGGCAGCAATCGCACCATCAAGGTGAACGTGCGCGTCATGGCCGCGACCCATAGAGACTTGAGCCGCGCTATCCAGGAAGGAACCTTTCGCGAGGACCTTTACTATCGTCTCAACGTCATCAAAATCGTCATTCCCCCCTTGCGTGAACGAACCGGGGAGATACTGCCGCTGGCAGAGACTCTGCTGGCTCGGCATCTGCCGCAGGGGCAATCCATTCCGGTGATGAACGAAGAGCTGAAGCGATTCCTGCTCGCCTATCGGTGGCCGGGCAATGTGCGCGAGCTTGAAAACGTAATGCGCAGGTTTCTTGTCTATCAGGATTCGAACCTGGTGATTCAGGAGTTGCTGGATGCAGACGTCGATCATCGCCCCGGCATTGTCCTGGCCAAAGTGGCGAGTTTTGCCAACGCACCGTCCTTCGATACAGGGAGAGTGGAGAGCAAGGAGAAGGAAGCCAGTCAAAAGCGCTCTGAACGAACCGACAGTCTCGACCAACTGGCAGAGGCTTCGCGCAATGCCGAGGTGGAACTGCTTTTGGAGGCGCTGGAGGCCAATCGCTGGAACCGCCGGCAAGCGGCAGCATCTCTTCAAATCGAGTACAAGGCATTTTTGTATAAGCTCCAAAAGTACGGCATCGCGGGATCAAAGGGGAAAGGGCGCGAGATCAGCGCCTGACCGGCCCGCATCCGGTACAATCCAATCGATTCAGAATCCCGGCAGTTATGCCAAGGAGTGTCCCGGTGTTCGATAACATTCGCGAGGATTGGCGGACCTACGAAGGCCAATTGACTCGCCAGGGACTCTGGGTGATGGTGGTCTACCGCTTCGGCAATTGGCGTTATGGCATTCGCAGCCGCGCCATCCGAATGCCTTTTTCAATTCTTTATAAGTTTTTGAAGGTGGTTTCCGAAATCCTCACCGGCATCGAGCTGCCCTGTGAGGTCAAACTCGGACGGCGCTTCCGCATCGACCATTTTGGCGGCATCGTGATTAGCGGCGACACTGTTTTTGGAGACGATTGCGTGATTCGCAATGGCGTCACGGTCGGCCTGCGCCATACCGGCCATCGTGGGGCGCCGATCATTGGCAATCGCGTGGATATTGGCGCCGGAGCCAAAGTTCTGGGCAGTATTCGCATTGGGGACGATGTCGCGATCGGGGCCAACGCCGTGGTGATTTCAGATGTGCCGTCCAACTCCATCGCCGTGGGTGTGCCGGCCAAGATACGTCCCCGCAAACAGGCTGGAGCTCAAGCGCCGTCTGAATCCAGCGCAATCCCAGTAGAAGAATGATGTGCTGACGAGGTCGGCGGTCCGGAAAGAAAGAGCATGAGTCCTAAGATCAGCTATTTTTTCGACGTTTAGGATGGCTTAATATACTGTGGTGGATAGAGCTTGAATTCCGAAGCGTGAGACCTTAAAAAAAAACCGTCAAGGTAACCTCGATTTCGTTACTATATCTGAGAATTTTAAGTACCAAAAGGCCACGCTAAGCCTTAGAAAACGCCCACCTTTTCGCCATTGAATAGAAACTACAGAACTTATAGTTTAGGAGGTAGATGAAACCCTTTTGCCCTTGCGAACACCATGTACTTGCGAGTGGATTTGCAGTGCTTGAGTAGATCTTAAAGAGGTCTTTTCAATTGGCTCCAAAGTAGGGGTTCAACGCGGAGAACTGATTCGAAGCCACCGCACAGAATGACGCATGAACGTCATCGGCGACGGCGAAAGATCAGGAAGCTGAGAAGCCGCACCAGGTAACAGCGCACGAAAGAGTTACTTCAGGAAGAGGCAAGGTACCATGAGCAGCGAATTGAAACACTCTGTAGCAGTAATGGGGTTGCCCTTGGCAAATGTGACGGCCGACGAGGCCGTCAACGAGATCGAAGACCTGATTCTTTCCGGAGGCACGCACCAGGTAGCCACCGCGAATCTCGACTTCTGGCTCAATTCACTGAACGATGTGCATCTGCACCGCATCATTGCCGGGTGCAGTCTGGTATTGCCGGACGGAATGCCGCTGGTATGGATATCACGGTTGCTGGGAAATCCGCTGAAGGAACGGGTCTCAGGCGCGGATCTGGTTCCCCAACTGGCGGAGTTGTCTGCAAAAAAAGGCTATGGTATCTATCTGCTCGGCGGAAAGCCTGGCGTGGCCGAGCGTGCCATCAAGGTGCTTGAAGAGAAGTATCCCGGCGTGAATATTGTTGGCCATCATGCGCCTCCACTGGCGGATCTCGAGCGTATGGATCATGGCGATGCGCTCGACCGGATTCGGGCGGCCAAACCGGATATCCTGCTGGTTGCTTTCGGCAATCCCAAGCAGGAGAAATGGATTCGGATGCATGCCAAGCGGTCGGGCGTGCCGGTATCGATTGGAATTGGCGGCAGCATGGATATGCTGGTCGGGGATGTGCAGCGCGCTCCCATCTGGATGCAGCGGAGCGGTCTGGAATGGTTGGGCCGATGCCTCCAGGAGCCGACCCGCCTGGCTCCCCGTTATGCCCGGAATTTTCAGGCGCTGGTTCTGAAGCTGCCTTTTGCGTTGATGGCGCAGTTCCTGCAGCGGCGCCATCGCGGACAATCCGCTGTGAGCCGTACCGGCGACTCTGGCATTGTGCATCTGCATCTTCAAGGGAATCTGGAGTCAGAAACTTCGGTCGCTTTGAACCGGACGGTCGATGGCTGTATTGCAGGCGGACAGTTACTCGTGGTTCACATGAAAGACCTCGAATACGCGAGTCCAGAGGGGTTGGGAGCGTTGCTCGCGGCGCGGCAGCGTCTATTGGCAACCGGTCTTTCGCTCACGCTGGCAGGCGTCCCGATGCGTCTCAAGCTCCTGTTTTCGGCGTGGTGCCTCGAGCCTCTCTTCGATGAGTTCAAGTTGGAACGCGAACGCTTTGCTCTGGGCAAGAAAGCCAAGCAGGCAGCGCAGTTTGTATCGTTCGTGGGCAAAGAGAGCGGCGTGACCGCGAAAAACGAGATTTAAGCCAAAGGTTTCATCGGCTCTGAGCTGTGCCGGTTTGCGTGTAACCAGGAACCGGCACTCTCCGCCGCTTTGTCGCTTTTGTGGGATTGACCGGAGTTCACGAAAGATGGACTCTCAAAAGAGTAATTCCGGCGCGGAAATTCGTGTAGTATGGCCGTGAAATTAAGCCGAGGCCATGCCGGCTGGATGCGGTGATCATGTTGGTGATCAAGATTGCCTTCGCGATTGGTTGACGCGCTCAATGCAAGCCTTACGCGCCTGCAGGCAAAAACATTATCAGGAGAAAGATGATGAATGCAGTTCAGGAAGTCTCGATTCCGGCGTCGAAATCCAGCACACCGATTGTGCAGGTGCCCAAGGTCAATGCACGCGATCTGCCTTACGACGTGTTTCTGCGAGACTATGTTGCCACCAACCGGCCTGTCGTCATCCAGGATGCGGCGCCGGGATGGAATGCGATGAAGAGTTGGACTCCTGAGTTTTTCAAGAATCAATTCGGCGAACAGGTTGTAGAAGTTACCTATGGAGTGAAGCAGAAACTGGCGGACGTCATCGACGGAGTGCTGGCCTCGACAGCGGAGAAGCCTGGACCGTATCTTCACAAAGTCATCATCCATCAACACATGCCGCAGCTTCTGCCGGATCTGTCTCCAGAAAATACCTATTCCTTTCCCAGAAGGTTTTGCAGTCCGCTGATGCCCAAGCGCTTTCATCGGCCAGACGGCTATCTGAAACTCCTGATCGGTGGAGTCGGCGGCAAATTTCCGCTGATGCATTTCGACTCAGACAATGCGCATGCGATGATTACTGAAATTTATGGTGACAAGGAATTTGTGTTGTTTGCGCCCGAAGACTCAGCCTACGTGTACCCGCATGAGAATTCGCCGGGTACATCGCAGATTGACGATCTCGACCACGTCGACCTGAAGCGTTTCCCCGAATTTCCCAAGGCCACCCAGTATCGCGTGATCATCAAGCCCGGAGAAGCGATGTTTGTGCCCTCACGGTGGTGGCATTCGGCGCGCGTGGTCAGCACCTCAGTTTCGGTCTGCACCAACATGATTCATTCATCCAACTGGGCAGGCTTCGTGGATGTTTCGTGTGAAGCTCCGGGCGGCAAGACGGGCTTGGCGTTGTTGGTTAAGCGCGCTTATTTACAAATCGCCGGTATCATCATGAGCGCGGTTGAGAGTATGCAGCGCGCATTCCCCGCTTCAGGCCTGGCACGCCGGATCGGCCAACTATCGCCACTCACGCCAGCCGCCAGACGCTGATTTTTGCGTCACTCTCATTGAATAGAGGCCTGACGCTTGCCGCGTCAGGCTTTTTGCTTTTTGAAATCGTGTAGTCAGGGCGCCGATTGTCCCTTCGAAGGTGAGAAACGAGGCTATCAAATGTAATCATTCCTTTCGTAATCGGAAACAGCGTCTCTATCGGAATAAAGATTGGATAATAGAGAAGCAGCGAAAACTTTAGTATGATTTAGGCTCAACGCCAATCACAACAATGGAAGAGTGGGTGCTTTGAAGGACGACCAAAGACCGATGGTGCTGCTCGGCGCGACAACCTGGTGGCCTTTATCGGCTCGCCTGGCAATTGCGCTCATGCGCCATGGATGCCGCGTTTCGGCGGTCTGTCCGCCGGGCCATCCATTGCGGTCTCTCACTGGAATCGAAGCGCTGTTCCCCTATCGGGGAACTGATTCCGTCAATGCGTTGAAGTCCGCAGTTCTTTCCTCTCAGCCCGACCTGATTGTGCCCTGTGACGATGGTGTGGTCTGGCAATTACACGAGCTTCATGCGCGACATCCCGCGTTGCGGCAGCTGATCGAATACTCATTGGGTCCAGCGGAGACCTATCCGGTCATTCGAAGCAGAGATGCGTTGCTCCATGCCGCAGGGGAACTTGGCATTCGTGTTCCGGTAACGCAAAGCCTGGCCTCGGAAGACGATCTGAATCGGTGGAATCTGGGCACGCCCGCTGTGCTCAAAGTAGATGGCACCTGGGGAGGGTCGGGCGTAGCCATCGTACGCTCGCCGGAGGAGGCGAAGGCTGCATTCCGGCGGTTATCGCGGCCGATGGGAACTGGCGTGGTCTGGAAACGATGGCTAATCAACCGGGATCCCCTGGCTATGTGGATATGGAGAAGGCCGGAGAAACCAAGCGTCTCGATTCAGCAGTTCATTGAAGGGCGGCCTGCGAACGCCATGCTTGCCTGCTGGAAGGGTGAACTTCTCGGGATCGTGACGGTTGAAGTCTTGAGCTCACAGGGCGCTACCGGAGCGGCGACCGTGGTTCGACTGGTGAACAATGAAGAGGTCGAACAGGCGGCTCGTCTGCTGGCGCGTAAATTCGATCTCAACGGCTTTCACGGGTTGGACTTCATGATCCAGGAGGGAACGGGTGCTCCTTACCTGATCGAGCTTAATCCTCGATGCACGCAGCTTGGTCATCTGCGCCAGGCGTCACAGGGCGATCTGGCCGGCATGATCGCTGCCAGGCTGGGAGAACCGAATCCAGTTGATGAACCTGCCAATCTCGACGACTTCGTTCAAGGAAGCACGATCGCTTTCTTTCCGCAGACCTTCACGTGGAATCCGAAGAGCTCTTACATCAGGAGTGGCTATCATGATGTGCCCTGGACGGAACCCGCGCTGTTTCGGGATTTGCTCCGTCCCTCCTGGCCTGAACGCCAGTTGTTGAGCCGGATCTATCATCGCTTCCGAACTTCGAAACGGCTCATCGAAACGAAGTTTCAAGACTGAAGCCCCAGGGCTGAAGGCTCCTGAAACGACAAAGGCTCCATTTTGTGCTCGCATCGAGTAAAGCGAGAACATTGAACGGAGCCTTCGAATCACAATTTCCGGGGTTTTTATTTGCCCTTGACCTTTTTGATCAGATTCTTCGTTGCAAATCCGGCGGATACCGCCGCACGCTTTGTATTGTCCAAAAGCGCCGACTTGCCTGGAGGCGTGGGGTTTAATCCCATTCTGCGCAGGTAGTAGTTGGCCTGGTATACGTACTTGCGGCGCGTGTCCTTGTATTGATAACTGATGCTGAATGAGATGGACATGTTGTCGGGCGTCTTGAGCCAGTGCGGCGAATTGACTGGAATGTGGACACCCGTTCCGGGACGCATCTGGAATACATACGCACGATCCTGGAATTGCGGCTTGTAGATGCCGGCATTGTTGTCTTTGGACCAAAAGAGTTCGAGCTCGGTCTCAGGAGTCACATCGCGATCGTTGCGATCGAAGATGTTCATCTCCTTGTTGCCTTTGACCTGCATCAGCAAGTTGCATTCGCGGTCGATGTGATAGGCCGTAATGCGGTTGGGCGATGTAAAGAAAATGATCGCTTCCTGGCTTTTCTTGTCTTCGTCGATCTGGCGGCCGGTGAGATGCTTGACTTCGTTCAGGCACTGCTCAAGAAGCTCGTTGTACTCAGGATCCTTCTCAAGATGGCGCAGCATCATCCATCCGCTGGCCACATCGATATTGTCGAAGACCTCATGCGAGGTGAGCTTTCGTTCCGGCAATTCCTTCCAGCGCTGACCGATGATGATCGGGCCGTGGTCGTAATAGGCATGATGCATCAGGTTGGGATTGTCAAGAATTTGCCGAATGCGCGGCAGTTGGAACATCGGATGATCGGCCGTAAAGCAATGGTTGAATTCAAAGGGCTTTTCATCGAAGTCCTTCTTGAATCCTGGATTGCTGGCGTCAAAGATCGAACCCCGGACTGGAGTTTTGACTGGTAATTCCGCTACGGCCGTCGCGTGCATAAATCCTCCTAATGATAACGGGGGATACGGATAATTTACCGCAGCAATCCACCCATCGACAATCTGTTTTCGCAGCCCATCGTTGAATTCAGGCTAGCACAATCACGAATCGGAAATTCGCATATTTGATTGAACTTATGGGGCAGTACTAATGCTGCGGAAGTACTCTTCCTGGACATTCGCCGGGTAACTTGCCGTCAACGATGAGCGATGGCTCACACCTCCATGAGACAGTCCGAAAGGCGCGGCATATCCGCCACATACAACTTCCGGTGTACCGCGGCCCTTTACGAAAGAATTCACGGGCTATACTGGAGTTGCTTTCCTGGACTTGCTTTCTGGGACACGGACATTTTTTCGGCCTTAGATCGCCTGGTCCGCTGAAAAATCCGGCTCGATGGAGCTGCGTCGTCGAGGCTCGCCATCGATGTAGGCCTTGTACTCTCGCTGAGGTGATTTGAACCGATGAGCGGGTCGTGCAACCTGAGTCAGCCACGGACGCCACAGAGGAGTTAGGGATACGATGAACACGGGCAAGACCTTGACTCTTCTCATGAATCGCCGCGGCGTAGAGCCGCGATTCTTACTGCGCCTGGCCCCATGCGCGGACTGTCCAGATTCACTGCTTTGCCTTGAGTGCCGGTCATGACGATCGATACAGAGATCGACAGGATCGGTCAAGAAGACCTGGATGAGGCGCCGGTTCGAGCACTGGAATCGCGCGCACTCAAAGGCACATTCTACGTAGTAGCTTTCTATGGCGTGGCGCTGACCCTGCGGATGGTCAGCAGCATCGTCCTGACTAAACTCTTTGCGCCTGAACTCTTCGGATTGATGACCTTGCTGACGACGATCATCGTCGGCCTGACACTGTTTTCGCACATCGGTCTCGAGGACAGCGTAATCCAGAATAAACGCGGTGACGAAGAGATCTTCGTCAATACCGCCTGGACGATCCAGACGCTTCGCGGCACTGGCATCTGGATTGTGACGGTCTTGCTGGCGTGGCCGTTCCTACGGTTTTACCCGGAGGTGCACTCGATCTGGCTGCTGCCGATGCTGGGTTTTGGGTGTGTAATCGCCGGCGTCAGCTCGCCTAATCTGCTCACATTATCGCGGCACATGGGCGTTGGCAGACTTTCGGTGCTAGAGCTGATCTCCCAATTTACCCTCTTTGCCGCATCCGCGCTCCTCGCGCTTTACGTCACACGATCCGTTTGGGCATTGGCGTTTGGCCGGATTATCGCTGAGGTTGTTCGAACCTTCTTCAGCTACCGTCTCGCGGGCAGGGGAATCCGCCCTCGCTTCGTACTCGAAAGAAGCAGCGTCCACGCGCTTATCAATTTCGGGCGCTGGATTCTGATCGGCACAGTTCTTACTTTTCTAGCCAACCAGTCCGACCGTCTGATCCTCTCCAAACTGACGACGTTGACGATGTTGGGCATCTACAGCATTGCCTTCTCGCTCTCCGACGTACCGCGGCAGATCATTCTGATGTTCGCTTCAAAGGTTGGATTTCCCTTCATCGCGAAGCTGGCGCACAAGCCACGGCCGGAGTTCCGGCTGGTGCTGATGAAATACCGGGCGATGGTACTCGCCGTGGGCGCGCTCATGTTGACGGGGACCATCTGCCTGGGCGATGTCTTCATCAGACATGTCTATGACAAGCGCTACCACGAAGCCTCATGGATGATCGCGATTCTTGCTTTCGGACTCTGGCACACCTTGCTCTACAGCACCATTACGCCGGCCATCATGTCCTTGCAGAAGGCTCATTACAATGCCCTGGCGAATTTCTTCTACTTCCTGACCCTGTGCAGTCTATTGCCGATTGGATTTCATTTCTACGGAATGATCGGAGCGGTAGCTGCCGTAGCGATCAGCGACCTGCCTATGTATTTCGTAAACGTATATGCGTCTTACCGGCAGGGAGTAGGTATGCTGCAGCAGGACGGTTTGATGACCCTGGCTTTTCTGGCCACGCTGGCGTTGGGTCTGGCGATTCGTCATGCATTTGGCCTTAGCCTTCCGTTTCCTCCTTTGGCCCACTAACGCGAATGAAACAGAGAGATTTGCGACAATCAAATTACTTAGACCAACTCAACCATGCGGCGGAGCAGGGCGGCAATTGATACAATTTGTTTATTGCTTTAGGCTTAAATAGTTGGGTCGTACTTTGATCGGCAAGCCCACATTGGAACTGTTCGTACATTCAATCCAGACGAACCTTTGAAGTCTCAAAATCATAGCTGCAAGATGGCTAGGTGAGCTACACGCTACAGTTTCTCGTCTGGATGTTGGCTACACTGATCTGCCTTGTCGCCACCGCAATTTCCAGGAACCCAACTCCTTGCCACTGACCTTTCACAAACGGAACTCCGATGCACCCCTGATCCGGTTTCTGCCGGCAGAGGACTCCAGCATCCGTGGCAATGTGCGAACCGGTACCCATTTCACCCGATCGGTCTCGGCGCTGGAAACAGATTTCTTCCGCGTCGCTGCGAGCGAGTTGAGTACCAGTCTCGAAGAGCTGTTCCTGGCCGGGTTCGCAGCATTACTGGGCCGGATGACGCGGCAGGACGAAATCGAAATTGGATTGAGCAGCGAGCGCCGCGCGCAATTCAAATTGGAAACGGAAGGCTCTTTCCGCTCTCTCCTTCGGGATGTTCAGTGGTTCGGTTCGGATGAACCTTCGCCTTTCACCACCACATCGCGACGGATTGCCCATAGAATTGTTCGCTATGAATTCAGAGCGGCGGATGAGCCTGCCACTCAGTATGCCGATTGTGGACTGCAGCTCACCGCATTGCATAACACATTGAACAAGGGCATGCACCTGCATCTCGCGAGTTCCGCAGGACAGTGGAAGGAAGAGACACTCAAAAGCTGGCTTGGCTGCCTGTTGACGCTGATGGCCGGTGCATGCCGCAATCCAGACCTGCCTATCGACGGGCTGCCGCTCTGGGATGAGCCGTCAGCGCGGCGATTCTACAAAGCTCTGAACAATACGGAGATTGAGTTCCCAGGTGAGACTTCAGTTCCCGGCCGCATCGCCCTGCATGCAAAGAAGCGGCCTGAAGCAATCGCCATCATCTCCGGCGGTAAGCGCTACACCTATAAGGAGCTCGACGAGCGGAGCACGGAACTGGCGCGGCATCTGATCGCGCTGGGAGCGAAGCCGAATTCGGCGGTAGCCGTCTGCATGGAGCGCTCGGCTGATTTGCCTCTGGCGCTGTTGGCTATTTTGAAATCGGGCTCCTTTTATGTTCCGCTCGATCTTGCGAATCCCGCAGAGCGGCTGCGAGGCATCCTGGAAGAATGTAACCCGGTCGCCCTGCTTTCCAACAAGACACAGGTTGAAGCGCTACGTGGGCGATTGCAGCTGGATTCGTTGCCACTGTTCGGTGTGGATGGAGTATGGCCGCAGGTTTTGACTTTGCCGGAGCTTCCGCGGACGATCCATCCCGAGGATCTCGCCTACACCATCTACACCTCCGGCACTACCGGCAAACCCAAGGGTGTGCGCATCCGGCATTGTTCTCTGCTCAATCTCGTGTGCTCCATGTGGCGAAGGCCGGGCATCGATGCAACCGACCGAACGCTGGCTGCGATTCCCATTTCTTTCGATGTTGCCACCATGGACATGTTTTTACCTCTTTGTTCAGGCGGGACGCTGGTGGTCGCCAGCCGACAGGATTGTGTGGATCCTTACCAGCTCGCGCACTTGCTTCGAGAGCACCAGATTACGTTTATGCAGGCGACTCCGGCTACGTGGCGGATGCTGGTCTCCTCTGGCTGGGAGGGAAAGCGCGATCTAAAGATGTGCTGCGGAGGAGAAGCGCTTTCACGCGATCTGGCCAATGACTTGGTCCGGTTGGGCGGAGAGCTCTGGAACTGCTACGGTCCAACGGAGACGACGATCTGGTCGGCGGTACTGCGCATCGAAGCGGGGCCGGGACCGGTCAGGGTTGGACCACCGATCGCTAATACGACCTTCTATGTTGTCGACAGGCTCGGAAATCTCCTGCCGCCCGGATTTCCCGGTGAGCTTTGCATCGGCGGACTGGGTGTTAGCCCAGGGTATGTCGCTCGTCCCGAGCTTACGGCGGAGCGCTTTGTCCCCGACACATATCAGGCCAAGACCGGAGATACCGTGTTTCGCACTGGGGATTTGGTGCGGATGGTCAACGGAGGCGAGTTCGATTTCTTCGGAAGGCTGGATCACCAGGTAAAGCTGCGCGGCTTCCGGATCGAACTGGGGGAAATCGAGGCGGTTCTAAGAAATCATCCTTCGATTGTGGATGCCGTTGTCATGCTGCGGGAGGACATTCCAGGGGAACCGCGCCTGGTAGCGTATGTGGTCTGCACCTCGGCTGAAGTGAGCGCCTTTGAGCTTGGAGCCTTTGCTGCGCGATTCCTGCCCGAGTACATGCTGCCAACACCGATCGTTACCGTGGAGCGATATCCGCTGACCACCAGCGGGAAAATCGATCGGCGCGCGTTGCCAATTCCTGAATCGGTTCCCAATCAGGCGGCGCCATCGCATCCCGAAGCGGAAGATGCTGCCGATGATCTGGAAGTCAAGCTGCTCAATATCTTCCGCGAAACGCTGCGCAATGATTCGATCGGAGTGACGGACAGCTTCTTCCGTTATGGAGGATACTCCCTGCTGACTGTGCGCCTGTTCTCCCGCATCGACCGTGAACTGCATGTGCGATTGCCCATTTCGCTGCTCTTCGACGCGCCTACCGTCCGGCAACTGGCGCGCGTTATCAGGACGGGAATTTCGCCCTCCGTGATCGTGCCGATTCGCCCCTACGGACGCTCGGCGCCCATCTTTCTTATCCAGTCGTATCTGCTCTACAACGCCATGCTGGAGATGATCGAAGTGAATCGGCCGATCTACGGGGTGCGTGAAATGGGCGATGAACGAGAACAGATGACGATTGAAGAGCGAGCCCGGCTGTTCGCGCGCGAGATTTTGAAAGTCTACGCTGATGGCCCTCTCTATCTGGCCGGATGGTGCGCCGCCTGTTCATTGACCGTGGAAATTGCAAGGCAGCTCCAGGAGCTTGGTCATCCGGTGGGTTTGGTGGCTCTGTTCGACGCCGAGCGCCCGGGCTTCGCGCCGCCTGGGGGAGTCAGGGCTCGGAGTTACCGGCTTTGGAAGAAAGTCGCCTTCCATTGGACCCGGCTGCGGCGCATCTCGTGGCCAGAGAGAATGACCTATCTAGCTGAAGCTGCCGAACGGAATTGGGAGGGGGTCGTAGATTCCTACTACGGAATTAGTCATCGTGTTCTGCTCCGGTTGCAGAAGCATTTCGGAATCTCCATCTCCGAGACAGCCTTTCACCACACCTATGCCAATATGTCCGCCCTCGACCAGGTTTCGGTTAGGCCTTACCCGGGCAGACTGAACTTGTACCGTGCCACCGATGTTCCCGACCTGCCGGAGATCGATGCCACGCTGGGTTGGGGTACCGTGGCCGAGGGCGGGGTCAGGGTTGAGTTCGTTCCCGGCGACCATGTTTCGATGTTTAAGAAGCCGCATGTCGAGAGCCTGGCACATCGTCTCCAGCAGGAGATGCAGCAATACGAAACTTCGGCCGCCCACGGCTGAAAGCGCTTGCTCCATGACTACCTCTCGGGGATGAGAAGTTCTGGCCGATAGCGACCGTTCGACCCTCGTATACTGATGCTACGTTGCATAAGCCAGCCCATCCTCAGCTTTCCGACACCGGCGCAGAGACGCTGCGGATTGCCTATCTGCTCAGCCGCTATCCGGCGATCTCTCATACCTTCTTTCTTAAAGAAGTCGTAGGCCTGCGGGAACGCGGCCTCGATATACGGGTCGCATCCATCAATGCGCCGGATCGCGCACGTAAAGACCTGCCTGAGATCGAAGGGATTGAAGCCGACCAGACGTACTACATCAAATCAGGCGGCATGGCGCGGCTTGGCCTGCGGGTTCTGATGGTAGCGATGCGAAACCCGTTGGTAATGTTACGCGGTCTGGGTGCGGCATTGAGCCTGGGCGGGTTGGATTTGAAGGCACGGGCGTATGCGCTTTTTTATCTGGCCGAGGCTCTTCTCGTCGGGCAATGGATGCGGCGACAATCGCTGCATCACCTGCATGTTCATTTTGGGGGGCCTGTCGCCACAGTTGGCATGATCACTGCTCAGGCGTGGCAGGTGCCGTGGTCGGTTACTCTGCATGGTCCCGATGAGTTCTTTGACCAGGAAGCGTTTTATTTGCGGCAAAAGGCCGAGTCAGCCGCTTTTGTGGTATGCATCAGCGATTTTTGCCGCAGCCAGGTGATGCGGCTTGCGCCCAGCCTGGCTGATGACCGCTTGGAAGTGGTTCGCCTGGGCGTGGACTGCGCAGTGTTGCTGCCACCGGTGCCAACTGATGTTCCGGAACGAATGCCGGCTGCGCCCGTCCGTCTGGTGTGCACGGGACGCATGGTTTCCGCCAAGGGACATCGCATCTTGCTGGAGGCTCTTGCTCCGTTGGTCTCGGAGGGAGTTCAAATCTCTTGCACGCTCATTGGCGATGGTCCGGAGCGCTCTTCGCTTGAGGCTTTGAGCGAGCGGTTGGGGATTTCGGGGCAGGTTCGTTTTCTGGGGGCTCTGGCCCACCAGGCAACTCTGGCGGAGGTGGCGCGCGCGGATATTTTCGTGTTGGCCAGTTTTGCCGAGGGGCTCCCGGTGGCTCTCATGGAGGCTATGGCCGTTGGTGTGCCCTGTGTCAGCACCACGATTGCGGCAATTCCCGAGCTGATCGAGAGTGGTGAGAATGGCCTGCTTGTTTCACCGTCCAATGTACCGGCACTGAGCGACGCTCTGCGAAGCCTGGCCAAGGATGCCGACTTTTGCCGCAAGCTGGGGAAGAGGGCTCGTATGACAGTGGAGAGGCAATATAACCTGGCACGCAATCTCGATCAGTTGGCCGCTGCCTGGGCACGCAGGTTCGGCGTCCGTTGAGCAGACTGTCTGCATTTGAGCTAAGCGCAGATTCGAATTCGGATAGTATTCGTGCGTTCATCGACGTGCCGGGGCTCGGCTTAAAACGACCGTGTAGGTTACCAGGGAAACCATCGTCATGCCGCAAAGGGGCCATGTACATCGATCTACGAGTTTGCGATGGTGGGAGAGAGCGTTTCTTATCCTATTAACCTCAAACTGTTTTGGGTGGAAGTTGCGGTCAACGCCGAGCTATGGCGTACTAAGATTGCAGAGACCGCTTGCTGGTTGATTCCAAGCGCCGAAACGAACCACGAGAAACCTGAATGCCCTCGACCGCAGTGAAATCCGCCTTGGCCGCGCCTCTGGTCTTATGGTTCCGGAGTCTGGCCCATCCGCTCAAGTCACTGCGGAGGATGATCGCGTTCGCGTCTTTGCGGGCTCGTTTGAGCGTTCCGCTGCCGGTAAGCACGGTTGTTCTAGGAAGGGCGAGAGTCTACGGTTCGGGGCGCGTTCGTTGCGGCCAGGGATTGCTGATCTATCCTCATCAATATATGGAGACTCAGGGTGAGGGTGAAATCGTTCTCGCGGATGGAGTGGTTCTCTCCACAGGCGTGCACCTTGTTTCCTATGCTGGAATTTATATCGGGAAGGGAAGTATGATCGGCGAATATACCAGCATTCGCGATGCAAATCATACTCGTGAAGAGGGGCGAACCTTGCGCGATTCCAATCATGTGGCCAAACCCATCGTGATCGGGAGCGAGGTATGGATCGGCCGCGGTGTAGCAATACTCGCCGGGGTGACGATTGGCGATAGGGCAACAGTAGGCGCGAACGCAGTCGTTACCCGTGATGTGCCCCCGGATACGGTTGTAGCCGGTGTTCCGGCAGTGCCCATCCGATCGCAGCAGTTCAGATCAGCGGAGATCAAATAATGGCTGGGACCGAGGTAAACGCAATTAGCCCGTCTCGATTGCCTGGCCTGTCCGTCGTCATAATCGGGCGTAATGAAGGCGAGCGTCTCGAACGCTGCATTCGCACTGCCCAAGCCATACAAGATTGGACGCCAATCGAAATTCTCTACGTGGATTCTGGCTCAACCGACGGCAGTCTCGATCTAGCCGCAGGTCTCGGCGCGACAGTCCTGCCTTTGCCGCCCGGAGCATTTACAGCCGCCAAGGCTCGCAATTTTGGCTGGCGGCGGGCTTCAGGTGAACTGATTCTCTTTCTCGATGGCGATACGATTCTCGATGCCGATTTTCCTCGGCACGCGCTGGCTGAACTGCGCAAGGATTCTGCCAACGCCGCAGTCTGGGGACATCGCCGTGAGGTTTGTCCTTGCCTTTCGATCTACGTTCGAGTTCTTGACCTCGATTGGGTTTACCCGCCGGGTGAGACGCTCTTTTTTGGCGGGGATGTGCTGATTCGCCGCGCCGCGCTTGAAGCCGTCGATGGTTTTGATGAAACGTTGATTGCTGGGGAAGAACCAGAGATGTGCCGCCGCATGAGGAATGTGGGCTGGCGCATTCAGCATATCGATGTGCCGATGACCCTTCATGATCTGGCAATCACTCGCTTTTCTCAATACTGGCGCCGCTCACAGCGTGCCGGCTACGCATTTGCTTCAGTGTCCTCCCGATTCCGCGGCACGTCCGACCCGTTCTGGTCAGACGAGGCAAGCCGCAATCGCCAACGCGGAATTTTCTGGCTGCTCACTCCTGTTCTGGCTCTGATAGCTTCCGTGACATTGCTCTCTCCCTGGCCTGCTGTGCTTTGGCTGTTGCTTTTGCTCGTTTTTGCAGCGCGCACTGCATGGCACTCTCGCTGGAAGCCGGCGCCGTGGACGACGCTGCTACTCTATGGTTTCCATTCGCATCTGCAACAGATTCCCATCTTCCTGGGGCAGCTTCAGTTCAAGCGCAATCGCAACCAGGCATTGATGGAATATAAAGATGTTTCTCCCACTACAGAAGAAGCCGAGACACGCCGTTCATGAGTTCTGAGATTCCCGGTCAGCCAGTTCACAGCATTGCTACGCTTTCCAGCCGTGAGGTCTACGTGAACCCATGGTTGCGTGTGCGAGAAGATCAAATCCTCCGCTCCAACGGCAAGCCTGGGATCTACGGCGTCGTGGACAAAGACGATGCCGCCATCATCATTCCTCTCGATACCGAAGCGGATGGTGGCAAAGGCCGCGTCTGGCTGGTGGAGCAGTTTCGCTACACCGTTCAGCAGCGTTGCGTTGAATTGCCGCAAGGCGGCTGGGAGATGGGCGGGATAGACCCGGAAGAACTGGCGCGCGGCGAGTTGAAAGAAGAAATCGGGCTCCATGCCGCCAGCATGACTTACCTGGGTAATTTATGGATCGCGTATGGCTTTGCCAACCAGAAGCAGCACGTGTTTCTGGCTACTGGACTGACATCGACTGAAAAAGAGCCTGATCCGGAAGAGCACGATCTGGTGGTTCATTCGGTCACCATTGCCGAGTTTGAGCAGATGATGCTCGACGGCACGATTCGCGATAACTGTACCGTTTCAGCATGGGGACTTTACCTGCTCTGGAAGGCGCGCCAATCAACCGAAGCATAAGCCGATAAATGCGTGACTCAGCGATCGAGACCAGCTCCTCTCTGCGCCAGACCAGGAAGCGTGACCGGTAGCCGGCCATGAATTGGGATCTCGCCAAAAAGCGCGCGAACCAGACTCACGGCTGAGCCGGGTGTATCGGAAAAAGTGCAGAGGTATGTTTGAATGCCTGGAATCTGGGTGCCGATATACGGATTGCCGAATGCGGTCACAACGGTTTTGCCGGCTGCCGTTTTCAAGATGTCAGCCAGCAACTGTGCCGCGTTCTGATCCAGGTCGACTGAGCCTTTAGCTTGTCCATCGGTGGTTCGCCGGGCACTGGGAACTGCCTCTGCCACGGCTATGACTGTCGTTGCTTTGTCTACGGAAGCTAACACTTGCTGAGAAATAAATCCGGCGTTTGAATCGTCGACGTAAATCACTGTTGCATTTGGAACTTTCTGGTGGAGTGCATGAGCAAAAGCCCTGCCACCCTCGCTCGTTCGCGCATTGTCGGTAAAGATCACGGCGACAGTGCTTGAAGGTGCTGTCGAGGCGTGAAGAGGTAAAAGCTTACCGGGGTCGGAAACAAGCGTGATGCCCCGGTCTGCGATGGTCTGTGCAATTGCCAGATTTTCTGGGCGTGCGATTATTCTTTCGACTGATTCGAGGTTGACCAACCGAGTACGATCAAGGCCGACGGACGCTTTCAGGCGCAGGATCTTCAATACGCTCTCATCAATGCGTTTTTGAGAGATTTTCCCTTGCTTCACTGCATTGAGAAGTCCGTTATACGCACCGTCCAGGTCGGCGGGAATGATCACCATGTCATTGCCTGCCTGGATAGCTGCGACGGCTTCGGCGGCTGAGATCTCGGCCAGATTGCCGGAGAAAGCATGGGTCAACGCACCCATGTCCAGTGCGTCAGTCACCACCAGCCCCTTGAATCCCAGTTGCTCCTTCAAGAGGCCTGTGATTACGTTCGCCGAAATACTGGCTGGCTTGTTAGGGTCTGTCTCGACGGCGGGAACAGTGATGTGGGCGGTCATTACGGAGTCGACGCCAGCCTGGATCGCATCGCGAAATGGAACCAGTTCAATGCGATTCAGCCTCTCCATCGTGGCATTGGACCGAGCCAGTGCCAAGTGGGAGTCGGTGTCAGTGTCTCCGTGTCCTGGGAAATGCTTCACCGTTGTCAGCATTCCTTCACTACGGGCACCATCGATATAGGCTGCGACCATTTTGCCGACCAAGGCCGGATCTTCGCCGAACGAACGAGTGTTAATGATGGGATTGGCAGGATTTGAATTGACGTCCGCCACGGGAAACCAATTCCAGTGAATGCCGACGGCGCGCGCCTCCTGTGCAGTGATGCTGCCGAATTGGCGCGCAAGCTCTTTGTCGTCCGCCGCTCCAAATGCCATGGCGGCGGGAAAGCCCGTCGCGCCATTCATCCGCACCGAAAGGCCGCGTTCGAAGTCTGCCGCCAGCAGAAGAGGGTACTTCGAATCGCGCTGCAGATGGTTGGTTAGAACCGCGGCTTCCAGCGGTTCGCTTTTGAGCAGTGTGGGCCCGTCGGTAAAGACCGTCACGCCGAATCCACCAACGTGATATTTGCGCATCTCTTCACGCAGTTCGAGATATTCGGGGCTTTGCTCGTTCATGAACTGAATGCGCGCCCAAGGCATGATCATCTGCCCAATTTTTTCTTCGAGAGTCATTTTGCGCAGCGTCGCCGCAGCCCACCGATCTCCCTTGCGATCCAGATGGACTGGCGCTGCCGCTGCGTGTGCGATGGCAATTAAAGGTGTAAGAGCGATCATGCACAGGTGCAATCGAAACCAGTTCCCGTAGCCCTCATATCTCAACTTTGCTTCCTCCTGAATCATGCGAGTTCCCGCGCAATCTCAATCAATAGAGAAGATACTTTGTTCGAATCGCCTCGAATTTTCCGATACTCTCCTGCCAATCTTCGGCGACGCGGCGTGGATCTTCGCCCGAGGCGATTGCATCAAAGCTCGATTTGCTCACCATGAGAGAATCCAGGCGCGCGATCTTGTATTGGCCGGGATAAAGTTTTTGCAATGCCGATGCTATCTCCGCACCCAGTTCAGGTGCATCGAGAGCATTGCGATCTGTGACGATGATGCTTACGCCGCCGCATTTCTCGTTGGCATAGTTGGATGAAGCTGGCGTGAAATTGACAGGGATAAATCGCACTCCGTCGAGATCGCGGGCATTGAGATGCTGGGTCAGGACTACGGGGTCGATCCACGGAGCACCCACGACTTCAAAAGGGGTATCGGTTCCCCGGCCAACTGAAATATTCGTGTCTTCAATCATACCGATGCCCGGATAGAGAACTGCTTCATTGAGACTGCGCATGTTGGGCGAGGGATTGATCCAAAGCTTGCCCGTTGAATCGAACCAGTCGCCCCGCATCCAGCCTTCCATGGGCACCACACTCAGCTTTGCCCCGATACCGCGCTCAGCATTGAACATCCCGGCTAGCTCACCGACTGTCATGCCGTGCCGCACGGGCGTCTGCCAATAATCGACGAACGACTCACGCGCTGGATCTGCCACGGGTCCTTGCACGAATACACCATTGATAGGGTTGGGGCGATCCAATACGATGACGTCTTTTCCGGCCTTCGCTGCAGCTTCGAGGAAATACCCGAGGGTGCTTTCGTAGGTGTAAAAGCGTACGCCGATATCCTGAATGTCGTAAACAAGAGCGTCAATACCGGCCATTGCCTCGCTTGATGGACGGCGGCTCGCATCGCCTTCGCCATACGCGCTGTAGATTGGCACGCCCGTTGTTGCGTCTCGAGAGTTATGAATGTCGGTCGTATCGAGTTTGCCTGCAATACCGTGTTCAGGACTGAAGATCGCGGCCAGTTGAATGCCCGGCGCATGAGCCAGGATATCGGCGGTTCTCTGTCCGGTGGAATCGATCGCGGTCTGGTTGGTTACAAGGCCGATGCGAATCGGTTTGTGTACATCGGGATGAAGCTCGCGAAAGTCGTGCGCCTCCAATACATCGATACCTGTCTTGACATCGCCATTGCGAGAACTTAGCCGGCGTGAGGCCATCAACGATTCGTTGTATCCGGTGATACGCGCCAATCTTAGCTTCTCGGCCTCGCTAACGGAGAGGTGGAGAGATTTAACGACAGCAGTAGCGACGCGTGCACGAAGCGAAATGACGGACCTGCCTCCGCGTGGATGAACAGCATTGGTGAGCAGAATGATGTAGGTGTCGGTCACTGGATCGATCCACAGGGACGTACCCGTAAACCCGGTGTGGCCGTAGGAACCGACCGGCAAAAGTTCGCCGCGGTTGCTGGCGAAGGGCGAGTCGATATCCCACCCAAGTCCACGTAGGCTTGCGGCATTCGCCGGTTGCTGCGGAGTTGACATCTTCTCGACCGCGGAGCGGCTCAGAATCTTGAATCCACTCAACATGTCCTGCGCGAACAATGCGAGGTCGTCCGCAGTCGAAAACAGGCCCGCATGGCCTGCAACGCCACCCATGCGCCGTGCAGTGGGGTCATGCACGATGCCGCGCAGCATCTGTCCCTGTTCATCGTATTGTGCCGGTGCGATGCGTGGAGACAATCCAGAAGCGGGAAGAAAGCTGGTGTCCTTCATGCCCAACGGCTTAAAGATGTTTTCAGTGGCGTAGTCGTTTAACGAGACTCCTGTTAGCTTCTCAACGAGAAAGCCAAGCGTCTCGAAATTAATGTCGCTATAGAGGAAACGAGAGCCCGGAGGATAGATGGGCTTCTCCTGCATGGCCATCTGGAATGCAGCCGCACGCCCCTGCCATGGCTGCTTCAGATCAAGATCGGGAGGCAGGCCGGAGTAATGCGTCATCAGTTCGCGTACGGTGATGTCCTGTTTGCCATTCTGCGCGAATTCGGGCAAATAGGCTGCAACCGGATCATTTAGTCTCACGCGACCCTGTTCGATCAGCTTCATCATCGAGGTGGTTGTGGCGATGCATTTGGTGAGCGAGGCCAGATCGAAGATTGTGTCCACGGTCATTGGCTCATGTGCCGGTTCCAGCGAGCGAGAGCCGAATGCCTTGCGATAGACAATCTTCCCGTTGTGACCCACCAGTAACACACCGCCCGGCATGTTTCCATCTGCGACAGCCTTTTCCATCACCTTGTCCAGGTCGTTGGAGACGATCTTTGGAGATACGGCAGCAACTGCCTTCAAGGAGAGAAATCCGAAAACGACGAGACAGGAAGCAACTTGGAACCAGCTACGAGTTGGCAACTTCATTTTTCCACCTAAAGCTGTTGGTCGACCGCTGTGGTTGTCTGCTGCCACCTAGAGTTCCTGCGGCGCTGGTTTTTGGCCGGGGAACAATAGCGAGCAGCAGAATCCGACGCTATAGGTTGCGGCGCAACCGAAGATCACGTACCAGGTGAAGGCAACGCTGGTGAATAACCATAAATAAAGATTCAGAATGAAGCCTGTCACCATGCCGATCATCGCATCTCGCTGCGATGTTTTGCTGGTCAATACGCCGAGGAGGAAGACACCGAGTAAAGAGCCATAGGCGACAGAAGCAATGGACAATCCCATCTCAAGGACCTTGCCGCCGTTTCGCGCAAGAAGCGCGAGGACGAACAGGACAATGCCCCAGCCAATCGTAGTCACGCGCGAAAGCCCGACGCGGTGTGCTTCGCTTGACTGCGGCACGATACGAGCGTAGAAGTCTACGATTGTGATTGATGAAAGAGAGTTCAGGGCTGCGCTTAGATTGGACATTGCCGCGGCAAGAATCGCCGAGATAAGCAGTCCGCTGATACCGTGAGGCATCCGCGAGGCGATGAAGGCGGGAAAGATCGTGTCGGTGCGCGTGAATGGAGCCGCTGGTGGAAACAGCTTGTAGTAGGCGAACAGCATGGCTCCGATTAGAAGAAAGAGCGCGAACTGAAAAAGAATCGCCGCGCCGCTCGAGAGCAAAGCCAGTTTGGATTGTTTTTCGCTACGCGCAGAAAGCAGCCGCTGCACAATCAACTGATCGGTACCGTGACTGGCCATGGTGAGAAATGCTCCGCCGAGCAGGCCCGCCCAGATGGTGTAGTTCGTCGACAAGTTCATCGTGAAGTCGAAGAGGCGAAACTTGTCTGACTGACTGGCGATGTGATGGACCGTGGTCCACCCTCCAGGCACGAGATGCAGAATGGTGAACAAGCCGACCAGCGTTCCGATCAGGTAGATCGCCAATTGAATGACGTCAGTCCAGATAACCGCGGCCATTCCGCCTTCGAAGGTGTACGCAAGCGTGAGTAGAGTGACAATTCCGATAGAAGCGACATCGCGGCCGTAGTCGCTTATACCGGACAGAAGACTTGCCAGCGCAACCCGGACAACAATTGCCACCGCAAAGACGCGCACCCCTTCCGCAGCAGCTCGTGTCGCTAGAAACATTGCCGCAGTCAACGATCGCAGATGCTGGCCGAAGCGGCGCTCGATGAGTTGATATGCAGTAACGAACTGACCCCGGAAATACTGGGGAACAAAAACAAAGCTCACGATAATGCGGCCGATCAAGTAACCGAAGACCAACTGCAAAAAACGAAAGTCCTTGTCGTACGCAAGGCCGGGAACGCTGATGATGGTGAGGGTGCTGGTCTCTGCAGCAACGATAGAAAGCGAAATAGCCCACCAGGGAATCGTATTGTCGGCGAGGAAGTAGCTCTTCACTGTGCGTTGCTTGCTGCGAAAGCGCAGGCCGAAGAGCGTGACGGCCGCAAGGTAGACGATGATAACTGCGAGGTCAATTGCATTTAGACCCATCGGCTCATCGTCTCCTCTACAGCTCGGTTGTGCCCATATAGATAGTTCCATCACTTCGCGAAAATGTTTTTGGGGCAAATTGCATGAACGCCTACATTGCCGTCGACCAGTTGAGTAATGTCAACGTCAACAGCAACGCTGGTGAGCATATAAGCCTCGTCGCGGCTCAAATGCTTTTCCTCTACGAGAAAGTTGATCATGTCGCGCACTGCCAGTGTAGTAGCTTCCTTTAGATCCGGGCTGAATCCCATGCTGATGTAGCTGTTGGGAGTTTCTGCGCGCGGCCATAGCAGGTGCCGATCCTTATGCACAACGAAGCGAAACGTTCCGCTCAGGAATGTTTCCATCGCGGTGATATCCACCTCGCCGTTGCCCTGGCCGGCGTGGCCGTCTCCAACTTCAAAGAGCGCGCCTTTCGCGTGGATGGGGATGTACAGTGTGGTGCCGGCAACCAGCTCTTTGTTATCCATATTGCCCGCGTGCATCCACGGCGGGGCGCTATCCAGCCTGCCAGCGGATTCAGGAGGCGCTACGCCCATGCTACCGAAGAATGGATGCAGTGGGATCTCGATGCCGGGCGCAAAATGTCCCAGCATTTTTGCACGGTCGAGCGGGATAATCTTTCTCCTGCTATAGGGATAGTCGTTGGGCAGAAACCCGCGTCCAGTTCCAAAACCATTGCAGGCAAATGGCACGTCTATGTCGATCTTGAGGATCTGCACTTCAAGCACATCGCCTGGTTCAGCCTCTGTAATATCGACGGGGCCGGTAAGGATATGTCCGCCTGGTCCCTTGTCCTTCACTTCGCGATAAACATCGGCGTTGTATGACGGAATATCGGAGGCCGCAACGCCCTCCTCGATGAGCCGCTCATTCGAACCGCAGGTAGAGAGCGTCTGAATGCGGACTGTATCGCCGGAGTGAACAGTAAGAACCGGCTTTGCCTTGGCGGAATAGTAGCCCCAGACAACCGTTTGAGGCGACGCGGGCAATACGATGGGGCCTGACTGACTCATAGCCGCAATGCTGAAAAGAAATAAGCAAACTGCTGTGAAAGCACGGTTCATCCGGAACTCCAATCGATCGTTGTCGCTATCCTATCAGTCTGTTTTAGTGCACCATAGCGCGGTCCATCGATCAATCGCAGTGGTCAGGCTTTCAGGGCGTACACTGCTCTTGCAGCCGATTTCACTCATGAGAACAACCATTGCTATGATTCGTGGATTCAGCCTTGCCGTCGGAACCTTTGCTGCGTTGATCGCGGGAAGCAACGCACTGGCACAACAAGAGAAAATCGTCATCACACGGGGGCCAAGCACTATCGTCATGGAACCCTATGCTCCGAACGTGATGCGGGTTACGTTGAGCCTGGTGAAGGATCAGGCGACTGCCCCGCCTGGATACGGGTTTGTCGCATCGCCTGCTTCGCAAGGCTGGAGTTACAAACAGGAGGCGAGCACCGATACGTACCGCTCTTCACGCATGGTTGTGAGCCTCCTAGGAGGCGGTACATCGCAAGCCCAATCCGATGCTGCACTCACAAATGTCCAGAAGACACAGAGGTCGATCGCCACATTCTTCAATGGCTCTACGCCCGGCGCGGATATTCGCTTCAGTACGCCGGCCGGGAAGTTGCTGCTGGAGATGAACGGATGGGAGATGTCGGCTCCCAATCATAAAGACGGCAACGCCGGCATCCTCAACGACAAGCGTCCATCGGATGAAGACTTCTACCAGGTGGGCGCAAGCTTCGCTTCACCCGCCGACGAGCATTACTACGGACTTGGCCAAAACCAGGAAGGATATCTCGACCACCGCGGCCGCACTGTTCAATGCTGGAATAATTACACCGCGACTGGCGGGCCTACGTGGTGCATCCCCTTTGTCGTGACGAACAAGGGGTATGGCCTCGTGTGGGACAACCCATCCCAAACCACGATCGAGCCTGGTTTCAACGAGCAGACGAAGTGGATTTCGCAGGTAGGCAACCGTGTTTCCTTCTTCGTGATCGCAGGGGATACTACGGACGAAATCTATGCCGGCTACCGTCTGCTTACTGGCGCAACGCCTTTGTTGCCGAAGGCGGCGTACGGATATATCCAGTGCAAGCAGCGGTACATAACGCAGGACGAGGTACTGCAGGTAGCCAAGGGTTATCGCGACCGGCACCTGCCCGCGGACGTGCTGGTGGTCGATTGGTTCTACTACACAAAGATGGGCCAAATGGATCTCGATCCGAAGAATTGGCCCGATCCAAAAGCGATGAACGACCAGCTCCATGCCATGGGTTTTCAGACCATGATCAGCGTGTGGCCGCGTTTTGTTCCCGAAGATCGGTACTATGATTTCATCCTCAAGAACAGGTGGTTTGAACATCTCGCAGATGGCAAGCCCACGGATGGATTGCCTTATGACCGTGCCGGTTCGGACATCGACACTACCAATCCTGATGCTGCGCGCTGGTACTGGAATACGGTTCGCGACAATATCCTGAGCAAGGGCTTCGATTCCCTGTGGGCGGATGAAACCGAGCCCGACCTGCCGCCGAACGGCAGCTACTTCCACATTGGGCCCGGTACGCGCTACTTCAATGTTTATCCGCTGTTTCATACGGGGGCTCTGTACGCCGGCTTCCGGCGCGACACGGACCACCGTGCCCTGACACTCTCGCGGGATGCCTATCTCGGCGTGCAAAGCAAAGGAACAATCGTCTGGTCGTCTGATATCTATCCGACCTGGGATACGCTGAAGAGACAGATTCCGACCGGCCTGAACGCAACAGCCTCTGGATTGGCTTATTGGAGTAACGACACCGGTGGCTGGCAGTATCTTCCCGCGATCCATCACCCCGAGCGGAGGCCTCTTCTCGATCCATCCGACGCGCGCGATAACGTTGGCGGCTACGATGACTATCCAGAGCTTTATACGCGCTGGTTTGAATACGCAACCTTTCTCCCCATCATGCGCACACATGGTAGCCGCAACGCCAATGAGGTTTGGAGTTATGGCAAACAAGCAGAGCCGATTCTGGAAAAATATCTCAAGCTGCGCTATGAATTGATGCCATACATTTATTCTCTTGGTTATTCAACCTACCAATCCGGCGCACCCTATATGCGTGCGTTGTTCATGGACTTTCCCAACGACCTGGAAGCTGGTAAGCAGATCGACGAATACATGTTCGGCCCGGCCTTTCTTGTCGCTCCGATAACTGATCAGGGTGCTACAAGTCGTACTGTCTATCTGCCGGCCGGCGCCGATTGGTACAACTACTGGACCAGCGAGCGGATTCATGGCGGCCAATCGATCACCGTGGATGCGCCAATTGACACGTTGCCGCTCTTTGTCAGGGCAGGTTCGATCATTCCACTTGGCGTGCCGGTACTCAGTACCGGTGAGCCGCAGGCGCTTGCCAAGATACGCGTCTATCCGGGTGCCGACGGCAAGTTTACACTCTATCAGGATGATGGAAAGACCTATGCCTATGAAAAAGGCGCGAGTAAGATTACCAATCTTCATTGGGAGAATGCCGCAGGCAAGCTGACTCACGACGGAGCTTCTGCGTGGTCCGGAGCGGATGAGAAGCTTGTGGAGGTCGTGGGTCGAAAATGATGTGCGTGCTTGTTGCTCAGCCGTCTTGAATTCAATGAACCTGCATATGATTCAGCAGGATCAGAGTTGGGTTGACAGCCCCGCCTTTGGGGGACTACCTTCGTTTTCATCAGCGGTCTGACCAATTTTCATTCGCAATGCACGGTTGACAAGAAATTTGGGATCGTGGGCCGGCTGAGCTTCCAGTTTTCCGATGAACCGTTCCGACCACATTGCCGGTACACAGGCCCCGGCCAGGATCATCGCGCTCGTGTGTCTGGCGGGTGCTGCATTAGCCGGTTCATCGATTGTTGTAATCGTCGGCTGCAAGAGCTCTCATCCGGGCAGGTCGCAGAATGCATCGGCTCAACATCTGGACTTCAACCAGGATGTACAGCCCATCCTCGCCGCAAATTGCTTCAGTTGCCATGGGCCTGATCCTGCCGCGCGCAAAGCCGGGCTGCGCCTGGATCTCGAAGAATCAGCCTTTCGCAAACGTCCTGGCAAGCCCGATGCGATTGTTCCCGGCCATCCGGATCAAAGCGAAATGATCCGCCGGATCGAATCGAAAGATCCGCACCATCTTATGCCCCAGGATCCTCTGGGTGCTGCAAAGCCGATGAAGCCGCAAGAGATCGCTATCCTCAGGCAGTGGGTGGCGGAGGGAGCGCACTACAAGCCGCATTGGGCTTTCGACAAGCCACTGCGCGTGGCATTGCCGATTGCCCCGGACGCAACTCGCTTCAGTAATTGGACAACGAATCCGATCGACGCATTCATCCTGGCTCACCTCAATAAAGAAGGCCTGCATCCATCCCCCGAGGCCGATAAGAGAGCCTTGATTCGGCGTGTCACACTCGATCTAACTGGCCTTCTCCCAACGCCGCACGAAGTCACGGCATATCTGCAGGACAGTTCGCCTCAAGCGTACGAGCATCTGGTCGATCGCCTGCTGGCGAGCCCTGCCTATGGAGAGCAGCGAACACGCTATTGGCTCGATTATGCACGCTACTCCGATACCTACGGCCTGCACTATGACGACAATCGCCATATCTGGGGATACCGCGATTATCTGATTCGCGCATTTAACGCCAACAAGCCCTTCGATCAGTTTGCCAAGGAGCAGATTGCCGGCGATATGTTGCCTGCGTCCAATCTGGATCCGATCGTTGCCAGCGGTTACGTGCGCGCAGGCGTCAGTACCAATGAAGGCGGCACTATCCTTGAAGAGCTGAAAGTGAACATTGCCCGTGAGCGGGCCGAGGCCTACGGCGCCGCCTTTCTCGGCCTCACGGTTGGGTGCGCGGTTTGCCACGACCACAAATACGATCCGACCACGCAGAAAGACTTCTATCAACTGAGCGCTTTCTTCAACAACATCAACGAGAAGGCCTTCAATGAGGACCAGCCGGATTGGGCGCCCATGCTGCGCATTCCCAGGCCTGAGCACCTTGCGGAGTTCAATAAAGTCCTGGCACAGCGTTCGCAATTACAACAGCAATTGCAAACTGCTCGCCTCGACGACCACAAATTGATTCAGAGCTGGCTCGATTCAAAGGTCAATCCTCCACTGCCTGTCTCAACAGAAAAAATGATCCTGCGGCTGCGCCTCGATGAGGGTGGTGGCGATGTGCTGAGGAACAGCGCGCCTCATGCGAATCAGGTTAGCTTTCCGATTGGAAAATCACAGCCGCTCTGGGGTGAAACAACGTGGCTGTGGCCTGATTTTCGTATGGATACCAGCACCCGTATCGATCTTGGCCAGGTTGGCGACTTCGAAGAAAATCAGCCTTTTTCGATGGGTGGATGGTTCACATTGCGTTCTGAGCCGGGGTTTCTGCCGCGCAATGTCAAGGGCGCCTTGGTTTCCAAGATGGATTCCACGCAGCAGAACCGTGGCTGGGATATTTCCGCCGATCAAGGCGTGATCAGCGTCGATCTGGTGAACAGCGCGCCTCAGCTTGAGTATGTGGCTCCGCCGCAGCCAAAGCAGAAGCAGCCCAAACCAAAGCCGGTAAAGGAGAAGGAGTCAGAAAGGCCCAAGATTTCGCGGCCCTCGCCACCTCCTCCTTTGAACTGGCCGACCGTCAAAGGAAGCGCCATCCGCGTATCGACGGCTACGCGCGCTATCGACGATGGGAATTGGCATCACATCTTCTTCACGTATGACGGATCAGGCCGCGCGGCAGGCGTCAAGATCTATGTGAATGGGGAGCCGGTTCCTACGAGGATTGTTTCCGACACGCTCAATCACGCGACCATTCGCACGACAGCTCCCATGCAGCTTGGAAAGCGATCGCCTGACGCAGAGCCGGCGCGTGCAACGCGTTACCAGGACCTTCGCCTCTACGCAAGAGCTCTCGATACCAATGAGGCAAGACGACTGCCGTTTGAAGATTACGTTGCTGAAATCACCGGCAAGCCTGCCGCGCAATGGGATCGCGATCAGCTTCATACCGTCAGCAATTTTTATTTCAACAACGTCGATCAATCATCGAAGGCGGCGTACCAGCGGATACAGCAACTGAATGCGGAGTTGGAAAAGCTCTCTGCAGGCGGTGAGAACACCATGGTCTCGGAAGAGCGCCCGACCCTCGCCTACGCCAACATCCTCAATCGCGGTGTCTACTCTGCGCGTAAGGAACGAGTCGAAGCGGATACACCGCATTTTCTTCCGCCACTTCCCGCCGGCCAGCCTCACAATCGCCTGGCATTGGCGGAGTGGACCGTCAGCCCCGACAATCCTCTTACCGCGCGCGTCACAGTCAATCGCATGTGGAATGAACTCTTCGGTGCGGGCCTGGTTGAAACCACAGAAGACTTTGGCATCATGGGGCAGCGCCCATCGAATCCGGCCCTGCTAGACTGGCTTGCGGTCGAGTTTCGCGAGAGCGGTTGGAACGTCAAGCACATGTACAAACTGATGGTCATGTCCGCCGCTTATCGTCAGAGTGCAAAGTCTTCACCCGAGCAGTTGGCCAAGGACCCGAAGAATTTGCTGCTCGCGCATGGGCCGCGCTTTCGCATGGATGCCGAAATGCTGCGCGATATTGCCCTACAATCAGGCGGGTTACTGGTCAACAAAATTGGTGGCCCAAGTGTAAAAACGTACCAGCCGTCCAATGTCTGGGAATCGGTTGGCTATCCCGTTGCCGACACTACTTTCTACGAGCAGGATCATGGCGAAGCGTTGTATCGCCGCAGCATGTATACCTATTGGAAGCGCATGGCGATGCCGCCCAACATGGATGCCTTCGACGCGCCAACCCGTGACACGGCATGTACACGGCGGCAACATACCGACACACCCCTGCAGGCGCTCGTAACGATGAATGATACGCAATGGGTTGAAGCCTCGCGCGCACTCGCTGAACGTGTCATCAAGGAAGGTGGTAAACAGCCCGAACAACGTATCCAGTATTTGAGTGAACTGGTCCTGGCGCGCGACCCATCGCCGCAAATGGAATCCGTATTGCAAAAATCTTTCGAGAAGATGCAGCAGCATTACACCGCCGATCCCAAAGCAGCGCACGATCTGATATCCGTTGGTGAAAAACACAGCGATACCACGGTCCCTGCTCCGCAACTCGCTGCATGGACCATGGTTGCAAATGAGATGTTGAATCTGGACGAATCATTGAATAAGTAGCACGGCACTTTGTGGTGAGGAACGAACGATGAAGCAGCATCCACTTTGCACAGATACCGAGCACGGTCCTACAGTCCTCGATCTGCCGATTCATGAGGGGTTGAAAACGGAATGGGCTGCATTGCAGACCCGCCGTCAGTTCTTCGGCAAAGCGGGCAAGGTACTGGGCTGGGCGGCAATGGCAAGCCTCATTGGCGACAAAGTTCTGCGTGGTGATACGCCTGGCGCTTCTTCGCGCGGGGACGAGTCGGTGCGCTTGCCGCATTTTGCACCGAAAGCCAAACGGGCGATTTACCTCTTCATGTCTGGTGGTCCGCCGCAGATGGATTTGCTTGACTACAAGCCCGGCCTTGCTGCTCTTTTCGACAAAGACATTCCCGACTCAGTGCGGGGCAGCCAGCAACTTACCGGCATGACCGCGGGACAGGCGCGCTTTCCGATTGCGCCTTCTCATTGGGCGTTCAAGCAGTATGGTCAATCCGGCGCATGGATCAGCGACCTTCTACCCAATACAGCGAAGATGGCCGACGACCTCACCATCATCAAGTCGATGAACACCGACGCCATCAATCATGAGCCTGCGATCATGCTGCTCAATACCGGCAACATGAATGCGGGCAAACCGTGCCTCGGCTCATGGCTCTCTTACGGACTCGGCAGCATGAATGACAATCTGCCCACCTTCATGGTGATGATTACCAAGAACAATCCAAAAGAGAACAATCAGCCGATTTCTTCGCGCCTGTGGAGCAGCGGCTATCTGTCCTCGGAATATGCAGGCGTTGGCTTACGTTCCTCAGGTGATCCTGTTCTGTATCTAACGGACCCGCGAGGGGTCAATCGCGAAGTGCGCCGCAATATGCTTGATGCAGTCAATGAAATCAATCATCAGACGTATCAGGAAATCGGCGATCCGGAGACCAATTCGCGCATCTCTCAATACGAAATGGCATATCGTATGCAGGCTTCTGTGCCGGAGCTTACCGATTTGAGCAAGGAGCCAAAATCCACCTGGGATCTTTACGGACAGGAAGCGAAAGAACCCGGCACTTTCGCTTATAACTGCCTTATGGCACGCCGCATGGCTGAACGCGGCGTGCGCTTCACCCAGGTCTACAAGCGCGGATGGGACGTACACTCCGACGTCACAAAGATGTTGCCCGTCCTATGTGGGGAGACTGATCGCGCCTGCTACGCGCTTGTCACTGATCTCAAGCAACGCGGCCTGCTCGATGACACGCTGGTTGTCTGGTCCGGGGAGTTTGGCCGCACCGTGTATAGCCAGGGTGGTCTCTCTAAAGGGGAATATGGCCGCGATCATCATCCGCGCTGCTATACGTCATGGATGGCCGGAGCAGGTGTTAAGTCCGGCATCACCTTCGGAGAAACGGATGACTACAGCTACAACGTCGTGCGCGATCCTGTGCCCATCCGTAATTTCAATGCGACGCTTCTGCATTGTCTCGGCATTGACCACAACAAGCTCACGTACAAATTTCAAGGACTCGACCAGAAACTCACCGGCACAACTCCTGCAAATGTTGAAACCGGATTACTCGCATAGCAAATTGAGGCAGAACATTTGACCGTGGTGGTGAGCAAGGAAACTGTAAAGCGCAGGCCGGAGATAGTCGGTCGGATCGCGTCGTTGTTTCTCGTCATGGGACTTGTGCTGCTTCCCGCGATAATCAGACTGGACGGCAAGCCACACGCAGACTGGCAGCAGTTTCTCGGTCGATTCCATCCACTTGCCGTGCATATACCGATTGGGCTGATACTGCTCATTCCACTACTGGAGATTGCTGGGAGCTCTCGTCGGGCGCTTCGAGAGGCTGCGAGCTTCGTTCTGTCACTAAGCCTGTTGAGTTGCATAGCCGCGCTCATACTTGGCTACCTGCTTGCCTTTGGAAGCGGCGAAGTTGGCGCAGCCGTAACACGGCATATGTGGGGTGGCATCGCTCTCACGATTGGCGTGCTTCTATGCATCTGGAGCCGGTCCTGGTGGGCGTCTGGGGCTGCGAGTGGTTCAATGCGCCGCATCTATCCTGTATCGCTTGTCTGCATTCTGCTGTTGCTTGCATGGACTGCGCATCAAGGCGGATCGCTGACACACGGGGCCAATTACCTTTTTGAATTTCTACCGACTCCACTCAAACGTATCGCTGTCTTCGGGGCGAGCGCAGAAAAGGAACAGCTTGTCGCAGACTCCTTTTATGCAAAACATATCCACCCGATGCTCGATGCCAACTGTGTCGGATGCCACGGAGAAAGCAAGAGCAACGGCCATCTTCGACTAGATACGCTTGCCTCGTTGATGAGAGGGGGCGATGAGGGTCCAGCGGTCATCGCAGGACAGCCGGATAAGAGTCCTCTGCTGCAGAGAGTAACGCTGCCAAGCGATCATAAGAAATTTATGCCAGCCGAAGGCAAGCCGCCGCTGAAGCCTGAACAGATCACATGGTTACGTGCATGGATTGAACAGGGAGCATCACCGAATACGGCATCGCTTAAAGGCATCGTCGTTCGTGAAGAGTTTACTGAACCTCCGCTTGAGCAAGTCGGCGACTACTCAAGTCAGCTATCCACGATGCATCAACTCGCAATGGCAGAGGGCGTCATGCTCACTCCCGTTTCGAGGAAGCCGGGTGACGGTCTCATCCTCAACACGGAAAATGTCGCGTCACGATTCGGCGATGCGCAACTGGTCAAGTTTGTGGGTCTCGCTCCCTATATCGTTGAGATCGATCTTTCGCGCACTGCTGTTACAGATGCCTCTTGCGACACGCTTGCAAAGTTTACTCATCTGCGCGCGCTGCATCTGGAAGGCACGGCGGTCACTGGAACTGCGCTCGCCAAACTCGCGCCGCTCTCGCATCTTACCTATCTCAACCTGAGCGAGACGAAAGTAACACAAGCTTCGCTCGCACCTCTACGGTCGATGAAGAATCTCCATCACCTTTATACGTATGACACACCTGCACAGCCACTCTCCAGCGCTGAGACTGAAGCCTCCTCAATCAAGAAGGCGCCATGAGTGCCAGAGAGCCGCGTCTCGTGCGATACTCTCGATGCCTGGTTTTCCGAGTACGGGGAGGCGTCAATGTCGGACGTAATCTATCAGTCAGGATTCGGAAATGAGTTCGCAACCGAAGCAGAACCGGGAGCTCTTCCGATCGGCCAGAACTCACCGCAGCGGCATCCACTTGGGCTCTATACAGAGCAGGTGAGCGGCTCGGCATTCTCCGCTCCGCGTGACCAGAACCGGCGTACCTGGATGTACCGCATCCGTCCCTCCGTGGTCCACGAGCCATATCAGCCGTTCTCGAAAGAGACACTCCTGCGCAGCGGTCCGTTCGACGAAATGCCAACCCCGCCCAATCAAATGCGTTGGAACCCGCTGCCTTTCCCAGCCGAACCGACAGACTTCGTCGAAGGCATTGTCACAATCGGCGGCAATGGAAATGCAGCGGAGCAGGATGGGGTGGGTATTCACATCTACGCGGCGAATGCTTCCATGAAGAATCGTTGTTTCTACAACGCCGACGGAGAGCTGCTCATTCTTCCGCAACAAGGCGGGTTGCGTATTGCAACCGAGTGCGGCATCATGCAAGCCAAGCCGGGAGAGCTTGCAGTAATTCCGCGCGGTATCAAATTTCGCGTCGAGTTGCTTGACGAACATGCACGAGGCTACATCTGCGAGAACTACGGTCAGCCCTTCCGCCTGCCTGATCTGGGTCCAATTGGGGCGAATGGATTAGCCAATCCACGAGACTTTCTCACGCCCGTAGCAGCCTTTGAAGACAGAGAGGGCGACTTCGAGGTGGTTTCGAAGTTCCTGGGGAAATTATGGACCGCGCAATACGACCATTCACCGCTGGATGTCGTCGCCTGGCACGGAAACTATGTGCCTTACATCTACGACATGGCTCGTTTCAACTGCATTAACACCGTAAGCTTCGATCATCCTGATCCTTCGATCTTCACAGTGTTGACAGCGCCCTCTCATCATGGCTCTCCCAATGTCGACTTTGCGATCTTTCCGCCACGATGGCTCGTCGCTGAGCATACGTTTCGGCCACCCTGGTTTCATCGCAACATGATGAACGAGTTCATGGGCCTAATCTATGGGGAATACGATGCCAAGGCTGAAGGCTTCGTTCCCGGTGGAGCAAGCTTGCATAATTGCATGTCGGGCCATGGACCTGATGCCGAAACCTTTGAACGTGCCACCGTGGCTGAACTGCAGCCACGCCGCATTGCAGATACTCTCGCTTTCATGTTCGAGACGCGCATGGCCGTTCGTCCCACGCGGTACGCGCTTCAGGAGAAGATTCTGCAGCATGAGTACTACGAATGCTGGCAGGGATTGAAGCGGCACTACTCCGGTCGCTCCTAAGCACATGATCAGCGTGACAGAGAACAAGCTATGGCAACGGAAGAGCTGGGTGGAGTCAGCCAACGATCCCACAGTAGGCTTCCCGTTACAATCCCTTCCATATTGCTCGTTTGTATCGTCTACTGATGCAGAAAAAATTGCGCATCCGGGCGTCGGTATCGGCTCGTTCGTTCTCGATCTGCACCAACTCTCTCAGGCAGGCCTGCTCGATTCGCTAAGCGCGGAAATACGATCGGCTTGCATGGCTTCGCAACTCAATCAACTGATGCGCGCAGGACAGGAGGCATGGCCGGCGCTGCGTCACAAGCTGATGGGTTTGCTCGCAGACAATGCAGATACTGCATGTCGGGAAGCCATCGCATCGATGTTGGAACCCATTCAAGATGTGCGCTTCCGCAAGCCAGTCGCAGTCGAAAACTATTCCGACTTCTATGCTTCTCTTCATCACGCAACGAATGTCGGCAGACTTTTCCGGCCCGATCAACCGCTTCTGCCTAACTACAAATGGATGCCGGTCGGTTATCACGGCCGCGCGTCCTCCCTGGTCGTGAGCGGCACTGAGATCTGCCGCCCCCACGGGCAAATCAAATTGCCCACGCAAGACTCTCCGGCGTTCGCTTCAACCAGACAGCTTGACTACGAACTGGAAGTGGCAGCCTACATAGGTACAGGTAATTTGCTTGGCACGCCGATCTCGATTGCGACTGCTGAGAGCCACATTTTCGGTTTATCGCTGCTCAACGACTGGTCCGCGCGCGATATTCAATCCTGGGAATATCAGCCTCTAGGCCCGTTTCTTGGAAAGAGCTTCGCCACCAGCGTATCTCCTTGGATCGTTTCTATCGAGGCGTTAGAGCCGTTCCGAGTACCGGCATTTATTCGTCCTACTGAAGATCCTCAGCCCCTGCCCTACCTTTCGGATCCGTCGCATGCACAGACAGGCGGCATCGATATGACAATCGAAGTTTTTCTCTTAACCGCTCGCATGCGTGAGCGCTCGCTCTCCCCGACTCTCCTCAGCAAAGGAAATCTTGGCGATCTCTATTGGAGCTTTGCGCAGATGATTGCGCATCACACCAGCAACGGTTGCAACCTGACTGCAGGAGATTTGTTGGCGAGTGGAACGGTCTCCGGGCCTCACCAGGGCTCGGAGGGATCGTTGCTCGAAATCACGCGACGTGGCGCGGCCCCTATTCATCTACCCAACGGCGAAGCGCGTATGTTTCTCGAAGATGGTGATGAAGTCATTCTCAAAGGGTACTGCGAAAAAATCGGTTTTCCACGCATAAGCCTTGGCGAGTGTCGAGGAATGATCGTGCCGAGTGTGCGAGAGAGTTGACAGCTCTTCGATAGAAGAGAGATTCTTTGCTGTGCTTCGCGGTGCTTCTAGAAGCCTCGGCGCAGCATGCATCGTGCAGGAGGGAATACGATGGCAACCGCTGTTCAATCCGCATCGGAATCGAAGAAGGACTTTCTGCCTCTGAATGGCACCGACTACGTGGAGTTTTATGTCGGAAATGCCCGCCAGGCAGCGTATTTCTATCGCGCAGCCTTCGGCATGAATCTCATCGCTTATGCAGGTCCGGAAACCGGCACACGCGATCATGCTTCGTATGTTTTGCAGCAGGGTAAAGTACGTTTTGTACTCACCACCTCACTTCGCCCCGGCTCAGACATTGCGCGGCACACGGACAAGCATGGAGATGGTGTTCGAACGATTGCCCTATGGGTAGATGACGCAACTAGTGCGTGGCGTGAAACAACGCAGCGCGGAGCACGCTCCGTTCAAGAGCCAACCGAACTATCCGATGAAAACGGCCGCGTTGTCACTGCCAGTATCGCTGCCTACGGCGATACACTGCATACATTCATCGAGCGCAGAAATTACTCCGGAGTATTTCTGCCCGGCTACCATCCTGTGCATGAGGATCACGTCGCCCGGCCCGTCGGTCTCTTGCATATCGATCACATTGTTGGAAACGTAGGCTGGCATGCGATGAATGAGTGGGTTGACTTTTATTCGCATGTCATGGGGTTCTCCTTATATCAGCACTTCGACGACAATGACATTTCAACTGAATATTCGGCACTCATGTCAAAAGTCATGGCGAATGCAAGCGGTTACATAAAATTCCCGATCAATGAACCCGCCGAGGGCCGTCATAAATCGCAGATCGAAGAGTATCTTGAGTTCTATAACGGTCCCGGTGTGCAGCACCTAGCCTTGGCTACGCATGACATACTCGCCACAGTCGAAAAAATGCAGCAGCAGGGGGTCAGTTTCCTGAGCGTTCCTCACTCCTACTACACGCAGCTGCAGGAGCGTATCGGCAAGATCGACGAACCCATTGAGGATTTGGAGCGATTGGGAATCCTAGTTGATCGTGACGATGAAGGTTACATGCTGCAGATCTTTACGCGTCCCGTTGAGGATCGTCCTACACTATTCTTTGAGATCATTCAGAGAAAAGGCAGCCGCAGCTTTGGCAAGGGTAATTTCAAAGCATTGTTTGAAGCCATTGAACGAGAGCAGGCGGCTCGCGGTAATCTGTAACAGCAGTTCATCAACGGAGCAGACGGCAGATCACGAATGAACAAGTTATGGCCCGATGCAGACGCTGCACTTCATGACCTCGTACGCGATGATATGCTGCTGGCGATTGGGGGCTTTGGCGTCTGTGGTATCCCCGAGCTCTTGATTCAGGCTTTGCACGATACTGGAGTGAGAGGCCTCACGATCGCCAGCAATAATGCCGGAGTAGACGGTTGGGGTCTCGGTGTGTTGCTCCAAACCAAACAGATTAAGAAAATGATCTCCAGTTATGTTGGAGAAAATGCCGAGTTCGAGCGGCAGTTTCTCGCCGGGGAATTGGAGGTCGAGTTCTGCCCGCAAGGAACTTTGGCCGAACGTATGAGAGCCGGAGGTGCGGGTATACCTGGCTTCTACACGCGGACTGGTGTCGGTACACTGATTGCTGAAGGCAAAGAGGAGAAGCAATTCGACGGAGTTACATACATTCTCGAGCGTGGAATCAAGGCTGATATTGCACTGGTGAAAGCCTGGAAGGCTGATACGCATGGCAATCTCATCTATCGGCGTACAGCGCGCAATTTCAATCCAAACGCAGCTACGTGCGGCAAGATCACGATTGCAGAAGCCGAAATCATAGTAGAGGCCGGTGAGCTTGATCCCGACGAGATTCACACACCAGGCATTTTTGTGCAAAGGCTCGTGCACAATCCAAATCCGGTCAAGCGAATCGAAAAAAGAACCATTCGAGAGGAGTAAGTGCGTGGCATGGACCCGTCACCAAATGGCCGTTCGCGCTGCGCAGGAGCTGCAGGACGGCTTCTACGTCAACCTGGGCATCGGCATCCCTACCCTTGTCGCCAACTACATCCCTGAAGGGATCACCGTCACATTGCAATCTGAAAATGGCTTGCTCGGCACAGGTCCATTTCCGCGTGCAGATGAAGTGGACCCCGATCTCATCAACGCAGGTAAAGAAACCGTTACGTTCGTTCGCGGCGCATCCACCTTCTCAAGTGCGGATTCCTTCGCGATGATTCGCGGTGGCCATATCGATCTCGCTATTCTCGGAGCCATGCAGGTCTCCGAGCGCGGAGACCTCGCTAACTGGATGATTCCCGGCAAGCGTGTAAAAGGTATGGGCGGTGCGATGGATCTCGTCTCCGGTGTTCGCCGTGTTGTAGTCGTGATGGAGCATTCCGCGCAGGATGGTAGCGCAAAACTCCTTCGCCACTGTACTCTTCCGCTGACAGGCGCGCGCGTGGTCAATCGTGTGATCACAGATTTGGGGGTGCTTGATGTGACGGAGTCAGGCTTCGTGATAATCGAGTTGGCTGCAGGCGTGACCCGTGCCCACATTGAGCAGCAGACGCAGGTGCCAGTATTGTTCAGCGATGCATTATTGCGGGCCTAACAGGCGGTATCAAGCCTTCCATGCTGGTTTTCGCTTTTCCAGAAACGCAGTGATCCCTTCCTGAAAATCCTCGGTTTCGCGAGATTGCGCGTTGGCTTCCATGGCCGCGTTGATAGCGTGATCCAGCCATGCCTTGTTCTGTTCGGCAAGCAGACGCTTGGTTGCGGCCAGGGAGGCAGGACTGTTTGTCTTGAGCGATTCGGCCAACCCCTGTGTGCGTTCAGCCAGCTCCTCGGGAGCAACAACTTCGTTTACAATTCCCAAACGATATGCTTCAGCCGCGTCGAACAACCTTCCCGAAAGCAATAGATCGCGGGCTCGCTTGTCGCCAATCTGCAGGGCAAGAAACGCCGATACCAGCGCGGGCACAAAACCGATTCTTGCTTCCGTGTATCCAAACTTGGCCGCGGGCACTGCGATGGTGAAATCACAGATAGTTGCCAGACCCGTTCCACCTGCGATTGCCGCTCCGTGCACTGCTGCAATCGTGGGCCGGGGCAGTTCATAGAGTGTGCGAAAGAGGCGGGCAATGCGTTGCGCATCGGCACGATATTCGGCAGGGCTCTTGTCCTTCATTGCCTGCAATGCTGCCAGATCCAGCCCCGAACAAAATGCCTCGCCCGCGCCTGCAAAAATGACTATGCGGCTATCACACGTTGAGGCCTCTTCCATGGCGGCGATTAGCTCATCCTGCATCTCTGGCGTCATCGCGTTGCGGCGTTCAGGCCGATTGAGTGTAATCGTTCGAACCGCGTTATGGTCAGCGACTAAGATGGTGTTATAACTCAATCCCGCTCTCCGAAGTTATTAGGCAATGGATTACTGGCAATGTTTAGCGAGGCTTCGTTCACTGGCGCATCGCGCCAAATCGAAGTGCAATCTCAGCGTTAGCCTTGATGAGGTCATCCAGAGAAGCGAGCTCCGGCAACCGGGCTCCTTCCTCTTGCAATACGCCGATCAGAACTTCTGTCGGTATGTTCCCCACCAGCAGATCTTGCGCGAACGGACATCCGCCGAGCCCTCCGATCGCTGCATCAAATCGCCTGCATCCAGCCCTATACGCTGCGCGGATTCTCTCTGCTGCTTGATCCGGTCTCGCATGTAAATGGACGCCAATTTCGATCCTGTCATGTATCGCTAACACTCGATCCAGGGTAGAGTCTATCTGCGCGGGCGTTGCCAGGCCTACTGTGTCAGCGAGCGAGATCTGCTGTACGCCTGAGTCCACCAGCAAATCGCAGGCGTTCACAACTTCTTCGAGACTCCATGCATCGCCATAAGGATTACCGAAAGCCATGGAGAGATAGGCGACCAGGTCGAGGCCGGCCTTGTAGGCCATTGTTCCTATCGTCTCCAATGTCTCCAGTGATTCCTCCAGCGTCTGATTTTGATTGCGCTTCAGGAATTGCTCGGAGACCGAATATGGAAATCCAAGCGTCTGTACGGCGCCGGTTTCGATAGCGCGCTCGGCACCTTTGGCATTGACTACGATGCCGATAATCTCGACGGTGTCGGGAGGCTCTAGGAAAGTGAGCACCTGTTCTGAATCTGCCATCTGCGGAACCGCGGCTGAAGACACAAAGCTCACCGCATCAATGTGCATGAAGCCCGCCGCTACAAGCGCGCGCAGATACTCCGCTTTGACATCAGGCGGTATCGATACAGGCAGGCCTTGCCACGCATCGCGCGGGCACTCCACGAGTTTTACCAGATCGTCCATCATGTCCGAAGAAAATGAATATGTGATTCCGTTATCCGCGCGAAGGATAAACTTTCAGGATTTCGCGCGCAATCACCATGCGTTGAATCTCGCTGGTGCCTTCGCCAATCGTACATAGCTTTACATCGCGATAAAACTTCTCGACAGGGTAATCCTTGATAAAGCCGTACCCGCCAAATAGCTGCACGGCTTCATCGCAGATACGCACTGCCACTTCGCTCGCGAAGAGTTTGGCCATCGCCGACTCTCGCGTGACTTTGCGACCGCTGTCTTTGAGCACCGCTGCTCGCTGGGTCAGCAGGCGCGCGGCATCGAGCTCCGTCGCCATATCCGCCAGCTTCCATTGGATACCTTGAAACTCAGCAATCGCCTTTCCAAACTGCCGACGCTCCTTGACATATTTCAGGGCAGCATCCAGCGCGCCTCGGCCAATGCCCAGCGCCAGTGCGGCGATGGAAATCCTGCCGCCATCGAGCACTCGCATCGCGTCGATGAAGCCTTCGCCTTCCGAGCCCAGCAAATTTTCCGCGGGAATCTCGCAGTCCTCGAAGATCAGCTCACTGGTGTCGCTGGCGCGCAGGCCCAGCTTGTTCTCTTTCTTTCCAGGCCGAAATCCTTTCGTTCCTTTTTCAACGACAAAGGCAGAAAGCCCATGCGTTCCTTTGCTCTTATCAGTCACGGCAATCACAACGGCGAGATCGGCATAATGCCCGTTGGTGATGAAGGTCTTGTTGCCGTTGAGCACGTAGCTGTCGCCACGCTTGACCGCAGTTGTGCGTGCTCCGCCTGCGTCTGATCCCGAGCCGGGCTCAGTGAGCCCCCATGCTGCAAGCCACTCGCCACTGGCCAGCCGTGGCACATACTTCTTTTTCTGATCTTCATTTCCCGCCAGAAAAATATGATTCGTGCCCAGCGAATTATGGGCGGCGACCGTGATTCCAATTGACCCATCGACGGCGGACAACTCTTCGATAGCCAGTACATAGTCCACGTAGCCCAGTCCCGCTCCGCCGTATTCTGGAGGAAAGATCACGCCCAACAAGCCCATCGCGCCCAGTTTCTTCACGACATCGGCGGGGAACTGGTTGCCTTCATCCCAGGTCATCACATGAGGAGCGATCTCGCGTGCCGCAAACTCGCGGATTTCTCGCCGCAGATGCTCCTGATCTTCAGTCAACACAAACGGATAGAGACTGTTCGTCGATTCGAGCTCGTCGATCATGCCACGCTCCTTAACGCTCTGCACACTCACCGATTGGATGCTGCCGCAGTTCGGAGCACATTGCGAAAAGCGGCAGAAAACTGCTGATCATATCCTGCGGACCCCGCATTTGTCGCTGCCAGTGCAATGTATTCCGAATACAATCATTCGGGAGTAACAAGAGGATTAGGTCTGCAGTACGCCGGGATTGAACTTCGGCACATCCGAATTCAGCGCACATGCTTCGAGTGCTGTCATGAGCACATTGCGGGTTTCGGCCGGATCGATGATCGCGTCAATCCAAAGCCGGGCAGCACCATAGCGCGGATCAGCCTGTGCATCGTAGGTCGCCTTGATCTCGTCGTGCAGCGTCTTGCGATCGGCATCCGACAGAACCTTGCCGCCACGCTCCATCTGTTTTGCTCGCACTTCGGCCAGCGTGCTTGCTGCTGAGGCTCCACTCATCACCGCGTAACGCGCGGTAGGCCAGGCGAACAGGAAGCGGGGATCGTAGGCTTTGCCGCACATCGCATAGTGGCCGGCGCCGAAACTGCCACCGACGATCACTGAGATCTTCGGCACCACGCTTGTGCTTACCGCAGAAACCATCTTCGCCCCAGCGCGAATGATCCCTGACCATTCCGCATCCTTGCCGACCATGAAGCCATTCACATCGTGCAGAAAGATCAGCGGAACCAGATTCTGGTTGCAATCCAGGATGAAGCGCGCCGCCTTTTGCGCACCCTCGGTGTAGATGACGCCACCGACTTCAATGCGCCTCGTGCCCGCGGCCGGCCCCATCGCTACTGTCTGACTCTGATTCGTCTTCTGATTGGCAACGATTCCCACCGCACGGCCGCCGATACGCGCGTAGCCGCACAAGACCGTCCGGCCAAACTCCGCTTTGTACTCATCAAATTCGCTGCGGTCGACAATGCGCGCGATCACCTCATGCATGTCATAAGCATTGCTCGCACCTGGTATCGGATTCAGCAGACCGTACATGTCCTCAGGATTGTATGCGGGCATATCCCTGTCGCCGTCGAAGTCCACACGATTGAAGACCTCTGGATTTGCGGGCCGTTCGCCGATCTTTGCTACCAGTGATCGCAGACGGGCGATACAAAGCTGATCATTAGGTTCCTTGAAGTCCACCGTTCCAGAAATCTCGGCGTGCATAGACGCACCGCCAAGCTCCTCAGATCCTGTCTTCTGCCCAATCGCGGCCTGCACTAGTGAAGGCCCCGCAAGAAATAACCCGGAACCCTCCGTCATCAGCACAGTATCCGTCATCACCGGCAGATACGCGCCGCCCGCTACGCACATACCCATGATGGCCGTGATTTGCGGAATACCCAGCGAGCTCATCACTGCGTTATTCCGGAAGACTCTCCCGAAATCATCGGTGTCGGGAAAGACATCTTCCTGCAGCGGCAGGAAGACTCCGGCAGAGTCCACCAGGTAGAGCGTCGGTATTCGATTTTCGAGGGCAATGGTCTGCGCCCGCAGCACCTTCTTGGCCGTCATCGGAAAGAAAGCTCCGGCCTTTACGGTGGCGTCATTGGCGATAATCATGCACAATCGGCCACACACCCTGCCCAACCCAGTGACGACGCCTGCTCCAGGCGCTCCGCCGTAGTCGGAGTACATTCCGTGAGCTGCCCAGAGTCCCAGTTCCAGCAGTTCCTGCTCTTCATCGAGTAGAAGCTTGATGCGTTCGCGGACTGTCAGTCGGCCCTTTGCATGTTGCGCCTGGGCAGCCTTCGAACCGCCTCCGAGGCGGATCAAATCTTCCTCGTCGCGCATCGCCGCCCTAAGCGCCATCAACGCCGCGCGATTGCCTTTCATCTGTTCTGACTGCGCATCCAGCTTCGACTGCAGCGCATTGTCAAATCTCAGATCGTCTGCCATGGCGGCTTCCGGTGGAACTGTCTCGTGCGGTCGCTTTAATGAGTTGCTGAAGGCAGCTTCCATGCGAACAGCACGCCGCCCCCGCTGGTCATCAGAAATTGTTCGCCGTCCAACTCATATGTGATAGGTGAACTTGCGATATATGAACCGGAACCCGCGTGCCACAGCGTCTTTCCGTCCGACGTATCGAGGGCAAGGAAGTTGCCTTCGGCATCGCCGGTAAAGGTCAGTCCCGAATCAGTAGTCAGAACTCCCGCACCCGACCCGCCGGGACCCACCTCATGCGTCCAGCGCATTTTGCCGGTCTGGTAGTCGATGGCTTCGATGACTCCCTTGCCCCACAGTCCGTAGTCGCCGCCAGCCCATCCATAATCGCCATCGGCAGGCTTCGAGAAGTAGATGCTCCAGCTCGGATGCGCATCCACAATAAACAGGCCGGTCTTGGGATCGAAGCTGGGCGAACGGAAATTTGTCAATCCTCCCTCGTCGGGTGCGATCAACACTCCATCCGGAGACGGCTCTTTCTTCGGCTCGGGTATTGGACTTCCATTTTCTGCGATGTGGCTTGCCCAGTTCACCGGACCGAAAGGCACCGTCAGTAGATTTTTACCGTTGGTGCGGTCCAGCACAAAGAAGTATCCGTTGCGCGAGGCCTGCATCAGCATCTTTCGCTGCTGGCCTTTGAAGGGTCCATCGACCAGCACCGGTATTTCCACCGCATCCCAGTCATGGGTGTCGTGCGGTGAAGGCTGAAATGCCCACACCAGCTTGCCTGTATCTGGATTCAAAGCAACGATGCTGCACGTATAAAGGTTATCTCCCGGACGATTTGAAGCGGTCAACACCGGAGTCGGATTGCCGGTACCCCAATAGAGCAGATTCAAATCCGGGTCGTAGGTGCCCGCCATCCATGTCGTGCCGCCGGTTGTTGTTTCGTTAGTGCCTTCCGGCGGAGTGACATTCCACTGCCACTGCGTCTTGCCGCTCTCCGGGTCCACCGCGCGCAAAAACATATGCACGTTGTCGAGATCGCCTCCTACGCCCACAATCACGTGATTGCCCACGATCAGCGGAGCTTCAGTGGCCCAGTAACCCTTGTTGACATCCGCAATTTCAACAATCCAACGCACTTTGCCATCTTTGGCGTTCAATGAAACCAGGTGTGCGTCCGGCGACACGAAGTAAATCCAATCTTTGTAGATAGCAACCCCACGCTGGCCGATATGGTCGCCTTTATTTTGCGGATAGGTGTAATGCCAAAGCTGATGCCCCGATCGCGCATCGACCGCCCAGATATTGTCGGGAATCGTGAAGTACAGGATTCCGTCCACGAGGATCGGCGTCGACTTGATGGTTCCAGGACGTCCGATCTGAAATGCCCAGGCAAGGGTCAAGCTATTTACATTCTGCGGCGTAATCTGCGTCAATGCACTATGGCGGCGCCCGGAATAGTCTCCATGATAGCCAGGCCAGCTATCCGCAGGCGGCTTCAGCAACATCGCCGCATCCACATTTTGCGCCCGAAGCAACCCGGTAAAACCGCCGCATACGAGCGCGCCCATCGCAAAAACCAAGGCATTCTTCAACAACTTCATATCTGTTCATGACCCTTCAGAAGGAAGAAACAGAGCTCGATTTCGAGACGTAAGCTCAGAGCGATCATGATAAACGCCCAGGGTGCCCATGAGCACTATCCGCTGCTCCTTTCCTGGACCTATCTCAATACCCGGCTTCCGATACAATTCCCGCATGGTTGGGATGTTGTCCGGATCCCGCGCACAGGGAGAGTCTGTATTTACATGATGAAATCTACTCGTCGCCGTTTTCTCGCCACAGCCTCAACCCTTGCCGGAACCCTTTCGTTAGGCGAACGCTTCGGATTTGCGCAGGCTCCTCCCGCCGAGCGGGACGATCTGAAGCTCTGGTACACCAGCCCGGCATCGCAGTGGGTCGACGCTCTGCCCATCGGCAACGGACGCCTGGGGGCCATGGTCTACGGCGGCGGAGCAGTCCATCCCCTCCCCCCAGTGAATCCCCTGAATTTCAAGTCAGCCGACCAGTCTCCCGGCCCAGTCGCTACCGATCCTGCGAAGGAAACGCTGCAGCTCAACGAAGACACGCTTTGGTCGGGCATGCCTGTCGATGGCAATAATCTCGACGCCAAAAACCATCTGGCTGCTATACGTCAGGCAGTCCTCGCGCAAAAGGACTATCACCAGGCCGATGAGCTTTGCCGCAAGATGCAGGGTCTGTTCGCCGAGGCCTATCAGCCTGTCGGCTATTTGCACGTGGACTGCACTCATACAGGCACTGTAACTAACTATCGCCGGGAACTCGATCTGGCCTCTGCTACGGCATCGACGCGCTACAAAGTGGGAGACGTCGATTTTGAACGTACGGCATATTCCTCCTCTCCCGACCAGGTCATCGTGCTGCGCCTCGCCGCCAGCAAGCCCGGCCAGTTGAACGCAGTCGTCTGGATGGACGGATCGCTCGCGAAGTCTATACAGGCCATGGCCGGCAATCGTTTGTTGCTCTCCGGCAAGGCCGCCAAACACGTCGCCGGGGCAGGGCATCCCGGCAGCGAAACCCCTGTCATACTCTCCGACGCCGCCGGAGAAGGCATGTACTACGCCGCACTATTGCAAGCTGATGTGGAAGGCGGCCGTATTACGGCTGAGGGAAACAAGCTCCTGATCCACGATGCCACCGCTTGCACCGTCATACTGGCCGCAGCCACCGGCTACCACGGCTTTGAGCAGAAGCCCGATACTCCGTCCGCAGAGGTAAACGAACGAGCCCGTCACCAGCTTGATGCTGCGCTTAAGCGCAATTACTCCACGTTGCGCGAGCGCCATGTGTCCGACTATCGAAAGTTATTTGATCGCATGTCGCTCACCCTCGGCTCTCCCGGGCCATCCGCATCGCAGCCGACAGATAAACGGCTGGCCAATTTTGCAGTAAATCCGGATCCGTCCTTGCTAGCCTTGTACTTCCACTATGGGCGCTACCTGCTCATCAGCAGTTCACGTCCGGGAACGCAGCCGGCAAATCTGCAGGGCATCTGGAGCTACCAGGTACAGCCGCCTTGGAGCAGCAATTGGACGGCAAATATCAATATTCAGATGAATTACTGGCCGGCTGAGACCTGCAACCTGAGCGACTGCACTGAGCCACTCCTCACCCTCATTGAGGGTCTCAGCCGCACCGGCGCGCGCGCGGCTCAGGAGACCTACGGCCTGCCCGGATGGGTCACGCATCACAACATCGATATCTGGCGTGCGGCCAACCCTGTAGGAATGGGTGTCGGCTCGCCGACTTGGGCCAACTGGGGCATGAGTGGTCCCTGGCTTTGTGCCCATCTCTTTGAGCACTATCGGTTCACGCGCAACCGTGAATTTCTGCGTGAGCGCGCCTATCCGTTGATGAAAGGCTCGGCGGAGTTCTGCCTGGCATGGCTGATCGAAGACGGAAACGGACATCTGACGACCTGCCCCTCGGAGTCGACAGAGAATGACTTCATGGCACCCGATGGCAAGCCAGCCATGACCAGCGCAGGATGCACCATGGATATGGCGCTGATCCGCGAACTGTTCGCCAATTGCATTGAAGCATCGAAGGAGCTGGGAATCGATGCCGAGTTTGCGGCCAAGCTCGAAGCCGCGCGAACCCGGCTGATCCCTTACCAGATAGGCAAATACGGTCAGCTGCAGGAGTGGTCCGTGGATTTCGCCGAAAGCACACCCGGCCAGCGGCATATGTCGCACATGTACCCGTTGTATCCCGGCAGCGAAATTACGCCGCATGGCACGCCGGATCTAGCGAAAGCCGCTCGTGTTTCATTGGAACGGCGGCTGGCCAATGGAGGCGCATACACTGGCTGGAGCCGCGCCTGGGCCATCGGCTTCTGGGCTCGACTTGCTGACGGAGACAAGGCGTGGGAGTCCCTCAAGATGCTGATGCAGCACAGTACCAACTTGAATCTGTTCGATACCCATCCCGCGGGAAAAACATCCATCTTTCAAATCGACGGCAACTTTGGCGCAACCGCGGCCATTGCCGAGATGTTGATGCAAAGTCATGCCGGCGTCATCGACCTGCTGCCGGCCCTACCGTCCGCGTGGCCGGCTGGCCAGGTCAAAGGGCTGCGGGCGCGAGGCTCTGTCGAAGTCGATCTGAGCTGGGAGAATGGAAAGGCATCCGCAGCCACGATCCGACCAGACTTTTCCGGGGAGTATCGTTTCCGCGCTCCGTCGGGACAAACGATTCGCAGTATCACCGGTGGCAGTGACAGGAAAGTGGCCTTGCAGACACACCCCGACGGCAGCGTTGTAGCCACGCTGCAGGCTGACAGCCGCTACGCGCTAAAGTTCGCCTGAGAGCGAGTTCATCTCAGCTTCTAATACTCTTGAAAGGTCTTCATCATGGCTACTGCAAAGCTCTGGACCGACGAAGAAGTGGCAGCCAATCCGCGCATACGGTTGGTCTTCGACGACATACGAGCCACTCGTAAGTCAGACTTCGTCAACAATTTCTGGCGTGCGCTCGCCAATCAACCTACGCTTCTCGAACGAACCTGGGCCAGCATCAAAGAGGTGATGATCAAACCGGGGTCCCTGGACCCCCTCACCAAAGAGCTGATCTATATGGCCGTATCCACAACCAATGCCTGCAGCTATTGCATCCATTCCCACACCGCGGCAGCGCGGGCCAAAGGACTTACAGAAGAACAACATGCCGAGTTCCTTGCTGTAGTCGCCATGGCCGCCGAAACCAACGCGTTGGCCACGGCGCTTCAGATCCCCATCGATTCCAGCTATGCGGTGGAATAAAGAATCGCAGGTTCGATCAGCCCAATTAAGCAACTTCTTGACAGCTTCGCTATCATAGAGATACGACCGCAGCGCCGTTAGCAGGATTCTCGGCTGTCTGCACTTCCCGTTGACTTGGGTGATCCACACGCGACTCACGGAATGCTGCCAGCGCCGCGTACGGTCGAATCGGGGAGATATGACAACCATTCAGCAACATCCTCTTCAGAAGATTCTCGAAAACAGGATCGCGATCATCGACGGCGCCATGGGCACGACCATCCGTACCTATGGCATGGCCGAAGCTGACATTCGCGGCCAGCGTTTCAAGGACTCGAAGAAGGATTTGCTGAACAATGGCGACATCTTCTCGCTGACCCAGCCCACTATGATCGGCGATATTCATCGCCGGTTTCTCGAAGCTGGCGCGGACATTATCGAGACCAACACCTTCGGCGCGACAAGCATCTCGCAGAGCGAATTCTTTGTGGACGATCCGCGCGAACACGGTGGCCGCAAAGATCCCGCCTTCTATCAAAAAATCATTGACGATCCATCCCTGAACGACCTGGCCTGGGAGATCAACGAGCAGTCGGCGCAGCAGTGCCGCGAGTGGGCAGATCGGGTGGGTACGGATACTGGCCGTCAGAGATTCGTCGCGGGAGCCATTGGTCCGCTGACCGTCTCTCTTTCGAACTCGCCGGACGCCGATGATCCCGGCTTTCGTGTCGTCACTTTCGACCAAGTGAAGGCCGCCTATGCGCATCAAGTGCGTGCCCTTATTGCGGGCGGCTCTGATCTTCTTCTCGTCGAGACGATCTTCGATTCGTTGAATGCCAAAGCAGCGCTCGTCGCCATCCGGGAAGTCTTCGACCAGGACGGTCTCACCGCTAAAGGCAAGGAATTGCCTGTGATGATTTCCGCCGCCGTAGGCCGTGGAGGCGAGACATTGATCTCAGCACAAACTACAGAAGCTTTCTGGAACGCGGTCAAGCATGTAAAGCCGCTGTCGGTTGGCCTCAACTGCTCGCTTGGCCCGGATCTCATGTACCCATTCCTTTCCGAACTTTCCGAGAAGGCCGATGTTGCGATCTCGTGCTATCCGAACGCAGGACTGCCGAACCCGCTCTCGCCCACTGGCTTCGACCTTGAGCCGAAAGACATGGCCCGTTATCTGAGCGACTTTGCGCACGGAGGGCTGATTAACATCGCCGGCGGCTGCTGTGGCAACACCCCCGAGCACATCGCGGCCATCGCCAAGGCCCTTGAAGGCCGGCCGCCGCGCTCGTTGTATCCGGGTGTACTTGACGGCGAGGCGGCGTAATGAAGCCACTCCGCCTCTCAGGTTCTCAGCCTTTTACCCAGCAGCCCGGTGTTTACATCATGATCGGCGAACGGACCAACGTGGCCGGCTCGCCGAAGTTTGCCAAGCTCATCAAAGCCGGCAAATACGAAGAGGCCGTCAGCATCGCCCGCCAACAGGTGGAGAATGGTGCCAACGTCATCGACATCTGCATGGACGAGGGCATGATCGACGGCGTCGTCGCGATGACGCGCTTCCTGCAATTGCTGGGCAGCGAACCCGAGGTCGCCAAGGTGCCCTTCATGGTGGATTCCTCAAAGTGGGAAGTCATCGAGGCTGGTCTGAAATGCCTGCAGGGCAAGGGTATTGTGAACTCCATCTCGTTGAAAGAAGGAGAAGAGAAGTTCCGTCAGAACGCAGCCACTGTACTCAAGTATGGAGCTGCCGTGGTGGTAATGGCCTTCGATGAGCAAGGCCAGGCCGCGACCTTCGAAGACAAGATCCGCATCTGCGAACGCGCTTATCGGATGTTGGTCGATGAAGTTGGTTTTCCGCCCGAAGACATTATCTTTGATCCCAATATTCTCACCGTTGCCACCGGCATGGAGGAGCACAACAACTACGCGGTTGACTTCATCAACGCAACGCGATGGATCAAAGCCAACCTGCCCGATGCCAAGGTCAGCGGCGGTGTTTCGAATATCTCCTTTAGTTTTCGCGGCAATAACAAAGTACGTGAAGCAATGCACTCGGCGTTTCTCTATCACGCCATCGCCGCAGGCATGGACATGGGCATCGTCAACGCTGGCATGCTCGAAGTTTATGAAGAGATCGAACCTGAACTCAAGGTACTCGTTGAAGACGTGTTGCTCAACCGCCGGCCCGACGCGACGGAGCGTCTCGTTGAGCATGGAGAAATGCTCAAAGCCACGAGCTCAGGCGAGGTTGCAAACGAGAAGAAGGCCGAAGAGTGGCGCAATGGCACCGTCGAGGAACGCCTAACCCACGCGTTGGTCAAGGGCATTGACAACTACATCGACATCGACACGGAGGAAGCCCGCGCCAAGCTGAGTCGTCCGCTTCTGGTGATTGAGGGCCCTTTGATGGACGGCATGAGCGTAGTCGGAGATCTCTTCGGAGCCGGCAAGATGTTTCTGCCCCAGGTGGTCAAATCCGCGCGCGTCATGAAGAAGGCAGTCGCCTATCTCACGCCGTATATGGAAGCCGAAAAGGCGGAGATGGAAGCTGCCGGCCAGGTAGTTCGAAGCCAGGGGAAGATCATCCTCGCCACCGTCAAGGGCGATGTGCACGATATCGGCAAGAACATCGTCGGAGTCGTGCTCGCCTGCAATAACTACGAGGTCATCGACCTGGGAGTCATGGTCCCATCCGAGAAGATTCTCGAACGGGCCAAGGCGGAGAACGCTGACATTATTGGACTCAGCGGCCTCATCACGCCCTCGCTTGATGAGATGGTGCACGTTGCCCGTGAGATGGAGCGTCAGGGCTTCAAAGTGCCGCTGCTGATCGGTGGTGCAACAACCAGCCGGGCTCATACAGCCATCAAGATCGCGCCGCACTACAGCGAGCCGATCGTGCATGTCCTCGATGCCAGCCGCGCAGTTCCGGTCACGACGAGTCTGCTGAGCGAAGACGGCAGGGAAGCCTTCGTTGCGCAGCATCGTGCGGAGTATGCAGCCCTCCGCAAGGCCCATACAGCGCCGCGTCTCAAGCTGGTTCCAATCGAGGAGGCTCGCTCCCGGCGAACACCGATTGAGTGGCGTGCCAAGGACATTCCGAAGCCTCCATCGCTAGGTATTCAGGTACTGGAAAACTTTCCTCTGGCGACCTTGCGCGAGTTCATCGACTGGACTCCGTTCTTCCACACGTGGGAGCTCAAAGGCGTTTATCCCCGCATTCTTGACGATGAACGGCAAGGCGCACAGGCGCGGCAGATATTTACTGAAGCCAATGCTTTGTTGGATGACATCATCGCGAAAAACCTGATCACCGCGCGTGGCGTCTATGGATTTTTCCCTGCCAATGCCGAGGGCGACGATCTTGAGCTGTACACGGATGAAACGCGCGACACAGTTCTTGCGAAACTCAACTTCCTCCGCCAGCAGGCACATCGCGAGGGCAACGAACCATGCCGCTCGCTTGCCGACTTCATTGCTCCGAAAGAGACGGGCCTGCCCGATTATATTGGCGGCTTCGCCGTTACCTCTGGCATTGGGCTCAAAGAACTGTGCGATCAGTTCAGAGCCAAGCATGACGACTACAACGCCATCATGGCGGAAGCTATCGCTGACCGTCTCGCGGAAGCTTTTGCCGAATGCCTGCACAAACGCGTTCGAGATGAGCTGGGCTACGGCCTTTCCGAGTGCCTGTCGAATGAAGACCTCATCCAGGCAAGGTATCGCGGAATTCGCCCGGCGCCCGGCTACCCGGCCTGCCCGGATCACACCGAAAAGGGCAAACTGTGGAGCCTGCTCGATGTCCAGGCAAATACCGGCATGATGCTCACCGAGTCCTTTGCGATGTGGCCCGGCTCAAGCGTCAGCGGACTTTACTTCTCACATCCGGAATCGCGCTATTTCAGCCTCGGCAAGATCGGCCGTGACCAGGTCGCCGACTATCAAGGACGCAAAGACATGAGCATGGCAGAGGTAGAGCGCTGGCTCGGTCCCAACCTGAACTACGATCCCGAAGCCTGAGGCCTCAGCCATCAAGCGCTTCCCAACTGCGCAGCGCGTGTTCATAGGTCTCCATATCCACGCGCTTGCCTCGAAATTTTACGCCCTCCATGCTCAGGCGGAGGCGTTGCTCCGCGGCGGCTTCGCCTCGCAGCTTGATCTCGCCACCCGCGCCCACGATACGTTGCCATGGTAATCCAAAAGGCTCTTTGCGTAGCATCCGTGCCACTGCCCGGTGATACAAGGGATAGCCGGCAGCAGCCGCAACCTTACCGTAGGTTGAAACCTTTCCCTTCGGGACAGAACGAATCACGCGTCGAAAAGCCGCATCGCGTGGCTCACTATCACGCAGCGAATCTTTCAGAAGCCTTCGCCTGAAATTCTGCGGAATAGCCGGAGGTCGCATGAGCAAAACTGTATCAGAGCCTGCAATTGCCAAATCAATCACCCTCTGTGTTTACTCGGACGGCGCTTGGTCAAAGGCAAGCGAGTTGGATTCATGATCAAGAAGCCATCGTTTTCGGTCGAGTCCTCCGCCGTAACCAGTCAGAGAACCGTTTGCTCCGATCACTCGATGGCACGGGACAATCACGCCTACCGGATTTGAACCGTTGGCAAGTCCTACTGCCCGCATGGCCGTTGGCTTGCCGATCTTCTGCGCTAAAGCTGCATAGCTAACCGTCGTGCCGCAGGGAATCTCCCTGAGCGCCTGCCAGACTGCACGTTGGAAGGGTGTACCGGCTGTCGCTACAGGCAAAGTGTCCAGCGCCGCGAGATCGCCGGAAAAATACCGGTTGATGGCATCGGTGATTCTTTGCGGGCATTTTCCAGGCTCAAGTGTGAACCCGTTGGCGCCATACTGACGCCGCAAAATTGATTGCATGCGCGGCTCATAGTCCGTCCAATCGACGGCACGAAGATTTCCTTTCTCGTCAAAGGCGATCATCATTTCGCCGATCGGTGTATCGATCCGGTCAACCATGAAACGGAGTGGTTCACTCATGCGCTTAGTCTCTTTTCTTGATGTAACCCTGGATCGACAGTCCAGAGGTGCTGTGCAGCGTAAGCTCGCCACGGACGCCATGACTCGGCGCGATTCAGAAGAGCGGCTGAGGTCATCGCCATGGTTCGATCCATCACTGCGGCGCCGCGAAGAACGCCCACATCGGTTGCCGGAAAGGCATCTGTTTCACGCACGGCACGCAACGCAATGTACTGCGCGGTCCACTCGCCGATGCCACGGATGTTTTTCAATCGCCCGATCGTCTCTTCGATGTTGCCTGTCGGTCGGAACAGGTTCGAATCAGCTACGGCGGCTTCAGCCAGCGACTTCAATGAAGCAAGCCGCGCCGCCGGCATACCAAGTCCGATGGAACTCAGCCTGGCTAAAGCTTCTGCAGTAGGAAATGCTCGCGACAGACCCGCATGTCCCCTGTCAGCCTCAGGTATAGGCCGGCCATGAAGGGCAACAAGTTGTCCCGCAATCCGCCGGGCCGCTTGAACACTGATCTGCTGGCCGAGCATGGCTCGAACCGCAAGCTCAAAGCCATCCCAACCTCCAGGAGCGCGCAAGCCGGGGTGTTGCGCGACCAACGGAGCAAGCAACGGATCATTCGACAGATGAGCATCGATGGTCTCGATATCTGCGCCAAGATCGAAAAGACGCCGCGCGCGCCCAACAATAGCGGGCAAAGACCGGACATTCGGAAAACGAATCTTGACGCAGATACTCTGTCGTTCCGGTTGATGGAAGACTTCGATCGTGCCGGTAGAACTGTCCATTTCAACGGTGCGGAAATAATGATCCTTCTCTACTACCTCGACGTCAGGGATCGCCCGCGCCCTTAGAAATTCGAGAATCGCATCCCAATCGTAGGGTGGCCGGTATCGCAACCGCAGTGTTATGCCATCATCGATCTTCACGGAGGTTGCTGCAGTTTTACGCCTCAGGGCGCTCGGCGGCCGATGGAATAAATTCTGAAATGTTTCATTGAACCGGCGAATACTGCTGAATCCGGCTGCCTGCGCGACCTCGGTCATGGACATATTAGTTTCATGAATGAGCTGCTTCGCAAACAGGACTCGTCTCGTTTGCGCTACCGATATCGGAGAAGCTCCCAGATGTTGAAGAAAGAGCCGCCTCAGTTGCCGCTCGCCTACACCAAGGCGTTCCGAGAGCTGTTCTACCGTTGTCCCATCACCATCGAGCGCTCCTTCTCCAATGAGCGCGAGAGCTCGCGAGACCGTGTTCGATGTTCCGCGCCAGGAGGCAAGATCCGGCGCCGTTTCCGGCCGGCAACGAAGACATGGACGAAAGCCCGCATCCTGCGCCGCCGCTGCGGAGCCGTAAAAAGTGCAATTTTCAAATAGAGCAGTACGGGCTGGACAGATGGGCCGGCAATAGATGCCCGTAGACCTCACGCCAACGAAAATCAGCCCATCAAAACGGGCGTCCCGGCTCTGTAATGCTCGATAACAGACTTCCCGATCCGGCAGCTCCATGGATCGATTCTCTCACCGGAAAACTTGTACACTAGCGGTTTTCGGACATGGTCATCGGAGCTGGTTGTGCCGTAGAGGACATCGGTTCTCGTTCGCGTCGCTCTTAGAATTCGATCGGATGTACTAGCTGTAAGGCACTCGACGTTAGCGCAAGACATTGACCGCAGCCGCACCGATAGCGAGTTGCGAGAAGATCTGAGTCCAGTCAAGGAGACCGCGCAGCGCAGTCGGTCGAATCGTCTTATCCGGAACGACGATAGTGTCACCGGGATTCAGTTTCAGAGCTTTGAAATTGTTACCCCAGGGGCCTTTGACTGAATCACGGCTAACCACAGAACCATCTGCGCGGATGACAAAAGTATGCCGCCAGTCCGCATCGCGATCGGGTCCACCGGCCAGGGTCAGGTAATGTCTCGCTGATCCTCCATTGCGGTACATGAAGGAGTTCTGATCATAGACCGCTCCCACGACATTCACTGTAGCTGGATGAGACGGCACCGTGAAGCGGTCACCGTTTTCGAGAGGGATCGATGGAACATCGTCAATGCTGCTGGTCTCAGGCAGGAAGTTAAGGACAACGCGTCCAGTCGCCCTAATCTGGCGAAGACGATTGATCAGTCCCTGTTCCGCCGCGGTAGCTGCTGTGGCGCTGGCCAGCGTGCCGGAAGACGCCGTGGGGTTGGCCATCAGCGCAAGGTTTCCGCGCTCGGCTTCAATGTCGACACGGCGAACATACTCATCGATTCGCTGTTGCTGCAACACTCTGGTCGACTCGCGGTCAAATTCCGAGCCATACAGGTAGGCGGCACTGGTGAATCCACCCGCGCGACGCACCAGATCGCGTAGCGTCTCTCCAGGATTCACGCTATAGATGCCGGAGTGCACGAACTCGCCCTCGAGATAGACATATTTCGTCTGCTCGGCAATCGGAACACGAATGTCGCGCTGAGAGAACACGGTAACGGTGTCTCCCGGTTGGACAGCCAGATCCTGGCTGGCATCGTGATTCAAAACCAGCTTACCCAGATCGAATGGGATCAGGGATGTCTTTAGTGTGTCGTGATCCAATCGTTCGATGACCGCATAATTCCAATCAATTTCAGGAGCGGAGATACGGACCGTCGTGCGCGGCGTCCTGTCGGACAAACCGGGGGGCTGAGACTGTTGGTTCATCTGCGAGGCCAGGGAATTTCCCCCCTGGCTATCGCGCGTAGACGAAGATTCATTCTCGTAATAATTTTTATCCTGCTCGAGTCCTTGCTGGCTTCCATTGACGGCCCTGTCCAGCCCGTACGTCAGTTCGTCCTGTGCTTCCGGGGAGGTCGGATCCGGCTTATAAGAATCCGATGGATACGTGTTCTGGCCGCCTCGAGGGAAGGTGTTTGTATTGGACTGATTGCTGTTAGAAGAATTTCCAAGGGTATTGCCAGAAGGTAAATTCTGATACGTGTTATTGCGAGCCGGCCTGCGCAGATTGCTCTCAAGGTTGGAAAGGAAAGGCTCAAACTCGGGGGTAGGAAGTCCGAGATGGCTCCGTTTCCACCAGTAGTCCCGGCTCATCAAGGAATCACGATCAGGAATCAGATCGCTGAGCTTCATGCCTTCATGCCATGAAAAACGGCCGGGATTGGCGACGTTCCCGCGTAGCATCACAGTCTTCTGGTACGCCGGGACAATGGAATAGACGCGGACGATATCGCCATTCTCCAACCCGGTCGCCAGCCCTTTTTCGTCAAGGGAGAATTCCATTGCCTGGCGAAGCTGATGATCTCCTGTACGTTCGATCGAACCTCGCGCATTCGATGCCAAAGCCGTCGTCTGGCCTGATGCATTGAGAAGATCCGCGACAGACTCGGTTCCCCGCAGTTCATAAATGCCGGGCGTGCGAATACTGCCGATAATGGCGACCTGTGGTCCCGCCGGAGGAATATAGAGAACATCCTCGGGCAGCAGTCGCATGTCATTCGCTTTATCGCCATGCATCAGCAACGCATAGAGGTCGAAGTCGACGATAGTTTTTCCATCCCGGCGCAGTTCCAGATGGCGCAAAGATCCCTGCGCGGAAGGTCCTCCGCTGGCAAACAACGCATCCACCAATGAACTCAAGGAGCTGATCGTGTATGCGCCAGGGCGCCGCGCTTGTCCGGTTATATAGACCTGTATAGAGTGAATGCGCCCCACATCCACTGACAGATCAAAGTTGCGATAGACCCGGCTAATCGCAGAACGCAGATGCTGGTCGAGAGTGGAAAATTGCAATCCCGCTACATGCACTGCGCCCGCTTCAGGGAGATAAATATTCCCGGATCGGTCGACTCGCAGATTTCCTGAATAGTTGACCTGGCCCCAGATCCGGACGCGGAGTTCATCATCCGGGCCGAGAACGTAGTCGGCAGTAACCGGAGTCAGATTGCTGGGAGCGAATGTCGAGGGGACATCGCGAAAGAGAGTCGTCCCATAGACGGGCAGTATCTGACCAGTCGTCGCCGCTACGAATTTCTGAAACTCTGTAAGCGGTTCTGGCGGCAAAATTTTATTCTGGGTGTTTCTTTGTTCCCTCGAAGGTCCGCCGATTGCGGCATTTTCTCCAGGATTGGCAATTGAATTCGGGCGGGTTTGGGTTTCGTTCTGGAAGTCGGGGAACTGTTGGCGTGGCGAAGATTGGCACCCTGTGCTGCCATCGGCGAAAGAAGTTGGAGATGATCCGTCCGGACATAGTCCCGGCGATGTCTGCTGGCCATAGATAGAGTCACTCGTCGATTGGGTTTGAGTCTGAAGCGGGTCCTGGGAATAAAGCGACGGAGCGAATGCTGTCAGCAGAAATGCGCAGGTAAGGGGGAAACGTCTATTCATCGCATGCGTTTCGTTTCTTGAAATCCTTGGTCTACAGCTTGTGATAGAGAAACTTGGCCCTGCCTGAGAACTGTACGTTGCAGCCTGCCTGAACTCGGCATCAACAGTGTACCCGAACCTGTCACCAGATACCTGGTGCTGCAAGCAGAAGGGCTCTGCGTTGTGTCCTTACGTCAGTCCACGGGCAGAAGACAGAAGGTTTTCATTGGCGGGAGCTACCGTGCTCCCACCCGCTTAAGGACTGCAGGAACGGTCCGAAAAAGTATAGCCATATCTTTGCGCAGGCTCCAGTTCTGCACGTAAAACGCATCGAGTTCCGCGCGGGTTTTAAAACTGACATTACTGCGGCCTGAGACTTGCCAGAGTCCCGACATGCCCGGCGCTGCAGCAAGGTAAAACTCCTGTAGATGCGCGTACATCGGTACCTCGGCTTCGATGACTGGCCGGGGCCCTACAAGCGACATATCTCCCAGGAGAACATTAAGCACCTGCGGAATCTCATCAAGGCTCCAGCGGCGCAGAAAATCACCCACCGGAGTGATGCTCGGATTTCTGTGGTGCTTGTGGATTCTCCAGTGCAATACTGCTCCACCTGAGCTTTCAATTTTGATCGACGACTCCCGCTCTGTCGCTTCGGACATGGAACGAAACTTCCAAATCTTAAATAAGCGTCCGCCCCGTCCGACGCGTAACTCGCGATAGAAGATTGGCCCTTTCGAGGTAAGAGCTATCGCGGCGCCGATAATCAGGCTCGGAACCAGCGCAACCCCTAGCATTGCCGAAGCTCCGACAATATCGATAAGACGCTTAACTAACCGATATCTCCAGGAAAGAATCGGCTGAACGGCAGAAGCCAGAATGAGTTGAGGAGCCGCATAGATTGCTTCATACGTGCGTTCTTGAATTTCACTTTCGTCGCTGCAGCCAGCATAAATCCGAGACTCCGCAGTTGCCATTCATCCCTCAGCACGAGAAATAGTTTGTTAGGTTCGAGTAGACACAACTCTGCGACCGCAAGCCCTCTTGCTAAAGGCAGTAAGCTACATGACTTTCAAGGCAAGCTAGCCGTACGCATAACTCTCAGACAGACTTCGAGAATTATGCAAATTGTACACGAAGGACTTCCTGCTGCCACAGCATACTTTTGACGATGGACGCGCAATTTAGTCAGCAGTGTTTAAAGATCGCTGATTTTTCCGGCAATCTCGTTTACCACCTCACTGTTACGGGACGGTGACTTGCATGTGCGTCCTCGCTTTATCCTTCATCTAGCTTGGAATGCGGAGGATTGGAATAGGTTGGCTGATCGCCGGAATTCCTGAATGCGCGTCTTCGCCCGGTTATCCATCGAAAGGAAATTTATAAGGATTTTATAAAGACAAGCGTATGTCTTAATGGCGAAGCCAACCTGACTTTTGTCGTTCTTCCCCCGGAATTCTGCAGGGGAAGACGCCGCAGAAAGCCCAAATCCCGCTGCTCATCCAGAAGGCGGTTTTGTGGAATTATTCTTGTCGGGTCGGATAGTCGTAATCGTTCTATGGTGGAGGCGGCGGGAGTCGAACCCGCGTCCGAAATCGTAGTCAGCCGAGAGACTCCATGCGTAGTCTATTCAGTAAATTCGCTTCACCCGCTCAGAATAGACAAGAAACGAATGAAGCTAGTCCGATGATCTTGTCATTCCCACACGGACCGAGCGGGAACAACCAGCCTGCTGTGCGACGCCCGCTCTCAGCCCACAGGCAAAGATGAGGAGGACGGCTGCCTATTTAATTAAGCAGCAAGTGCCAGATTGTTGTTGGCAATTGTGTTTTTGTAAGCGATTACGGGTGCCCACACCCCGGCATGCCTCTCTGCCGCATCCGATCCCGTCGAAACCGTGACGCCCCCACTTGGGTGAGACCATCAGCCGGGCCGAATGGCTCGTGCTGCATGAATCTATTGTACGCCTAATGATCTGGAATTCCTTGAAGGGAGAAGAATAGCCAAGGGGTAATCACTTTTCGGCCTGAATCGCATTTTCCAGCCGATGCGTATCTGACCGGAATCAGACCAGAGGGCGGCGCCCCGATGAATTATGGAATCCCTCTCCTCTTATGTGCCGCGATGACAATTCTTGGCGAGGGTCACGGGCTTTACTGATTCTCCAGTGGGATACTCTCATACTCATGCCGGCTGATTGCTGCACGGATCTGAGCCGGGGTCTTGCCCAGCTTGGTCTGCTGGTAGGCAAATAGTCCTTCTTTGGCACAGGTGGAACATTCAGCCCCGTGCAGGCCTTCAAAGCAACTGCGCAGACTGGTATGGCCTAGTCCACGATCGCAGCGGCAGTTGCACGGCAACTGATAGAGCACGCCGGAAACCTTCGCCGCCTGCTGGTAGGCATGAACTTGCCATGGGTAACGGAAATTGTCGCCGGTCAGTTTAGCTCCGCTAAGGATGGGCGGCAAAGAACTGACTTTCAGGGGAGCTGACGGGTGGTACGCCGGAATTTCGTCAGCCGGATTTGCCCACTGAGCGTAGCTGATACCGGTCGCTGCTGCGAGAACAAGTGCCGCGGTCCAGCGGCGGGCATTTCCAATCTGCATAACCAATCCTCGTCCTTATTTTAGCCTCAATTGCTGCAAACAAAAAAAGGCGCCACGAACGGTTTTCTGTTCGTGGCGGGAGGCCAGTGACGCAACTTACTTGCTGAGAAAGACAGGAGACTCACTACTGTCGCCATCAGCAATATCTACACCTTACTATAGATTCGGAAGAATGCAAATACAAAAATCAACATATTTTTGCCGGCTGCTATTCAAAAGGGAACAAGGCTTTGTCACGGTTATTCGGCTAAAATCACTACCGTCACGTTGATCCATACAATCATTGATTTGAGAAGGCCTATGTCAAAACAAAGAAAAGAAGATGTTTATGAACCAGAGCAATCGGAAAATCCCACCCCGTCCAAACTCCTGAGGCTGGGTTTGCTTTCTGTTTCTTCGGCGGTAATTGGTGGTCTCGCGGCGGCTTGGTGGTATCGAAAAACTTTGACAAAACTCCAAAATCCCATAATCCGAGAAGATATACAGAAATCAGAATCCCAAAATGGTCCGGTAGACCACTCCTATTTTTGAGATTCGGCATTTTCTGGACGGAAACGGCCTGATTGCTTATAGCATTCTGCCGATTTCGGCGGCCAGAGAAAAGTCCTTCTCCGTAATTCCACCGGCGTCGTGGCTTGAAAGCGCGAGTTTCACCTTGTTGTATCGAATGTCGATGTCTGGGTGGTGGCCGGCCCGCTCCGCCAGGGCGGCAACTGAGTTGATAAAACTCATTGCCTCCCGGAAATCGGAGAAAGAAAACGTGCGCGTCAGGGATCCCTCACTCAATTCCCAACCGGGAAGCCGCGTGAGTTCCTGCGTTAATTCAGTCGGCGTGAGTACCGGCATTGTCAGCTCCTTAAAAAGACTGCGATGCGATGTAAACTGTCCCGCGCGTTAACGGCTTGGTGTAGTTTCCTCTTCGACTCCGAGGGGTGCAAATGGAGGAGTTGTCCCCGAGATTTCCGAACGCAGCTCGATCCAAAGCTCGTTGGGAATCTTGAGGAAGACTTCTACCACCGCTGGATCGAACTGGGTTCCGGAACAGCGCAGAATTTCGAGCCTGGCCACGTCGAAGCTCTTGGCGCCGCGGTAGGGACGGTCGCTGGTGATGGCGTCAAGCGTATCGGCAATGGCAAATATGCGCGCCCCGATAGGAATGGCGTTTCCGCGCAAGCCGCGCGGGTATCCTCGACCGTCGTAGTGCTCTTGGTGCGCGTAAACAATCTCCGCCGCTTCATTCAAAAAGGGTATCTTGCGCAGAATGTGATAACCCCGCTCGCAGTGCTCCCGCATCAAGGTTTGTTCATCCAGGGTAAGCTTGCCTGGCTTACGCAGAATTGCATCGGGAATGGCCATCTTTCCAATGTCATGCAGAAAAGCGCCGCGCGCGATGACTTTGATTCCATCCGAGCCGATTCCCATTGCCCGGGCCAGCGCAATGGTATAGGCGGTCACTCGCTTTGAATGTCCTTCGGTCTCTGAATCCTTCAAATCCAGTGCATCCCCGAGAGCCTCGAGAGTAATGTCGTAGGAGCGTTCCAGGTCAATGATCGCCTGATGCAGTAATTCCGTGCGCGCCTGTACTATCTGCTCCAGATTCTGCTGATAGCTTTCGTTTTCTCGTAGAGTTTTGCGGTGATCGAGCGCCCGCCGAACGGTGGCCAGCAACTGGTCGCGTTCAAAGGGCTTCAGCAGGTAGTCGTAGGCACCCTTGCGCATGGCGCTGATGGCCACACTGATGTCCTGGATCGCCGTGACCATGACTACGGGTGTCTGCGGTTGATCGATATGCAACCGCTCCAGCAGGCCCAGCCCATTGCCGTCGCGCATGACCATGTCCGTCAGAACCAGGTCGAATTGCTGACGTTCGATCAGTTCAATAGCTTCAGAACTGCTGGAAGCCTGCGTGGTCAGGTAATTCTGTCTGTCCAGCGTGGCCCCGAGCATGGCGCGTACATGAGGCTCGTCGTCGACAATTAGAATACGTGCAGGTGTCCCCATACGCCCCCTCCCGGCTAAGCCCGCTGGTTCTCAGGCATGCGGCGTGTTCTATACCCATCCGACTCCGGCCGCCCAACCCGGAAAGTGCTGTGACGTAAACCGAAAAGCGTAGCCGGCACGTCTCCCCCTATTGAAAGCCAAACCGGCCTCGAAAGCAACTTTTTTGGGCGTCTGCTCGATCACTCGCACTGCTTTTTCAGCCGGGCACGTTTACCCGCAGCCCATCCTTCTTTGGTGATCTGGCGGCTGCGTCCTACTGCCAGGGCATCTGCGGGAACCTCGCGTGTGATGCATGATCCGGCTCCGATGTAGGCTCCGTCTCCGATTGCAATCGGGGCAACCAGCGTGGAATCGCTGCCCACAAAAACGCCCTCGCCGATCACGGTCATATGCTTGTTGACCCCATCATAGTTGCAGGTGATCACTCCGGCGCCAATATTTGTGCCCGCACCAATCATCGCATCGCCCAGATACGTCAGGTGACTTGCCTTGGCTCCTTTGCCGAGACGCGCTTTCTTCGTCTCAACAAAGTTTCCTACATGCGCATCCTCGCCGATTTCGCTTCCGGGCCGCAGGTGCGCAAATGGCCCAATCTTAGCCCCGGTATCGATAGACGAATCCGTAATCACGCAACTCTGCCGAATCAGCACGCCATCGGCGATCGTCGAATTTTCAATCACTGTGTTCGACCGAATCAGGCAATCCGCACCGATACGCGTGCGTCCCAGCAGTTGCACGTAGGGTTCAATGACCGTATCTGCCTCCACTTCCACGTCGGCGTCGATCACGCTTGTCTCCGGGGAAAAGATCGTAACCCCGCGCGCCATCAGTTTTTGAGCAGTTTTGCTCCGCAATACAGAATCCAGAGCTACTAACTCAGCGATCGTATTGGCTCCCAAGACCTCGCCTGCATCGGACGCTTCAACGGCAGTTACAACTTGTCCTTCACGGATGAAGATTCCAGCCAGGTCAGTCAGATAATACTCACCGTTGTTGTCGTTCGGAATGATCCGCTTCAAGTGCGCAATCAGAGGTTTTGTTTGAAACACATAAATTCCCGTATTAATCTCAGGAATCGCCAATTGCTCCGAAGTCAGGGATTTCTGTTCCACGATTGCTTCAACTTCAAGAGCATTCTCACTCCTTCGGCGAACAATTCTGCCATAGCCAAACGGATTCTCCGGTTGCGCAGTAAGAATCGTCATCGCTGAGCCAAGATGGTGGTAATCCAACAGCATCTTCAATGTTTCGGTCTGAATCAACGGCACATCGCCCGAGAGCACCAGCACGTCGTCATACCCGGCAATGGCCTGCTCCGCGCACTGGATCGCATGGCCGGTACCCAACTGCTCCGCCTGCAGCACAAACTTCACGCCCAGCCCGGCCACGGCAGCTTCAACCTTCTCCGCCTGGTGGCCCACCACCACAAAAATATTCGCTGGAGAAACTATCGTGCCTGCTGCCGCGATCACATGCGCCAGCAGCGGCTTGCCGCCTATCGTATGCAGCACCTTGGGCCGTTGCGATTTGAGCCGTGTGCCTTTTCCCGCCGCCATGATTACAATCGCCAGACTCATCGTGTTTGCCTCACAGCCCGTCTTTTCCTGTTATGCATCGAATCTCCCAGGGCGACAGCGCCGCCTCCTACGAAACTATGCGGGACGTACTCGGGAGTCAATTCCGTACCGGTTTCCCCTCCCATGAACTACACGGAGGCGGTCTTCGTATCATCTACCTCAGGAGACGCACATGCGCCGATGGGTCTATTGGCTGGTTAGTATTCTCGGGGTTATCGTAGTCCTCGCGGCCTGCGCTATATCGATCCTGGTCTTCTGGCCGCGCCGCGTGGCTCATCCGCCTTTGCGTCTCACGCAGGGAACACTGGCCATTCAACATGCGCGTATCTATACCTCGCCTACCGATCCGGCCATCTCCGATGGCACGATCGTTCTTCAGGATGGACGCATCCTCGCTATCGGAACTGGCGTCGCGATACCCGCTGGAGCGGCCATCGTTCCTTGCGATCACTGCACCGTCACTGCCGGCTTCTGGAACGCTCATGTCCATTTCACTGAGCCCAAATGGACGGCCTCCAACTGGAAATCCAGCGCCACGCTCGATGCGCAGTTGGCCGACATGCTCACCAGCCGTGGTTTTACGACAGTGGTCGATACAGGCTCGAACCTCATCGATACTCTGGCCCTGCGCCGCCGCATCGAGTCTACAGAACTTAAAGGTCCCTTCATTTACACCGCTGGATCGGGAATTTATCCGCCGCATGGCGTGCCGTTTTACATTCGCGACCATGTGCCGGGATGGCAGCTGCACTTCATGCCGCAGCCCAACACGCCGCGGGAAGCTGCGGAAGATGTACAGCGCAACCTCGACACCGGCGCCGACATCACTAAGCTCTTTACCGGCTCCTGGATCGCGCACGGCAAAGTCCTGCCAATGCCGCTGGAGATTGCCCGGGCCGCAGTCGAACGCACGCATCTCAATGGACGCATGGTCTTCAGCCACCCTTCGAACTTCGCCGGAACGAAGATTGCAATTCAAGCCGGAGTCGACGTGCTGGTGCATGCTCCCGATTCCACTGAAGGCATCGATCAGAACCTTTTTGCGACCGCAATCCATCAGAACATGGCCATGATTCCAACCCTCAAGATGTTCGCCACGACGGTGACCCAGGATCCAGCCTACCTCGATCCTATCTACGCGGAAGTGCGCCAGTTTCACGGGCTCGGCGGCCAACTCATCTTCGGCACCGATGTCGGCTACATGCGCGACTACAGCACGGAAGGCGAATTCACTGCACTGGGTAAATGCGGCCTCTCGCCGATGGAGATACTGGCCATGCTGACCACCAACCCGGCCAGCCGTTTCGGTGTCTCGCGGATCAAAGGCACAGTCACTGCCGGCAAACTCGCCGATCTGACCATCCTCGATGCCGACCCGGCGCAGGACCCGGCAGCATTCTCGAAAGTCCGTATGACGATCCGCTCCGGCCGCGTGATCTATCGACGGTGAACAGGTAATCAGTATCTATACTGAGTGCAATTCTGTTTCTCTGGAACACAACCGATGAAACTTATCTTCCTCTACGGCATTCCTGCCACGGGCAAGCTTACGATTGGGCAGGAACTCGCCGCGATCACCGGTTACAAGCTCTTCCACAATCATCTCGCTGTGGATCTGCTGCTTGCGGTCTTCGAATTCGGCAGTCCTCAATTCATCGCCTTGCGCGAGCAGATCTGGCTCTCGGTCTTCGAATCGGCATCCCAAAGCCAACTGCCGGGACTGATCTTCACCTTTGCGCCTGAAGCCACAGTACGTCCGGAATTCATCTCCAATACCCGCGAAACAATCACCCGCACCGGCGGCGCGGTTCACTTCGTTGAGTTGACGTGTCCCATCGACGAATTGAAACGCCGCATCGAAAGCCCTTCGCGAGTCCGATATCAAAAGCTCGCATCTCTTTCTCTCTTCGAGCAGCTCCATGCCGATGGAGCCTTCCATAGTTTTCCAATGCCCAGTGCTGCCATTTCTATCGATTCAAGCGCGCATACACCGGCGCAAGCGGCTGCGAAAATTGCATCAAACCTCCAGCTCATCTGATTCAGTCTGGGCATGTACCACTTCGCCTTGACCCCGCCCCAGCTACCGCCGTATGCTCGGGAACGTTCAGGCTTGGTTTCGCTGCGCGAGCGCCGAACGGGGGACACATGACCACATCGGCCATTGCAGAAGCCGGCGAGCAAGCATCCAGGCCAGTGCCTCAGACCCAGCCTATGCTGGTACGTAGCGCGGCTGTTCTCGGAGCGGGCACGATGGGCTCGCGCATTGCTGCTCACCTCGCCAACTGCGGCATTCCCGTTCTTCTGCTGGATATGGTGCCGGAGGGAGAGAAATCCAAAAACAAACTGGCGGCAGCGGCGATTGCTTCGCTGCTCAAATCCAAGCCTGCCGCGTTTTATGAGCCGGCAATGGCGGCACTGGTCACTCCCGGCAACTTTGAAGACGATTTACCCAGGCTGGCCGTGTGCGATTGGGTCGTCGAAGCCGTCACTGAAGATCCGGCGGTCAAGCAGGCGCTGCTAGCCAGAGTTCTGCCGCATTTGGGACCCAAGGCCATTCTCACCACCAACACCTCCGGCTTGCCGATCGCGCAGATTGCTGCAAGCCTGGGCGATGCACTTACTCTAAACGCTCGAAAAAACTGGTTCGGAACTCATTTCTTCAATCCGCCGCGCTACATGCGCCTGCTTGAAGTAATCCCAACCGCCGATACCGATCCGGCCATTGTCTCTTCGTTCTCCGCCTTCGCCGACCGCATTCTCGGTAAAGAGGTTGTTCTGGCCCACGATACGCCCAACTTCATCGCCAACCGCATCGGTGTCGCGAACATGTTCGCCGCACTCAGGCTGATGCTTGAGCAGGGATTGACCGTGGAGGAAGTCGACGCTCTGACCGGGACCGCGATCGGTTGGCCGCGCACCGGCACCTTTCGCCTGGCCGATATGGTGGGCATCGACATCCTGGCGCACGTGGCACGGAACTTCAGCGAAGGCGCTGAGGACGGCGGGGCTTTGAACCTCATTCGCTCCATGGTGGATCGCCGCTGGCTGGGCGACAAGACCGGCCAAGGCTTCTACAAGAAATCTCGGGACGCAAACGGCCAGGAGCAGCGCGAGGCTCTGGATCTTGCCAGCATGGAATACCGCCCGCTCGCCAAAGCCAGGATTCCATCGCTTGAGATGGCCAAGAACGCCACGAATCTTCCTGAACGGCTGCGCCTTCTGCTCAGCGGCGACCCCAAAAAGGACAAGGCTGCAGCCTACCTCTATCCGCTGCTTGCCAATCTCTGGAACTACGCCGCCGACCGCATCGGAGAAGTGGCTGCCGATGCCCCGTCAATCGATCGCGCCATCTGTGCCGGGTTCAACTGGGAACTTGGTCCTTTTGCCATGTGGGATGCGGCAGGCGTTGCCGCAACCGTTGCCAGCTTCCGGGAGCTGGGCCTGCCGGTGAGTCCGCGCGTTGAAGCGCTTCTGGCCGCTGGATTTGATAGCTGGTATGCAGCCGGGGGCTCGGCCTGCTTCTCGCCGCTTACCGGCGCGATGGAGCCTGTGGCGGCCATACCCGGCCATGCCCGTGTCACGGAGTTCAAAGCTGGTACAGGTCAAAACCGCGGCGGTGTTGTCCGTAAGAATCCCGGCGCGTCCCTGGTCGATCTGGGGCAGGGAATCGCCTGCATCGAGTTGCATTCGCCCAAGTCCGCTATTGGCGGCGATGTCGTCTCTCTGGTGAACTCGGTACTCAGTCCGGGCAGCGATGCCGTTCGTGACTTCAGCAGTTTCGTTCTCACCAGCGATGCAGAAAACTTCTCTGTCGGCGCCAACCTCATGCAGTTGCTGCTGGCCATGCAGGAGGGAGACTGGGATGAGGTCAACCTGGCCATTCGCGGTTTTCAACAGATGACCGCGGCGATCAAATTTTGCCCGCGTCCGGTGGTTGTCGCTCCCTATGGCCTCTGCCTTGGCGGAGGCTGCGAAATCAGCCTCCACGCAGCAGCGCGTCAGCCGCACGCGGAACTCTATATGGGGCTTGTCGAAGCTGGGGTTGGGCTGATTCCTGGTGGCGGCGGCACCAAGGAAATGGCTCTGCGCGCCCATGATCTTGCAGCGGCTGTCGCGCCGCCGGAGCCCCGTGATCCGCCGTCAAAGTTTGCCCTGTCCGCCCAATATGCCACCGCATTAAAACGCTCGCTCGAAACCATCGCCATGGCCAAAGTTTCAACCTCGGCGGAGGAAGCGAAAACGTTGGGCCTGCTGGCGCCCGGCGATCACATCACCCGCAACCGTGAACGCCTGCTGCTGGACGCTAAAGCCCAGGCGCTGCTGCTGGCTGAGCAAGGGTATGTTCCCTCTGCACCTCGTGCGCAGATTCCGGCGGCTGGACTGTCAGCACTGGCTACGCTCGAAACGGGGATATTTCTCATGGGCGAGGCCGGTTTCGCTTCTGAGCACGACCAACTGGTCGCACGTAAGGCTGCCCAGGTTCTCTGCGGGGGACGGGTTACGCCGGGCACGCTGGTTTCGGAGCAATATCTCCTCGATATCGAGTGCGAGGCCTTCCTTTCGCTCTGCGGCGAGCGCAAAACCCAGGAACGCATCGCTCATACGCTCAAGACCGGCAAGCCGCTAAGGAACTAACCATGCACAGCGCCAGCCGAATCTGCGGAACGACCCTCAGCGTTGTATTTGCCGTGTTTCTTGCTGCGGACGGAGCAGTGGCCCAAAACGATTCTGCATCGCAGTTGATTGAAACCGGGCAGGTTACAGTGAATGGGCACACCGTGGGGTATCGAATTCGCAACTTGCCGGTCAGCTCCTTCCCCGATCTTCCGCAGCCGGTCGTTGGCGCGCTCACTGCGCGTAGCTGTCTGATTCCGCAGACGTATGAGGCACATCGCCCGGAAAATGTGATTCACGGCAGCTTCGAGCACTCCGGCTCGTCGGACTGGGCCGTGCTATGTTCCACAAAAGGCAAAGTCTCATTGCTGGTTTTCTTCGCCAGCGGATCGGCTGCCGAGCCGATCGTTCTGGCCACGGCATCCAATACGGAGAGGCTCCAGCCGCATGATCCGACGGGCCAGTTGGGTTTTGACTGGGGCATCGATCCGGCTTCGCCACATCGGGTTCACGATGCCCAGGCGGGAATGACGCATCGGCCCGCGACGCTCGATCACGACTGCCTCATCGACAGCATTCTTGACGGCAAGACGGTCTATCGCCTGTATCGGAACGGGGCTTGGGAAACTGTGCCCACGGAGTAAAGTCTTAGGAGTGAAGGATATGCAGGAAGCCGTTGTCGTCAGTGCAGTTCGAACCCCGGTAGGCCGGTCTGGTAAAGCATTCGCCACCACGCGTCCGGATGATTTGGCGAGTGCTGCTGTCCGTGGCGCGCTTGATCGCGTTCCGAAGCTGGAAGTATCTGAAATTGAGGATGTTATCCTCGGATGCGCGATGCCGGAAGCGGAGCAGGGATGGAATCTTGCGCGGAATGTCGTCCTGCGCAGTGGGCTTCCGGTTGGCATCAGCGGCGTCACAGTCAATCGGCTGTGCGCTTCCGGCCTGGAGGCGGTCGCCCAGGCGGCGTATCACATTCAATCTGGGCGGGTTACAACCATCGTTGCGGGTGGGGCGGAGTCAATGAGTATGATTCCGATGGGCGGCGCGAAGCCCAGCCCGAACCCATGGCTGGCGGAGCACTATCCCGCATCTCTTCTAACCATGGGACTTACGGCAGAGCGTGTGGCCCGGCATTACAACATTTCACGGGAAGATCAGGATGCTTTTTCACTGGCCAGCCACGAGAAGGCTTTGGCGGCGCAGGCAGCGGGCAGATTCACGGATGAGATTGTTCCGATTACCGTAAGTACGGCTGCCTCGAATGGCAAGCCAGGCAAAGTAACAACAACAGAATCAGTCGTTTCTACGGATGAAGGGCCGCGTGCGGATACATCTTTGGCGGCATTGGCGAAGCTCAAGCCGGCTTTTCATGCGCAGGGGAGCGTGACGGCGGGCAACTCTTCGCAGACTTCGGACGGAGCGGCTGCGGTCGTGCTGATGTCGGCGCAACGTGCTGAGGAGCTTGGGGTTACGCCGCTGGCGCGGTTTGTGGCCTATGCCACGGCTGGATGTCTGCCGGAAGAGATGGGCGCAGGACCGATTTTCGCTATTCCCAAGGCGCTAAAGCAGTCCGGACTTACTCTGGACGATATTGGCTTAATTGAATTGAATGAGGCATTTGCGGCGCAATCGCTGGCTGTGATCCGGGAACTGGGGCTGGACCCGGCGCGCGTCAATGTCAATGGTGGTGCGATTGCTTTAGGGCATCCGCTGGACTGTACGGGAGCAAAGTTGACAGCTTCAATTTTGGCGGAGATGAAACGGCGGCAGGTGCGGTACGGGATGGTAACGATGTGCGTCGGGGGCGGCATGGGCGCCGCCGGGATCTTCGAATTGGCCGGGAGTTAGCGTACGGGGAAGAGAAAAAGACGCATCCGCAACAATAGAAATGCGCAATTCGATTGATAACGCATCGATCCCGGAATATTGATCGTGCAACGGCGATCAATAACGTCGGAGTGGTTAACCGTCGGAGTGGTTGGCGGCTCAATTTTCAATGGAAAGAGAAAAGGCCCGGATGCCGATCGGCATCCGGGCCTTTTTGTGAGGGGGTAGAACTTAAGCTTTGGCGGTCTTCTTCGCAGCGGTCTTCGCGACCGGAGTTGCGGGGGCTGCCGGGGCCAGAACCAGGGCCTTGAGGCGGGCGTTGAGACGGCTCTTGTAGCGAGAGACGGTGTTCTTGTGCAGGACGCCCTTCTGGACGCTCTTGTCGAGAGCGGAGACGGTGGCCTTGAACTGGGTCTGGGCGCTGGCGGCGTCGCCTTTGAGAAGGGCTTCACGCATGAGGCGCAGGCTACCGCGAACGCGGGTACGATTGGCGCGGTTTACTTCAGTTTTGACGACAGTCTGACGGGCGCGCTTGAGCGACGAAACATGATTTGCCATGGTAGATTTCTAATCCTTTTGGGTCCCGGCGGCCGGGGAGTTTCCCGTTGCCGGGCGAATGCTGGCAGAATGCAGATTCAGCCGCATCCCTCGCAATTTCCTAGTCTACGCGAAGGCCGGATGCGGGTCAATCAGAGTTGCGGGTATGGGGCGGCTTGAACCTGCCGGGCCGGAATGGCCTGTGACAGCTTATATCTACCTGGAAGCCGTTGAAGGTGTGTCCGTGGAATACCAAGACTCAACCGAAGCCAGGATGCGCGTCAAGGTCACCTGCGGCTACTATCCCGCAGGCCACATGGTCTATCTCAATGTGGATGCGCTCAAGTCCATTCCGCGAAGATCTGAGCAAGTTCGCGACAACGCGAAGCCGTTACTCGAAACTTTAATTCAACCGATGGGTAGCTGGAGGATTTCTGCCTCCAATTGCCCATTTTCGTGAAGAGTGATGCGGCCGTAGCTGATCGGTAGCTGGAACCGCCTTGGACCGCAGGAGCCAGGGTTCATGTAAAGAACGTCCTTGCGCCAGTGAACCTCCGGCTTGTGCGAATGACCGTAAAGGACTGCCGCAAACCCTGCGGCTGCCGGATCCAGGTCGAGCCGGCTCAGGTCATGCAGCAAATAGAGATCGTGGCCAGCCATGGTGACGGCTTCGGTTTCAGGAAGCTGTGCGCACGGGCCGTGCGTGTCGATGTTGCCTCGAACCGCCGTGACCGGGGCAATGCGGGCGAGAGTGCCGAGAATTTCAGGGTCGCCGACGTCGCCGAGATGCAGGATGTGATCTGAGCCATGGAGGAGCGGCAGGACTTCAGGGCGCAGGAGGCTATGGGTGTCGGAAACGACGCCAATGATCATTTAGAGGCCCATCTGGATGCGGGTGCGAGGATCGAGATAGTCTCGCAGCGCATCGCCAATGAAGTTGAAACTAAGCACCGCGAGCGCCATGGCCAGGGCAGGGAAGAGCACAAGGTGAGGCGAGTCGAAGAGGTGCGACCGCGCGTCGTTCAACATCGATCCCCAACTGGGTGCCGGCGCAGGAATGCCCAGTCCGAGGAAGGACAAAGTAGCTTCGGCGAGGATGACGCCGCCCATCCCAATGGCCGCCTGCACAAGCAACGGTTGAATCATGTTGGGCAGAATGTGGCGGAAGAAGATGCGCGGACCGCTTGCCCCGAGTGCGCGGGCAGCTTCGACGTATTCACGCTCTTTCACGGCCATGACCTGTGCGCGAACCAGGCGCGCGTAGCCTGCCCAGCCGCCGATCGCCAATGCCAGCACCAGGTTCTGAAAGCCGGGTCCGAGAAACGCCGCGAATGCGATCGCCAGAAGGATGCCAGGGAGGGCCAGGAATGTATTCATGGCGAATATGGTGAGGGCATGGTCGATCCAGCCTCCCTTGTAGCCCGCAAGGCCACCGATCACCAGGCCAAGGGCCAGCGAGATGCTGACGACGGAGACGGAGACGAAGAGCGAGAGGCGGGCGCCCCACACCAATCGCGAAAAAGAGTCGCGGCCCAATTCGTCGGTGCCGCACCAGTGGGCCGCTGAGGGACTCTGCAGACGATGGAGCAGGTCGATTGAAGCTGGATCAGCCGATGCCAGCCACGGAGCGAATAAGCCAGCCAAGACAAATCCAGAGAGCAGGACGAGTCCGGCGGCTGCCAGAGGCTGTCTGCGCATCCAACGAAGTGAATTAGTCAACCGGCCGTCTGCAATTGCCATCGCTCTGAGCACAGCATATCGTGAAGTACTGGCCGGTGGTTCAGGGTCGTAGATGTAACAAAGAGGAGACGTCTGAACAATGATGCAAGGTTCCGGGTTTTCAATGCGAGGACGCAGATTTTCTATTCCATGTGTGCACGTAATCGTGTTGTTATCGGTTGCCATGGCGGGAATCGGGATGCTTCAAGCTCAGGATGAGCGTGAGAAGTCGCTGATGGATCTCACCAATCAGGCGCGCGAAGAGGCTGGGTTGAAACCGCTGACATGGGATGCCGGTCTGGCTGCGGCTGCGAAAGCGCATGCGGAGCGGATGGCTTCAGAAGGGCCCATCTCGCATCGTTACGGCGGCGAACCGGATTTGCCCGAGCGGGCGGCCAGTGCAGGCGCGCATTTTAGTCTGATCGAAGAAAACATCGCCGTGGCCGACTCAGCGTTTCATGTCCATCAGTCGTGGATGAAGTCACAGGCGCATCATGACAACCTGCTCAATGCAAAGATCGATCGCATTGGCGTGGCATTGGTGCCGTCGCGCGGCGTTCTGTACGCCGTAGCCGACTATGCGCAGGGGGTGGCTGCGATGACCATAGCCGATGTAGAAGCGAGTGTCGACAAGGTCGTTGCGGCAAAGGGCATGGCGCTGTTACCGGACACTGCGGCGGCGCGGCAATACTGCGCGCAGGAGTCAACCTCGGACAAGGGCACGGGGACTGGAATGAAGCCGCGCTTCCTGATGCGCTGGCAGAGCGCGGACATTACAAACCTGCCTTCGCAAATGGCACAGGCTCTGGCCAGCGGACAGTTCAAGCAGGCGGCTGTCGGCGCATGTGCTCCTCAGGGCAACGGCTCGGGTGGACCGGTGTTCAGTGGATACCGTGTCGCAGTATTGCTGTACTGAGCCCGAGCCGCCGGTTTGCCGAAAATTATGCTCCGCCAGGGAACAATCAGGCATTCACGGCGGTCGCAGATTCTGATTCCAAGGGTGTGCAACCGCCCTCGCCAGGTTTGGTCGGCTCCATGCGAAGGGCATTGTTAAAGCGGTTGAAATAATTGAACAGGCCGATGGAGCATAGGAGCTCGACGATCTCGCCGTCCGAATAGAAAGACTGCAATTCAGCGAATTGCACGTCACTGAGGCCATTGGCGTCGCGCGTAACGGTTTCAGCAAGGCGAATCGCGGCCTTTTCCGCGGGAGTGAAATCCTCACGCGATTGCCATGCGGATAGATTGTCGAGCTGGTCGTCGCTCCAGCCGAGGTTACGTGCCAGGATCGTATGCGAAGCCAGGCAGTATGGCGTGACATTGATCTGCGAAGTGCGGACGATGATCAGTTCCTTCAGCTTTGTCGAGACGCTGCCGGTATTCAAAACGGCCGCGAAATGAGCCATCATGGTGCTGAAGATTTCAGGCCGATGCGCCATGGTACGGAACATATTCGGCACGTTCCCACGTTGGGCGAAGATTTTGTCGTAAAGCAAACTCATCTCCGGCGTGACTTCACTGCGCTCGAGTTTGGATATGCGGGACATTGATCCTCCGATGCTTCGCTCCACGTTGATGGTATGCGTTCCATGGCGTCCAATCAACCTGCCCAGCATGGAAGCACTGGCGTCATGCTGACCAAGACTTTGACGCAAGCGCTGCGCTTTGATATTTTTAGAAGGTCGCTTAATCCCAGCCCTGGGATATGAGTAGCAGACACTCCTCAGTAGCTCAATGGCAGAGCATTCGGCTGTTAACCGAAGGGTTGTAGGTTCGAGTCCTACCTGAGGAGCCAATTAATCAAGCACTTACGATCTTCCTTCCTTCAGTGCTTGGTCCAAGTTGGTCCAATTGAATTTCGACCTTGACGGTTCTCCTCTTCGGAGTCGCGTCGCTGATTGGTGTCACCTTCGCATCAAGAATTGCAGGTTTCCAGTCCGCGAGGATTTCCATCGTGCGGGAGTTCATCGCGTTCAGGACGCTCGTCTCGATCGTCTGTACGTAGACATCACCCGTCGTGCGGATGCTCGCGTGCCGTAATGCACCCTGCGCATCCTTGAGCGTGCCGTGGTGCTGCAGGTTGGTTCCCAGGGTCCGCCGCATCACTTGAAACGTGATGAGGCTTTCCGGGATTTCCAACTTCTTCGCGATCGGACGAACCCGCCACCGGAGAAAGTTCTTGCCCCACCGTGGCACCGCCTTGCCTTTCCGCTCGCCCGACCGAAAGTCGGGAACATAAGAGCGTCAGGAGACGGGTCGGGGCTGAGCTTCTTCCATGCTTCGATGACCGGTCGGACTTGCTCGGGAACTCCTATCGGTGCCCGGCTCGACCGGTTTTTCAGTCGACCAGGGTAGAAGCGTCCCTCGAATGCCGTTCCGTGCGGAACCAGTGTTGTACCCGTCCAGGACCTCCATTGAAGCCCGAGAACCTCACTGGATCTTGGCCCACAGAAAATTCCGACGTACATCAGGCACAGATCGTGCAAGTCATGAATCTTCCCGATGAGCTTCAGGATTTGATCCTGCGTCATCACGGGCTTTTCGACTGGTTTGGTCTGCGGCATATTCACGTCTTCTGCGGGATCGTTTGCGAGGAATTTCAGCTTCTTCGCCGTCTGCATGATCGAGGGATGTTGATGTGGCAGTGGCGAACCACCGACTGGGAATACTTGGTTGCGAGTTTATTGAGCCAAACTTGGATCTCAAACGTTCCGAGCTGGTTCAGAGGAATTCGCCCAAAGTGCTCCACCAGATAATGCTTGATCTCGTACGTGTTGATCTTCCGGTAGGCTGGGCTCCAGGTACCCTCTCGCATCGGCAGGTATCGCTCTTCGACGAACCATTGAAATGTTGCGGTTTCATCGGGAATGATGCCGGGCGAAGTCTTCGCGGGAATCCCTGTTTCCTTGAGTATCAGCGAATGCAGCATTTGCTCTGCTTTCCCCTTCGGCGTACCCGCCTTTGGGCAGAGCGGAACGTTGCGGCGTTTTCCAACCTCCTTTCCTTCCTCATTTCGCAGATACACCGTGTATTTGCCGTACCACATTTTCACCTTCTGCCCTCTCGGGTAGACGGTCCCTTTCTGATACTTCATTGCCATGGCTGTTCTCCTGTAGCCCGGCACCGTTCCTGATCGTGGAGAACAATTCAATCATCCACCAAACTAGGAGCGGCGGGAAGAGGGCTGCGTATTAAGTTCGGTCATAAAAATTGCGACATCGGCAGCACGATAGCGAAGGAGCCTCCCGAGCTTTACGCCAGGAATTCGGGGAGACCGTCTGGTGGTGTGGTCACGGATGAAGCGTTCCGATACCCCCAGTTTGGCGGCCACTTGGCGTGCATCGAGCAAGCGATCATCGTCTCGATCTGACGCGGCAAATTCTTCCGTTTCGGATGCGGGTGTGGTGGTTTGCATTGCGGTCCGGGCCGTGGCAGTTGCCATGGTTCACCTCGGCAAGTCAGCAGATTTACGTCCGTCGCATATCGAGCGCTGTCGTGCTTCGAGCGCTGGTATCCGACTCTGCAACAAGCCTCCTGTGATCTCGATTATTTGTCCAAGACTTTGCACCAATAGGACTATCGGTTTTATCTATGGCGATCTCAACTCAGCCGGAAACAAGTGGGTACCTGAAGGTGCCCGATTGACAGTCTTAATTCATCCAAGAGACTCTGATTTCGTCGCTGATTTCCACAGGGGCCTGCGCGATGTGCTTCTGCCAAACCCTCTGCCTAGGAGATCAAACCTGTGTCGGACCTACTTGAATTCAGGCTTCTCAAGTTCATCGTCGCGATTGCGGAAACGGTTAACTTTACGCGGGCTTCCGAGCGGTTATTCCTCGCACAGCCAACACTGAGTCAGCAGGTCATTGCGTTGGAAGAAGAGATCGGAGTTCAGATTTTTGTTCGACGGCGAGAGGGGGTTAGTCTGACGCCCGCAGGGCAGATGCTCTTCGCCTATGCGCAGGAAGCGCTGGAACTGCGAGACGAAGTTGTGAGCGCCGCTCGCGCGATGGCTTGGCCAATGCCCTGACCCGCCCCGGTGATCAAGGCGACTCGTTCATCGTGTGTTCTTATAGGGGTTTCATTTCTCTCCCTCGGCCTTTCCGTGCTGTCTCCAGAGCCGACTCCACCAAAGAAGATCGTCGACGTTGTGTTCGCTTACACTGCCCACTAATCAGGGATGGTTCAGCCCGCTCGTGACCTTGGAGATCCTAGGACACGCGAAGCACGATCTTGCCATGTGCACTGCGTCTTGCTGCTCCCGGCCCACCGGGCGACATCCCATGAACGGCCGGCAGGTTCCCGGCTATGTCCTTCCAGGCCTGGGCTGCATCTGGCAGCGCGTACACCTTGGCGATGTCCGGTCGTATCGTACCCTTTTCCAGAAGCCGCGCGATTCTACCGAGCACGTCCCCTGACGGCGAGAGCCTCATCATCGCGCCCGAGACGTGATGCTTCGCGGCCTCTTCCTGCGATACGGGCTGGGTGGCAGAAACGAGATGGCCGCCTTCCTTCAAGACGAGGAACGACCGCTTCTGTGTATCGCCACCGACCAGGTCAAAGACCACATCGACCTTCTCTTGCAGAGCCGTCTCGAACTGCGTCTTTCGATAATCAAGAACCCGACTGGCGCCGAGTGAGTTGAGGTACGCCTCATCATTGCCGCTTGCCGTAGCAATGACGGTGGCGCCGGCGTGCGATCCCAGTTGCACAGCATAGGCGCCTACTGCGCCGGCACCTCCATGGATCAGGATCATTTGTCCCTTCTCAAGGTGACCGTGAGTGAAGATTCCCTCCCAGGCAGTTTGGGCTGCCACCGGCACGGATGCGGCCTCTTCAAACGACAGGTTCGCTGGTTTCTTTGCGATTGTCGCCGGTTTGGCGATCAGATACTCCGCGTATGCGCCACCGGTTCCATTGGCGCCGAACACAGCATCCCCTGGCACCCATCCTGCAACGTCACTGCCAATCTGTTCGACAACCCCTCCAAACTCATGACCAGGTATCCACGGCAGGTCTATCGGGAGTATCTGTTTTGCCGCTCCGGAAGCCTTCACAAGATCCAGATGATTGACGGTGGTGCTCTTGACCTTCACCAGGATTTCGTCCCGTGCAATCGTCGGTACCGGTACATCGTCAAACACCAACTGCCAACCATATTCCAGCAATCTGATAGCTTTCATGCGGGTTCTCCTTGAGTCTTGTGGCGACGAGCCCATTCGGGGAGTTTCGTGAGTGTGCGGCCAAACTCGCGTTCCAGGCCGGCGATATTGGCGCCGTAGCCGACGCGCTCGAACCATTCCAGCATCAACGCCATTTCCTTGCTGAACTGCCTGACCTGTTCGATAGGCGTTTGCGCGAAAGCAATCGGCCGACCCAGCGTCTCCGTCAGGATCTCCGCCGACTCCGCCATCGTCCGTACGTCACCGGCGAGGTCGATCTCGCGACCGTTCAAGGCGGCGGCATCGGTGAACGCGCGTGCGCCGAACCAGCCAATGTCGTCCACTGCAATCATCTGGAGCTTCGTGTCTGGTCCTAACGCCCAGGCCAGCGTGGAGCCCTGGAGACTGAAGGGCGCCAGCAGGTTCTCCATGAAGAACACGGGACGCAGGATTACGTGCGAGGGGAAGCCGAGGCTCCGCACGGTTTCCTCGATACGCGACTTGTTGTCAAAGTGCGGGACGCCCGTTTGCTTGTGCGCCGATCCAACGGGACGCGGTTTTCATAACAGATCTCCTTTGTTGGATCACTACTATTGACACCAACTATATTGACGTCAATACAACTGATGGCATATTCTTTTGGAAGATTCAGGTTATTTATGCCCCAAGGCTCTCAAAAGTCGGACCACGTCTGGCTCGTCATGATCAAAGCGATGCACGCGCTTACCCGCTATGCAATGGCCGGGATTGAAGGTACCGGGCTCGGCAACTCAGATTTCCGGGTGCTGGAAGTGTTGCTCCACAAGGGGCCATTTCCGGTGAATACGATCGGACCAATTGTCAATCTGACTCCGGGTTCAATCAGTATTGCGGTGGAGCGCCTCGTTGAAAAGGGCCTGGTCAGCCGGGTCGAAAGCGTCGAAGACCGGCGCGTTCGGATGGTTGCACTCACCCCGTCTGGCAAGGACCTGATTGTTGCTGCCTTTCAAAAGCATGCCGCGCAGATGAGACGAGTATTTTCTGAGTTGAGCGCTGGGGAACTTCGGGACTTCGAATTGGCGCTCAAGAGAATCGGCAAACGCGCTGCCGGTCTGATGGAGAAAAGTTCAGGCGCGTCTCGGGTTGAAGAAGGAGACCAGCAATGAGTAACCACACAATCATCTCCCCGCAGGAGGCAGCGGATCGACTCGCGATCCGCGAACTCGTCGAGGCCTATGCGCACTGCGCCGATCGTCGCGATGCGAAAGGTCAGATGTCTCTCTTTCGCTCCGTTTTCGAAGTCATGTGAGCCTGCAAGCGATGCTTCGCGGCTACTGGAAACGACGTTACGGCCTGGGCGGCCGCGGCTTCATGATCTCGACCCGGCGTGAAGATCGCGGAGCACCTCGTCAACAGCGTCGATGACAGCCTGCGGCCTCTCCAGTTGGATCTCGTGATTCGAGTCCTTGATGTAGCGATGCACGCCACGGCTGGAGAGGCGCGCGAGGGCCTCGTGCATCGCGAGCCAGTATCTCATGAAGACGTGGTTAAACCGGATGCTTGTGGGCGTGCCGTCCCCCCATTGCTCGTTCGCCGAGAGCACAACCAGGGGCATGGCGCCAAGGCGACGATGGTCGACGCTGTCGTATCGATGCGTGTACACCGACGACATGAGCGAGACCTTGTCGGCGAAATATTCAGCGGTGAAGAACCGTGGCCAAACGTTTCTGAATGCAACGGGCGTATCGCTTGGCAAATCCGCCGAGCAGCCCCTATATTCGGGTTTGGAAGGCTCGAAAGGCTCGCGCGCTTCTAGCAGAGCGCATCCCAGCATTGCGGACGCGTAGCTCTCCCGCCCTGAGACCTCGTCGTAACCGGGCAACTTGGTGAAGACGAGCCCCTCGCCGGCCGGACTGGTGTCGAGGAGCACCATGCCGACGACCTCCTTGGACCAGCGTTCAGCGTAAAGTCTCGCCTCGACGCCGCCCAGCGAGTGGCCCACCAGCACATAGGGCCCCGGGAGTTTTGCGGCCTTCAGCGCAG
>Ga0105248_10000085_pt1 | contig 108204 bp, 78 predicted proteins | sample KBSS34metaG_FD_81524 | JGI IMG/M metagenome (GOLD analysis project Ga0105248, IMG submission 81524) | Switchgrass rhizosphere microbial communities from Kellogg Biological Station, Michigan, USA - KBS S3-4 metaG | ecosystem: Host-associated > Plants > Roots > Rhizosphere > Soil | place... | reverse complement strand
TGATGGTCTGGTAGACCTCGTCGGCCTCGTCCAGCCGGCCGAGGCCGTACAGGGCGGCGTGGCGCTGGGTGTGCAGGGCGATCAGCTGGTCGGTGTCGGCCGGGTCGGTGAGCGCCACCGCGGCGGTCAGGAACCGCTCCACCAGCGGGTAGTTGCTCAGCATCTTCGCCTCGTCGGCCGCGCGCCGGAAGAGCTGTGCCATCAGCCGCCGCTCCGCGGGGGCGTGCACCGCGTCGGCCACCAGCAGGTACTGCTCCGCCGCGACGGCGAAGAACTCATCCCGACCGGCCAACCGGCGGGCCAGGCGCAACCGCACCGAGCGTAGCGCCGGTGCGCGCAGGACCCGCAGGACGGACTCCCGCGTCCGGTCATGGTGAAACCGCACGCGGGAGGGGCCGTTGGACTCCGCCACCAGCAGGCCGTCGGCGAACGCGGGGCCGAGCCGCCGCTCGACCTCGTCCGTCGCCAGCCCGGTCGCGGCCTCCAGCAGGTCCAGCTCCACCGAGCCGGCCAGGCAGGCCATCACCGCCAGCACGTGTCTGGTGGCCGGCGGCAAGGTGGCCACGTGCGCGGCCGACAGGTCGGTCACGTCCACGCGCTCCAGCCGGCCGCGCAGCGTGGACTCGTCCCATCGCCAACCGGCGTCGCCGCGGACCAGGATGCCCTCGTGGCGCAGCGCGTTGACCAGCTCCACCGTGTCGTACGGGTTGCCTCCGGTGGCGGGCGCCATCAGCCGCGCGAGCTCGGCGGCGGGCGGCGGGGCCAGACGCAGCAGGTCGGCGACCATCCCCGCCTGACCGTCCGGCGCCAGGGTGCCCAACCGCAGCTGCCGCGGACCGGCGGGCTGCCGTCGCCAGCGGGCCAGCATCGGCGTCAGCGGATGCGCGGCGTCCACCTCGCTCTCCCGGTACGCGCATACCAGCAGCAGCCCCTCGACCTCCGCCGCACCGCCGAAGATCAGGTCGACGAAACCCATCGCCGTCCGCCCGGCCCATTCCAGATCGTCGATGAACAACACCAGTGGCCGCTCCCGGGAAGCAACGGCCCGCAGCATTCCCACCGCCGCGTGTGAGGCTCGCACCTGCGCTGTCATCGGATCCCCCGGATCCGGTGACACCTTCAGCAGCGCCGCCAGCTCCGGCACGATGGCGCTGACCAGTCCGGCGCCCGGCCCCAACGCAGCCAGCATCCGGTCGCGGACCTCGGCCAGGTCGTCCTCCGGCTCGGCCAGCAACAGCCGGCCCAGGGCCCGGAACGCCTGCCGCACCGCGTCATACTCCTGGTCACGGCGGTACTGGTCGAACTTGCCCGCCACGAACCAGCCGTCGGCACCGGCCACGACCGGCCGCAGCTCGTTGACCAGGGACGTCTTGCCCACCCCCGGCGGGCCGCTGACCAGCAGCCCATGGCAGCGGCCCGCCAGCGCGTCGGCGAACGCCGCGCCGAGCTCCCCGATCTCCCTGTCCCGCCCGGCCAGCCGGGACGGCGTCAGCGCCCGCGCCGGAAGGTCGTGCTCGCCGGGACGTACCAGCGCGCCACAGCGCACCAGGGCGAGATCGTGCGCCAGCCCGTCGGCGCTCTGGTAACGGTCGTCCGGCTCCTTCTCCAGCAGATGCATGATGATCGCCGACGGGCCGGCCGGCACCGCCGGGTTCACGGCCGACGGCGGTAGCGGCACCCTGGCGAGATGGTCGTGCAGGATCCGCAGTGGGTCGCCCGTCCCGAACGGCGGCGCCCCGGTGGCCAGCTCGTACAGCGTCGCCCCGAGCGCGTACAGGTCGGCCCGCTGGTCGACCGGGCGACCGGTCCGGCCGGTCTGCTCCGGCGCGAGATAGGGCAACGTGCCGACGATCTCGCTGTGGGGCGTGAACCCCGGCTCGACGGTCGCGAACGTCGTGGCCAGCGCGAAGTCGATCAGACAGGGCGCGTCCCGGTCGCCGCCCACCACGATGTTCGCCGGATTGATGTCCCGGTGCGCCACACCCCGCCGGTGCATCCCCGCCACGGCCCGCGCCAGCGACCCCGCCAGGTCGACCAGCTCGGCCGGATCCAGCGGCGTGGCCCATTCGGACAGAACAGTGCCACCGACATCGACCAGCAGGACCGCCCCGGCCGGCGGCGGCACGCCGGCCGCCACCTGCACGACCCCCTCGACCCCGGACAGCTGCTCGAGGATCTCGACCTCATGCCGCAACCGTCGCTGCGCGTCAGGCCCCAGCGGTTCCTTGCGGATCACGGTCCCGACGTCGGACACCAGCCGAGTGACCCGAGTCCGCTCCGACTCGTGCAGCAACTCCACCCGCGCCGCCCGTGGCGGATCCCGGCTCGGCGCCGATCTCTGTGAACCCATGATCCCCGATCCCATCTGCCAACCCCACGCGTGTTACCCCCGGCTCCCTTCCCAGCCTTCCCGTGATCGTGGTGGCGCAAAAGGGCGCCCGGGGCGGACTCGGGTCCAGACGGGTCGATGAGCAGTTAGCGGGCGGTGCCGTATGGCCCTTTGGGACGAGCCCGCCGGGGGCCAGGCCGCCGACGAGGAGTGCCGTGAGGGCGGCGGTCACTGCCCAGAATTCGCGTCGGGTGAGGTCAGGCTCGCCGACGTGGTCGCGTCGGCCGGTGTATCCGGTGAAGAACCACCGCACGACCATTGCTCCGTTGGCCGCCGTCGCGACGACCAGCGCCAGCATCAGCAGCGGTGACGATTCGCGGGTTCCCTCGACGAGGAGATCCTCGCCGACGAATCCCAACGTGGCAGGGAAGCCGGCGACGGCGAGTCCGAGGAGCAGGAAGGCGACGGCGAGTTTCGGGGTGCGGGCGAAACTGCCACCGGCTCCGGTAAGGCCGATGGGCCCTCGGCGTGCCTCTGTAGCCGACAGCACCATCAGAGCACCGGCCATCCCGACGGCGTAGACCTGCCAGGCCAGTACTGCCCCGGCCACCGTCGTCGGCGACGCGTCCGCGACGCCGCACGCGACGATCCCCGAGACGCTGACGGCCAGGGCACTCAGTCCGCGCCGGGCGTCCGGCTGGACGAGGCCGAGCAAGCCGCCGAGCAGCGCGGACACCGCGCCGATCACGAGCAGTCCGGTCCCGGGTGCCGGTATGCCCTCGGCGAGGAGCAGCATCGGGGCGGTCGGCGCGGCGAGGAACACGACGACGAGACCCATCGGTGCTGACTCCACCAGGCCGGAGACCCACAGGTGCAGGGGCAGCAGACCTAGCCGCGCGGTGACGGCGGCGCCGATCGCGGCGGTGCCGATCGCGCCCGCCCATCCCGGCGCGTCGTGGACAGCGAGGACGGTCACCCCGAAGGCGGCCAGCATGAGGCCGAACACCTGGTGGACGGCGAACAGCCGAGCCGGTCCCCGCGAACCGAGGCGGCCGCGCAGCTCACGCCACGTCGCGGCGCAGGCCAGCGCCCACAGCGCCACGATCACGGCGGGTTCGCCGGTGGCGGTGGTCGCGAGGCCGGTGGCCACCACTACCAGGGCGTGGGTGAACGTGCTCCGGGTGTGCGTTCGCATCGGTGCCACCGCGACCGCGACGAGACCGGCCAGCGCGGTGGCGACCGGCGTCCAACGGGCCCATCCCGTCGCCAGGGTGGTCACCGTGCGGACGCCGGCGTCGGCCAGCGCGGCATCGACGGGTCCGGCCAACGGGACGCAGACGACCGTCACCGCGAGTGCGGCCACCGTCCAGGCCGTCGCGTTCGCCCGGGCTTGCCGCGCGCCGAGGCGTCGGCGGGTGAGATCACCCGCGCCGAGCAGCAGCAGGACGGCGGCCAGCAGCGGGCCGAGTGACACCGTCATCACCGCCCCCCGGGGGCGATGTCGTCCGCTGGCGCGCTCTGGCCGGCCTGTTCGCGAATCGGTGCACTCCCGCTCGCGGGGCTGCGGGCCACTGGGCCACGCGACGCCGTCCCTAGCGCCCCCGTGTTGCGCGCCGTCGTCGTCTCTCTCACGACCCGGCGGACGGTGGAAAGGCCGACGGAGGGGCTGCCGCCTGTCAGGCTGAGGCGGGTCACCTCGGGGGTCGTGCCGCTTCGCGCCCCGCCGATCCGGTCAGCCGCGCGCCGCTGCGCCCGGTCGAAGACCCGTAGCAGCCGGGCGAGCGGGGCGCCCAGACGGCGCAACCAGACGTCGAGGTAGCCGTGCCCGAGGGCGTACCGATACAGCGGTAGCTGCCAGCGGACCGGGACAAGCCGTTCGAGATGCCGGCCGGTGTGCGGCAGCGTCCGTCCCATCGCCTGTTCGAGATGGTGCCGGTCGTGCAGCAGGCTCGGTGAGCGCAGGATCTGCGCGCTGCGTACCGCCGCATGTCCCAGAATGTGTGCGATGGCCACCAGGTCCAGGCCCAGGCCGATCTCGGCGACGATCAGGCCGACCTGGGTCATGGACGCGTAGGCCAAAGCGTTTTTGATGTCTGACTGCACGCGGCCGACGACGGTGGCGTGCAGGGCGGTCGCGAGGCCGAGCAGGACGACGACGACGCGGGCCGCGGGGGCTGCGTCGAGCAGGCCGTGACTGCGTAGCAGCAGGTAGGGCCCGAGATGCACCGAGATCGCACCGTAGAAGATCGCGCTGGACGGGGTGGGCCCTTCCATCGCCCGCGGTAGCCAGCCACTCGCGGGCACCAGGGCCGACTTGCCGATCACGGCCAGGAGCAGCAGCAGTGCCACGATCGTCGCGCTGGCCGCTGAGCCTGGTACGGGGAGCTGTGCCCAGTCCGCCGCGCCGAGTCGGCCTGTCCAGCCCGACGTCGGCGCGGATGGGTCGACCAGGTCCACCGATCCGGCCGCGCCGGCCAGCAGCGCGGTGCCGGCCAGCAGCCCCACGTCGCAGGCGCGGTAGGTCAGGAACGCGCGCAGTCCGTGGCGCACCGGCCCGCGCCGGTCGTGGAAGAAGGCGATCAGCAGGGCCGAGGAGAGCCCGACCAGCTCCCAGCCGACGAACGCGACGGCCAGACTTCCGGCGAGCACGACCAGTTCGACCCCGGCACCGAACAGTGTGAGCAGCAGGTAGAAGCGGAAGAACCCGGGCTCGCGGTGCAGGTACCGGCTCGACAGCGCGCCTATCAGTCCGATCAGCGTCGCCGCGGACAGTGCGAACGGGACGGACAGTCGATCGGCGACCAGGCGCCAGCGCCAGGCATGCCCGGGCGACGCGAACCAGGTACCGAACCGGACGTCGATCGTGTCGCGCCCGGTCACCAGGAGGGTCAGGCCAAGAACGGCCAAAGCGAGGGCGACGGTGCCGAACACGACGGCCACGACGGCCACCGTGGCCGGTTCCGATCGGCGGCGGCCGAACCACGAGGCGAGGGCCTGCACGGCGACCCCGGCTGCCGGCAGCGCGACCGTGGCCGGCAGCAGGCCGGTGCCGATCGCGCTGTTCGTGCCCGTGGACAGCTGGGCCGTGAGTGTGTTCCTCATCCGGTGGCCCGCGGCGCGGCGAGAACCGCGGCGCATCCGAGATGCCCGCGACGGCCGGCGTAGTGCTCCGCCGACCTGGTGACTACCGGCAGCGTGAGGTCTTCGGGCTGGTGGCGGCGGAACGTGCCGTCGACATACAGATGGATGTCGGGTCCGTGTGGGTCCCAGGCGGCGAGCTGAATCCACCCGCCCGAGGCCAGCCGCTCCAGTCCCGGACTGTCGCGCAGCAGGCGGGCGAGGAGTTCGGGTGTGGCCTCGGCGATCACGAGCAGGCGCATCGGCTCGTGGATCTCGACCATCTGCCAGGGCAGGCCGGTGCGCAGGTCGGAGGCATGCCCGTCCATGACGCCGACCATGGCGGTGATGTTGTGCGGCAGCTTCGTGCCGCTGCCGTAGCCCACCGGATCGACGAAGCTGAAGTAGTACTCCAGGTTGATGCCCGCGCCGACCGGACCGGCCGACAGCAGCAACCGGGTGAGCACTTCGCCGTCCGGGTCGGTCATCGGATCGTAGGAGACGAGGAAGGCGCGGCGGTCCAGATACAGCCCGCGGGTGCGGGATCGCCGTCCGATCACACAGACGGCGTTCGTGGCGTGCCCGTACTCCGGCCGTGGCTGGCCGATGTCGCGGGCGTGCTCCTGGACATGGGCCAACGCCTGGTCGGGACCGAGGTCGGTGGGTGCCGACTCGAATCGCCGGCACCGTTCCTGCGCGTCCAGCCGGCGGGCCGCGTCCATGGCCTCCTGGAGCCGGTCCAGGGCCGGGCGGAACCGGTCTGGCACCAGATCGACGTCGAAGTAGTCGATCGACTCGTCGCAAGTGTTGTGATATGCGCCGACGAACCAGATGCTCTGATCCAGGCGGATGCCCCGCCGGGCGAGACCGTCGCGAACGCGAGGATGGTTGGCCATCGCGGCGAGAGCCCGTGCGTTGGGCCCACCCCGGCCGCCACCGGTGGCACCGCAGTCGTGGGCAGCCTCGTGGGGGTTGTTCAGGCTGGACGATCCGTGACCGGCGATCAGTACGATCTGCTCCGTGCCCGGACCCACCCGCCCGGCGGTCGTCGCCCCAGGCGTCGTGGCGGCTGTCGCGGCGGTGCCGGTCAGGCCGATGTTGGTCAGCGTCGTCTCGACGATGTCGGTCATCTCCGCGACCGTGTAACCCATCCGCAGCGGCGCCGACCCGACCCCCGGCACCAGCACCCCGGATGCCGCGCCCGGGGGAGCGGACGTCGCCGCCGCGACCGTGCTGTCCTCGACGTGGTCGATGTCGTCGGGGCATTCGAGGACGAGTCTGGTGCGCGGACGCGGCGCCACCTTGTGGTGGACGTGACGTGCCCAGTGTTCCGCCGTCCGCGGGAACAGGCACCGGCCAACGAGCGGCACGGTCGAGGCCAGGCCGGTGAGGGCGGTCAGGGCCGCGCCGCGGCCGAGGGTTCCGCGAGCCGTCGACAGCAGGTGCCCGGCGTGTCCATAGCGGCGCATCGCACGGCGATAGACCGCGTGCTCGGTGTCGTCCACGGCTCTTTCCACGACGAGGTGCCGCGGGGTCGTCGTGACCGGGCACAGCGCACGCGGCCGGACGTCTTCCAGGCCCTGGTAGGCCATGGCCACGCCGAAGAAGCCGGCCGCACCGTAGGTACGCACCCCCGGGCAGTGCTCCTCAAGGTGCCGGCGCAGCGACTCCTCGCGTTCGTCCATGCAGAAGACCGCGTGGAACTCCGTCTGCGTCGCATCGGGCTCGGCGGCCGCGGCGGACCTTCGGCTGTGTATGTACAGGGCGTCCAGGATGGTCATCCGGTATCGGCGTTCATACGCCTGGTGCATCAGCCAGCGCCGTCGTCGCCCGTCGAAATCGGCGACCGCCCGCAGCCAGGTGCTGGCCCACCGGTCCTCGGTGAGCACACCGAGATCGACATCCATCAGCTGGGCGAGCACGAACGCCTCATACACCAACGCCGTGTCCATGCCCGCGTGATCGAAGGCACGGACAGCAGTCGGCGGCGGAACGCATGTCCCGCCCTCGGGCTCTCCGAGCCCCGCTCCGGCCAGAGCGGCGTCCGCGCCGGCCACCACCGACGTGGCGGCAGAGGTCGCCGTAACGGGGACAAGGGGGCCGAGATCGGCTGGCTCGGCCCCCGGGCCGACGTGTTTGGTCAGCACATACTGGGTGGCGAACACCTTGAGCACGAGCTGCACGGCGAGGAAGTCGACGAGTCGTGCAGGGGACGGTTGCGTCGGAATCCGGTCGGGCCGGACCTCGAACTGGCGCACCATGCCAGCCCAGCCTCGCAGGGACAGCAGGTTCGCCTGGATCGTCGCAGGCCAGGCCGACTCGGGTAGCTGCAACGCACGAAGCGCCCACACCACGGTCCGCGTCGCCGTCCAGCCCTGCGCCGCCTGCTCGCGAAGAACCACATCGAGGCCGCGCCATACCGGGTCAGGCCGGTCAGTGGGCAGGCCAAACAGCCGCCGGAACACGCCCAACAGGCCGTCCCCGCGGTCCGGCATCCGCCAGTACGCAACGCCCTGATCAAGAAAGGCGGAGCACAACCGAATCAGCACCGGATGCACGAACTCATCCGTGTCCACGCCCAGCAGGCGCAGGATCTGGTCGCGGCGCCGTACCGGCGCAGCGCCGACGCGTGCCGGCGGGCGTTGGCGTTCCAGGGCGTCCCAGACCGCTGCCAACAGCCGGGCCTTGGGTGTCGGCTGACCGGCCAGTGCCTGACCACGTCCTGCCCGCCGCTGGCGCCCCCCTCGCGCTGCGGTCCGGGTAGCCCCACGCCGCGATGAGCTCCGCGCCGATTCTTGCGGGCCCGGGCTGGCATGACCCGGTCCGCGACTGCCGGTCGCACCACGGCGGGTCCCAGCCTGGCGCTGACGTTCCGAACCTCCGACCGCCGCCAGGTCAGAGCCGCCCGGGAGGCCGACGGTGTCCTGGCCGTCGCCACCGTGCGGCTCGAAGATCCGTCCAGCCTGGCGCCGAAGCGCGGCTCGGCGGGCGTCGTCGACCAGCGGGTGGCAGCGATGACGGACGTCGTCCTCATCCACCAGCCAGCGCAGCCCGGCGCCGTGCGGGATCTCGAACAGGGTGGTCAGACGACGCAACCGGAACTCGGCCAGACTCGGGCCGCCGGGCATCACCTCGACGTCGCCGTCAACCTCGTCGAGGGAGGCGAGAACGGCACGTATGTCGTCTTCGCGGATCCGGCCGCTGCGCAGATGCTCGGCGAACGCCTGCTCGGTCTGGAAAGGCTGCGTTCCCAGCACCTCGGAAGCATGGACAACCGCGTCCTGAAAGGGAAGATCCTCGAATGCGTGCAGCGTGTTGTGATGCACGAAGAAACTAAGCGGTGCCTGCTCAGGAAGGAGGTGCGCGACATCGCCCAGAATACTGGCGACGAGGGACTCGGGATCGGTCCGCGGTTCGCTCGCTGTCCGGGCCGGAGAAGGAATCCCCTGACCCGCCGCGGCCGTCGGTGTGCTCGTCGTCTCCGTTGCCCTCCCCCGTTCCTGCCACAGCCTGACCCAGGACACGGCAAGATCCGCGCCACCACGAATCCCTCGCCGGATGCTGACGAACCGTCCGCGACGGCGGCCACGCCCAGTCGTGGTCCTCTGCCGAGAGTAGTCGGTGCTGACCTGCCCTGAGTGATGGAGGGCGCGACGATGCGCCACGGTGCGACCGTCGTCACAGGTACCCGCTGTACTCGGTTTGCAGGTCGCGGAGTTGTCCGAGGAGTGGCTATGAGTGTGGAGCGGTGTCACGGGTGGCTTGTTTGGAGGCGGTGGGCGAGGCCGGTGTGGCGGCGGCCGGCGGTGGCGGTGTGGACGGCGCGGCCGATCGCCTTCTTCGAGCCGACGAGGACGACGAGTTTCTTCGCGCGGGTGACGGCGGTGTAGAGCAGGTTGCGTTGCAGCATCACCCACGCGCTCATCGTCACCGGGACGACGACGGCCGGGTATTCGCTGCCCTGGGAGCGGTGGATCGTCAGCGCGTAGGCGTGGGTCAGCTCGTCGAGCTCGGCGAAGTCGTAGGACACGGTCTCGCCCTCGTCGGTGCGCACGGTCAGGGTCTGCTCGACGGGGTCGAGGGCGGTGACGATGCCGAGGGTGCCGTTGAAGACGCCGTTCGCGCCCTTGTCGTAGTTGTTGCGGACCTGGCTGACCTTGTCACCGACCCGGAACACCCGCCCGCCGAACCGGCGCTCCGCCGTCCCCGGCCGGCTCGGCGTCAACGCCTCCTGCAACACCCCGTTGAGCGCGCCCGCGCCGGCCGGGCCGCGGTGCATCGGCGCGAGGACCTGCACGTCGACCCGCGGGTCCAGGCCGAACTTCCGCGGGATCCGGTTCGCCACTACGTCGACGGTGATCTTCGCGGCGTCGTCGGCCTCGTCGCAGGCGAACAGGAAGAAATCCGACAGGCCGTGGACCTGGGGGAACTCACCGGCGTTGATCCGATGGGCGTTGGTCACGACACCGGACTGGGCCGCCTGCCGGAACACCTGGGTGAGCCGCACGTGCGGGACGGGGGTGCCGTCGGCGAGCAGGTCACGCAGTACCTGGCCGGCGCCGACGGACGGGAGTTGGTCGACGTCGCCGACGAGTAGCAAATGCGCGCCGGGCGCGACCGCCCGGGCGAGCTTGTTCGCGAGCAGCAGGTCCAGCATGGACGCTTCGTCGACCACGACCAGATCCGCGTCCAGCGGCCGGTCCCGGTCGTAGGCCGGGTCGCCACCAGGACGCAGCTCCAGCAGCCGGTGCACGGTCGCCGCCGGGTGGCCGGTCAGCTCGGTGAGGCGTTTGGCCGCCCGGCCGGTCGGGGCCGCGAGCACGACCTTGGCGCCCTTCGCGGTCGCCAGCTCGACGATCGAGCGGACGGTGAAGCTCTTCCCGCAGTCCGGCCCACCGGTCAGCACCGCCACCTTCCGGGTCAGCGCGAGGCGCACCGCCTCGTCCTGCGCCGCGGCAAGGTCTGTGCCAGTCCGGCCACGCAGCCAGCGCCTCGCCGCGTCCCAGTCCACCGACCCGAACACGCCCAGCCGATCCTCGCCTGCCGCGAGCAGCCGCAGCAACTGGCTCGCCAGCGAGACCTCGGCGCGGTGGAATGGCACCAGGTAGACCGCGTCGACCGGCTGCTCCGGGTCGTCGCCGGGGATCCGCTCCCGCTCGACACCCGCTTCGGTGACGAGCTCCGCCAGCGCGTCGATCACCCCCGGCAGCGCCACCTCCAGGATCCGGGCGGCGTCGGCGAGCAGCCGCTGCTCCGGCAGGTAGCAGTGGCCGTCCCCCGTCGACTCCGACAGGGTGTACTGCAGGCCGGCCTTGATCCGCTCCGGGGCGTCGTGCGGGATCCCGACCGCCCGGGCGATCGTGTCCGCCGTTCGGAAACCGATCCCCCACACATCGCTCGCCAGCCGGTATGGCTCCCGACGCACGACGTCGACTGATTCGTCTTTGTACTTCTTGTAGATCTTCACCGCGAGCGACGTCGACACCCCGACACTCTGCAGGAAGACCATCACTTCCTTGATCGACCGCTGCTCCGCCCACGCCGCGGCAATCGCCTTCGTCCGTTTCGGGCCGAGCTTCGGCACCTCGATCAGCCGCCCGGGATCGGTGTCGATGACGTCGAGGGCGTCGACGCCGAAGTGGTCGACGATGTTCTCGGCGAGCCGCGGCCCGATTCCCTTGATCAGGCCCGAGCCGAGGTAGCGGCGGATGCCCTGGACCGTGGCCGGCAGGACCTGCGTGTAATCCTCGACCTGGAACTGGCGGCCATGCTGCGGATGGCTCCCCCACCGGCCCCGCATCCGCAGGAACTCCCCCGGCTGCGCGCCCAGCAGCGATCCGACGACGGTCAGCAGCTCCCCGCCCCGGCCGGGGTCGACGCGGGCGACGGTGTACCCGGTCTCCTCATTCGCGAAGGTGACCCGCTCCAACGTCGCATCCAACAACGCCCATCGCGGCCCATCACCGCCACCGGGACCGGTGGGCCCGTGACGACGTGTCTGGACGGTCTGTGGCGCGTCGCCGTGCAGGGGCCGGTCCTGGCGCCGGGTCGGCGCGCGGCCGGGCGGCTCGACGTCACCCGCCCGCTGCACGGTCACCCACGGATCCCCTCCTACCCCGGACGCGGGCCGGCTTCCAGCCAGGCACACCCGCCGATGCGAGGGGTCAAGCTCAGCCTAGCCGCCATAGCCGCACCGTCTGCTGGCGCCAGTCGCGGGGGAGAGCCCCGCCCATCGATGAGTTTCGCGGGGGTCAAGCGTCTAAGTGATCGTGAGTGTCCGCACGTTGTGCTCGGCAGCAGGAGGATCAGGTCATGAACTCGATGGCACGTCGGATGTTCGAGCTGGTCGAGCCGATCGGTGTCATCCCGTACTCGGCCGACGATCCCAATGAGGCGATGTTCGCCCTGGGGTTCACGAACTACTGGGATACCTACTTCGCGGGCCGGGCGGCGCCGCTGGGTCTCGTCCCGGCGGAGGTGGTGGACGCGCTCTTCTACAACTTCGCTCCCGGCGAGGTCGCCCGCCACATCCCGAAGGTGTGGGACACGACCACGCCCGAAGCGGCGATCGCCGCGCGTCAGAGGGGTTGTGTGCAGGCGTTGCGGCGGATTCTCGGTGATCATGTCGACTCGCCCGCCTTCGCGCGGGCCGCCGAACTGTTGCTGCGGGCTGCGACCAGCGCACCGGTCGAGGGCCGGCCGATGTACGCCGCGCTGCGCGCGATCCCGATCCCCGATGACGTGGTGGCTCGCCTCTTCCATGCGGCTTCCCTGCTGCGCGAGCACCGCGGCGACGGGCATATCGCCGCCCTGATGATCGAGGGTGTCGGCGGGCTGGAGGCGCACGTCCTCTACGCCCTCGGCGTAGGCATGCCCGCGGCGAAGTTCGGACGGATCCACCACCTCCCCCCAGCGCAGCTCGCCGCCGTGATCGACGGGATGCGCGCGCGCGACCTGATCGGAGACGATGACTGGCTGAGCGAAACGGGCCGCGCCGTCAGGCAGCGCGTCGAGGCGCTCACCGACGACCTCGCCGCGAAGCCGTACGAGAGCCTTGGGCCCGACGAGCTCCACGAGCTCATGACCACCCTCGAACCGCTCGCCACACTGCTACTCGCCGACCAGGCCTGGTAGACGGAACGTAGCTACCGCTCCGGCACCACGTCGATGCGAAGTACGCCGTGAACCCGCCATCGTCGCCCTCGTCTGTGCGCACCCCGACCTCCCTCGCCGTACAAAGCCCGATAGCCGCCGCGAGGTTGCTCGGCCAGCCGAACTTTTCGGAGACGCCGTCAGACCGTGGACGATCGTGCGGGGTGCGGAAAGTCTGCCTGCGCCCGTGAGCTGGGCCGATGCCATGGTCCGTCACCGCGTATGGCCGGTTGCCCTCCTGCCGAGCGTCGTGGGCTGCCGCTCCTACTCGCTCGCCGGAGGTCCAAAGCCGGTGCGAGAGGATCGGCGCATGACGTCGCCGTTGTCACCGGTTCCGCCGGCCGAGCCGCAGGATGTGCTCCTGCCCCTGACCGACGCCGCGATCTTCCTGGTCGCCAGCGTCAACCCGGGCGGCGAGGGCGGGGTGCGCGACCTGCTGGGCTTCGTCGACGGCACGGAGAACCCCAGCGGCGCCGCGGCGACCGCCGCGGTGAGCATCGGTGGCGAGGATCCCGCGTTCGCGGGCGGTAGCTATGTCATCGTTCAGAAGTACTTGCACGACATGGCTGCCTGGAACGCGCTGTCCACCGAGGACCAGGAGAAGGCGGTCGGCCGGACCAAGCTGACCAACATCGAGCTACCCGACGCGGTGAAGCCGAGCAACTCCCATGTGGCGCTGAACACGCTGGTCGACGCCGACGGGAATGAGCTGCAGATCCTGCGCGACAACATGCCGTTCGGAAACGTCGGACGGGGCGAGTTCGGCACCTTCTACATCGCCTACGCGAGCTCCCCGGCGGTGATCGAGCAGATGCTGGAGAATATGTTCGTCGGCCGCCCGCCGGGCAACCACGACCGCATCTTGGACTTCTCGACCGCCCTCACCGGCGGCCTTTTCCACGTTCCCACGTCGGACTTCCTCGACGACCTACCGGCCATGCCGGCGGCCGAGGCCACGGTCCCCGCCGCCGAGACGCCGGCAGGGGTGGGCGGCCCGGCCGGGTCGGCGCCGGCGGGCGGCTCGCTGGGCCTCGGCTCGCTGCACGGCATCGAGTAGCCGCTGGACGGTGCTGGGAGCTCGCCGGCGCCGCGAGTGCGCCAGCCGACCGGCGATCGGTAGTTCACGACTCCGACCAGTGCGAACGATACCGCGACGTGCGGCTGTCGTCTTCAGGGAACGGAGCCGCGGACTGTCGGGCGGGATAGCCCGCCCAGTCCGGCCTGTCATGGGCCGGGGGGTTGAGACGGCCGGGTCCAGGCCGGTCGACTACGACGGCGGCCGGCGCCTCAGCGCCGCGCGGGTCCGCATCCGGTGCCGGCTGGTGACGGCCACGCGGAGTCGAATGCCTTCGGCCGGCGACGGTTGGGGCGGCCGGAGGCTGCCCGTTCACCCTAAGAGCGATCAGCGGGGATATGCCGGACTCGGCGAAGCCGCCGAACGCAGCGAAGATGATGACCGCCAGCACCGAGAAGGCGACCAGCATGACGGGGAAACTCAGCACGATGGGGTCGGTGCCGTTTGCCACCATCACGTGGTCGGACTGGGCGACCTGGGTGGCCGCCATCGCGGTGTAGTGCATCGCGCAGACGGCGCCGGCCATGGCGACGGACGCGATCACGACGTGCGTGGCGGTGCGCACCCGGAAGACGAGCCAGAGAGCGGCCAGCGCCGCCGCCAGGGCGATCGCGACGGAGGCGCCAACCAGCTTCGAGTCGTAGGTGACCGTGCTGCCCGCGTGCATCGCGGCCATGCCGGTGTAGTGCGTCGCCGCCGCGCCGAGACCCGTGATGACGCCGCCGACGGCGAGGCGGCCGACGCTTCTCGGGTTACTTCCGACGATTGCCAGGCCGATCGCGGAAACACCGACGGCGATCAGCAGAGAAAGAGCGGTCACGGGAAGGTCGTAGGCAAGGATCCGGCTGCCGACGTGGTAGCCGAGCATTCCCATGAAATGCATGGACCAGATCGCGCCGCCACCGAGGGAGACCGCGGACGCGGTGATCCATCGGCGCCGGGAGGCGCCCTGGGCGGACGGAATGCGGATGGCGCTCACCAACGCCGCGAACGAGCCGACCACGGCGAGGCCGATGGAGCTGGCTACAAAGGAGACGTCGTTGCTTGCATGGTCCTGCGCCACCTGGGCGGTGATCACATATCTCCCATGTAAATGAGTCGCCGGCCTGGAGGGCGCTGTTCTTGGCAGTAGGGCCCCCGAGAAGCGTGTGACATCGAGGCTACGTGACGACTGCTTCATCGAGACCGGCGATCGCAGTAAAAAACCGGCAAAGAGTTACGGCGTCGCGAGTAGGCCTTACCGTCCCGCAAGGATGGACACGGAGGGTAAGAATGCGCAGCGTAATTGCACCCAGGGCGGGTAGCGTAGGGTAGTCGGCGCCGCAAGCGCCGACGCGGTCGACGGCGTGCACTCCACGCGTGAGTGACGACACCGACCAGCATTCTCAAGCACTAGAGAGAAACAATCAGCACATTACCTGCACGATACGGCACCGGCGAACACGCAAAGACGTCGGAATGGCCGTCTTGCAATCGGGCGGTCAGGGGATCGGGACCCCTCGTCGGCTCGATCGACATCCCGCCGACCTGCGGGTCTGCGAATCTGATCCGATCACCGCACCGATGACCGTCGATCTGTGCTCGTCGTGCCCTCGTCTTGCGCGGCGACGCCCAGCAAAATGATCGTTTGCGAGGAAGTGGCGTCAGACCTCCCTGACTGCGCGTCACGTTCTTCGACGCGCAGATCCTGCGCCTGGCAGGCGCGCCGCAGCCTCGGCGAGTCGCACACCCGGGCGTAGCCCCGCCGGGTGTGCGATCTCCGCGGACGCCAGGTCCGCCTACGTCGAGGATCTTGGATCCGCGAACGGGACGTTCCTCAACGGTGCCCAGGTGCGAGGGCGCACCGCGCTGCGTACCGGCGACCAGATCGGCATCGGGATCGGCCCGTACATCGAGTTCCAGTCGCTCACGCCGAGTCTCTGACGTCCGGTCGCTGACTGCGCCGGCCGCCCCACCCGCTGTTCTTCCAGGCTGATGGAGTTCCAGGTCTCGGCCACCGGCGTTGAGCTGGGCTTTCATGCGGCTCGTTCATGCGTCCGCTGACCGGGTCATCGACAGGGCGGCGCGACTGGTTGGGTCGTGCCTGTCGACGTACATGTCGGAGACGAAGCCGGAACCGACCCAGTCCCACAGGTTGCTGGAATGCGACATGTCTGGGCGGGAGACCGTCTGGCCTCGTGTCGTGCAGGTAATCGCCACGTTGGCGCCCGCGGCCAAGGCGCCAACCTTCGCGCTGGTGAGGCTTGGCGCCGAGTAGACGTAGGCCCCGGGCGAGCCCGCGGGCACCATGATGCTGCCGCATCCGCATCCGCATGTGCTTGTGGACGGGTCGTCTGCCTCGGACACCTCGATGCGCGGCGTGTCCCCGACGTCCGGCGTGTCCTCGTCCTCCGACGGGTCTTCGGTGACCGGCGGGTCCTCGGTGACCGGATCGGCGGGAGTCGTGGGCGGGTCCTCCGTTGGTGACGTCGTCCTCGACGAATCGGGCGGCCCGGGCGTCATGTCGCCGCATCTGTCAGCATGACTCCACGCTGACAAAAGCAAGCTGCCACAGGCGAATGGTTTTTCCCCGATCGGACGCAGTGCATGGGATCTCTGGTCGTCATTGGGAAGTCGTTCATCGCTGGCCTCGCCGCGCTGGCCGCGGCGGGCTGGCTGGGCTGGCTGGTGCTGCGGCGCCACCACCGGCTGACCGCGATCCCGTTCGCCGTGGTTGCCTCATTGCTGACCCTCGCGACGGCCGCGGACCTCGTCAACGCTCACTACGGCTACTTGCCTCGCGTCGACGACGTGGTCGGTCGGCCCAGCTGGCCGACTGTCAGCTTCCGTGACGTCGAGGCCACCGCCACGTCGACCGGTCGGCTACGCTCTTTCCCGGACGGATCGGTGACCACTCTGCGAATCGCTGGACCTCGCAGCGGCTTCGGTGGCCACCGCGTGATGATCTACCTGCCGCCGGCCTATTTCACCGATCCCGGCCGTCGCTTTCCTGTGGTGTACCTGCTGCATGGCACCCCTGGGGCCCCGATCGACTGGTTCCGCGCCACCCGGGCCGCGCAGACCGGCGCTCGCCTCGCAGCCGGTGGGCGGCCCGCGATCCTCGTCGCCCCGCAGGTCAGCCGGGGCTGGCTGGATGACAGCGAATGCGTCGACCGCCCGAGCGAACACATCGAGACCTACCTCATCAACGACGTCATTCCCGCCATCGACCAGCGATTACGCACCCTGCCGACTCGCGCGGATCGGATCTTCGCCGGCATGTCCGCCGGCGGGTTCTGCGCTCTGAACCTCGGCCTGCGGCATCGGGACGTCGTCGCCACGATCGTCGACCTGTCCGGATTCGACCAGCCGACCCACAGCGGCGGGATGGTTGGCCTCTTCGGCCACCAATCCAACCTGCCTGCGTTGGTCTCGGCCAACGATCCGGCTCGCTACGCGGCCAGCCTGCCGGCGGTGCCGCCGATGCGAATCTGGCTCGACTGTGGTCGCGCCGACCGCACAGCGCTCGCCGACCAACGGCGCATCGCCCTCCTGCTGTCCGGCCGCGGCTATTCCGTCATCCTGCGTCTGCGCGCCGGGGGGCACGACTATGACGTCTGGCGACCCGCGCTACGCGACGGTCTCACCTGGGCTGTACCGACCAATCACATCTCGGAACGAGACAATGCCTGAGGCGACGACGATCGTGTCGTCCTCGCTGGCCGGGAGGCCTGATGACACTGACGGGGTGGCCGTTCATGCTCCTGCTGAGCGTGATCGGCTTCATGTGCGCTGCGGGCACCTACCTGTCGTGGCTGCGGTGGCCGGGTCGGTGGGCGCTGCTCGGACGGATGGTCAGCCTGCTGCTGGTCATGTCGTTGGGCGGCGCCCTCGCGCTCGCGCAGGTCAACCGCTCCTTCGGTTTCTACACGTCGGTCTCCGACCTGCTTGGCCGTCCCGCCGACGCGCACAGCCTCGCCGTGCCCCCCGGTTCCGCGAGCGGTTCACGGGTGGTCGTGCTCACGCCGGACTGGGCCGCGCTCGGCCGCCGGGCCGGGCGCCACGGCCGTGGGACCATGCTCAATGTCCTGTACCCCGGAACGCGCAGCGGCCTGACGCACCACGGCCTGCTCTACCTACCGGCGGCCTATTTCGTCGGTGACAGCCAGCGCCGGTTCGCCGCGATGGAGGTCTTTCACGGCTATCCCGGCTCGCCCGAGACGTTTCCCCAGCTGATGAACATCCAGGCCCGTTTGGACACCGAGATCGCGGCCGGCCGGGTCCCGCCCGTGGTCGTGGTCATCCCGCAGGTCTACGCGGGCGGACGGAGTTCCGAATGTGTGAACGCCATCCACGGCGCCCAGTGGGAGACGTACCTGTCCATCGACGTCCTGAACGACGTCACAAGGACCTTCCGCGTGGACTCCTCCCGCTCCTGGGCGACGCTGGGCGTCTCCACCGGCGGGTTCTGTGCCGTGAACCTCGCGTTGCACCATCCCGAGCGCTACGCCGCGGCGGCGAGCCTGTCGGGGTACTTCACCGCCGGTGAGGACCCAGGAACGCCAGACCTTTACCAGGGGGCGAGGTTCGCCAGCCGGGAGAACTCACCCCTCTGGTGGGTCCGCTACCGCACCCCGGTCGCGCCCGCGCTCTACCTGTCCGCATCCGGCGGCGACCCGGACGCCATGCGGGAAGCGCGGGCGATGGCGGCGACCCTGCGGCGGTACGCCCCGTCGCTTCCGACGAGGACTGTGCTCACGACGTCCGGCGGCCACAACTGGGGCGTATGGTCGGCGGCCTTCAGAGGTGCGGTCGACTGGCTCGCCCAGTACCTCCCCGAGCCACTCGTCGCGTCCCCCGAAGACCTCCGCTAACGTCTTGGAGCTCCTACCTCGACGCCGCCAACTCCTGGGGACCCTGCTGCGCCGCTGCCGGGTCCATCCACATGACCTGCCAGCCGTGGCCGTCGAGGTCGAAGAAGCTGCGCGAGCACATGAAGCCGTAATCCTCCAGGCCATCCGCCTCGACGGCGCCCGCGGCCAGCGCGGCCGCGGAGACCGTGTCGACCTCCTCGCGGGACGACACGGTGAAGCAGTACAGCGCCAGCGCGTGCGTCGCGGGATCGGCCATGGGCAGCTTCGAGAACTGCGCGAACTTCTCGTGACTGAGCAGCATGACGCTGGCATGCTCGCCGACCCGCATGCAGGCGGCGGTCTCGTCGGTGAAGTTCGGGTCGAAGCCGAACCCGAGCTTGGCGAAGAACGCCTTGCTGCGCTGGAGGTCCGCCACGGGGATGTTCACGAACAGCGTGCGGCCGGGATGCGCGGGGGTGGTCACGGCGGGGCCTCCAGATAAGTAGATCGACGGGTACGTCCTGTAGACCAGCCGGGCCGGCGGAACTCATCGGTGGCCGCGCGGCGTCCGGGCGCCAGCCGGCCTGGCGCCCGCACCTTCCTTCCTCGTGCCCCTGCGCGGAGACGCCTGGGAGGCCATCACCGGCTCGCCAGGCCTTGGCCGCCCCGGGTCGAGGAAGTTCGGCAGTCCGGTTCCTCGAAGAGCATCCGCGGCGGTGGCGTGTACAGGCGCCGTACTGCATGGTCATGGGTTGGGCGGGCGCCGTCTGCCCGGCCGCCTCATGACGTTCCAGCGCCACGACGCCTGACGCGGCCGGCGCCGGCCCGCTCCTCCGGCGCCGGCCGAGCACGTCCGCAGTCCCCGTCCCGTCGTCGTCACCGGCCGATCGCCTGCTCGACGGGTGGGGTTCCGGACATCAGGTGCTCCTTACGCCATCGACGGGTCACTGCTGTGCTACGCGGAGTGCGAACGGCACGCTCATAGACTGGCGGTGATCACCAAGGTTTGATCCTTACGAGGGTGGTTGGCGTGCCTCGTCGGAGTGGGTGGTGGGTGTGGGCCGGACGCATCGCGTTCGGTGCGATCGTCGGGGCCTTGGTGGCCTATCTCGCCATGGTCGGGCTCGACGAGGCGGACAAGCTGGCCAGCTGCATGGGGGCAGTGCTGGCGCTCGGCGCTTTGGGCGCGCCGTACCTGCTGCCTCGGCCGGGCGGCGCGCTGCCAGCCGAGCCGAACCGGGCCGAGGAGACGGGCAGCGCCCGGGCCGCGGCCGGTGGGCAGGCTAATACCGGCCTACAAACCCTGGAAGCCGGCCGGCCGGCGCAGGTCGCGCGGACGGGGGACACATTCGCGGACGGGCGCGGATCCGTGGCCAACACCGGTATCCAACGGTGGCCCGGCCCGTGACAGCCAACCGGCCTTCACCTCCTGTGCCTGCGGGCGCGGCCACGGTGACCGAATCCGGGCAGGCCGGGGCCGATCGTGGAAGCATCGCCAACTCCGGGGTGATGGGCGACGTCACCGTCGAGCATCATCACCATCCGTGGCCGGAGCGCGCCTGGCCGGTGGTGGTGGGACGCCCGCTGGCATTGGCGTCGGCGTTCCAGCCGCGCCAGGGGCTCCGGAACCGGATCGTGGCGGCCCGCCAACGTGATCGCGACGTCGTCCGGACGCCGAGCGCGGCCGCGCCGTACGACGAGGCGGAACGCGGCGGATGGGGCGCGGGGACGCGGGTGCTGGCCGGTGGCGGCGGGGTCGGGAAGTCGCAGCTGGCGGCCTGGTTCGCCAGCCACGCCGCCGCGGGCGGCACGGATCTGATCGTGTGGGCGGACGCGGCCAGCGCCGACGAGGTGATCACGACCTTCGCCCGGGCCGCCGCGCGGGTCGGCGCGCCCGGCGCTGGCGGCGCCGATCCGGTCGCGGATGCCGCCGCGTTTCTGGAATGGCTGCACACCACCGACCTGTCCTGGCTGGTCGTCCTCGACGACGTCACCGACCCGGCTGCGCTGGCCGGCTGGTGGCCGCCGCATCGCCCGCGCGGCTGGACGCTGGCGACCACCCGGCTGCGCGACGATCCGACGCTGGCCAGCGCGGGCCGCCGGCAGGTCGACATCGACGTGTACAGCCCCGCCGAGTCAGCGGCGTATCTGGCCGGCCGGCTCGGTGACGCGGGCAAGGACGACCTGTTCGACGCCGCTGCCGCCGACCTGGCCGTCGCCATAGGGCAGCTGCCGTTGGCGTTGTCCCACGCCGCCGCCTACATGATCGGCCAGGAGGAGGGGTGCGCGGCCTACCTGGCCCGTTACGCCGCCGCCGACGGTCGACTGGCCGACTTGATGCCCGCGGACGCCGATCCCGACGGCTATGGCCGGCCCGTGGCCGTCACCCTGCTGCTCGCCCTAGGCGCCGCCGACACGGCCGCCCCCGCCGGGTTGGCTCGGCCGGCGCTGGCCCTGGCCGCCTTGCTCGACCCCGCCGGCCATCCCGACGCCCTGTGGGCCACCCCCGACGTCACCGGCTACCTCACCGTGCACCGCACCAGCGCCGTCGGTTCCAGCGCGGTCGATGCGAGACCCGACGATGCCCGGTCCGCCGATCAGACCGTCACCGCCGACCAGGCACGAAAGGCCCTGCGACTGCTGCACCGATACGGCCTACTCACCCACACGCCCGCCGACCCGGCCCGGGCGGTCCGGATTCACGCCCTGACCGCCCGCGCCACCCGCGAAGCCCTGCCCAGCCCGGCGTCGGCCGCGCACGCCGCAGCAGACGCACTGCTCGCGCTGTGGCCCGCCGACGACTACGCCATCACCGATCTCGTCGCCGCGCTGCGCGCGAACACGACCAACCTGGCCACCCTCGCCGGCGACCAGCTCTGGCGTCCCGACGGCCACCCCCTGCTCTACCGGGCCGGACTCAGCCTGCTCCGCACCGGGCCGCACCCCACCGCCGTCGCCTACTGGGACCACCTGACCGATCAGGCCACCCGGCTGCTCGGGGCCGTGCACCCGGACACGCAGCTAGCCCGGGGCAACCTCGCGTTCGCGTACGGGCAGGCAGGACGGATCGACGAGGCGATCGTCCTGCTGGAGCGGGTGGTCGCCGACACCGCGCGGCAGCTCGGCGACGAGCATCCGGCCACGCTGATCGCCCGCGGTCACCTCGCCTGCCCCTTCGAGGAGGCGGGGCGGTCCGCTGAGGCGATCAGCCTGCTGGAGCGGGTGGTCGCCGACGCCGCGCGGCTGCTCGGTGACGAACACCCATCCGCGCTGGTGGCCCGAGCCAACCTGGCCACCTCGTACGGGCGGTCGGGTCGGACCGGTGAGGCGATCATGCTGGAGGAGCGGGTGGTCGCCGACGCGGGCCGGCTCCTCGGCGATGAGCACCCGGAGACGTTGATCGCCCGAGCGAACCTCGCCGCGTCGTACCGGCACGCCGACCGAATCGCCGAGGCGATCCTCATCGAGGAGATGGTGATCGCGGATACCCTTCGGCTGTTCGGCGACGAGCACCCGGACACGCTGATCGCCCGCGGCAACCTCGCCGCGTCATACGGGAGAGCAGGCCGGACGGCCGAGGCGATCGCCCTCGAGGAACGGGTCGTCACCGACCGCGAGCGGCTGTTCGGCGACGAACACCCGTCCACATTGATCGCGCGGGCCAACCTCGCCGCGTCATACGGGAGAGCAGGCCGGACGGCCGAGGCGATCGCCCTCGAGGAACGGGTGGCAGCCGACGCCGCGCGGCTGCTCGGCGACGAGCATCCGGACACGCTGCGGTCCCGTGGCAACCTCGCCGCCTCCTACCGGCAGGCGGGTCGGACCGGTGAGGCGATCATGCTGGAGGAGCGGCTCGTCGCGGACGCCCGCCGGCTGTTCGGCGACGAGCATCCGGACACGCTCGTCGCCCTCGGCAATCTCGCCTCCTCGTACCACCAGGCCGGCCGCACGGCCGAAGCGACCACCCTAGAAGCGACAAGAAGTCGCGTTATCAAGTTGGAACACATGGATGCCTGAGAGACGGTCGATCTCGAACGGCCCGCCGCAGGGGCTCCTGCGGCGATGACCGGTCGGATCCGACCGGCGACGGCGCGGGCCAGACTCTCCAGGGGGCCGCGGTTTTCCGCGGGGTCGTTGCTGCGGACCAGCAGCGCCCGGCCCGGTTGTGGCATCGATCATGCACCCGCGGCGGGAAATGCGACGGCCGGCCGGGCGTAGCGGCCCGGCCGGCCGTCGTGGGGCCCAGCGGTCGCGGCGGCTGGCGGCCGCCGCGACCGCCGTGATCAGAAGCGGCGTGGCGAGGACGAGTCGACGCCGGGCATCTCCTCCAGCCGGCCGTTCGTGACGCCCGAGGCGACGTCCTCGTTCGTCGACGGGAAGCCGGCGCCGGGCGCGGACGAGCCGGCCGCCGGGGATGTCGGCCGGCCGGCCGCACCGCCCGCCGGCGTGCCGATCGGGGTGGCGGCGCTGTCGGGCAGCGGCGGCGTCGGGCGGCTCAGGTCCTGGGGGGTGCCGTCCACGGGCAGGTCGGGATCCTGCGGTCGGGAGCTGGCGAGGTACCGCCGCGCCGCGACGGTCGCGGCCGCGCCGCCGCCGAGGAGCAGCATCGTGGCCGCGCCACGGCGGCGCCGCCGATGCACCCCGGCCAGCTTCTTCTCCGCCTTCGCGAGCCGGTTCTCCAGCACGAGCTGGGCCTTGTCGGCGCGCTTCCTGGCCGTGCGCTCGGACCGCAGGGCCCGGCCCGACCTGGCCTTCTCGACCCGCAGCTCGGTGGCCGCGCGGGCCCGCTCGGCTGATAGCTCGGCGGCGCTGCGCGCGCGGTCGATCCGGCGGCCGGCGCGGCCCTGTGCGACGGCGACCCTGGTGGACGCCCGCGACGCGGCCCGGGCCGGCCGCCTCGTCGCCCTGGTCGCCTGCCGGCTGACCGTCTCGACGCCGGCGCCGGAGACGTCCGCCACCTTGCCGGCCACGGCGCTGCCGGCGTCCCTGGTCGCGGACGCCGCGGTCTGACCGGCCTTCGCCGCCCCGTGGCCGGCCTTGGCGGCCGCGTCGGCGACCGCGTGGCCGGCGCGGTCGGCGGCGGTGCGCGCGGCGTCGGGGAGCCCGCCTACCGGAACGGCCTCCGTGACGTGCGAGAGCCGGTCCTTGATCGTGGTACTCATCGGTCTCCCTTCCTGGCGCGTCCCGAGCGGTGGGGACGGTGCGGAGTCGGGCGGGTGACCCGGCCGCTGGCCGTTCAAGATCTGACGACCTTGCCGTACCCCGCGTCACGCCGAAAGAACATTCCTATGCTCCGCGTTTGGGTCGTTACGGGTTCGTGGGTGTCTCGCCCGGTCGGTCCGCGCCGGAGCGCACGGCGTTCCTACTGTGTGGTGGCGTGCTCGGCGGGGCCGTTCGGTCGCACCGACCGCTCGGCGATCTGGATCGCGGCCCGCCGGGGCAGGGCCCGCGGCAGGCCGGCCACGATCTTGTTCATGGTCCCGTCGACGACCGAGGGCCGACCTTTCTCCAGCCCGCGCAACGCCGTGGCGACCACCTGCCGCGGGGTGCGACGCCGGCCGACGGACGCCTCCTCGGCGCCGACGACGTCGAAGAACGGCGTGTCGGTGGCGCCGGGGGAGACGGCGATCACCCGGACGCCGGCCGGCTTCGCCTCGGCCCACAGCGCCTCGGTGTAGGTGAGGATGAACGCCTTCGTCGCGGAGTACACGGCCATGTGGGCCAGCGGCTGGTACGCGGCCGTGCTGGCGACGTTGACGACGACGCCGGCGCCGCGGGTGGTCATCGCGGGCAGGAACCGGCTGGTCAGCTCGACGATGGCGAGACAGTTGAGCCGGACCTGCGCGGCCTGCCGGGCGGGGTCGGCGGTCGCGACGTCGCCGTGGGTGGCGAAGCCGGCGTTGTTCACGAGGATGTCGATCTGACGGCCGGCGGCGTCGAGCCGTCGGGCGATCTCGTCGACCGCACCGGGCCGTTCGAGATCGACGGCGAAGACCTCCGCCCGCACGGCATGCCGCCGGATGATCTCGTCGGCGTTCGCGCGCAGCTTGCGCTCGCTGCGGGCGACCAGCACGACGTCGGCGCCGCGGGAGGCGAGCTCCTGGGCGAACGCCAGGCCGATACCGGTCGACGCGCCGGTGACGAGGGCGGTCTGTCCACGAAGATCCATGATCGCTTTCCATACCTTCCGGTTGGTTTGTTTTGTGGACATGCGGGGACGCGGGAGATCGCGCCTGGCCCGACGCGCACGCGGGCGGTGCCCGGGCGGCCGAGCCGTTGGTCGCTCGTGCCTGGTGGGTGTTTCGGTCAGGGGCCGGTGGGGCCCGGTTCGCGCAGGGCGAGCAGGACGAGCCGCTCCAGGGCGCGCGCGCGGTCCGGGAACCGGGCGCCGGCCTGCGCGCCGTCCAGGATGTCGGACGACGACTTCAGCCCGTCGAACGCGGCCACCAGCACGACGGCGACGTCGTCGGGATCCAGTCCGGCGCGCAGGTCGCCCTCCGCCTGGCCGCGGCGCACGATGTCCGCAATCATGGCCACCCACTCCGCCATCGGCTCGCCGACGCTGCCGGCGAGCGCGGGATCGGTGGCGAGCTCCCTGGTCAGCCGGGTCACGCTCCACGCCCCGGCGTCGGTGGCGATCAGCTCCAGCATCGCCGGCATCAGGGCGTCCAGCTGGTCGGCCGCGCGCGGATGGGTCAGCACGCGGTTGCCGATCTGGTCCAGCCAGCGGTTCTTCTGGTCCGCCAGCACGGCGAGCGCCAGGTCACTCTTCGACCGGAAGTAGAAGTAGAACGCGCCCTTGGTCAGGCCCGAGGCCGCGATCAGGTCCGCCATCGTGGTGCCCACGTAGCCACGCTCCGCGAACACCCGTCCCGCGGTCCTGAGGAGGAAGGCGCGGGTCGCCTCCCCCTTCGCCGTCGCCGGCACCATCGCCGTCGTCGTCGCCGTGCTCGCTGCTGCCATGAGTCGAGAATAAACCAACCGCGCGGTATGTCAAGCGCCGGGATCCCCTCCCGGGTCACCGCCAGGCCGATCACGACCCGCGGCAGGTCATCACGGTGGTCCTTCGACAGACCGGCCGCCGGTTCGCGCTCGGGTTCTACATTGGCATTGCCCCGACCGGGAGCCTGATGACCTGGTCGTAGCGGCTCATCGCGGCTCCGCACCCGGCGGCCCTACGAAGGCCCGATCGGCGCCGTCACACCATGACGGTGCCGGCGATAGTCGTGCATGCGTCGCCGCCGACCCAGGTCGTGCCGTCCGCCACCTTGTCGAGATAGATCCTGCCGCGGCGGCCGAGCACGGTTCCCTGTGAAGCGGCATAGGAAGCGGGCAGAACGGTGCCGCCGAGCCACTGCGCGAGCCGCGCGTTGAGGCTTCCCGTCACCGGGTCTTCCGTGATGCCCGAGCTGGGCGGGCACAAGGCTCGAACCTCGGCGGCGAACTCGCCTCCCGCCGGGTACGGGCCGACCAGGCCGGTGTCCCGCACGATCGCCGCGAAGTCGGGGACCACCTCCAGCACTCGTTGCGCGCTGGCGAGCCGGAGCGCCACCCAGCCGGAGTCGTCGTCGAACCAGCGGGCGTCGACGACGTCCCCGGGGGCAAGGCCTATCGGCTCCGTCACCTGGGCTAGCACGTCGTCGCCGACCGGGCCGTGCCGAACCAGGTCCGGTGCCGCGAACGCGAGCCGGCCGCCGTTGCGCCGAAGCCGGACCAGTCCCACGCCACATTCCTGCACGAGATGATCACGCCGCGGCGTCCCGCCGGCCTCCAGCCAGGCGTGGGCGCTGCCGATCGTCGGGTGCCCGGCGAACGGCAGCTCACCTTCCGGAGTGAAGATCCGCACGCGGTAGTCGGCGCCCGGGTCGTTCGGCCGGAGCAGGAAAGCCGACTCGCTCAGATTTGTCCATCGAGCGAAAGCCGCCATGATTCCGTCAGTCAACCCATCCGCGTCGTGGACAACCGCGACCGGGTTGCCCAAATATCGTTCGGCCGAGAAGACATCCACCTGACGGAAAGGTCGCATTCCCGCACAATGCGACGTTGGTCGGGAACTGTCAAGGTCGACGGCCCCGGCGTGTCGACGCCTCGACCGATCTGCCGCCTGGCGGGCACGAGTGCCGCCCGGCGACGCCGATCAATACAGCCACCTGCTTCCGGGGCCGGTGGTCTTCAGGCTCGCCTCCAGGGGTGCAGCGGCCTCCAAATCCCCCATCTCCCTGAAGTCGGCCGCCAGGTTCGCCCTGAATGACAGCGTAATGGGGTGGCATTCGCCCAGCACCGCGCAGGCACGCTGCACGCCTACTTCGTCCAGCTCGCGTGCCGCGGCCACATCACCGAGCTCACGCAGGTCCGTCGCGAGATTGTTCCACAGCCCCAGTGTGAGGGGATGGTCGTTTCCCAGGACCTCTCGGGCGTGCCGGAAGCTTGCTTCGTCCAGTTCTCGCGCGGCGGCTACGTCACCCAGCTCCCGCAGATCCAGAGCTACGCTGCGAGCGGCGGTCAGGGCCAGCAGGTAGTCGTTGGAGAGTTTCGACCGCGCCAATGCGTCCGAATCGAGTTCGTAGGCTTCCATGAAGCGCTTGCGCCCACGCAGGTCACGCGCACAGCTTGCTCGTCCCGCTGTCTCTGGCGAGGCCACCCGCCGACGGGTGGCTTGATGGCCCGCGGTCATCAAGCCACCCGCCCGCCCGCGATCCCGTTCCTCCGCGTCGCGTCCTGGGCTGGTCGGTGCGCTGCGGACAGCTGTCTTGATCGCCGGTTGTGTATCGGAATCCGAACGGGCGGGGGCTCGGGGTTCGGATTACCGTACACAACTGGTGATCATCGTGGAGGGGGAGTGCGGCCGCTGCCGGAAGTCGACGCTGGTCCGCTCTATGCCCACGTCAACGCCGACGACCGGCATCACAATGCGTGCGCCGACCTGCTGGAGACGCATCCCCTGTCAGCCGAGGAGGCGGGTGAGGCTTGCCTCCAGATGGGGGAAGCCGATGCGTTCCTGTTCGAGCCGGATCGCGACGCCGTAGGTGCCGGCGACGAGATCGGCGTGGAGAGCTGCCTCCGGTGGGGTGAGATGGGGGAGGGGTCCGCGGGCCTGGGTGGGTTCGCGGACCCATTGGTCGGGGTGGGCCAGCAGCGTCGCGTGGTCCATGAGGAACGAATCGACGGTCGGGGCCGCGGCGCGCAGCCGGTCGAGGATCGCGAAACCGTGGGTGTCGAGGTCGCCCCAGTAGTAGGCGCGGCGGGCGGACAGCCAGGGCAGTGCGGCGAAGGAGGTGAGGCCGTAACCACCGCCGAACACGGCGATCGCGTCCGGCACGTCCGGGAACGCGAGATAGGTGATCTCGTTCTCGAGGATGAACACGGTGCCGACAGGAGGCGCGGAGGCGTCGAAGTCGTCGAGTCTGATGATCATCTCGCGGACGCCTGGCAGCCGGGGTGGGGTCGCGCCGAGCGTGCGGAACCGGACGTAGGGTGGCGGCGTCCGGAAGCCGTACCGCCGGGCGAACTGCGATCTCGGAACCGCCTGGTCGATCGCGCCGGCCGGTAGGAGGACGTCGAGCAGGTCGGCGAGCACCGCGCGGTGTGTCTCGATGAACTTGGTGTCGACGCCAGGCACGGGGATCTGCCGCAGATAGCGGCCGCGGCCCTGCTCGTCGGCCAGCCAGCGGGCCGTCGCGAGAACGCGCGCCCAGGCGTCGGCCGGCTCGTGGGCGAGTACCCGCATCGGATGCGCATTCGCCCAGCTGACGAGCGCGGTCGCGTGCGGGCCCGTCGCCGCCGCCTCGCGCAGCCGGGTGAACCGTCGTACCTCGGCGGTGACCTGAAGCACCCGCCAGAGCGCGTCCCAGCCGCCGTCGACGACTAACCGGGCGGGCAGCTCGTTCGAACCGATGCTGCGACTGCCGGCCGACTTCATCACCAGCCGGAGATCGGCGGATCGGCCGACCGTGGTTTGCCAGTCCTGGCGCCACGCCCGGGCTTCGTCGAACCTGTCCGCGAGCTCGCGACCCGCCGGCCCGCGCAGCGGCACGTCGACCGGCCGGAACGCCTCGCCCGCCGCCCAGGCCGCGAGCAGCTGACCGCCTTCCCACCGGCGGCGCAGCTGCGCGCGCACGTCGGCGAGCGTGGTCCAGCCGGTTTGGATCACTGTACGGTTACCAGGTCGGCGGCGAGCCGGCGTGCCCGGCGGGCTCGGTACTCGGCGACCGTCAGGTTCTGGAGGCGGGAGTAGCTGCCGGACTGGTTGTCGACGAAGCCGACGGACGAGACGTACTGCTCGATGACGTGAATCTTCTGCAACGGCGTGACGATCAGCAGCTGTAGCCCGAGCCGGGCGAACAGGCCGAGCGCGAACCGGGTCGACCCGTCGGACCCGCGGCCGAACGCCTCGTCGATGACGACAAACCGGAACGTCCGCGGACCGGAGTCAAGCTTGAACTGGTAGGCCAGCGACGCCGCCAGGATCGTGTAGGCGAGTTTCTCCTTCTGCCCGCCGGACTTGCCACCGGAGTCGGTGTAATGCTCGCGCTCCGAGTCGTCCGCCGCCGCGCGTTCCGAGGCTGAAAAGACGAACCAGTTGCGCACGTCGGTGACCCGCCTGGTCCAGACCCGGTCCGCCTCGGTCTGGCCTTCTCTGCCGCGTAGCCGCTCGACGATACTGCTGACCTGCAGGAACTTCTCCTCGGAGTACTGGTCCGAGTCGCCGCCGGCGCCGAGCGAGCCCTCCGTGCACGCCCGCAAATCGGCGCGGAACTGCCGTACTTCCATGTTCGGGGTGTCGTCGAGCTCGAGGCGGATGAAGGTGCCCGCGTTGTACTCGATGGACGTCAGCGACGCATTGATGATCTCGACGCGCTTGCGGATCTGCTCGCGCTGCTCGAGCAGCTTGGCCCGGAACATCGCGATGTCGCGGATCGTGTTGGTGTTCAGGTAATTCTTGAAGTCGGCCTCGAACCGTGGCAGGTCGTCATGGACCAGCCGCGTGTGCAGCTCGCGGAAACCGCCGATCGCCGCGACCGACGCGTCCAGCTCCGCGGTCTCCAGCGGATACTCCTGCCGGAACCTGCCCATCTTCGCGACGAGGCGCTGCCCGGCCCGGGACCGGCGCTCGCCGACCTGCTGGGACTCCCGCCGGATCGCGTCGTCCAGCTCCCGGCCGGCGTCGGCCCAGGCGCTGGGCGTCGTCGGCCGCGCCGCCGGGAGCCGGCCACGGAGGCCATCGAAGCTCTGCCGCGCGAGCGAGCAGGCGGGCTGCTCCGTCAAGGCCTCGGACCGGGCGAGCTCGTCTTCGGCGTCGGTCTGGCGCGCGGCGAGGCCGCCGACGTTCTCGCGGCTCGCGTCCGCGGCCCCTGAGGCCGCCGTCAGCTCGTCCCGAAGCGCCTCCAGACGACGGTCGATCGCCGCGAGCTCGCCGGAGGCGGACACGAGGCGGGCCTTCTCCGCCCGCAGCGCGTCGAGCTCCACGACGGTCGAGCGCCAGTCGATCTCGCGCCATTCCTTGGTCTCGCCCAGTAGGTTCAGGTCCAGTTCCCGGCGGCCAAGAGCGGTGATCTCTTCGATGATCTTCTTGCGTCTGTCGCCGATCGTGATCAGGTCCTTGTGGACCTCGGCCGCGCGAGCCACGATCGCGGTGATCTTCTGCTCGTTGCTCCATCCGAGGACGTAGGTCGTCCGGTCGTCGACTCGCCGCCGGTCGTCCTTCTCATGCCGGCCGCCGGTGTGCTTAATCTGCCCCGCGCGGGTGACCGCCTTCGGCGCCCGGCGGAAGTCGTCCAGGTCCTCGACGCAGGCGTAGTCTGCGCGGACCTCCAGCTCTCGGCGCAGCCACGGCAGGAATGGTGAGTCCGCCTTCAGATCGAGCCGGTCGACGAGGAGCGCGCCGCCGGCGGCCCGCCGCTGCGACGGCGGTACCACCTGCGGAACGCGGAAGTAGATCAGCCGTGCCCGCAAATGATTGCGGTCGATCCACTCCGACGCCGTCGGGTAGTGCCGTTCCGGAACCAGCAGGGACAGGCCGAAGCCGCGCAGCAGTCGCTCGGCCGCGCCCTCCCAGGGGCGGTGTTCCGGCGAGACCTGGATGAGTTCGGCCGCGTACGGAAGGTCGCCCGGGTCCAGACCGGTCTCCGTGCACAGACGGCGGCGCAGCTCCAGGCTCTGCACGGGAATGTTGCTGCGCCGCTGGCGGAGGCTCGCGATCTCCTCGGTCAGGTGCTCCGACTCGTCCCGGCGGGCCGCGAGCTGGACGTCCGACTGGGACCGGCGCTCTTCCAGCGAGCCGCGCTCGTCGGCGAGCCGCCCCGCCAGCGCGGCGAACTCCCGGCGACGCTCGTCGAACTGGTCCTCGTCGGCGCCGGCGGCCAGCTTCAACGTCGCGAGCCGATCGTTGAAGATACGAGCCTTCGCCTCCCGGTCGGCGCGTTCCCGTCCGGCCCGCTCCAGCTCCTTCTCGATCTCTCCGAGCCGGCCGCCGCCGAGACCCGCGCGTTGCAGCTGCAGCCGGACGTCTTCGTCGCGCAGCGCCTGGACCTGACGGTCCAACCGGGCGACCTCGCCGCGGCCGGCCGTAATCCGGACCCCGAGCTGCACCAGCTCGCCGCGCAGGAACGTCGCGGTCCCGTCCGCAACGAAGTAGCGCACGGCCTCGGACTCGGCGCCCAACACCCGCTCCCGCTCGCCGAGGCCGTCGTACTCGTCGCAGTCGGCGAGCAACGGAACCAGCATGTCCAACTGGTTCCGGGCCCGGCGGACGGCGGTGTGCGCCCGGCTCAGGTCCTCGAAATGGGCCACCACGTCGTCTATCCGGCGCTGGACGTTCTGCTTCTCCAGCATGTGGGACCTGACGAACTCGTTCAGGTCACCGACGGACTTCATCGACACGGTCTGGTGGAAGAGCTCCATCGCCTGATCGGACTCGATGCACAGCAGCCGCCGGAACGCCCGGCCGTAGGGCGGGAACTCGTCGTTCACCTCGGCGCTCGACGTCCGCAGCCGGCGTTTGAGCGCGGTGATGTCCGCGCCGAAGTCGCTGAAGTCGGCCGCGATCGTCAGGTCACGCCCAGCCGTGACGAAGAACCGCCTCGGCTGGCCCGGCTCGTCGGCTACCTGCCAGAACACCTGCGCGAGGCTGACGGTGGTGTCCGTGGCCTCGTTGACGAAAACGCCCAGAAGAACCGAGAAGGTGGTCCCGGCGGTGCGCAGCCCAACCGGTCGGGATCCGCCCGTCGACTCGTTGCGCTCGGATTTGTAATGACCCTCGACGTAGGAGCGCAGCGTGCGCTCACGGGCCTCGGCGCCGGCCGCCCGGTTGTAGGAGATCCGCTGGGCGGGAAGAAGCAGCGTGGTGACCGCGTCGACGATCGTCGACTTGCCGGAGCCGATGTCGCCGGTGAGCAGCGCGTTGTCGCCCCCGACCCGCAGCGTCCAGACCCGCTGGTGGAAGGTTCCCCAGTTGAGTATTTCCAGCCGGTCGAGGCGGAACCCGGCCCGGCCGGCGGTCGCGGTCTCCTCGGCCAGAGCCGCTGGTCGCGTCGTCATGCGGACTCCTCGGTGGGGCCGGCCAACGACGCCGCGTACCGGGCGAGGCCCTCGTCGAACCCGGCCAGCCACTGCGCGTCGACGAACGCCTTGAGAATCCGGCGCACCTCGAAGGTCTGCTCGGAGCCCGGCAGCTTGCGCAGGAAGCCGAGGTCGACGACCTTCCCCAGGTGAGCGTCGATCTCGTCGACGAGCCGGGCCTCGCTGCGGCCCGCAGGCAGGAACGTGCGCATCATCTCGACGACGTCGGCCCGGGCGAGCACGAGCCTTGTATCGGCGTTGTCGGTGTCGAACTCGGCGAGTCGCTTGCGAAGAAGCGCCAGCAGAATGCTGACCGGGAACGACAGCGCCCGCCGTGCGATCAGCCGAGGCGGTGCGTCCTCGCCCTCGTCGTCGGGCCGCGACCGCAGGAATGCGTAGCCCTCGGCCTCGTCCAGGACCACCTGCAGCCCGACGACGTTGACGTAGTCGCTCACCTGGGCGCGCAGGCCGAGCAGGTGACGCCATACCTTCTCGTGCTGATCGCGGTAGATCGGGCCCTTCATCAGACTGGTCACGACCAGCGGGAGGTCCAGCTCGGCGCGCGAGGCCGCGCCGCGCGCGGAACCGCGAGTCGAAGCGCCGTCAGCCATCGAGATGCTCCTGAAGATGCTCGCTCGAGCCGGGTGAGGCGGCGGCAAAGCCGGCGCGGACGAAGGTGACCCTGGGCACCGTGGCGACGCGGGTGCCGCCGTCGTCGTCGTCCCAGACCAGCCGATCCGTGGATTCCTCGTCGAAGACGACGGTGAATCCGTCGTCCGTGAGCGACAGATACGTGACCAGTTCGGCGAGCCCGCGCCGCAGCGGCCGACTGGCGATCAACGAGGGGAGGCTGACCCGGGGCCGGCTGGCCAACGCGTCACGCACCGCGACACCCAGCTCCGCCGGGTCGACGTAGACCTGCTCGTAGAGCGCGTCGGATTCGAAATTGCCGTCGCCCGCCGTGACGCCGGCGCTGTCGACGGCGGTCTGGCGTTTCGGCGTGTACAGCCGGCGTTCCATCGGCAGCACGAGGCGGGGCGCGGTCTCGTCCAGCTCGGCCCCCGGCAACGGGCCGGGGGTGTCGCGCAGGTGGAGGGCGTGCGCCTCGATGCCACGAAGGATCTCCCCGATCCGCCGGTTCTCCAGCCACACCCGGTCGTCCAGGAACCGGCGCAGCTGCGCCGACAACAGCCGGACGGTCGCCTGCGTACGTTCACCCGCCGCCAGCCAGTCGTAATGAATGTCGCGCAGCCGCCCATCGGCTCCGGCGAGGGCTTCCAGCGCCAGGACCTGGTCGAGCAGCGCCTTGAACTCCGCCTGCCGGTCAGCGGAGAGCAGGAAGTCGTAGAACGCCCCGAAACTTCTGCCCTGGTCGGAATCGCTGATGCTGCCCCGGCTACTGAGCACCTCGTCGAGCAGTTCCCCCTTCGCGCCGCTGAAGGACGCGATCTGGACGCGCAGTGCCCTGTCGAGTTCGCGGAAGTTCGTCTCGACCTGGCGGAAGTCGGCCAGCAGCTCGCGGGCCATGTCGCCGAACTGCTGGAACCGGTCCCGCTGGGCCGAAGGGTCCAGCATGTCGAGCTCACCCCGGCTGACGCGCTCGATCTCCCGGTCGAGCGCGTCACGGCGCTGCCGCAGTTCCATGAGCCGCCGCTGCGGGTCGGTCTCCGTGCCCAGAGCCATCTGGCGCAGCAGGTCGAACAGCGTGTTCAGCCGCGACTCGGTGCCGACGAATGTCCTGGAACCCAGGCCGGATAGAAATGACGCGACCAGCTCGAGCGCTGGCGTGGCGTCGAAATGGGGCTCGTCCGAGCCGGGCGGGTAGAACTTGCGAAGCCAGCCCTGGTCAGCCGCGGACCAGTCGTCGAGGTACGCCTTGGCGGACCGCGGGTAGGTGCCGGCGCCCAGCCGCTGGTTGAGCGCGTACAGCGTGTCGTCCAGGCGGTCGACCAGCGCCGAGGCCGCGATCTCCCGCACGTTCTCCTCGACGAACACGCCCGCCAGGAAGCTGATGACGAGCGGGGCGTGTTCGGCCCGCAGCAACCGCCACGCCGCGTGCCGACGCAGCAGGTCAACGGTCTCGTAGTCGAGCGAGCGATCCGTTGGCGCGTCCACCTCGACCTCCCCGACGATCAGAGTCGATGGTAGGTGAGGGGTCCGACAGAACTCCGGCGACCCGGCGCACCGATGGTCTTTGCGCGCCCCGGCCCGCGTCAGCGGCGGTCACGCACGCGGAACGGCGGTGTCGCCGGATGGCGCCGGGCCCGTCGCCGCCTCGCGGATGCCGGCCCAGACGCTGTCGCGGGCCCGGGTGATGGCGACGTACAGCTGCCGCCGTTCGAGCTGGCTGCGCTCGCGGAAGGCGTCCGCGGACTCGGCTGGGCGCCGCGGGCCCGGGAACAGGTTGCGGTCGGGGATGCAGACGTGCGCGAAGTCCAGGCTCTTCACCCGGTGATACGTGCCGACCTTCACCGCCTCCAGGGCGGTGCCGTCGTAGTCGAGGAGGGAGATGGCGGGGATCCGGTGCGCGGCGAGGACCCGCAGCCAGCGCGCGGCCGCCGCGTTCGTCGGAACGAGCACGGCCATGTCGCCGTAGCGAATGCCCCGATCTCGGTGGAAGGCGGCGAGGTGGTCGCACAGGGCAGTGTCCTGCACCGCGACGCCGGCCACGGTGACCTCCTGGACCTCACCGCCCGGCCGGTCGACGTCGACGGCGCGCCGCCCGCGTTCCGGCACGCCGTCCAGGTCGTCGAAACTGTCGTCGGCGATCACCGCCTCGGCGTAGCGAAGAATCTTCTCGCGGTTGCGGTAGTTCCTGGTGAGCACCGTCGATCGCCCGACGACGGAGACCCCGGCCTCGGCCAGGGTGAACCCGCCGGGGTAGATCGACTGCTGGCCGTCGCCGACGACGAGCAGCCCGTCGGGCCGGTCGCCGACGAAGGCGTGCAGCAGCTGCAGGCCGACGCAGGTCAGGTCCTGCACCTCGTCGACGATCACCGCGTCGTAGCGGCGGCCGGGGTTTTGCCGGATGAGGTCCCGGGCGCGCAGCAGAACGTCGTCCCGGTCGATGACGCCACGGTCGGCGAGGAGCTGCCGGTATCGCTCGTACAGGTCCCACACCGCGCGCCGATGGGCTGGCTGCAGGGGAGTGGCGCGCCCGACGCGGGCCAGTCGGGCGTACTGCTCGAAGGTCGTCAGGCCCCGGCCCTTGATGACGGTCGAGATCTCCTCCTGCCAGTAGCCGTGCGCCACGCCGAGCCCCGCGAGAACCGAGAACTGCCCGACCTGCGCCCAGGCACGCCAGAAACAGTTTTCGGCCGCATCCTGCTGGTGTAGCTCCCCGAGGCCGTGCTCCCGAAGACAGCGCGTGGCGACGGCGTGGACCGTGGCGAACTCGATCCGGTCGACCTGCTCGGGCGCCATCCGGGTCATGAGGGTGCGGTAGACCGGCCCGAGCGTCCGCACCAGGGATGTGAACAGCACCCGGTCGCCGCGCGCGGCGAGGTATTTGGCGCGGTGCAGCGCGACCACCGTCTTGCCGGTGCCCGCCGCGCCGCGCACCCGGGCCGGCCCGGACCAGCGCCGGCCGGACAGCCGGGCCTGCGTCGGGTGCAGCCAGGTCATCCACGACTCGATCGGCTCCCGGGCCGCCGCCTCGAGCAGCTCCCGCCACAGCTGCGCGCGGTCCAGCAGCTCGCCCTGGCCCACCGCGGTCGGCTCGGGAAAGCGGGCCGCGAATCGGGTCCCTGCCAGCGGAGCCGCCGATTGCCGCGCCGGTGGCGTCGGGGCGGGAGCCGTGACGAGCCCCGCGGCCGGTCCCGCGGGGCCGGGGCGAGGCATCGGCGGGCAGCCCTCGTCCAGGCAGCCGAGCAGGCGCTCAACCAGGTTCGGTGCCAGCCGCGCCCCACGGCGCGCCAGGTCGCGCGCCAGGTCCAGCTCGCCGACGACGGTCACCCGGTCGAGCCGGGCCGAGATCCCTCGCCGCCCCGCGAGGACCAGCAGCGCGACGACCTCCGTCGCCGGCAGCCCGGCGTCGGCCAGCACCTCCTCGACGGCGGCCGTCTGGTCGACGAGCTTGCGCAGGTCGTCCTCGGCGTCCGCGTCTCCGCGGCGCAGCCGGCCGTCCTCGACGGTGACGTCCTGCCAGTTCTTCACGTCGACCACGAAGACGCCACCGGGCCCGACGACGAGCACGTCGATGTTGGCCCGCCGGGTGCCGGGCCACCGCCGGTCCGGCAGCACATGCCACCCCGAATCGTCCATGCCGATCAGCACCCGGACGACGCTCTGCTCACCTCGCCCGCCGGCCTCCCACCGCTCGCGGTGCCGGCAAAGCTGCCGCAGCACGTCGGTCAGCTGCTGGATCTGCCGCTGGACGCCGTCGATCTCCAGGCCGATCAGGGCAGCCTGGCCGAAGGCCGATGGTTCCGCGGCCGAGGCGACGGCGTGGGCGGGCCCGGCCGCCGCCGGGCGGCCCGTGGCGAGGTCAGCGGTCGGTCGGCCCGAAAACACGTCACCGCCTCCTCGCGTTGCGTCACAGGTGAGCGTAGGCCAATGCGCCGCCGTTTGCCTGCGTTTACGGACGAATGCTCGCGTATAGACCCTTGCCGGGGCGGTAGGCGCCGAGGGCTCGCGGACGCCTCGAAAATCTGTTCGACTCTGGCTGTGGCTGCCTCCGGCCGCGGCCGGCACGTCGGGGCAGTGCTCGCCCGGTGGTGAAAAGATCTGTCGGGTGGTGGCGTCGAACCACTCCTTGGATACGGCCGGCTGGGATTTCTTCATCTCCTACACGGACGCGGACCGGGCCTGGGCGGAGTGGGTCGCCTGGCAGCTGCCAGGGCTTCTCGGGGCTGTGGTGTACATCGACCTGTTCGAACAGCCCGCGGAAGACGCCCGCCAGACCTGCTGATTCAGATCCGAGCCTCGCTGACGGGACGAGCGAAGCCCGCGACGGCGCCCCGGTTCCCGTCGTCGCCGCGAAGCGTGCCGCCCAGCACGGAGCCGGCCTTCCCCGCTCCGGTGGGAGCGGCAACGCAGAGCGGGGCGCAGCGGTCCCGGGCGGCCACGGCGGTGCGCCGGATCATCGACGCGAGCAGGCTCGCCGACGGGGCCGAGCTCCGGCTGGTCCCACCCGCGGCGCGGCGAGCGAAGCTCGCGTCGTGGCGGCGGGAGACACCGGCGCGGGGGCGGGCCACGTGGCGCAACGAGCCGAAGGGCCCGCTGCGCTGGGAAGCCGACGGCGCGCCATGGATGCCGACCCGCCTGGTCGCGCACATCATGCCGAGGCGACCGGCAAGCCACCCCTATCTGTACGCGGAACGCTGTGGTGGCAGGACGAGAACGGACGAAGCCTCGCGGAAGGGATCACCTTCACCAGAAGAGCCGCCGGGCCCGCCTCACTCCGAGCGACCTCGCGAACCTCCTGCGCGACGCCAGCTAACAGTGCGACGAGGTCGGTTGCCGCGGGTCGAGGAGGTTCTCCCGGTCGGGCAGCACCGCGACGCGCCGACGCCGACGCCGACGCACGGAGCGACAGCTCGATCGAAGATCATTTCTTTGCACGAATGTAAGGTCACCCCCGGTGTTGTCACTCTGCGTAGCTGCGTCTGGGGTGCGAAACGTGGTGGGATTGAAGCCAGTCCTGGTTGGCACCCTTTCGGGGCGAACGCGACGGGTGAAGTATGTGGCGGCAGTGTTCGCGGTTTTCCTCATCGGGGTGAGTTCTACGGGGGCCTGGGCCGCCGACACCACACAGTTCCCGAAGGACCCGTCGCGCCGAAATGGCGTCGCAATACCGTTCGATGGTTACACCGACCTCCATGGGGACCCGCTGCCAATTTCCGGCGCGGTGGGCGTGGATTTGGTGCTCGGCTCGCCTACCAACAAGTATCTGCCCTGCCAGAATCTGGCGGAAACGTACATTAATGCCTGTGAAGAGCGGGGAAGTTATACCACCTACACCCGGTTCGGAGCTGGCCAGGGGCTACTTTTCCCATACGGGTACTTCATGGGAAACTTTCAGCGGGACCTCGTCACCGGCCGCTACGTGCGGACGGACTGGGGTCGGCGCACCGCAACCCTGTCGGTGGAGTTCTACCCCGACGTGAGCCGCGACCGTGAGTACGTCCATCCGCGCTTCGAAGTCGAACGATTCGACCCCAACGCCAACGGCTGGGCCTACTCCGCGCGCATCGGCCGGATCGCTGTCCCCACGCTCTCCGACCCGGGGACGACCCGGATCGGCGGAAGTATCACCGACGGCGGTAGGGCAATCGCCAAGGACCGAGTCAGGATCCTCGTGTTCGGCGGTCGTGCCACCTCCTCCACCGGCTTCCCGATCTCATCGTTCGCGGTGTGGGACAGCGCCGGCGAGACGTCCTGGACTTCTGGGGCAATGTACGAGGGGCCGCAGGTGATCACGGTGACCGACAAGGCGACCGGCAATACCTGCGACGTCGTGTATGACAACATGACCGGCCTGGACAACCACCTGGATGTCGACATCTCTCGACCCGGTTTCGGCGGTACCGGGCACAGGTGCAACTTCGACTCCGTCTCGGACCACCAGGCGGCCTAGCGGCAGCAGGTGTGGGACACGACCACGCCCGCGTCAGACGGCGACGGGCATATCGCCGCCCTGATGATCGAGGGTGTCGGCGGCCTGGACGCACGTCCTCTGCGCCCTCGACCTGGGCATGCCTGGCCCCATCTGGCCGGCCTGAGGACAGGCGGGCATAGATTCAGGCTGTGCCCATACGCGATCTTGCCTACAGCGTGTACGCCCGTCGGCTCCGCGCGTCGCTCCAGGGAGCCGAGCTACCAAACCACGTCGGCCTGATCATGGACGGCAACCGGCGCTGGGCCCGCCAGATGGGGATGGCCAATCCCAGCCTCGGTCACAAGTTCGGCGCCGACCATGTCGAGGACGTGCTGTCGTGGTGCGAGACGGCCGGGATCAAGCACGTGACCGTCTTCGTCTGCTCCACGGAGAACCTGGCGCGCCGCGAGGATGCCGAGATCGCGTTCCTCATGCGGGTCATCGAGCAGGTCGTCTCCGACAAGATCGCGACTCCCGATCCGGCGTGGCAGATGCACATCGCGGGGTTGCTCGACGCGCTGCCGGACAGCACGGCCCGGGCGCTCAAGAACGCGGAGGAGGTCACCCGGACCTGCTCGACGGGGGCGCACGTCACCCTCGCCGTCGGGTACGGCGGCCGCCAGGAGGTCGTCGACGCGTTCCGCGCCCTCCTGCACGAGCAGGCCGAGACGGGCGGCTCGCTGGCCGACCTGGCCGAGACCCTCACCGCCGAGGACGTCGCCCGCCACCTCTACACGGCCGGCCAGCCCGACCCCGACCTCGTCATCCGCACCAGCGGCGAGCAGCGCATGTCGAACTTCCTGCTCTGGCAGAGCGCGTATTCCGAGCTGTACTTCTGTGAGGCGTACTGGCCCGCGTTCCGCGAGATCGACTTTCTGCGGGCGCTGCGCAGCTACGCCGCCCGTGGCCGTCGCCACGGCGCCTGACCCGGTGGCTTCCCGACGCCCGGCCGGCATCGCAGCCGGGGCCGCCAGCGCCGGAACGTGGGCGACACGGCGGGTCAGACGAGGGTGAATCGATTGCGGAGCTCGTCGCTGGGGTGGGCCTCGATCACGTAGTCGGCGCCTTTCTGATCATTCGACAAGAAGAGGAATCGGCTGGTGCTGGGGTTCAGGAACTCGAAGACCCCAGGCGTGGGCTCCTGGACGATGAAGCTATTGCGGGCCTCATCCCGGTACGGGTGAGCCTCCACCATCTTGTCGCCCGCCGCATCGTCGTTCGAGACGAAAAGGTAGCAGCCGGTCGAAGGATTGTAGAGTCGGACGCCGCCGTTTCCGTCGCTTTGTGCCTCGAAGTTGTTGCGTGCCTCCTCGGCATAGGGATGTGCCTCCACAACCCGGTCCGCGCCCGCCATGTCGTTCGAGACGAACAGATACTGCCCGTTGTGCTGGTCGCTGTGCAGCCTGAACTGTGCGGGAGCCATCGGGAGAGGCATGTCGTTACTCCTTCGGGTAAGGTTCGCGTAAGACCGATACCCGAGCCGTGCAGACTTCACCCGCGAGCCTTCACCGGGGAGCGCGCGACGGGAGTTCACGCATTTGGCGACGAATGCGTCGCCCGTGGCAGCGGTGGTAAAATCTGGATAGGCCGAGCCTTTCACGGCAAACGGCGACTTCTGCGCTGGACGGGAGTAAGAGGCCTTTGGGCATCCAGGTCGCCGCGGCGCGCGGGATCGTCGGCCGCCCGGTCACGAGCAGATCCTGCCGGGCTAGCCAGTCCGCGCCAGCCAGTCCGCGACGCCGTCCGGCGGTACCTGCGACCGCCATGCTCACGTCTGTGGGCGCCGGTCGCGCGGGTGCTCGTCGAGTCTCCGTACCGATTCCACCAGGTCGAACCGGCGCCGCCGGCTCACCGAGCATTCGCTGACCCGGATCGTCGACGCCTTTGACCCGGCTCGGAGCGTGGCCTGGCTGGCCGCCTGGGACCGAGTACAGCGCACCGCCGGTCTCGGCGCGGATTCCCAGGCCGAGACGTCCGGTGCCGACCGGGTGGACTCGGACATGGCGAGGAGCAAGGCCGCGCCTGAGCCCGTGGGGGAGACGGCCGGGCGCGAGTCCGGTCCCGACCCCGCCAGCACGGCCGGGCACGGGACCGGCGTGGCGGGCGCCGCCGGCCACGGCGCCGACGACACGCCCGCGCCGCCCGCCGCCCGCCGGCGGCCTGCGGCCCGCGGTGGGGTGGCGGGCGGTCCCGACCCGGACCCTCGTCGCCGCGGCGATCGGTCTTCTCGCGGTGGGTGTCGGTACCGGCCTCTGGCCCCGCCGTCCACTCGCAGGACCTGCCCTCGGGCATACCGGCCGCCACCCCGGGTGCGCTCAAGGCCGCGGGCCGGCCTCGCCGGGGCGGCGCTGGTCATGGACGATCAGCGACGACGTCGGCGGGACGCGCCGCGCGGACGGTGACCCGCTGAGATCGTCGCGGCGGCCGTCGCCCTGGCGGACTCCCGGAGCCTGGCCGCCGTGACGATGCGATCGCTCGCCGCGGCGGTGGGGATGACCGCCGCGGGCCTGTACCGCTACATCGCCTCGCGCGACGAGCTCATCGGCCACATGGTCGACCACGTCTCCGCCGACCTGGCGCACCCGCCGCCGAGCGGGGACTGGGTACGGGACTTCTGGGTACGGGACTTCATCGTCGTCACCGCGCGGCAGCGAGCCCTGTTCGTCGCCCACCCATGGCTCGCCGAGGCGGAGAAGTCGTTGCGCGTCCTGGGACCCCATGTCCTGGATCACCTCGACTGGGGCCTGGCCGTACTGGCCGACGTGCCGTCGCCGCCGGCCCGGAAGATGGAGGCCATAGCCCTTGCCAACGGCATGTCGGCGCTCTTCGCCTCGGCATCCCGGCCGGTCGTCGGGCCGGAGGCCTTCGCGGCGCTCGACGCCGGCCGGCACCCACGCCTCGCGGCGCTGTTCGCCGCGGCCAGCCAAGCGTCACCCTCTTCGGACCTTTTCGAGTCCGTTCTCGAAGGCGTGCTCCGTGGGGTGCCGGCGGGCCCGGCGCAGCCACCCGGCGGCCCGCTCCCGCGATGACCGGCGGCTTTCCGGAGCGCTGGCGGAACCCGGCGACCGAACCGCTGTTGGCATTGTGGGCAGCCACGTGCGCGAAGCGCGTTGTTTACTGCTGGTCGCCGCGGATCGCGGCGCAGTCTACACCGAAGCCCAGACGGAAGGGCCGCCGGCGGAAGGTGAAACCGCCCGGGCCGACTGTGCTAGAAAGGTTGTATGCGACGAATCCGCCGTCCAAGCAAAAATGCTGGGCGGCCGGCGGCCGGCGGGCGGCCGGGTGCTATGATCTCTGGTGTTCGTCGGTGGCAGCAATCCCCTGGGGTTATCGGAGTATGACCGCCAGGTTCGACGCAGACGCTGACCTGGGTCAGTCACTGGCGCTGGCAGCTTCCTAGATCAGGCGTTCCTCGCCCACTCGGTAATCCATCAGTGGGAACGCTGGCTCTACGCTTTATTCGAGCCTGTCGCTGGCATCTGGTTGATGCCAATCTTCGATCTAGGGTGTGGTTGTGGAACTACCTTATATAGACGTGCTGCTCGAAAAACGTGGTAAGGGTGATCGATCGGCGGATGCGTTTTCGCGGCACATACACTGGGGGCTGTGGCCGCGACTGCGTGGCACGGGAATACGCGGGCGCGGCGTCGTCGCCGCGCAGGAGCGTCTCGACGACACCGTTGCCGGCGGAGCACTGATCTCCGATGGTATGGCCGTTCTCGATGTCGGCTGCGGCTTCGGCGGAACGCTGGGGCGACTGTCCGAACGGCTGCCGGCGGCGCGGCTGATCGGCGTGAACATCGACCATCGTCAGCTCGCCAGGGCCCTGCCCGCCCGAGCCCAGTTCATCTGCGCGGACGGCTGCGCGCTTCCGCTGCCCGCGGCGGCGTTCGACGCGGTGCTCGCCGTCGAGTGCATCTTCCACTTCCCGTCCCGGCTCACCTTCCTGCGGGAGGCGCAGCGGGTCCTGAAACCCGGTGGCCGGCTGTCCCTGTCTGATTTCGTACCCGCGGAGAACACCGAGCCGGGCAACGCCGCCAGCCGCTGGCTCGAGAACCAGGTGGCCGTGGGATACGGCCGGCAGGCGACCTGGTCGGACGGTGACTACGAGGCCATGGCCGCCAAGGCCGGACTGGTGGTCGAACGCGACGCCGACGTCACCAGACTGACCCTGCCCACCTACCTCTATCTGCTCGCCAGCGGCCTCGCCCGCGCCATCACCGGCCGTGGCCATGTCTCTCTTCGCTCCACGGCGCTGCTCTTCCTGCTCTCGGCCGTCGGCGCCGTCCGCTACCGCCTGGTCGTCCTGCGCAAACCCAACTGATCCGCCCTCCGTCGATCGTCCGATGGTTGCTGGTGTTGTCGATGCCCAAGCTGGGGAGGGCAGTGGGCATCTACATCAGCGACAGGACGACAGGGAGGACAGACACGATGGCCAGCACAGTCGCGGAGTCGATCGACGTCGCCGTACCGGTCCGCACCGCCTACAACCAGTGGACCCAGTTCGAGTCGTTTCCGCACTTCATGAACGGCGTCGAGTCCATCCAGCAGATCGACGACACCCACACGCACTGGCACGTCAAGGTCGGCGGCCAGGACCGCGAGTTCGACGCGGCCATCACGGAGCAGCTGCCGGACGAGCGCGTCGCCTGGAAGAGCACCGACGGGCCCACCCACGCCGGCGTGGTGACCTTCCACCGCCTCAACGCCGACGAGACCCGGGTGACGGTCCAGCTGGACTGGCAGCCCGAGGGCGTGGCCGAGAAGGTCGGTTCGGCGGTCGGCGTCGACGATCGACGGGTCAAGGCCGACCTGAAGCGCTTCAAGGCGTTCATCGAGGACCGCGGTACCGAGTCTGGCGCCTGGCGCGGTCAGGTCGACCGACCCTGACACCAGGTCGACCGGCCTCGATTCCAGGCCGGTCGACCTCACTTCCAGGCCGGTCGGCCTGCATTCCGGGCCGATCGGCCTGCGCACCGAGAACCCATCAGCGCCGGCTGAGCGCCGGCCCGATCCAGTTCTGGGAGAAGACCCGATGTCGACGGACGCGATCGTGCTGCTGAAGGCCGACCACAAAGAGATCAAGGCCGTCTTCAAGCAGTTCCAGGAGGCGGGCGAGGGTGCCACCGCCACGAAGGGCAAGCTCGTCAAGAAGATCAGCGAACTGCTGACGGTGCACACCTACATCGAGAACGAGGTCATGTACCCGGAGGTGCGCAGCCTGCTGCCCGACCTCGAGGACGAGATCCTCGAGTCCTACGAGGAGCACCACGTCGCCGACCTGCTCGTGATGGAGCTCGCCGCGCTTTCTCCCGACGCGGAGCGTTTCGACGCCAAGACCTTTGTCCTCATCGAGAACGTGACCCACCACATCGAGGAGGAAGAGGAGGAGTGGTTCCCCAAGGTCCGCGCCGGGCTCGGCCGCAAGCAGCTGTCCGAGATCGGTGCGCGCCTGCTCGAAGTGAAGGAGAAGGCCCCGCACAGCCCGGCCCAGCCGAGCGCGGTCAAGAAGACCATCGACGCCGTCATCAAGTAGCAGGACTACGCCTCGCGCCTCGCGCCTCGCGCTACGACGCCTCGGGCCACGCGCCACGTGCCGCTGGGCGCGGTTCAGGCAGGTGGACACGGGGATGGTGACAGGCATGGCTCGGCTGCGTCGTTCCGACCTCACCGGTCCCGGCCTCGGTCGCCGCCGGCGTGGTCGCGGCTGGGCGTACACCCACCCCGACGGCACGGTGCTGGACGACGCGGCCGAGCGGGCGCGGATCGAGGGGCCGTCACCCGGATGTACAAGGAAGTCGCCCGCCATCTCGGCAACACACCGGCGGTCTGCCGGGCCTCCTACGTCCATCCGCGCATCGTCGACCTGTTCCACGACGGCCACGCCGTCGCCGCGGATCTGGATCGCCTCGGCGCCGAAACCGAGACCGGTCAGCTGGCCACCCAGGGCCCTATCGAGACGGCCGTCCTCGACCTGCTCGCCGGCCCACCCAAACGGCGGCGCTCCGCACCCCCACGGCGTGGAACGGAATCCGGCATCCACGGGTAGCGCGCCGTGCGGCCGCCGGCCACGGATGCTGCTGCGCTCGGCTGCGCATATCGCGGCCGGGATGACCTGAAAAGAGGCGGTGGGACATGAAGGCGTTGACCTGGCAGGGGCGACGGGACGTGCGGGTGGAGGAGGTCCCCGACCCGCGGGTGCTGGAGCCGACGGACGCGATCATTCGAGTGACCTCCACCGCGATCTGCGGTTCGGACCTGCATCTCTACGAGGTGCTCGGGATGTTCTTGCGGCCCGGCGACATCCTGGGTCACGAGCCGATGGGCGTGGTCGAGGAGGTCGGCGCCGAGGTGACCGGCCTGCGCGCCGGCGATCGGGTGGTAGTGCCGTTCAACATCTCCTGCGGACACTGCTGGATGTGCGACCGACACCTGTACGCGCAGTGCGAGACGACCCAGGTGCGGGGGAGCGGCAAGGGTGCTGCCCTGTTCGGCTACACCGCCCTCTACGGCGCGGTTCCGGGTGGGCAGGCCGAGTATCTGCGCGTCCCGCAGGCCCAGTTCGGGCCGTTGAAGGTCCCGACGGGACCGCCGGACGAGCGGTTCCTCTACCTGTCCGACATCCTGCCGACCGCCTGGCAGGCCGTCGCCTATGCCGACGTCCCGGACGGCGGGACGCTCGCGGTGCTCGGACTGGGGCCGGTCGGGCAGATGTGCGTCCGGGTGGCCCGCCATGTCGGCGCCGGCGGCGCGCGGGCGGCGACGCCGCGCGAGGTGCGAGTGATCGGGGTCGACCGGGTGTCGGCCCGGCTGCGGCTGGCCGCCGGGCACGGCGCCGAGGTCGTGGACCTGACCGAGGTGGCCGACGTCGCCGAGCGGCTCGCCGAGCTCACCGGCGGGCGGGGTCCGGACGCGGTGGTGGACGCGGTCGGGATGGAGGCGCATGGCGCGCCGCTGGGCAAGGCCGCGCAGACCGCGGTCGGCCTGCTGCCGGACCTGCTCGCCCGGCCGCTGACGGAGCGCTTCGGGGTGGACCGGATGACCGCGCTGCACACCGCGATCCGGGCGGTGCGCCGCGGCGGGACGGTGTCGCTGTCGGGCGTGTACGGCGGCGAGGTGGACCCGATGCCGATGATGGACCTGTTCGACAAGGGGGTGCAGCTGCGGATGGGCCAGGCGCACGTGCGCCGGTGGACCGGCCAGATCCTGCCGCTGTTGACCGACACCGACCTGCTGGACGTGGAGGGCTTCGCGACGCATCGGCTGCCGCTCGCCGAGGCGCCGCACGGCTACGAGATCTTCCAGAAGAAGCAGGAGGACTGCGTGAAGGTGGTCCTCGCCCCGTAAGGCCCCACCCGGAGAAGGGCCTGACGGCCGGCGGCGACGGGTCGGCGGCCGTCAGGCCGGCGGATGCCCCGGCCCGGTCACGGGTTCGATGGCGATCTCGAACCACACGGTCTTGCCGCCGCGGTGATGCTGGACTCCCCACCGGGTCGCGAGGCTGTCGATCAGACGGATGCCTCGACCGTTGGTCGCCTCGTTTCCAGCCGCGGCGACGACGGGCGAGTAGACGCTGTCGTCGGTGACCTCGACGCGGATGCCGCTGGGGGAGGCGTGCACGACCACGCGGGTGGGCCGGCCGGCGTGCACGATCGCATTGGTCAGCGTCTCGCTCGTCAGCAGGATGGCGGTGTCGCGCGTCTCGGCGGGCAGGTCGGCGGTACGGCACATCCGGCGCACGACCTCGCGCATGCCCCGCACGGCCGTCGGATCCGATCCGATTCTGCAGTCCTCGACCCGTTCGCTCAGCATGCGACGAGCCGTGGTTCTGGGAACGTCGACCCGTCGGGGCCGAGCCTCACGGATCGCCGGGCCGGAAGCGGGGCCAGGGCGGCGGGACGGCGGTGGCTCGATGGGCGCCTCGTGTGTCGAGTCATCCCATCCTCCTTTGGACCCCGCCGACCGGATCCGATGGTTCGTATATTCTTCGGGCCTATTCGGCGGTACCGTCGGCGTCGGTTCCAGTTGTTTTCCGGCCGATACCGGTGACGAAACCCGGAGAGATCTGGGTGGTAACATCCACGCCCGCGATCCGGCCTGTTGATGATGCCCGTTGCCGGCGGTCTACCCGGGCCGCCTGCGCCCAATCCACTTCATTTCCGAAATCTCGGGCGGGTAGCACGGGCTTGATCTGGACTCGCCCGGGGGAGCCGGGCGCCGTGATTCCGGCGCAGCCCGCTGAAACGTCTCGCCCGCCGCAACGTCTCGCCCGCCGCGCCTCAAGATCCTCGACGGGGGCCCTCGCGGGCGCGCCCGCCGGCGTCCTCCCCGGGGCGCGCGCCGGAGTGGCCGGGCCGGCTGTCCGTCATGACGCCGGGCCCCGCAGCACGAGGAGCGCGACGTCGTCGGTGAGCGGGCCGCCGTTGCGCCGCTCGATCCGGTCGATGAGCACATCGGGTAGGTCGGCGTCGCCGGGTGGCGGGCCGATGGCGGCTATCTCGGCGAGCACACCGTCCCAGCCGAGGCGCTCGCCCGCCGGCCCGTCGCGGCCCTCGAGCAGCCCGTCGGTGACCAGCAGCAGCTCCCAGCCGGCCGGCAGGGGGATCGTCGCCGGCTGGTCGGGCACGTCGTCGATCACGCCGAGCGCGGGGGTGACCTCGGCGTCGGGCAGCGCGGCCGCCGTCGGATGGATCAACGCGGGCGGTGGATGGCCGGCCAGCCGCATCCGCAGCGAGGCCCGGTCCGGCGCCACCGCGAGCGTGCACACCGTCGCGAACAGCTCGTCGCGGGTGCGTTCGCTGACGAGCACGTCCTGCAGGCAGGCGAGCCGCCGCGGTTCCGGGATGCCGGACAGCACCAGGGTCCGCCAGGCGATGCGCAGGTTGACCCCGAGGGCCGCCTCGTCCGGGCCGTGGCCGCAGACGTCGCCGAGCAGGACGTGGATGACGCCGTCGGACGTCTCGACGACGTCGTAGAAGTCGCCGCCGAGCAGCGCCTGGCTGCGGCCGGGCCGGTAGCGGGCGACGTGGCCGATCCGAGCGTCGCGCAGCAGCGGGGTGGGCAGCAGGCCGCGTTCCATGCGGGCGTTCTCCTCGGCCCGCAGCGTCGACTCGTGCAGCGCGAGGGCCGCCTGCTCGGCGTCGCGGCGCTCGCTGGCGTAGCGCAGCGCGCGCAGCAGCGTCCTGCCGTCGATCTCGCCCTTGACCAGGTAGTCCTGGGCGCCGGATGCCAGCGCCTCGACGCCGCGGTGCTCGTCGGCGAAGCCGGTCAGCACGACGATCGCCGCCCCGGGGGCGACCTGGCGCATCGCCTCGAGGGCGGACAGGCCCTGGCTGTCGGGCAGCCCCAGGTCGAGCACGATGCAGCGCGCGCCGGCGGCCAGCACGCGGGCCTCGGCGACACTCCTGGCCCGGGCGAGCTGGATGCCCGCCGGCGTCTCGTCGAGCAGTTCCTCCACGAGGAACGCGTCGCCGTCGTCGTCCTCGACCAGCAGCACGGGCCAGCCCGTCACCGGACCGAGCTCGACCGTCATCTGGGCCGGGAGCTTCCCCACGCTCTGCATGGTCGCGCGGGTTCCCTTCCGTCGCGCCGTCCCGCCGGATCTGGTTCACCCGGATCTCTGCGGAGGCTACAGAGATCTGGTCCACGCAGCCTAGCGAGCGGCCGGACATCGCGGCGGATTCGGGGCGTTGGCGCGTCGGCTGAGTCGGCTGAGTCGGCTGAGCCGGCTGCGGCGCAGCCGAGGTCTGGTCGGCGGGGGCGCCGAGCAGGGTAGCGAGCAGGTGAAGACCATCGCCTCTGCTCTACGCGTACGGAGAATCGACGCCCACCGCTCGCCAGCCCGACCAGAGCGCTCCCCGGCCCGCCGGCCCGGCCGGAATCGCCGACGCTGACGCGCCGCCCGTGGACGCCCGCGCCCAGACCGGTGACGTCCTGACCACGGCACAGGGAGTGCGGCTTCCCGACCTACCCTGGCGGCGACCGTCATCAGGGCTGCGTTCCTGCGCACCAAGGGCCGCGTGACGCCGGTGTTCACCCGGTTCTCCACCGTGCTGGGGTCACGAGGGTCGGCAGTCGTCGGTGAGATGGCGCAGTCGTCGGTGCACAGGGCCGCGAGCTCGTCGTTCAGCTTGTGGTCGACGCAGTAGGAGTACCTGTGAACGAGATCCACGATCGCGTCCTTGGCGAGCAGCCGCCGGAATGCCCGGCGCTGGTCCACGGACAAAACTTCATCCGTCACAGTGGGTTCCTATGCCTTCGACCGGCGCCCGAAACTCGGCGCCACGCTAGCGGCCAGGTTGCGCGGGCGCAGGGCGCGCTGCGGCCGGCCGGTCAGGAGCGGTACTCCGGGTTGGGGAAGTCGAAGCGGGCGCCGGCGTCCCACTGCTGCCGCTGGTTGCCATAGGCGGGGAACCCGCCGGCGGAGCGGAGCATCCGGGCGAGGTGCATCAGGTTCCAGGTCATGAAGGTCGTGTTCCGGTTGGTGAACTCGTTGTCGAGCCCGACGCGGGCGCCGTTCTCGAGCGGGTCGCCGTAGCTCGGGCCGGGGCCGGCCTCGCCGATCCAGCCCGCGTCGGACTGCGGCGCGACGCTGTAACCGATGTGCTGCAGGCTGTAGAGGACGTTCGAGGCGCAGTGCTTGATGCCGTCCTCGTTCCCGGTGATGAGGCAGCCGCCCACCTTGCCGTAGTAGAGCCACTGTCCTTTCTCGTTGAGCTCGCCGGAATGCGCGTAGAGCCGCTCGATGATCTTCTTGGTCTCGCTGCTGTTGTCGCCGAGCCAGATCGGACCGGCGATGACGAGGATGTCCGCGGCGAGCACCCGCTCGAACAGCTCCGGCCACGCGTCGGTCGGCCAGCCGTGCTCGCGCATGTCCGGGTAGACGCCGGTCGCGATCGGGTGGTCGACGGCCCGGAACTGATCGACGCGCACGCCGTGCTTCGTCATGATCGACGCGCTGGCGTCGACGAGCAGCTGGGTGTGGCTGATTCCGGGTGACCTGGTCAGCGTCGTGTTGATGAAGAGCGCGCCGAGGCCGGAGAAGTCCGTGTCGATACCGTCCATGATCGAAACTTTACTGATCACCGCCGGCGCTGACCATTACCGACTCCTTACGGTCATCGGGCCTTGCGGCGCCGACCGGCTGGTGGACGGCGCGCCGGGCGGCCGGCGTCGGCTGGCCGACCCTCGTTCGGTCGGGCGCCTTCCGCGTCGGACGGTTACGTTCTGGCTACAGACTGTCTACGCGGGGGTTGGCGCAACGATGAAGGCTCTACTTCCCTATGCGTTTTGGGGCTTCGTGGTGTTCTACGCCGTGACCGCGCCCAGCGAGGCCGCGGCCGTCCTGCACACGGCGTTCGGCTGGCTTGGCGCCCTCGGCAACGGCCTCTCCGAGGTCGTCACCCAGACTGCCACCTGATCAGGCCTGCCGGGGGCGCGGTCTCACCCGCTCTCGTCAGGGGATCGGTGCCCGGGTGGGGATGAGCGCGGCGAGGGCGCCCGCGCGGTGAGCGGGAGCAGGTGGTTCGCGCCGGGGATGACGGTGGCGCGGGCGTCGGGGAGCAGGCCGCCGAGGTGGTCGACCACGCCGTGGGTGAGGCGCGGGCTTTCGCCGCCGGCGACGAGGTGGACCGGCTGCACGATCCGGCGGGCCAGCTCCTCGTCGAAGTGCCAGCGGCCGCGTGGATCAGGACGATCGGCTCGCCGTCGCCGCCGGAATCGGTGTATCGCATGGCTCCAGGAGCTCACCGCCGAGCCCGACCCCGTCCGGGTCATCGAGCTCTGGACGGCCGGCGGTTGCGAGATCACGGAACGGGTCGCCCCGCTGCTCGCCGTCGTCCGCGGCACGGTTGGCGCCGATCCCGACCTCGCCGCGCAGTGGGACGTGAACGAACGCCAGCGCCGCGCCGCGTTCCGGGCCCTGGCCGACCTGCTCGCCGACCGTGCGGCCCTGCGCCCCGGGCTCACCGTCGACGCCGCCGCCGATCTCGCCTTCCTGATCACGAGCGCCGAGAACTACCTCGTCGCCACCCGCGTCCTCTGCTGGTCGCCGCAACGCTGGCAGCGCACCACGACCGCGCAGCTCACCGGGGCGTTGCTCGGACCGACGACCTGACGGCGTGGATCGCGGGTCTGCTGGGAGGCGCTCCTGACGTGGGGGGAGCTGCTGACGCGGTGGGTGCTGCGCTGACCTGGTGGGTGCGGACGAAGCCGGACGTCAGGCGGTGCGGGCCGCGCGGAGGCCTTCCCGGCCGGCGACCCGCCATGACCAGGCGACGGTGACCACCGTGGCCGCGACGGGCAGCGCGGTGCCGGTGATCCCGCGGACCGCGACGAAGACCTCGGTCGTCTGGGACGTCAACAACCAGTAGGTGAAGGCGGAGTTCCCGAGGTTCACCGCCGCCCACAGGAGGGTGAGCCCGAGGAACAGCCTGCGTATGCCCGGGCGCGTCGTCACGCCGGGAGGCAGCGGGCAGAAGTCCCGAGCCAGCCGATGCACGAGCGGGCGCGGCGAAAGAGCGGAGAGCAGGAACATCATTCCGACGATCCCGGCGACGATGACGGGCTGAAGAAAGTAGACGAAGGCGCTGCCGCTGATGATCGCCACCACGGTCCGCACGGTCAGCCCGACCGAGGACAGCACCAGCAGCGCCGGGATCCGCCGTTTGGTGGCCATCCGCCGGCTCACCGCGGCGTACTCCCACACCAGCGCGGCCAACGCTGCCAAGGTGAACGTGGAAAAGTGCAGGACGACCAGAAAGAGGACCGCGGGTACGACCGTCGCCTCGATGAGATGAGGCAGCCCGTGTCTGGCAATCATCGTCGGCTTGGGAAGCCGGGCGTCCGGCCGCGCAGCGACCGCGCCGGGTTCCGTCGCGGCGGCGGCCGGGTCGTCGAGCGCTGGGCCCCGCTCCGTCAGAAAAATCATGTCTCCAGCGGGTCGAGGAAGCGCCAGCGATTCGCTGGCGCGCTAAACATATGCTGGCCCGCTCGAGCCGCCGTGGACGGGGCTGTCCCGACCGTGTCCGACCGAATCGAGCGGGTAGGCCCGTCGGCCGGCGGGCTCAGCCCAGGATGCGCACCCGGACCGTCTCCGGCATCGCGGCCAGCGAGTCGAGCACGGCCGACGGGTAGTCGACGGCGACGTCGGTCAGCACGTACCCGTACTCGCCGCGGGTGTCGAGCAGCTGGCCGTCGATGTTGACCTTGTGCTCGGCGAGCAGGCTGTTGATCTTCGCGAGCACGCCGGGGACGTTGCGGTGCAGGTGCGCGATCCGGCGGCCGCCCGGCCGCGGCGGCAGCGCCAGGTGCGGCAGGTTGACGCTCATCGAGGTGCCGCCGTCGAGCTGGTAGTCCCGCAGCTTGCCCGCGACGTAGCGGCCGATGTCCTGCTGGGCCTCCTCCGTCGAGCCCGCGATGTGCGGCGTGAGGATCACGTTCGGCAGGTCGCGCAGCTCGGAGCGGAACTCGTCGCCGCGGCCGGCCGGCTCGTGCGGGAAGACGTCGACCGCCGCGCCGGCGAGCCGGCCGCTTTCCACCTGCGCCCGCAGCGCGGCGTGGTCGACGACGAAGCCGCGCGAGAGATTGAGGAAGAGGCTCCCGGGCCGCATCTTGGCGAACTGCTCCGCCCCGAACATGCCGCTGTTGCCGGCGCGGCCGTCGACGTGCAGGGTCACGACGTCCGCGACAGCCAGCAGGTCGTCGAGGCTGTCGCAGCGGCGGGCGTTGCCGAGCGCCAGCTTGTCGGCGGTGTCGTAGAAGTACACGCTCATGCCGAGCGCCTCGGCCAGCACCGACAGCTGCGCGCCGATGTTGCCGTAGCCGACGATGCCCAGGCGCCGGCCGCGGACCTCGTGGGCCGCCTCGGCCGACTTGTCCCACACGCCCTTGTGCATCGCGGTGTTCTTTGGGATCAGCCGCCGGGTCAGCGCGATGATCTCGGCGATCGCGAGCTCGACCACGCTGCGGGTGTTCGAGAACGGGGCGTTGAACACGGCGATGCCGCGCTCGCGCGCGGCGCCGAGATCGATCTGGTTGGTGCCGATGCAGAAGGCGCCGATGGCGAGCAGGTCGTGCGCCTCGTCGAACACCGCCTCGGTGACCTCGGTCTTGGACCTGATCCCCAGCAGCTGGACGCCCGCCAGCGCGGCGACCAGCGACGGGGGGTCGAGCGCCCGGTCGACCGTCTCGACCTCCACCCCGGCGGTCTGGAGGATCGTCGCGGCGTCCCGGTGGACGTTTTCTAGCAGCAGCGCACGCACGGCAAATAAGCCCTCATCAGCTGGTGACAGTCCTCCCCGAAGTCTACGGAGCCGGCGGCCGGTCAGTACACGTCGCGCAGATAGCGCCGCTCGGCCTTGAGCTGGCGGACGTAGTCGGCGGTCTCGTCGGGGCCGAGCGCGCCGTGGCTGGCGATGATCTCGCGCAGCGCCAGGTCGACGTCGGCCGCCATCCGGGTGGCGTCGCCGCAGACGTAGACGTGGGCGCCATCCTGCAGCCAGGCCCACAGCTGGGCCCCGTGCTCGCGCATCCGGTCCTGGACGTAGATCTTGGTGCGCTGGTCGCGGGAGAAGGCGGTGTCGAGGCGGGTCAGCACGCCGGCGTCGCGGAAGGCGGCGAGCTCGTCGGCGTAGTAGAAGTCGGTCGCCCGGTGCTGCTCGCCGAACAGCAGCCAGGCCCGGCCGGTGGCACCCCGGGCCTGGCGGTCCTGGAGGAAGCCGACGAACGGGGCGACGCCGGTACCGGGGCCGATCATCACCATCGGGGTGTCCGGATCGTCGGGGGGCCGGAAGCCGGCCGACGGCTGCACGTACACGGAGACGGGCGTGTCCGGCGCGGCGTCGGCGAGGTAGGCGGAGCAGACGCCCGTGCGGGCCCGGCCGGAGTGGTTGTCGTAGCGGACCACGGCGACGGTCAGGTGGATCTCGTCGGGGTGGACGAGTGGGCTGGAGGAGATCGAGTACGACCGGGGCGTGAGGCGCTTCAGTACGTCGGCCCACTCCTGCGCGCCGGCGTGCACCGCAGACCCGGCGACGACGTCGACGGCCTGCCGGCCCCACAGCCACTTCGCGAGCTCGTCGGCGTTTCCGGGGCGCAGCAGCGTGCGCAGCGTCCGGTCGTCGCCGCGCTCGGCGAGGAACGCGAGCAGCCCGGGGCTGGGCCTGGTGATGTCGAGGTGCCGGTGCAGCGCCTGCGCGAACGGGACGTCGCCGAGGCCGGCCACGGCGACGGTCGCGTCCGGGCGCACGCCGGTGACGGCGAGCCACTCACCGACGAGCTCGGCGCCGTTGACGGGCCAGACGCCGAGGGCGTCGCCGGGCTGGTAGCTGAGCGCCGAGCCGGCGACGTCGAAGCGGAACTGGCGGACCTCCTTGGCCGAGCCGGAGCCGCTGAGCAGTCGGTTGCTGACCAGCCGGGCGATGGCCGGGTTGGACCTGGTCGGGCGGGCGACGGGCGCGGCTACCGGGGCCGCGCTCGGCGGCGGGCTGGTCAGCGCGGCGAGGACGGTACCGAGCCAGCCGGCCGCGTCGGCCTCGTAGTCGGGCTCGCAGTCGACGCGGGGCGCCAGCCGGGTCGCGCCGAGATCGGCCAGCCGCTGGTCGAGGCGGCGGCCATGGCCGCAGAAGTCCTGGTAACTGGAGTCCCCGAACGCCAGCACCGCGTAGCGCAGATGGTCCAGCCGGGGGGCGCCCGCGGCGGCGAGGGACGTCCAGAAGTCGGTTCCGTTGTCGGGGGCGTCGCCGTCACCGAACGTGCTGGTCACCACCAGCAGGTCGACCGGGTCGCGCAGCGTCTCCGGCGGGCAGTCGGCCATCGCCCGGATCGCCGGCGCGCGGCCCAGCTCGGCGAGCCGGCCGGCGAGCGTCGTCGTCGCGAACTCCTCCGCTGTTCCGGTCTGGGAGGCCCACAGCACGGCGATCGGCCGGGTCGGCCCGCCCATCGTGTCGGCCGGATCCGCGGGATCCGTGGCGTCCGCACCGGCGGCCGGGCGTCGCTGGTGATCGCCGCCGCCGCGTTGCGCGGGGACGTCGACGGTCCCGGTTCGAGCGCGCGAAAACGTGCCGGCGAGCAGGCCGTTGACCCAGGCCGACAGGTCCGGGGCGAACGGCGCGCCGGCCGGCAGGACCGGAACCGCCGTGGCGTCCCGCGGGGGAGCGGCGGCGAGGCCGGCGAGGAAGCCGGCGAGGTAGCGCCGCTGCTCGTCGTCGAAGCTCGGCGGCCCCGCCGGGACGCCCAGGACGCCGGCCAGGGCGGCGACCGGCGCGACCTCGTCGCTGCGCCCACCGCCGAGGCCAGCCGAGGAGGATCCGGCTGGCGCGGCTGGCGCGGCTGGCGCCGCCTGCCCGGCGCCGGGCGGCACCGGCGCGGGCGGCTCGACGCCGGCGGGCGAATCCCGGGCCGCCGCCACCCCGACCGGCGTCGCGACCTTGGCGAGGGTGACCGCGCAGACCTTGAACTCGGGCTGGAAGGACACCGGGTCGACGGCGTCGTTGGTGACGGCGTTGACGCTGAGGTACTCGCCGAACAGGTCGTTCCAGTGGAACGGCGCGAAACACGTGCCGGGCAGGACCCGGTCGGTCACCACCGCGGGCAGCACGGCCCGGCCGCGGCGGGAGGCGACCTCCACGGCGTCGTCGTCGAGCACGCCGAGCGCCGCGGCGTCGGCCGGGTGGATCTCGACGAACGGGCGCGGGTTGAGCCGGTTGAGCTTGCCGACCTTGCCGGTCTTGGTCAGCGTGTGCCACTGGTGCTGGACCCGGCCGGTGTTCAGGACGAACGGGAAGTCGTCGTCGGGCAGCTCGGCGGCGGGCAGGTGCGGGCGCGGGTAGAAGACCGCCCGGCCGCTCGGCGTCGGGAACGCGAGCCGCGGCCGGCTGCCGTCCGCGCGTTGCGCGAGCGCCTGGCTGACGCCGTCGTTGACGTAGCGCACCGGGTTGCGACCGTCGCCGTCGGGATCGGCCGCTGGCCACTGCACCGGGCCGTGGCGCAGCCGCTCGTAGCTGACGCCGCGCAGGTCGTAGCCGGTCGCGGGGTTCCAGAACTCCTTGATCTCCTCGAAGATCTCCTCGGCGCCGGCGTAGTCGAACGCGTCGGCGAAGCCCATCTCGCTGGCGACGCGGGCGATGATCCGCCAGTCGGGCAGGGCCTCGCCGGGCGGGTCGACGGCCTGCTGCGCCAGGGTCAGGTTCCGCTCGGAGTTGACCATGACGCCGGTGGATTCCGCCCACATCGCGGCCGGGAGCGTCACATCGGCGTAGGCGCCGGTCTCGGTGTCGGCGAACACGTCCTGGGTGACGACGAACTCGGCCGCGGAGAGCCCCTCGATGACGGTCCGGCGGTTCGCGACCGACGCCACCGGGTTCGTGCAGATGATCCAGCAGGCCTTGATCTCACCGGCGGCCATCTTCTCGAACATCTCGACGGTGCCCCGGCCGACGTCCGTGCGCAGGGTGCCGCCGGGCAGGCCCCACCGGGACTCGGTGAACGCCCGGTCGGCCGGGGCGAGCACGGAGCGCTGGCCGGGCAGGCCGGGGCCCATGTAGCCCATCTCCCGGCCGCCCATCGCGTTGGGCTGCCCGGTGAGCGAGAACGGCCCGGCGCCTGGCCGGCAGATCGCCCCGGTCGCCAGATGCAGGTTGACCAGGGCGTTGGTGTTCCACGTTCCGTGCGAGGACTGGTTGAGACCCATCGTCCAGCAGCTCATCCAGGCGCCCGCGGCCCCGATCAGCGCGGCGGCGCGACGGATGTCGTCGGCGGGGATGCCGGTGATCTCGGCGACCCTGTCCGGTGGGTAGTCCGCGACGAAGGCCGGCATCGCGTCCCAGCCGTCGGTGTGCTCGGCGATGAACGTCTCGTCGAGGTTCCCCTCGGCGTGCAGGAGATGCAGCAGGCCGTTGAGCAGCGCCAGGTCGGTGCCGGGCTTGATCTGCAGAAACAGGTCGGACTTGTCGGCCGTGGCCGAGCGGCGCGGATCGACGACGATGAGCGTCGCGCCGGCCTTGATCCGGTCCAGCATCCGCAGGAACAGGATCGGATGGCAGTCGGCCATGTTCGACCCGATGACGAGGAACACGTCCGCGTGGTCGAAGTCCTCATAGGAGCCGGGCGGCCCGTCGGCGCCAAGGGACAGCTTGTAGCCGCTGCCGGCGCTGGCCATGCACAGCCGCGAGTTCGACTCGATCTGGGCGGTGCGCACGAAGCCCTTGGCGAGTTTGTTCGCGAGGTACTGCGCCTCCAGCGTCATCTGCCCGGAGACGTACAGCGCGATCGCGTCCGGGCCGTGGGTGTCCAGCACACGCCGCAGCTCCCGCGCCGTGTGGCTGATCGCCTCGTCCACGCCAGTCGCGACCGGGGCCGCCTCCCGGTCGGCGCGCACCAGCGCGCTGGCCAGCCGGCCGGGCGCGGCGAGCAGCTCGGCGCTGGTAGAGCCCTTCGTACACAGCCGGCCGGCGTTCGCCGGATGGGAGCGGTCACCGCGGGCCTTCACCGCCCGTCGGCGCCCGTCGGCGCCCGTCGCGACGTCGAGCACGATCCCGCAGCCGACTCCGCAGTACGAGCAGACCGTCCGCACCTGGCGGGTCGGGGTCACGGCACCTGCGGCCGGCGCGGTCACAAGCGTCCCCTTCGTGATCGGCGCCCCTGCCGGCCGGCCAGGCGGCAAAGCCGGGCGATTCGGCGGCCGACGGGTGTGGGCGAGTACGGGCAGATCTCCCCGCCCAAGCTAGGAGCCGCGGGTTACTGTTCCGTCGCCGCGACGGGTGGCCGCCGGTAACGACCGCCTCACCTGCGCGCCCGCCGCCCTGTGAGCGCCCTTCGACGAGCTGGTGCCGTCCTCGGCACGATCGGCCCCGTCCGGTCCGCCCGCATGATCGGCGTTTGTGCCCCACGGTGGTCGCCACCAGCCGGCGTCTTCTAGCGGTCCTCGCAACACCCGGGGCTTCTGGGGGTTCTGAGCTTGGCCCCTGAGCACGGACACCTCACCTGAGGCGGCCAGCTCAGATCGCGGCCGGCCGCCGGCTCGCAGGCCTCATCGAAAGCGGCCCGATCGGCGAGAACAAGCACGTCGGACGAGGTCGGACGCTCTCGGATGATCAGGTCGGGCGTGGTGCCGAGGCCAACCTCGGCGGGAGCGGCGCAGGACGCTAAGCCGCCGACGGTCCGCGCCGGGCGGAGGCGGTCGCCGCCCGCACCAGGTCGAGCGGATCCGTCCGCACGCCGAACCGCTGGCGCAGCGCGCGCCGGGCCGCGTGCACTCCCGCCATCCCGTGCACCCCGGGGCCGGGCGGCGTCGACGCGGAGCACAGGTACACGCCCGGCAGCGGCGTACGGTACGGGTCCCAGCGGGCGACCGGGCGCATGACGAGCTGCCAGGCGGTCGCGGCGCCGCCGGCGATGTCGCCGCCGACGTGGTTGGGGTTGCGGGCCTGCCCGGCGGCGGCCGTCACGACGTGCTCGGCGAGGACCAGGTCGCGAAAGCCCGGCGCGAACCGTTCGATCTGGGCCGTCACCGCCGCGCCGACGTCCACGGTGGAGCCGTTCGGGACGTGCGCGTAGGTCGCCAGCACGTGCCGCCCCGCGGGTGCCCGCCCCGGGTCGACGACCCCGGGCTGCACCGCGAGGACGTAGGGACGCTCGGCGTGCCGGCCGGCCGCGACCTCGCGCTCGGCGGTCGTGGCCTCCCGGCGGGACCCGATCAGGTGCAGGGTGCCGGCACGCTCGCAGGCCGGCGCGGCCCACGGCACCGGGCCGGACAGCGCGTAGTCCACCGTGCAGGCGGCGCCCCCGTGTCGGAACGCCGTCAGCTGGCGGGCGTAGCGGCCGGGCAGCCGGTCGCCAGCCAGCCGGGACAGACCGCTCGGCGCGACGTCGAGCAGCACGGCCCGCGCGGGCGGGAGCTCATCCAGGGAGTCCACCCGGGAGGCGGTGACGATCCGGCCGCCGAGGCGGCGCACCTCGGCCGCCAGGGCGTCGGCGATCGCCTGGCTGCCGCCGCGGGGGAGCGGCCACCCGACGCCGTGGGCGAGCGCCGCCAGCACGAGCCCGGCGCCGGCGGCCGCGAGCCCCGGCAGCGGTGTGATCGCGTGCGCGGCCACCCCCGTCAGCATCGCCGGTGCGACGTCGTCCCGGAATCGGGCGTCCCACAGCCGCGACCCCTGCTCGGCCATCCGCCAGCCCACGCGCAGCGCCGTGCCCGGCCGGTCGGGTACCCGGCGCAGGTCCCCGAGCGCCGTGCCGGCCACCGCCTCCCAGCGGGTCACCAGCGGGCCCAGCAACGACCGCCAGGCGCCGGCGTCCGGTCCGAGCCCGGCCGCGGTCCGGTCCAGGTCCCGCCAGGCGAGCCCGGCCCGGCCGCCGTCGAGCGGGTGCGCGTACGCCACGTCCGGCTGCAGCATCTCGACGCCGCGCGCCGCCAGGTCGAACGCCTGGAAGAACGGCGAGGCCATCGCCATCGGGTGCACGGCCGAGCAGATGTCGTGCCGGAACCCCGGCAGCGTCGACTCCTCGGTCCGGGTCCCGCCGCCGACGGTGTCCGCCCCCTCGTAGACCTCGACCCGCAGGCCCGCCGCCGCGAGCACGACTGCGGCGGCCAGGCCGTTCGGTCCCGAGCCGACGACGAGAGCGTCCATCCCGGTCCTATCCCCGCGGTCAGCCACGATCACGACCGGCGAGCGCCGGCACGGTCGAGGCTAACGTCGACCGTGCAGACAGATGGCTGGGCGTGGCCCGGCGCGCCCGGCGGGTGGTCGACACCACGTTGTTCGACCGTGGCCACCGCGGCGTAACGGGCGCGGCGGATAGTCGGGGAGCCCCGCGAACGGAAGGAGGTGTGCCGGATGAGGCCGGAGCGTCGTGTCGACGTGCGCCGCCACGTTCACCGGCATGCCTGGACCCGCGGGCGGATCGCGCACGGCGCCTGACGTCGGCTGACATCACCCTCGCCACGAACGCGGCCGCCGGACAGTGATCTTCTTCCGGACCAGGTCGGCCCCGTGGCGCCACGTCCGACCCTCAGGCTGCTGATCCCGTCGCGTGCCGTCGGCGCGCGCTTCGACCTTCCGAGGCTTTCCATGGCTGAGACCCGCAACATTCCCGCCGACCGCAGCTCTGTCGCCTACCGCCGCGGCCTGCGCGCGCTGGGCCTGAGCCACTTCTTCACCGCCTGACCAGGAAGGGCCCGCCATGAGCGCTCCCACGCCCGCCACGTCCGCCGCCGGTCCGGTCACCGCGCTGGATGTCAGTCTGCCTGCCTGGGTCGACGAGGAGGTCCGCGCCGCCGGCACCGTGCTGCCCGACGTCGAGGACCGGATGCGCCTCGTGCACCGGCTCGCCGCCCGCAACCACCGCGAGGGCCACGGCGGCCCGTTCGCCGCCGCCGTCGCCCACCCGGACACCGGCGAGATCTACGCGGCGGGCGTGAACCTCGTCCTCGCCACCGGCCTGTCCACGATGCACGCCGAGGTCGTCGCCCTGTCGTTCGCGCAGGCCCGGCTCGGCCGCTGGGACCTCAGCGCGGCCGGCACCCCGGTCGAGCTGGTCGTCAACTGGCGTCCGTGCGTCATGTGCTACGGAGCCGTGATGTGGTCCGGCGTCCAGCTGCTCACCATCGCCGGCGAGGGCGACGAGATCGAGAAGCTCACCGGCTTCGACGAGGGCCCGATGCGCGACGACTGGGCCGCGCAGTTCGTCCGCCGCGGCATCACCGTGCGTACCGACATCCTGCGCGCCGAGGCCCTGAAGGTCTTCGCCGACTACGGCAACCGCGAGGACATCATCGTCTACAACGCCCGTCGCGGCGCCCCGCCCGCGAATGAGTCCGTCCTCGACTAAGCCGACCCCGGACTGAGCCCGCCCCGGCGGTGCCGGTCCCGTTCCAGCGCCGCACATGATCGCGGCTTCTGCCCCCGGGTGGGAGCAGCCGGAGAACACTAGCGCCCCGCCGTGCCGGGGCTGTGGGCCGCGTCGTAGTGCTGCTGGGCGGCCAGGACGTCGACCGCGCTGGCCTCGATCAGCTCGACGAGAGTGCGCAGCACGGCCGCGGTCCGCCGGCCGAGGTCGGTGAGCGCGTACTCGACGCGGGGCGGGATGGTCGACTGGACGTCACGGGTGACGAACCCGTCGCGCTCCAACGCGTGCAGCGCCTGGGCCAGCATCTTCTCGCTCACCCCGCTGACGCGCCGGCGCAGCACGTTGAACCGCATCGGCCCCTCGTTGAGCGCGCCGAGCACGAGCGCGCCCCACCGGCCGGTGACGTGTTCCAGGATCGCCCGCGACGGGCAGCCCTGCTCGAACACGTCGAACGCCAGCGCGTCGAACGCGGCGTCCTCGGCATGCGCCGCGCCCGTCGGCGCCCTGTCCGTGTGCGCTGTGTCCGTGTGCGCTGTGTCCGGGCCGGCCCCGGGCGACGTCGGATGGGCCATCCGCCGACGATAGCACCAGCACCACCCTGTAGGTAGCGCGAACCTCTGGTTTGCGCTTTCGATTCGAAAGTGCCAACCTGGGTGGCGTCCGGCCAGACCACCACCCAGAGGAGTCGTGATGATCGTCGTCACCGGAGCCACCGGCCACCTCGGCCGGCTCGTCATCGCGGAGCTGCTCGGCCGCGGCGTACCGGCGGGCGAGGTCGCCGCCGTTGTCCGCGACCGTGGCCGCGCGGCGGACCTCGCCGCGCAGGGCGTCGAGGTCCGCGTCGCCGACTACACCCGCCCGGAGACGTTGACGGCGGCGTTCGCCGGCGCCGGCGCGCTCATGTTCATCTCGTCCGTCGGCCCGGACGACGAACGCCTCGCCCAGCACCGCGCGGTCGTCGACGCCGCCGCGGCCGCCGGCGTCGAGCTGCTCGCCTACACGTCGATCTTCCAGGCGGACAAGAGCCCGCTACAGCTCGCCCGGGTGCACCGGGCCACGGAGGAGGCGATCGCCGCCGCGAACATCCCGGCCGTGCTGCTCCGCAACAGCTGGTACACCGAGAACCACGCGGCGGCGCTGCCCGTCGCCGTCCAGCTCGGGGCGCTGGTCGGCAGCGCCGGGGAGGGCCGGATCGCGTCGGCCAGCCGGGCGGACTTTGCCGCCGCGGCGGCCGCCGCGCTCACGACGCCCGGGCAGGCCGGCCGCGTCTACGAGCTCGCCGGGGACACCGCGTGGAGCCTGCCGGAGCTCGCCGCCGAGGTGTCCGCGCAGACCGGGCGCACGATTCCCTACCAGGACCTGCCCGCGGCCGAGTACGCCGGCATCCTCAGCGGCGCCGGCTTGCCCGCGTTCCTCGTGGAGGCGCTCGTCGACGCCGACCTGCGCATCGCCGAGGGTGCGCTCGCCACTGGCTCCGACGACCTGCGCGGACTCATCGGCCGCCCGTCGACGCCGCTGTCCGACACCGTCGCCGCCGTCCTCGCGGCCGGCTGACCCGCAGCGCGGGCCACCGCGCTAGCCACTGCGCGGGCCGCGTCGGCGACGTCGATGTCTCCGGGCTGGGCCGGCCGCGTAGCGGTTGTGTGCCCGGCGGCGGGCGTAGCGAGTGGAGCACGAACGGTTCACCGCCCGGCGGGTCCGGCGACGCAGGCAGGTTAGTCTGTCCCCGTACGGGGGGCGGTAGAAGTGACTGTGGCGCGGCAGGTCTGGTCGGTCGGACTCGGCGGCCCACCGGCGGCGCGCGCCCGGTCCGGGGCGGGCCGATGATGATCATCAGGATGACGGTCTGGAACGCCGCCACCGGCGCCAGCCGCGACGTCGAGGTGACCGCCGAGCCCGACACGACCGTGGCCACGGTCCTCGACGCGCTGCCGCTGCCCGCCGCCGGCCGGCCCTGCTACGTCGGCGACGCCCGGCTCGACCCGGCCGCCGCCGTCGCCGACAGCCCCCTCGCGCAGGGCACCGTCATCAGCGTCGGGGCGCCCGGCCCGCGGCCGCGGTCGCTGCCCCTCGAAGCGGTCGGCGCGCTGCGCGTCGTCGACGGCCAGGACGCCGGGCTCGTCGCCTGGCTCGCGCCCGGCCTGCGCTCCGTCGCCCGGTCGGCCGAGGCCGACGTGGTGCTGCACTGCGAGGAGGCCTCGCGCGAGCACGCCGTCCTCGACATCGCCGCCGACGGGACCGTCCTCGTCAGCGACGCCGGCTCGCACAACGGCACCCTGCTCGACGGCGTAGCCCTGACCGGCGAGGTCGAGCTGCCGCCGGGCGCGCTGCTCGAGGTCGGCACCGACCGGATGGAATGGGTGCCGCTGCCGGCCACCGGGCTGATCACCTGGCCCGGCGACGACGGCCGACTCGAGTTCGACCGCGCCTTCGACGCCACGCCCGCGATTCCCCGCGGCGAGGTCGTCCTGCCGGCCGCGCAGCCGCGCCACGGCCCGTCGCGGGCCGGGATCTGGCTGTCCGCGCTGCTGCCCGTCGTCATGGGCGTCGTGCTCGCGCTCGTTCTCGGCCGGCTGTTGATCCTGCTGATGTGCCTGCTGGGCCCGATGACGATCGTCGGCAGCCAGGTGGGTGAGCGCCGGACACGGCGCGCCGAGCACGACCGGCACGAGCAGGCCACGGCGAGGGCGTCCCGCGAGATCGCCCGGCGGGTCGACGTCGAGGAGCGGATCCGGCGGCGGCGGGCGCCCGACCGGCTCGAGCTGACGATGGCCGCGACCGGCGCGAACCGGAAAGTGTGGCCGCGCACCGCCGACTCCCCGGACGCGCTGGTGCTGCGACTCGGACGCACCGACACGCCACCGACGCTGGACGTGCGCGGCGAACGCTGGGAGGGCTTCGCCGAACCGCTGCTGCGCTCCGTGCCGCTCACCGTCGACCTGCGCGAGGCCGGGGTGCTGGGCGTCGCCGGCCCCGCCGAGCCGTCCCGGGCACTGGCTCGATTCCTGCTGGTCCAGCTCGGGGTGCTGCGCGCCCCCGACGACCTGCGCCTGGTGCTGCTCACCTCGGCCGACGACGGGGACCTGTCCTGGGCCAGCTGGCTGCCGCACACCTGGGCCGGCGAGGCGGGCGACATGCCCTGCTGGGTGGGCAACACGGCGAGCACCCGGGCGGAGCGCGTCAAGGAGCTGCGGGAGCTGGTCGCGCTGCGCACGGCCGAGCGGCGCGGGCACACGCAGGTGCGGTTCGCGCAGGACGTCGTCGTGGTGCTCGACGGCGCGCTGCCGCTGCGCGAGCTGGCCGGGATGCGCGCGGTGCTGCGCGACGGCCCGGGCGCCGGCGTCTACGTGCTCGCGATCGACCGGCAGGACATGGCCGAGTGCCGCGTCCAGTGCGTCGTCGACGACGCGTTCACCGTCCGGGTCACCAGCCGGGCCGGGGAGCAGGTCGGGCGCGCCGAGGGCATCGGCGTGGCCGAGGCGGAGACGCTGGCCCGGGCCGTCGCCCCGCTGCGCGATCGGCTGACGCTCGGCAGCGCGGAGGCGAGCATCCCCTACCCGGTCCGGTACCTCGACCTGCTCGGGATCGGGCAGCCGAGTCCCCGCGACGTCGCCGACCTGTGGGCGTCCTCGCCGGGGCCGACGACCCGGGTCGTGCTCGGCGCCGACGCCGACGGCCCGGTCACCGTCGACCTCGCCGCGCAGGGCCCGCACACGATGCTCGGCGGGGCGACCGGCGCCGGCAAGAGCATCCTGCTGCAGACCCTCGTCACGTCGCTGCTGCTGGCGAACTCGCCGGACGAGCTGAACCTGGTGCTCGTCGATTTCAAGGGTGGCAGCGCGTTCCTGCCGTTCGAGCGCTGCCCGCACGTCGTCGCGTTGATCCGGTCGACGGGGGAGACGGCCGCCGACGTGTTCGACGAGGCGGCGGCCCGGCGGGTGCTCGCGTCGGTCCGGGCCGAGGTGAGCCGGCGCGAGCGGCTGCTCGCCCGATACGGCGGCGAGATCGACGAGTACTGGCGGGAGCTGCGTAGCCGCCGCCGGGGTCCCGACGCCCCGCCGGCACTGCCACGGCTGGTCATGGTGTTCGATGAGTTCGCCCGCGTGCTGGAATCGTCGCCGGACTTCCTCAGGGAGCTGGTGAACGTCGCGGCCAAGGGCCGTTCGCTCGGGATGCACCTCGTCCTCGCGACGCAGTCGCTGCAGGGGAAGCTGTCGGCCGAGCTGAAGAACAACATCGACCTGCGGATCACGCTGCGGCAGAACGAGCCGGCCGACAGCATCGAGGTGCTCGGCGTGCCGGACGCCGCCAGCGTCCCGGGCCGGCTGCGCGGCCGGGGCATGATCCTCTGCACCAAGGACGAGACCCGCACCCCCCGGCTGTTCCAGTCGGGCTACCTGGGCGACCCGCCGCCGGTGGGCGGCAGCCGGCCCGCCCGGGTCCGGGTCGTCGGCTGGACCACGCTGGGCATACCCCGGCCCGAGGAGAAGGTCGACCACGGCGGGGCGGCGACCGACCAGACGCTGACGATCCGGGCGATCGAACAGGCGGCGCAGCTGGCCGGCGGCCCCGCGCCGCTGCGGCCGCTGCGCCCGCCGCTGCCCGCCGACCTGACGCTCGACGCTCTCGCCGCCACGGCGACGTCCGACCCGGCCGTCTCCGAGATCCCGTTCGGGCTGCTCGACGAACCGGCGGCGCAGGCCCAGCCGCCGGCGGTCATCGATCTCGACGGCACCGACCGGCTGCTGGTCGCCGGCGGTCCGCAGTCCGGCCGCAGCACGCTGGCCCGGACGCTGATCTCCGGCCTGGCGCTGCGGTTCCGGCCCGACGTCGCCCAGTTCTACGTCATCGAACGGCAGCCGTCCGGGCTGGCCGATTACGCGACGCTGCCGCACTGCGGCGCCGTCGTCTCCGCCGGCGAGCCGGACCGGATCCGCCGCCTGCTCGGCTGGCTCGCCGAGGAGGTCGGCCTGCGACAGTCCGCCCGCCTCGACGCGGGCGGCGCGGCCGCGGCGGGCAGATCAGGCGGCGCGGCCGCGGCGGGCAGGTCGGGCGGGGCGGGCGAGGCTCACGGCCGGCCGCGGATCCTGCTGATCGTCGACGGCTGGGACCATTTCGAGAACCGGTCGGATCCGGCTTTCGTCGAGACGTCGATGCTGACGCTGCTGCGCGAGCTGGCCGCGTCCGGCCCGCCGGTCGGGGTGCACGTCGTCGCCGTCGGCGGGCAGGACCTGGCGGGCAGCCGGACCGCCAACCTGTTCACCCGCCGGGTTTTGCTCCCGTTCGGGAAGGAGGAGCTGCGCCGGATGCACTACCCGTCCGGCGTCGCCAGCCCCGCGGAGCTGCCGGGACGGGCCGTCGAGGCGTCGTCGGGCACTCATCTGCAGGTCGCGCTCCCGCACCTGACCGCCGCCGAGCTCGCCGGTTGGGTCGACGCCCAGCCGCCGGCCACCGGCGGCGGCGGCCAGCCGCCCAGGCGCTTCCCGTCGCTGCCGGCGGTGGCGCGGCTGGACGCCCTCGACCTGCCCGACCCGCGCCCGTCGCGGACGTGGCTACCACTCGGCGTCGGCGGCCGCGACGTCGCCGTCGTCGGCCTCGACCCGTTCGACGCCGGCCCGCACGCCCTGCTCGTCTCCGGCCCGCCGGGCTCCGGCCGGACCACGGCGGCGGCCACGGCGGTGCGCGGGCTGCGCCGGCTCGGCGTCGGCGTCCTGCTCGTCGTCCCACCCCGCTCGGCGCTGCCCGCCCTGGTCGGCGCCGACGAGGGCGTACGGGTCGTCGTTGGGAACACGCTCAAGGACTCGTCGCTGCGCGAGGCCGCCGAGGCCTTCGGCGACGGTCAGTTCGCGGTCGTCGTCGACGACTGCGACCAGGTCGCCGTCGCGGCGAGCGTCGTGAACTTCGCCGAGGCCCCCACCCTGCTGGAGGAGGCCGCGAGCCCCGCCGCGCGCGGTCAGCAGGCCCTCGTCCTGTGCGGCGACGCGACCCCCGTCTTCAACGGGCAACGCCGATCCCTGCTCAAGGTCACGAACGAGATCCGAACCACCGGCGGGATCTTGCTGCTCACTCCTACGAGTCCGCACGTGGCCCGCGAGCACGGCCTGCGCCTCGAACCCGACCAGTTCTTCCCCGCCCCCGCCGGGCGCGGCTACCTCGTCACCGGCGGCGACGTCACCCTTCTGCAGATCGCCACCTGACGGCCCTGCCTGCGGCCGGCCCTGCTTGCGGCCGGCCCTGCCTGCGGCCGGCCCTGCCGGCACGCGTCGCCGCGCCGCGACTCGCGTGGCTGGCGTGGCCCGCGGGTGGCTGGCTTGGGCCCGCCTGGCTGGCTTGGCCCGCTCGGTTGGCTGGTTGGCTGGCTGTCGAGTCATGGGTTGTGGGGCCGAAAAGGGCCTGCGTGGCCCCATAAGACCTGCCCAGATCACCTGGCTCGCTGGGCCGGCCGTCCGAGAAGGCCCTCCCCGCCCTGCGCTGTGCTGTGCGGCGGTGCGGCGGTGCGGCGACCGCCGGACCGGACCGATGTGTGGCGGTGGCGTGAGGCCGCCGTCGAACGTCCGACCGATCATCGGCCCGGCTGCTCGTTTCCGTCCGTAGCCGTCGACGCGGTGCGGGTCTACAAGGAATTGGCCCTGCGGCTGGACGGCGCGGTCGATCACGGCGCGCGGCGGCCGCCCTGCTGCATGCCGCGCGCCAGGCGGCGATTGTCGTGGTGCCGTGGTCAGCGCCGCTCAGAATCGGTGTGGCGAGATCCCAGTCGATGTGCGCGTCGATGCAAGTTCAACGAATGGGCCGCCGATTCCCGGTAGACTGGGCGTCGGCCCGTGCTTTTTAGCTGGCCAAATACGGGGGGCTACAGATGATTGACAATCCGTTGTCCGACGGAGATATTCCCGAGGGATTCGGCGGCCTGGTTCGTATCGGTTCGGGTTCCGGGGCGCACGTATACCGGGCGCAGGACGACAACCTGAACCGGACCGTCGCGTTGAAGCTGTTCACGCATTACCTGGCGGATGACCCGGCGGCCCGGGAGGCCTTTCGCGCCGAGTGCGCCGCCACCACCCGGCTCAGCGCGCATCCGGCCGTCGTGACGGTGTACAGCGCGGGCGTCACCGGTGGGGGCCGGCCCTGGCTGTGTATGCAGCTGGCCGAAGGCGGGTCGCTCGCGGCGGCACTGCGTGCCGGGCCGTGGGAGACCGCCGCGGCGCTGGAGCTGATCGCCGCCGTCGCCGACGCCCTGGCCTGGGCACATGCCCTCGACCCGCCGCTGCTGCACTGCGACATCAAACCGGGAAACATTCTCCTGACGGACCGGTCCGCGCCGCTCGTCGCCGACTTCGGAATCTCCGCCGGCATCGTTCCCGGCCGTTCCTCGGTGACCGTCGATCAGTTCACTCAGGCCTACGCAGCGCCGGAGGTGCTCTTCGACGGGCACTTCTCACCGGCCTCCGAGGTGTGGAGCATCGCGGCGACGCTCTTCGAGATGCTGACCGGTCAGCCGCCTTTCGAGCAACGCCCCGGCGAGGGTGCGGGCGCGTTCATCCGCCGCGTCGGGAACGGCCTGCCCGACGACGCGATCGGCGATGCGATTCCGGAACCGGTGCGGGAGCTGCTCCGCCAGGGACTGGCCGTCGACCGGGACAGTCGCATCGGGACGGCGCTGGCATTCGCGTCGGCCGTCCGGGCGGCCCAGACGGCGCTGGACCTGCCCGCGACACCCACGGTCAAGGTGCCGCCGCCGCCGCTGCCGTCGGCGGCGACGCGTGCCGGAGCTGACCAGGCCGGCGCGGCCGACCGCACCGACCCGGCCGGGGAACACACCGGATCTCGGACGACGGCGGCGCCTGACGACGCGGCGCGGCTTGCCGGCCTTGAGTGGGTTCAGCCGGCGGAACCGTTCGATCGGCAGACGCAAGTCCGACCACCCGTCGGCAGACCGGGTTCCCTGGCCGCGGTCGGGGCGGCTGGGGCGGCCGACGGCCAGGCGGCCGATCCGTTCGCCCGGCAGACCCGCCTTCGGCCGCGGGCCGGCGGCGCGCCGCGCGGACGGTCCGGAGTCGGCGGCGCGCTCGGGCGGGGCGCCGAGGGGAGCCGGGGTGTCGATGGGAGCCGGGGCGCTGCGCCCTGGGTGCTGATCGCCGCCAGCGTCGCCGTCGCGGCGGTCGTGGGCACGGGTGTCTTCGCCGTGATGGGACTGCTGGCGCGGCCCGGAAAGGATCAGACGGCGCAGATCGGCTCCATCGTCGCTCGCACCGGGCCCGCGTCGGCAGGCACCACCGCCCTGCCGGCGTCGGGCTCAGCGGCGTCCAGCCCGGGTCGATCGGATCCGCCCGCGGCGGGGTCGGGGGTGTCCGGCGCCGGGCCGCGGTTCGCTCCGGGTGCCGGCGCGGCGCCGGGAGCCGGGACGGGTGTGGCCCCGGCCGCGCCGCCAGCGACGTCAGCCGATGGCCGATCGGGCGGGATCCTCTCGAGCGGAGACCAGGGCGCGCCGGTCACGACGGTCACCACGTCTACGACTCCGGCCAAGGCTCGGCCCCCGGCGCCGGTTGCGCCGGGCCAGCCGACCGTGTCGATCCAGTCCGGCGCGGGCCTCGTGACGGTGACCTTTGGCGCACCAAGCTCGGGCGGACCTGTCGACGAGTACGACATCGCGCTGTCCAACGGCCGGTCGACGTCGCGCACTGCGGCTGGATCCGTGTCGCTCACTGTCGCCGACTGCGCTCAGGTGACCGCGACGGTCACGGCAGCCGGACCGGGTGGCACCTCGCCCTCGGCGACCTCCGCCAAGGCCCTCGGCTGTGTCCCGCCCGGCGCCGTGCGGAACCTTTCTACGGCAAGCGGCGCCGGCACGAACGGCGCGCCGATCACGATCGTGAGCTGGCAGCCGCCTACGGAGTCGGGCGGCGGCCAGCTGACCTACACCGTGGTTCGCCACTATGGCGGTGAGAGCTTTGCCGCCGGCACCACGACGAGTACCAGCGTCAGTCTGGCGCAGAACGGCGGCACCAACCGCTTCGACTACTTCACCGTCACCGCCGCCAACTCCGCCGGTCCCGGCCCTTCCACGAGCACCTGAAATGGTTACCTAAAATCCCCAGGATTCCAGCAGGTATGGCCGATCGCCAGCATCTTCGTCCAGCTGTACCATAATGCCCCATTCTGCGGACGGCGGCATTACGAGTATGGAGTCCCCGTCGATCTCAATTATCTTCACGAGTGTCGCGACGAGAACCGACGGTTTGATCTCAATGAGGCCAATTTCTTGGACCTTGCTCGTCGCGACCAGCATGGGGAAGTCGCCTTCCCGCGTCGCGATCATTGTTTTTACGGTCTCTTGGAAATCTCCGAGGGAGAGCTCTTTCGGAGCGGTCATGGAATCGGCTGCCCGGGCTCGTCTCGCCGCCTGTTTTAGGCGATCGACTGTATCGGACGAATCGGTCGCCGGTACAATCCTCCACCCACTGGTCGCTGCACTGCCAAGTAGAGACTCAAGGAGATCCCGGCGCCCAGCACCCGCGCGCTGGGCGAACAGGGACTGAAGCCGCCGCGCTCTTTCTTCGGACATGACGCTGCCTCATCCTAGTTGAAGTCCACCTTGATTTTTCCGTTGTGAACTCTGAGGCGTCCCAGTGGATCCCGACCGTACTCTGCCGGGTCTTTGCCAAATCCCACCTCCCAGTGGGGACCGTGGCCCGCGACGCGATCTGTCGTCTGCTCGGTGACGGTGACGATGCGATTTACTCCGCCTGCCGTCGTGTGTTCGTAGACGTACTGGTAGCCAGCCGTCGTTCGCAGCTGCGATATCGGCTGCTGGCCAGTGGGAAGACCAAAACGCCGCATTGCATCGCGGCGTGCCGCGTTTCTGGCCAGTTCCTCGCAGGGGGACAACCCAAGCGGGTCGAGCCAGCCAAGGGGGTTGGTGACGTAGGCCTGCGGATTTGGCGCGGGCGCTAGGCCAAGGGGGTCGGCGGTGACATAGCGGGCGGTGGTGGGGTCGTAGTGGCGGTGGTAGTTGTAGTTGAGGGTGGATTCTGGGTCGTGGTACTGGCCGGGGAAGCGTAGCGGGCAGGTGACCTCGCCGGGCCCGGGTGGGGCCGCGACGCCCCACAGTGTCGTCCGGGCGTGCCAGGCCAGCTCGCCGGTGTCGGGGGCTATCAGGTCCGTGGGGGTGCCGACCAGGTCGGTGACGATGGCGTGGAATTCGGCGTCGAACCAGGCCTGCTCCGCGTCTGCGCCCGTGCCCGCGTGCGGGTCGGCGTCGTCGGCTGCCCGGCGGGTCGTCTGGGTGAGTGGGCGGAACGTGTCGGGCTGCCAGTTCCAGGTGGTCACCTCGGAACGGGCGTCCGCCGTCGAGCCCTTCGGCTGCGCCCCGGGCGCGCCGGCCGTGCCCGGCCCCTTCGCCGCGCTCGGGTCCTGGGCAGCGCTCGGCCCCTCGGCCGCCGCCAGCTTCTCCGCCGCGCCTGCCGCCGTGGCCACGCCCGGCCCGGCGGTGTGGTGCTGCTCGGCGAGGACCATGCCGTCCCAGGCGAACGTGACCTGTTCGGCGACGGCGCCGGTCGCGTCCAGGCGCTGCTTCGCGATCCGCCGGCCGAACGGGTCGTACCGGTAGCGCCACACCGTGCCGTCGGGGGTGGTGACCGTGGTCAGCCGGTCCTCGGCGTCCCAGGAGTAGCGCCAGGTGCTGGGCCGGCCGCTGAGACTTCTGCGCTGGCGGAGGGTCACCCGGCCCTGGGCGTCGTGCTCGTACCGAACGGCGCCGGCCCGACGGATCAGCGTGCCGCCGTAATCCCGGCTGCCCCGGTCGTCCGGCTGCGCCGGCTGCGCCGGTTCGCCTGGCGTCGGCCAGGATGCGTCGGCGAGGTTGCCCGCTGCGTCGTACGCGTACCGCTCGTCCCAGCCGGCGCCGGTGACGGCGACGACCCGGCGCATCGGGTCGAGGTCGAAGCGGCGCAGGCCACCGACGAGGTCGTCGATCTCGGTGACGTAGCCGTCGGCGCTGTAGCTGAAGTCGCGGCGTTGCAGCAGCCGAGCCGCGCCCGGCCGACGGCCGGCCAGGGCCGCCGCGCTGCCCACCAGGGCCGCCGCGCTGCCCACCAGGGCCGCCGCGCTGCCCGCCGGAGCCGCAGCACCGCCCGTCGACGCCTCGCCGGTCGTCGACCCGATCCCGCGGGGCAGGCTGATGAGGCCGGCGGTGACGGTCTGGGACAGCAGCTGGTGGTCGGCGTCCCAGCTCTGCAGCAGCGTGACGCCGGCCCGCTCGCCGCCCCACTCGCCGCCCCGCTCGTCGAACCCGGCGCCCGGCCCGGACTCGACGACGCGCTCGAACTCCCGCCCGGCCGCGTCGTGGCCGAAGCGCAGAACTCGGCCGGCCGTGCGCAGCGTCAGCGGGCGCCCGGCGTCGTCGTACTCCCACTCGCTGACCGCCCCCGACGGCGTCGTCCGCCGCACCCGCCGGCCCAGGGCGTCGTACGCGGAGGTGACGCGGCGCCCGTCGATGACCTCGGCGAGGACCCGCCCGGCAGCGTCCCGCTCGAACGTCACCTCCGCGTCGGGGCCGGCGGCGCGCACCACCCGCCCGGCCCGGTCGTAGGTGAAAGTTGTCGTGCCGTTCGGGCCGTGCTTCGCGACGACGTTGCCGAGCGGGTCGCGGGTGAACGTCACGGTCTCGCCGGCGCCGTTCGTCCGCTCGACGAGCTGGCCCGCGGCGTCGTGCCGGTAGCGCGTCGTCCGGCCGTCGAAGTCGGTCTCGACGGTCAGCTGACCCGCCGCGTCGTACTCGTACGACCAGACCAGGCCCTGCGGGTTGGTCACCGAGGTGAGCCGCAGCTCGGTGTCGTAGCCGAACGTGAGCCGGGCGCCGTCGGGCCCGACGCGGGCGGCGGGCAGGTCGAAGTGGGTGGGCTCGGTGCGGGTGCGCAGCCCGGCGGCGTCGACGTGCTCGACGAGGTTGCCCTCCGGGTCGTACCGGTACCGGTCGGTCCCGCCGCCCGGCAGCGTCCGCGAGGACAGCAGGCCCTCGGGCGTCCAGGTGTACCGGGTGGCGCCCCCGATCGGGTCGGTGGCCGTGACGATCCGGCCCAGTGCGTCGCGGTCGTAGGAGGTGGCCGCGCCGAGCGGGTCGATGACGGTGATCGGCAGCCCGGCGGCGTCCGTCTCGACCTGGGTGAGCCGCCCGTGCGGGTCGGTGACGGCGACGAGCCGGCCGCGGCCGTCGTAGCGCAGCGCGGTGCGGGCGCCGGCCGGGTCGACGACGGCGGTGAGGTTGCCGCGGTCGTCGTACTCCCGTTCCCAGCGGGCGCCGTCCGCGTCGACGGTGGTCACCGGGCGGCGCTGCTCGTTCCAGCTGGCGGTGGCCCGGGCGCCGTCGGGCCGGATCACCTCGACGAGGTTGCCGGCGTCGTCGTAGGCGTAGCGGACGGTGCGCCCGAGCGGATCGGTCACGGCGGTGCGGTTGTCGAATCGGTCCCACCCGAACGACGTCACCCGGCCGAGTGGGTCGATCTGACGCAGCGGGCGCAGGTTCTCGGTGAAATGGTGCTCGGTGATGTGCCCGAGCGAGTTCGTCTCCCGGGTGACGCGGCGCGCCTCGTCGTACTCGATCGTTCCGTCGAGGATGCCGGCGCTGCCACTGGTCCGGACCACCCGCCCGGCGTCGTCGTAGGTGTAGCGGTACTCGGTGCCGTTGCGGTCGAGCCACCGCGTCATCCGGCCTTCGGCGTCGTACTCGAACCGCAGCGCCGCGCCGGACGAGTTGACGACGCCGCCGAGCCGGCCCGCGCCGTCGTACCGGAATCGGACCAGCTCGACGGCCGGCTCGGCGCCGACGGGGACCGTGCTGAGGGCGGTGACCCGCTGGTCGCGGGTCTCGACGTCGAGCTGGTACCCACCCGAGTGGCTGACCTGCGCGAGGCCGCCGTCGGCGTCGTAGCCGAACTCGACCGTGTTGCCGCCCCGGTCGGCGATCGCGGCCAGCGGCAGCGCGACGCCGCGCTGGCCCGCGGCGGGCACGGCGAACCGCAGCACGAGCCCGGCGGCGCCGTCCAGGATCGTGTAGCCGCCAGCGTCGTCGAGCGCGAGCTCCACCCGCGGACCCGACGCCGGCAGCACCGCCGGGCCGCCGGGCCGCGGGTGCTCGAAGGCGAGCACGACGCCGTCCTCGGCGGTGTAGGCGACGCCCTCGTCGTCGACTTCCAGGCGCAGGTCGAGCGTCGAGCTCCAGCCGGCGCCGAACCATCGGCCGGCGGTGTAGCCGGACTGGTAGGTCCGCCGCAGCGCCCAGCCGAGCACGCCGGGCAGCTCGACGTCGGTCTGGGTGAGGATCATCTGTCCGCTGGCCATGTCGACCGGGTCGCGGCCGTTGAGCCGGCACCAGGCGCCCTTCGCGAAGAACTCGGCCCGTTGCAGTGGGCCGCGGGCGGCACTCGCGGTGTCGATGCCGTGGGGGAGCGCGGTCGCCAGGTCGCGCCCGCCCTGGCGCGCCAGCGTCGCCCCGCGGCGCAACGAACCGAAGATGGTCCGCGCGCCGTTACCGGTCCGGACCGCGCGGGCGGTGACGCCGAGGCCCTTCCCGGCCGTGGCCAGCCCCTTGCCGCCCGGGATGACACCCAGGCCGGCGAATGCCACCTCACCCAAGGAAGCCTGGCCGCGCGAGAATCTTCGCAGTGTGTCACCGAGTACGACGGCCGACGCCCCCATCGCCACCGCTGCCAGGACCCATCCGGCCGGCCCGGAGACGAACAGCGCGATGATGCCGACCACCAGCGCGACCTGGCCGCAGAATTTGACGAAGTTGTCCCACGACGTGAACGGCGTCTTGACGACGTCCCAGGCCTTCTTCCACCAGGGCCGGTTCTTGATGCCGCTGTCCGTCAATGCCTCGTCGATGCCGTGCGCGCAGGTCCTGGCCGCGCCGTCGCGCACGGTCTTCGCCTCGTGCGCCAGCCGGGCGGCGAGCGTCTGGTCGAAGCGGGCGTCCTGGCCCTGGCGGGCGATGACCTGCACCTGGCCGGCGAGGCCCGGCGTCTCGAGGTGGGCGGTCGCCGCGGCGATCGACTGCGGGCTGAGCTCGTCGCTCGGCCACAGCAGCACGGCGCGGTCGGGTGGCAGCAGCGACTCGACCTGGGCGAGGGCGCCCCGGTAGCGGATCTGGGCGTCGACGCCGTTACGCAGCGCCGTGCCGGACTTGGTCTTCGCCTCGGTGAGTGCGGTCGCGTAGGTCGCGAGCGCCAGGCCCGCGCCGCGGTACGCCTTCGCCAGCTTGGCGAGCTGGTCGGGCAGGTCGCGCAGAGCCTCGTCGTAGCCGGCGGCGTAGTCGCCTCGCATCGCCAGGTCGCCGCCGCCGCCGGTGGCGATCGTCCGCAGCTGGGTCGTGCCGCCGTCCGCGGTCTGCGCGTGCAGGCCCAGCTGGGTCGCCAGCGCCCGCACGGCCTCCGGGTCGCCCGGGGTCGGGTCGGCGGTAAGCCCGACCGCCTGCCAGTCGCTGCTCATCCGTGCCTGCTCCTCCGGGTGCCTGCCCGCGCGGCGCTAGCGCTGGGAACTGTCGGCGGACCAGGCGAGCGTGTCGCTGATGGCGCCGAAGAGATCGAGCAGTTCGTCGGCGAGCGTGACGTGCGGGCTTGTCAGCACCACGTTGAGCACGCCGTCGACGCTGGCGGAACCGCCCGTGCCGGCCGCGGTCTCGCCGCCTGCGGTCTCGCCGCCCGCCATCTCGTCGTCCCCCGGCTCGCCGATCGCGGTCGGCACCGGGGCGAGCGTCTGCATCGTGACGGAGTCGAAGGCGATGCCGTCGATGAAGCTGCGTTCGATGCCCTGCACGCGGACCGCCTCGCCCGCCGGGACCGTCACGATCTCGACGGTCCGCCACGGGGTGCCCGGCTCGGTCCGCGCGACCGCGCTGACCCCGCCGGCGATCGCGATGGCCGTGGCCTCGGCCGGGTCGCCGGGGCCTGGCGTGTGGAAGACCAGCAGCGTGGCGACGATGCCGCTTGCGCCCGTCTCCTCCTGGGTGGCGGTCGCGCAGTAGACCGCGCCCTGCCGCTCGGCCCGTTCGGCGACCTCGCGCAGCAGCGTGAGCAGGGTCGCCCGATACGGCCGCAGCCCCGGTTGCCTGGCGATGCGCCCGTCGACGAGGCGGGCGAGGTCACCGGTCCTGGTGGCCCGCCAGACGTCGAACTCGAACCACGAGTCCGGGACGCGCAGCGTGAACCGGGAGATGGCCGCCCGCGCGGCCGCCGGGCTCACGCCGGCACCCCCGCGGCAAAGCGCGAATATCCAAGCACGCGCACCCCCGTGACGCGGTGTGAGCAACGCCCGACCACAGCGTCCCTCGGTGCATTCTTTCGGTGTTCGGGCGTGAGCGTATCGCCGCGGCGCGCCCGGGTCGCGGCGGACGCTCAAACACTCGCCGACCATTTCCGTGCCCGCTTCCGTGCCCGGCCCGCATGCTCCACGCCGCCGGCTCGCCGATCCCGGCCTCTACGCCGCGGGCAACGGCAGCGCACCCGTCACGGCGGGACCTGTCCCGCGCCGGTGCGAGCACCTGCGTGAGTTTCGTGTTCTCCTACATCGCGATGAAGCACGTCGCGCGCGCAAACGGCCGAGGCGCCGGTGACCACGTGAGGCCAGGTGGCTGAGCCGCCGGCCCGCGGCCCGGTGATCCACGTCGACCCGGTCGGCGCCGACCTGGAGCTCGAGCCGGACGAGACGATCATCGAGGCGGCCTGGCGGCTCGGATATCACTGGCCCACCACCTGCTACGGCCAGGCGACCTGCACCGTCTGCCACGTCGAGGTCCTCGGCGGCGGCGAGCACCTCACCCCCGCCGACGACGAGGAGCAGGAAGCGCTCGACCGCGGCCTGCCCGGCTCCCGGCGACGGGATTCCGGGGAGATCCGACTGGCCTGCCGGGCGCGCGCGACCGGCGACGCCACCGTCCGGAAAAAGGGCGTGCGCCGCGTCGAAACGGTGACGATCTCGCCGACGGGACCGCTGTAAGGACGCGGCACCAATCTCGCCGCGCAGAGCAAGAAGCTGACCGGACCAGCAAGGACCTCGACGCCCCGACCGTTGACGATGAATCGGGAGCGCTGCACCGGGAGCGCGCTTCCGGATGCCTCAGCCCGGCCCGGCGTCTCAGCACATCGGGACCTTCGTGTCGACGAAGACGTTGTTGTGGCCGCCGGACGTCGAACCGTCGTTGTAGAAGTTGTCGGCCGGCGCGTAGCGGCCGGCCGCCACGCCCGTCACGACCAGGTAATACCAGGTGTTCCCGTCCTCCACGGCGTCGCCGGTCGTCCGGCAGCGGACCTGCACGGACACGTTCACCCCGATCCTGGGCGTGTTCGGCCCAATGAAGTGCGGGGTGGAGAAGGTCGGCGAGCCGGTGTTGCCGGTGACCTCGGTGTGCGTCGTCGGCGCCGGCGAGGTCGTCGTCGGCTTCGGGGTCGGCGACGCCGTCGTCGGCGTCGGCGTGGGCGTCGGCGTGGGCGTCGGCGAGGGCGGCGGGGTCGTCCTGGTCGGCGTCGGCGTCGGCGTTGGGGTTGGGGGCCGGGTGGGCGACGTCGGGGGAGCGGGCGGGGTCGTCGTGGGAGTCGGCGTCGGCTGCGTCTGGGGCGCGGTCACGGTCACCTGGATCGGGGCGCTCTGCGCGGCGTTGCCGGCCGCGTCGGTGACGCGGACCGAGACGAGCCACGTGCCCGGCGTGTCGAACGTCAGGTCCACCACCGAGGACGGCTGGTCGCCTGTCGTCTGCGTGACGGCGCCGCCGGGACCGGCCAGGAAGTCGTAGCTGACGATCGGCGCCGCGGGGTTCGCCGCGGTCGAGCCGCTGGCGTCGAGCCGCACGGGCAGCGGCGCGAGCCCGCCGGACTGGGACACGGTCAGCCGAGGCCGGGGCGCGGCCGTCGTCGGCGGGCCGGCGGTCGTCGGGCGTGGCGACGGCTGCCGAGGGACCGGCGGCGTCGTCGGCGGGACGACCGGCAGCGCGCTCACCGCCGTGGCGGGCGGGGAGGCCGGCGGAGTCGCCGGCTGCGTGGGCCGGGCGGTCGCCGGCGGGGGAGAGGCCGGCGGCGTCGACGTCGGTGGCGCGGGCGGGGACGGTGGCGCGGTCGACGGCGCCGGCGGGACCGCGGCGCCGCCGGCATCGGCGCCCTACTACGGCGGGCCGTACTTCGCGACGGTCGTGACCTTGCCGCTGGGCTGGATGATCCCGGCGACGCTGCTCGTCGGATCGTTGAAGAACATCACCGAGCCGGCGCGCTGCAGCTCGAACGTCTTGTCCGGCGGGACGGGGACGGCGGCGGTGGCCTTCACCTTCCGGCCGACCAGGTCGACGACGATCACCCGGCTGGTGGTGAGATCCGGGACGAACACCAGGCCGCCGGCTTCGACAGGCTGCCCCAGCCGGTGCCGGGCGACGCCCAGGTCGATCACGTCGTCGCAGGTCCTGGTCGCGAGGTCGCTGAGGAACAGCAGCCCGCTGCGCTGGCTGGCGAGGAACACCCACCGGGCCGCCTCCGCGCCGAGCTGCCCCGGCGGCGGGGCCGGGCCCGAGCCGGCGACGACGACCGAGTCGTCCTTCTCGGCGTTCACGCACGTCCCCGACCCGGTCACTCCGCCGGCCTCCAGCGGACGGGCCCGCCTGGCTGCCAGGTCCACGGCCACCGGCCGGCCGGACACCGAGATGAGCCTGGTCCACGTCGGGTCGACGGTGCCCATCCGGGCCTGCCGCCCCGTGGCGTCGACCCGGAGCAGGTCACCCGTCGCCGTGTCGACGATCCACAGCCGCCCGTCGCTGTCCGCGAGTACCCCGCCGTCGTGGATCGTGGCGTGCACGGCGACGGTGGCACGCACCTGCAACGTGCGCGGGTCGAGGACGAAGACGACCCCCCGCGCCGAGCTGACGGCGAACAGCGCCGCCGGCGCGGGGAACAGCGTCAGCGGTTCGCCGGCGCCGGCGAACGGCCTCGACGGCGAGTTCACCCGGTACGTGGTGCCGTCGATCCGCAGCACCGAGCCGTCGGCGGACGAGACGAACGCGTCCGTGCCCTCCTGGGTGCCGACCGACCCGGCGGCGCCGACGTTTACCCGGGTGACGACCTGCCCCGACATCCCGTCGACCAGCACCGCCTCCCCGATCGTCGACGACACCAGCCAGGCCGACGCGTCGTCGAGGTCGACCGCGCGGCGCGGGACGTCCCCTGGCGACGCGAGCGCCGACGCGAGCCCGGCGGCCGCGGCGACGAGCACCAGTGTCAGCAGCACGCGCGGCAGCCAGACCAGCCACGGCCCCGGGACAGTTGGCCGACGCGCGAGGACGTGATCGTTCACCGGGCACCTTCGTCCAGGTCGCGGGTGTCGTCGTGCGGGCCGGCGGGGACCAGCGGGCGGCGCTGCTGGCCGCTCGCCTGGACCCAGTGGCGCAGGAAGTCCGCCGGGTCCACCGGCGCGGGCGGGACGGCGGCGGGTGTCGCCGCCGGGCCGGTGGGCGACGCAAGGCCGGCGGCGCCGACGTCGGCCGCCCGCGGGGCGAACAGCGAACGCGGGTCGGCGAGTGCTCGCAGCCGACCGGCGCGGCCGGCGGTGCGCCCCAGCTCGCGGCGCACGTCGCCGACGAGGGCCCAGGCCCGGTCCGGGTCGTCGGCACCGGTACCGTGCCCGGCGAAGGCGGCCGCGTCGACGAGCGTCGCGAGCGTGCGCGTCGCCGCGGCCGCCGACGCCGCGGCCGGGTTGCGGGCGACGACGGCGGCCAGCTCGCCCCGGGTCAGCGACGGTGCGCGCGGCACGCCGAACTCACCGAGCCGGTCGCGCGCCTCCCACCAGGCGCCGAGCACCTGGTCGGCCGGGCCGCCGCGATGTCGCCGCGCCAGCCGGCGACGGGCCTTCTCGCCGATCACCAGCAGCGGTGCGGCCAGCGCCAGGGCGCCGAGCGCGATGAGCAGCAGGAACGGCCAGCCGAGCCCGCCGCCGTGCTGCTCGCCGCCGTCCAGGCTGATGGGGCGCTGCGTCGGCGCGATGACGGCGGGGTTGTCGTCGTCCGGCTGGGAGTGCGGCGCGGCGGCCGGCGGCTGGGTCCGGGAGCCGGCGCGCGTCAGGTCCGTCGTGTCCGTCGGCTCGAACGCGACCCAGCCGATCCCGGCGAACAGCACCTCCGGCCAGGCGTGCGCCTGGTGGTCGGTGACGGTGTACCTGCCGTCCGCGGCGGCCGCGTTGTCCCCGTCGAGCAGGTAGCCGACGCTGATCCGGGTCGGGAAGCCGAGCGCCCGGGCCAGCACGGCGAACGCGGCGGCCCGCTGCTCCGAGTAGCCGCGGCGGTCCGCCGGGTCGGCGGAGTCCAGCAGCCGGGTCAGCCGGCCGTAGGAGTGGCCGGGCGTCGCGTGCAGGTCGTAGGGGAACGCCCCGTCGTCGCGCAGGTAGCCGGCGAGCGCGACCAGCTTGCCGTACGTCGTCGCCGCGCCGGCGGTCGTGCGCCGGGCGGTGTCGAGCAGCTCGGCCCGCAGGTCGTCCGGCAGGTTCGGCAGCACCCGGTACCGGTCCGCGCCCCGGCCGGTGGCCACGACGGCCGCGGACAGCTGCGCGGGCGTCGGCTCCGGGACGTCGGCCGTCAGGTCGAGGCGGTCGCCGGACCGGGGCGTCGAGAGCAGGGCGAGCGTGCCCGACGCCGGATCGAACGCCGCGCCGCGTCCCTCGGCGGGAGCGGAGCCGCTGGCCGGGGCGTAGTCGATGGCGGTCGGCTGGCCGACGGTGGGCAGCAGGCCGTCCGCGAACCCGTCGAACGTCACGTCGGCCCGCACCTTCGCGTGCGCGACCTCCGCGCCCACCGGCTCGTCCGGATTCGGCAGCACGGAGTCGACCGCGATGAAGTCGCCGCCGACGCTCCAGGTGGCGCCGTCGAACGCGCCGAGCGCCGCGGTCCGCACCCGGGGGGACGCGCCGGCCGAGCCGGACGGCGCGCCGTCCGGCTCGGCCGCCGGGGTCAGCCTGAGGGTGAACAGCGTCGTGGGCCTGGGGGTGTCCAGCTGCGCGCGGACCCGTACGAGCGGGTTGAGCAGGGCCACGTCGTCGACGGGGGGAGTGCGGACCGTCCGGACGTCGTACCGGTCGGCCGAGTCGATCGGTACGACCACGCCGATCACCGTCGCCAGCGCCGCCACGACCGCGACCACCGGCAGCCCGATCGCGAGCGGTCCGGCCACCCGGGACCGGCCGTGGCCCCGCTCGCCCCCGGCGAGCCAGCCCGGCGGCGTCGAGCCGGCCGGACCGGCCCCGGACGATGTCGCGGCCGGCTCGGACTGGTCGGGCAGCACCCCCGCCCGCGCGCAGCGCACCGCGGCGAGGACGAGCACGAGGATGACGAAGCAGCCGGTGAGTGCCAGCTGCGCGACCCGGCGGTGCTGCCCGTCGTCGGCGACCAGCAACAGGAATCCGACCGTGACCAGCAGCGGGGGCAGCGCCGGCAGCAGCGCCCCGCGCCCGCGCACCGCCAGCACGACGGCGGCGAACGTCGCGACCCAGAGCACCGCACCCAGCGGGGCCAGCAGCAGCGCCCCCGGCTCGGCCGGAACCGCCGTGGTCAGCAGCCGGGCCCAGCCGTCGCGCAGCCCGCGCAGCAGCAGGTCGAGCCGGCCGGCCGTCGCCGCCGTGCCGTAGAGCAGGCCCGCAAGCGCGCCGACGAGGCAGACCAGCTCGGCGGTGGCGAGGCGGCGGGCCGCGACGGCGCCGACGACGCCCGCGACCGCGACGGCACCGGCCAGCGGCGTGAGGTAGCGGTAGCCGTCGAACAGGGCGCGCAGGACGGCCGCTGCGGGCAGCATCGACGCGGCGACCAGCAGCGCGTCACCCACCCGCGCCGGGCGCCTGGTCCGCGGCGGCGCGGGCGACCGGTCCGACCGGGGCGGCTGGACCGGGGGGCGCGGCGGCGCCGGCGGGGGCGCCGGGACCGGCGGGGGCGACAGGGTCTGGGTGGTCATCGGCGCGCCCGTGATCCCCAGACCGCGGCGAACTCGTCACTGGTCCGCACGTTGACGGCGAGCGCCCCGGCGACCGCCGGCGCCGGCCGGCCGAACCGCTCGCCGACCTGGACGAGGCTGACCATGCCGAACCGGGGCCGCACGGCCGACACCGCGCCGAGCGCCGCCGGCGGCGGCTGGCCCGTCACCACCCCGAGCGCGACGCCGGACGCGCCGGGCACCATGGCGGGCAGCGCGGTGAGCCCCGGGTCGTCGGGCCGGGCCGTCACCTCGGCGAGCAGGTCCAGCATCGCCTCCCCTGCGGCGCTGTCCCGGCCGGCGATGAGGCGGCCGCGGCCGGTGGTCCACAGCTCGACCAAGAAACCGCGGGTGAGCCCGGCGGCGGCGAGCGACGCGGCGACCCGCACCGCGTCCTCGAAGAAGTCGTCGGTGTAGGGCGCGGCGCTGGTGTCCAGGACGACCATCATGGTCATCTCGTTGGGCACGACGTTGTGCCGGACCATGAGCTTCGAGACCCGCGCGGACGACCGCCAGTGGATGAGCCGCCGGTCGTCGCCGCGGACGTACTCCCGCAGCGAGTGGAACGCGACACCGCCGAGTGGCGCCCCGTTCGTCACCGGCCCGTCGAGCTCGAACGAGCCGCCGGTCGGCAGCGGGGCGACGGCGAGCACCCGCGGCCGGACCCGCAGCGTCGATCGTCCGGGCAGCTCGCGGCGCAGCTGGATGAGGCGAAGCGGATCGCTGTGGCCGATGACCAGCGGCCCGATCTCGAACACGCCGCGCCGCCCGGTGGGGACGGCGTAGCCGCGCTCGGTCCTGGCCCCGGCCGCGAGGCTGGGCAGCGCGACGCCGACCGACGTGCCGGCGACCTTCTCCGCCGCGCGCAGCGGCGGGCAGCGTCGCCGGGAGACGTTGGTGACGGTGAGGACGCCGAACGCCGGCTCACCCTCGACCACTCCGGTCGGGCGGATCTCCCTGTTGATCACGACGTCTGGGGCCACGAACAGCCACATCGCGGCGACGGCGAGCGCCAGCGTCGCGGCGGCCGCCATCACGACGAACTCCGGGTAGCGCAGCACGAAGCCGGCGACGCCCAGGGCCACCGCGAGCGCGGCCACGAGGATCCCCGACCGCGTGATCATCGGAAAGCCGGCCGTTCGCCGGGTACCGGGACGCCGACCAGCACCGAGCCGAGCAGCTTCTCGGCGGTCACACCGTTCAGCTCCGCCTCTGGGCGCAGCAGCAGCCGATGCCCGAGAACGTGCGGGGCGAGTCGCTTCACGTCGTCGGGAATGACGAACGCCCGCCCCTCGGCCGCCGCGTGCGCCTGCGCCGCGACGACCAGCGCGAGACCCCCGCGCGGACTCGCACCGAGGCGCAGCTCGGCGCGCCGGCGGGTCGCGTCGGCGACCGTGACGACATAGCTGAGCAGCTCGCGACTGATGTGCACGCGGCGCACGATCGCCGTCATCTGCTGCGCGTCCGCCGCCGTCACCACCGGGGTCAGGTCGTCCACGGACTGGCCGGCCGAACGGCTCGCGAGCATGTCCACCTCGGCCTCGTGCGCCGGATAGCCGACCGCGAGCCGCATCATGAACCGGTCGATCTGCGCCTCCGGCAGGTCGAACGTGCCGCCGTGCTCGACCGGGTTCTGGGTGGCGATGACCAGGAACGGCCGCTCCAGCGGGTAGGCGGTGCCGTCGAGCGTCACCTGCCGTTCCTCCATCACCTCCAGCAGCGCCGACTGCGTCTTCGGCGACGCCCGGTTCACCTCGTCGGCGAGGACGACGTTCGCGAACACCGGGCCGGGCTGGAACTCGAAGGTCCGGGTGTCGGCGTTCCAGATGTTGATGCCGGTGACGTCCGTGGGCAGCAGGTCCGGCGTGCACTGAATGCGCCGCATCGTGCCGGCGATCGACTTCGCCAGTGCCTTGGCGATCGACGTCTTGCCCACACCCGGGACGTCGTTCAGCAGCAGATGACCCTCAGCGGCCAGGCAGAGGACGGCCAGCCTGATGACGTCCGTCTTGCCACGGATGACGCGTTCCACGTTCTGGACGACAAGATCACACCGCTGCGCGAACCACGCCACCTCGGCCGGCGACACTGGCTGCTCGGACACACGGGCTCCTGGGGGGCTGTCGGCGCGGAGGGTCTCGTCGTCGTGGCCGGACCAGCCGGGTGGCGGTCCGAACGCGTAGGGCTGGCTCATCGGACGAGCACCGCCGCCGCCGCGACCGAGCCGACGACCGCCAGCAGCAGCACCATGGCCAGGGCCACGGCCCGGCGCCCGAGCACGCGGAACTGGTCGTCCCGGCTGAGCCGGCCGACGAAAACCCCGGCGCTACCGGCGCTGCCGCTGCCGACGCCGCCGGGTGTTCCGCCGGGTGGGTGCACCGTCGCGACGCGGATCGTGTCGTCGTCGGCGCCGGCCCACGGGTCGTCGCCCGGCTGGCCGTCCGGCGGCGGCGACGCGGCGTGGTGCTCGGCTTCGTGCTGCTCGGGTTTCGCCGGTACGTCTGGCGGTCGTCCGGCGGCCACCGTCGCGGTCGAGGTCTCCGCCGCGGTCGAGGTCTCCGTCGTGGCCGGCCGCCGGGCGGCGAGTCGCCGGAAGGCGGCCACCGGCGTCGGCGAGCCCGCCGGGGAGCGTCGCCACGCGGTCAGGAATGCATCGGTCGTGACGCCGGAATCGGGCGCGCCGTCCTCATGGGTGCCGAGGCCGGCGGGGTCGCCGGGGCGGACCGTGCGCTCGTCGCTGCCGTCTTCCTGCACGCGTTCGCCGATGTCCACTCTTCCTGCCGTTCTCAGGCGGCGGCCCGTCTACCAGACCGGCCGGCCCCCGAGTCGGTTTCTGGACACGGTCACCAGGACTGTGGTCCCGAATGTCCGAAGATGAGCTGCATACTACCGTCCGGTCGCATTTAGTCGGACGCACCCCCCGTTGTTCGGCGACTGTTAACACCAGAGATTGTTCCTTTGTTGACGCTTCCCGAGATCGGCCGGCGGCCTTGGCCCCAACCGCGCGGCTTTCGGGCCCGCGACCTGTGCATGTCGGTCGCCCTGCCGCGATCGTTCCGTCCGCAATCATTGTGCGGACATCGTCGAAGCGACGTCCGCCAGATCGGCCGCCGGGTCGGCAGCTGCATCGCGGGCGGGATGCCGCTCCGCGGCGGCGTCGAGGCGCGATCGCGCTGGGTGAACTGACGACGGAGAGAATCGCCGGTCGGGTGCCAGTCGGGGCGCCGGTCGGGCGCGGGCCGGCCGGTGACTGGCCGGCCGACCCGCGCGTAACTCTCGGTGATCGACCCGGTGCGGCTGAGTGGGCTTCTGTCGGTCGGGTGGCCGGATCTGGAGTGAGGGGCCCGGGGCTAATTGGTCGGCGGACACCGGGCCGACGGCAGCGAGCGCGCGTCGGCCCGGTTCGTTGCCGAACTGTGGTTGATAGGAGTGCCTATAGGCTCACCAGCGCGACACACTTCGACAGGGGTGAGGCGAGGTGTGTGTCTTCAGTGGGTCTATAGGCTCACTCAGCAAACGCAGTTCGAGGTGGGCGCCGAGGCCGGCGGCGGATCGGCCGTGAGCGGCCTGCTGGGTGCCGGCGCGGAGGCCCGAATCGCGGGCGCCGACCAATGGAATACGGATGGTTTCGCGGCTCGCTGAGCGCGCCGATCGGAAGAAAGCGTCAAGCGGCAGGAGAACGCGCCAGCGCCAGGTCGATGCGCCAGACCTTGTGAAGTCCGCAAATGGCCGTCCAGACCCCCGAGCCGGCCCGGCCAGGCTGATCAGGGGGCGAGCATGCGCTCCAGGGCGATCGGGTCGCCCAGGTACACCGCGCCAGCGCCTGCGGAGGCGTCGTCCGGCCAGATCACCGACTCGCCGGCGGCGACGCCGGCAACGATGCGCTGCGCGACGGTCTCCGGCGCGGCCTTGTCGGCGTCGACTCCGGCGAGCATGTCGGTGTCGATGCCGCCCGGGTAGGCCCCGAAAACGTCGATGCCCTTGTCGCGAAGCTCGGCCCGCAGCGACTGGGTGATCGAGTGGGCCGCGGCCTTCGACGCGCTGTACCCCGCCATTCCCCGCACCGGCGCCAGCGCGATCAGGGTGAGCACGTTGACGATCGCGCCAGGAGCGTTCCCGGTCAGGACCGGGACGAAGGCCTGGCTTACCCGCAGCAGGCCGACGTAGTTGGTCTCCACGTCCCGCTGGAAGAGCGTCAGGTCGCCCTCGAGCGCGCTGCCGAAGGCGAGCACGCCGGCGTTGTTGACGAGCAGGGTGACATCGGTCGCGGTCTTCGCCGCCACGTCCACGCTCGCCTGGTCGGTGACGTCCAGGGCCAGGGTGCGGACCCGCGGGTCGGCGCTCACGGCGTCGGAGATGGAACGGGGGTCGCGGGCCGTCGCGTAGATCTTGCTGACGCCGGCGTCGAGGAGACGGTCGACGAGCCGGGCGCCCAGGCCTCTGTTCGCGCCGGTGACCAGGGCGACGCTGCCTTCGACATTCATGGTTGTGCCTTTCGGTCGGAGCCTTGTGGGCATAACCGTAGGTCGCAGCGAAGGCGTAATCGATGATGCAGAATCTCAGTTTATTGTCCGATCGTCTCATCATCGGGCCGGTCGAGTGGTCCTGGGTAGGCTTCCGCTCATGGACCTGCTCGCCGACGTGCTGAGCGTGGCGGGCGTGCGCGGCACAGTCGCCGCGACGTTGTACGCCGGCGACCCGTGGGGGCTGCGGCTGTTCGGGGTCTCGGCGGCGGCCTTCCACGCGGTCACCGCCGGAGTCGCCTGGCTGCGCCTGCCCGGCCAGGTACCGCTGCGGCTCATGCCCGGCGACGTGGTGCTGCTGCCGACGGGATCCGAGCACGGCCTCGCCGGGGATCCGACCGGCCCCCTGCAGCCGTTCGACCACGCGGCCTCGAAGGCGGCGCTCGCCGCCGACGGCCGGCTCGACGTCGGGCCCGGCCGGGCGACGACGAGGATCCTCTGCGCGTCCTACCGGCATGACCCTGCAATCAGGACGCCGCTGTTCACGCTGCTACCCGAGCTGGTCCACATCCCGGCCGCGAGTCCCGGCGTGGGTGCGCTCACCGAGACGCTGCGGCTGCTGGCCGGCGAGCTCGCCGAACCCGGGCAGGCGAGCACGATCCTGCTCGACCGGCTGGTGGACGTACTGCTCATCCAGGTGCTGCGGGCCTGGCTGCGCGCCGAGCCGGCGGCGGCATCGGTGTCCTGGCTGCGCGCACTCAACGATCCCACCGTCACTGCGGCGCTCGGCGCCCTGCACGCCGACCCCGCCCGGGCCTGGACGCTGGCCGCGCTCGCCGACCACGTCGCGGTCTCCCGGGCCACCCTGGCGCGGCGCTTCCCCGCGCTGGTCGGCGAGACCCCGGCGGCCTACCTCACCCGGTGGCGGATGGACCTGGCCGCTCGCCGGCTGCGGGACACCGACGACCCGATCGACACTGTCGCCCGCGCCGTCGGCTACACCTCCGAATACGCGTTCTCCCGAGCGTTTTCCCGCGACCGGTCGCTCCCGCCCGGCCGCTACCGCACCCAGAGCCGCGGCCTCCGCCCCCAGCCGTGACCGTGTCGGCTGCCGTCACGGCAACGAACGCGCGCGCGCTCATGATCGCCGTTTGTGCCCGCGTGGCCGTGAAACGGCGGGGCGTCTTCTAGCGGTCTTCGCGACTACCAGGGGCACAACCGGCGATCACGTCGGGCGCGGCGGACGGGTTCCGCTCGCGTCCTGTCCGACGTCCGGGCGCATCCAGCCGTCCGGTCCGGCCGAGGCGCGGCGCACGCCGACGAAAAAACCTCCCGGTCATCGGACTCCGTCCAGCGTCGAAACCGCAGGTCAATGCGTTGACGGAGTCGACCGGTGTGTTTGTTGAACCGTCCGGCGTGTTATCCGCGGGGCATCGGTCGAATAGCACCGATCTCATCGGGTACGCCGTGACTAGATCGTCTCCAGCCGGGAGGCGCAGCCGAAGGGAGCACCTGATGGGTATCGGTGCCGGCATCTTCCTCATGGCGGTCGGTGCGATCCTCACGTTCGCCGTCGACGTCTCGATCTCGGGTCTGGACATCGCCGTGATCGGGGTCGTACTCATGATCGCGGGCCTGGCCGGGATCGTTCTCGAGCTGGCGCTGTTCGCGCCCCGCCGGCGCCGCCGCGTCGGGTACGTCGAGCCGGCCGCGGACGTCGAGGTCTACGACGACGTGCCGGTCGCCGGCGACCCGCGCGTCCACCGCCGGGTGACCACCGACTACCGGACCACCCGCTGACCCCGACGAACCTGACCAGCACCAACGGCTGACCAGCCCGGCGCGCACACCAGCGAGCCCGCCGACCCAGGCGGGTTCGCTGACGCGTGACCGGTCTCCGCGACCCGGCACCGGCGCGCCGCTCGACGGCGCGCCGGGCGGGCCGGCGGTGAACGCCGGCCTGGCCCGCGGCCGACCGGCCGCTGACGAACCGTCACGCCACCGAGTGCGTCACTACACAGGTATAGGTGCCTGCGACCGATGCCGCGGGAATCGTGACGGACAGCGTCGGCTGCCAGGACACCGAGCCGCTGAGCGGGTCGATGGTGAGCGCGGTGAAGGCGGTGCGGGACGTGCTCAGCGACACCGCCTGCAGCGCCGTCGCCTGCCCCGGGGTGGCGACGGAGACCGAGCCGCTGGTCGCGGTCGCGGGGCCCGACCAGTAGCTGAGCGCGGCGCGGGAGATGGCCTCGTTCGCGCTGCCACCGCCGGTGGTGCAGTCCGTGGCCAAGACGGTCGCCGTCCAGGTGCCGATGAGGGCCGAGTTCGTCACGGTCACGGTCCCGAGGTCGGCGGTCAGCGTACCGGCGCCGACCGCCCGGGAGCCCAGAGATGCCGTGGCCGGGACGGTGATGCTGAGCGCGGCCTGCGCGGGCCGACCTGGCAGGCACAACGCGAGCACGAAGGCGACGACGACCACGGCGGCAGTGCCCGTCCGATCCGGAGGCCAGCCGGTTGCGTCCGGCGCGCTCGGCGTCGCGGGCGCGCCCCGGCGCCAGGCCGGCTGCCTGCCCGTCCGCACGATCGTCCAGCCCTCCCGACGACCGCGCGGACCCGACCGACACCGGTCCGCGTTGACGAGCGAACGTGAGCTGCGCGGGAATTTCGGCGATGCCGTCGTCTGCTTGATGCTGTGGGACGACAATCTGGCCGGCGGACCAGCCGGACGACGATGCGGCGGAGGCGGCGAAGGGCTACACACTTCCCGCCACTCTTAACGTATAGCGCACCCGGGGGCTTGCCGCAAGACCCGGTCGATGCCGCAGAATCGCTGGCCGAGGCCAGGGCCTGCGGAAATGTGATCGGAGCCGAAGACGTGAACCCTCTCGCCACCAGTGCGTTTGACCTGCCCGAACGGCTCGCCGCCAAGGCCGACCCGGCGTTGATCGCCGCCGACGAGCGGCAGTTCGCGGCGATCGGCGAGCGCCTGGCGCAGTCGATCGCCGAGCTGTCGGACCGGCTCGACGTCGAGCGTCGGGCGCCCGGCGGCCTGGGCCAGGCGGCGATGGACCGGGACCTGGAGATCTACCGTCTGAGCGGCCGTCTGCGTACCCTGCGCCGGTTCGGGCTGGACCTGTGCCTGGGCCGGATCGTCCACGCGGACAATTCCGAGCCGGTGTACATCGGCCGCCTCGGCCTGACCGACAGCGCCGGTCGCCGGCTGCTGCTCGACTGGCGTTCACCCGCGGCCGAGCCGTTCTTCGGCGCGACGCACGCCAACCCGATGGGTCTCGCGAGTCGCCGCAGGTTCCGCTGGGCCCGCGGGCGGATCGCCGACTACTGGGACGAGGTGTTCACCCCCGACGGTCTGGAGGGTCATGCGGCGCTCGACGACCAGTCCGCCTTCATCGCCAGCCTCGGCGGCACCCGGACCGACCGGATGCGCGACGTGCTCGGCACCATCCAGGCCGACCAGGACGCCATCATCCGGGCCAGTTCCCGGGGCGCGCTCGTCGTCGACGGCGGACCGGGCACGGGGAAGACCGTCGTCGCCCTGCACCGGTCGGCCTACCTGCTCTACTCCGATCCCCGGCTCGGGCACAGCCGCGGCGGGGCGCTGGTCGTCGGCCCGCACCAGCCGTACCTCAGCTATGTCGCCGACGTGCTGCCCAGCCTCGGTGAGGAGGGCGCGCGGACATGCACCGTGCGGGATCTCGTCGCGGAGGGCGCCACGGCGTCGGTCGAGAGCGACCCGGCGGTGGCCCGGCTGAAGTCGTCGGCCCGGCTGGTTGGGGCGATCGAGGCGGCGGTCCGGTTCTACGAGGAGCCGCCGACCACCGGCATGACGGTCACGACCTACTGGTCGCAGGTCTGGCTCAGCGCCGACGACTGGGCGGAGGCGTTCGACGCTCCGGACCCGGGAACCCCGCACAACGAGGCGCGGGAGCAGATCCTGGAGCGGCTGATCGCGATCGTGAGCGACCGGCATGGCGACGGGGTGCCGGCCGGCCAGCTGCGCACCGCGCTGCTGCGCAACAGGGAGCTGCTCGTGGCGCTGCACGGCGCCTGGCCGTTGATCGAGGCCGCCGACCTGGTGGGCGATCTGTGGTCGGTGCCGGCGTACCTGCGTCGTTGCGCCCCGTGGCTCGGCCCCGACGACATCCGCCGGCTGCGCCGCCGGGACGCGCAGGCGTGGACAGTGTCCGACCTGCCGCTGCTGGACGCCGCCCGCCGCCGGCTCGGCGACCCGGGAACGGAGCGCCGCCGCCGTCGGGAGCAGGCCACGATCGCCGCCGAACGCGCCCGGATGTCCAGGGTCGTCGACAACCTGATCGATGTCGCCAGCGTCGACGCCGGCGATGACGAGTACGGAACCGGCCTGGTGACGATGCTGCGCGGTGAGGACTTCCAGGAGGCGCTCGTCGACGAGGCCGCGCTGCCGCCGGCCGACCCGGACCGGCTCGCCGGGCCGTTCGCGCACATCGTGGTGGACGAGGCGCAGGAGCTGACCGACGCGGAATGGCAGATGCTGCTGGTCCGGTGCCCGTCTCGGAGCTTCACCGTCGTCGGCGACCGTGCGCAGGCCCGGCACGGATTCGACGAGCCATGGCGGGAGCGGCTCGAACGGGTCGGGTTCGGCGAGGTGAACCTGGCCTCGCTGACCATCAACTACCGCACGCCGGCGGAGGTGATGGCCGAGGCCGAGCCGGTCATCCGGGCCGTCCTGCCGGACGCGAACGTGCCGACCTCCATCCGCCGCGGCGGCGCGCCCGTCGTGCACCGGCCCGTCGCCGACCTGTCGGCGGTGCTGGCCGAATGGCTCGCCGCGCATGCCGACGGCGTCGCCTGCGTCATCGGCGATCCGACGTTCCGGGAGCGGCCCCGGGTTCGATCCCTCAGCCCGGAGCTGGCGAAGGGCCTGGAGTTCGACCTCGTCGTCCTCGTCGACCCGGACGCGTTCGGCGACGGCATCGAGGGCGCGGTCGACCACTACGTCGCGATGACCCGGGCAACCCAGCAGCTGGTCGTCCTCGCCGGTACCTGACCGGGTACGGACCGACTTCCCGACGATGGCCGGGAGAAGCGGCCGCGGCTCGGCGGCTGATCCCGGACGCCGGACGCCCCGGCCGGCCCGGACGGTGACGTCCGGGCCGGCCGGGGCGTCGGCCGGGTGGGGATCAGCGGCTGTTCAGGACCTTGTCGAAGAAGTCGCGGTAGCCGCGCAGCGCCTGGCGAAGGTCCTCGGTGGAGGGCTCGCCGTGGGTGCGCCACGCCTCGCGCAGCCCGGAGTGCTCGCGGTTGATCCGCTCGGTGAAGGACCGCACGGCCTCGTCGACGATCCGATCGGCCTTCTCGACGGCCTCCTTCGGGTGGTCGACGAACTCGAGCAGCACCTGCCGCCAGTCGCCGCCCTGGCCGCCGGGGGCCGCGTCGCCGACCGCGGCGTGCTCGCCGCGGTTCGGGTTCGCCTTGTCGGTGCGGCCGTCCGCGCTGGTGCGAGCGTCCGCGCTGGTGCGGGCGCCGTCCGTGCCGGGCCGCGTGGTGTCCCCGACCGGCTGGGTACGCGGCGGGTCCGTCACGACGGGACGGCCACGCCGGCCGTCCCGGTCGCCGACCGCGTCGTCGCGGTCGGCGTCGCGGGATTCGGCAGTGGCGGTAGATCCGGTCGGGTCTGCGGCCGCCGGCGGCGTCGCGGACCGCTGCTTGGCGGCGGGCGTCATGGCGACCGTCCGGTCCGCGGGGCCGCCGCCGGGTCGCGTCGGCTCCGCCGGCGTCCGGGTGCCGTCCTGCTCCGCGGTCACCCGGCCGGCGGAGGGAACCGCGCCCCGCTCGTCCCGGCGCACGTCACTCGCGCGGCGCACGTCACTCGCGGTCTCGCGGGTGCCGGTGGACCGGTCCGAGGAGTCGGCGAACCGGTCCTGCGACCCGGGGGTCCGGTTGCGGAAGTCGGAATCCGTGTCGGCCTGGTCCGCGCGGTCGGTGCCGAACGCGGAATCCTGCGGGTTGGGCGCCTGCGTCCTGGTCGGCGCCACCACCCGGTGCGCCGCGGTCGCGTCCGCGGGAGCCGACGCGGGCCGGTTCTCGGTCGCGGGCCGGCCGTCGGGCGTCGGCTGGTCGGCGGGGGCAGATCTGTCCGCGGCCGCCGTCTCGTCGCTGGCGGTTCGTCGCTCGAAAAGACTCATCGCGCTTCCTCCTCGAAGTGCGGGCGGGCGGGCCGGCGCCGGTGCGCCCGGCTCCTGGGCCCAGGGCCGTACATGCTGTTCGTGCGCCGGTGACCGGCGGGTGCGCCGGAACCGTGCAGCCGGCCGGTCAGACGTCGCGGGTGTCCGTCCCGGACAGCGCCGGAGCCCGGTCACCGCGGCGGGCCGGCGAGCCCTTCGAGCCGTCGACGAGCCAGGCGAACAGCTCGCGGTAGTGCACGAGGGCGGACCGCAGCTCCTCGGTGCCCCGCCCGCCCGGCCGGTTGGCCGCGTCGGCGCGCGCCTTGCGGTACGGGCCGACGACGTCGGGGCGGTCCGCGGAGATCAGCTCGGCACGTTCGTCGAAGCTGGCGTCCCGCGGGTAGCCGCGGGTGTGCATCACGTCGGCGATGAGCACGTCAGCCTGCCGCGTCGCCTCGGCCGGGTCGTCCACGAACTGGGCCTGCAGCCCGTCCCAGCGGGCGGAGTACTCGGCCCGCTCGCGGTCCTCGAGCGGCCGGATGTCGAGGTCGTCGCGGCGGCGGGCGATCTCGGCGAGTTTCCGTTCGGCCGCGTGCTGGTCGCCGCCGTTCTGCTCGACCGCGCGGTCGTATTCCGGGCCGAATCTACGGCGCAGCGCGCGCGTCTCGCCGCCTCGTCGGCCACCGCTGCGGACGAAGAAAGCCAAGGCCACGACCAGTGCAATCACGCAGAGCACCAGAATGGTCCACCCCAATGTTGACACTTCGTGACCTCCGTACGATCGTGCTGGCCGCCTGTGGCGTTTCGCCTGCTACGTCCGCTGCGGTACCCGGGGCCTTGGGTGGTAAACGCTGAGGGTCATCGGGTCGGGCGCGGGCCGCCGGCGGCGGTCACGGGGACGGTCGCCCGGTGTGACGGCGTCGCCGGTCGCCGGGCGTGGCCGGACGAGAATCATCGGTTTGGGCCATCCGGCGGGCGGCGGTATCGCCGGGCACGGACGGTCACCGTTGTCGGGGTGCGCTCCGCCGCCGCATGGGAAATTAGCAACAGACGCAAAACGCGACTACGGGGTTAGTCGTTTCGTTAGCCGTCTGCCTGGTCGACTAAGCGTCCTGATATGGCGCACTCGCAAAAACTTCAGTGAACGCCGCGGGCTCCTCGCCGCGAAATGATCCGTCGACGGGAGCCTGAATCGGTGTGGTCCGGGCGTGATCCCACGTCCTCGATGTCGCCGCCGGGCAGCCTGGAGACCACCAGCGGCGGCCCTTCATCCGGGTGGCCTGGCCAGGACAGCGCCCCCGCCGCGGCGGGGGTGGGCTGGTCGAAGGCGACCTGGCCGTCGCGGTGCAGCAGGGCCATGTCGAACATCACGGCGAACAGGCCGCGCCCGAGCAGGAACGCGAGGTCGCTGACCGTCCGGCGCCCGTTCGTGTGCGCGAGGATCTCGGCGCGGCCGTCGTCGAACGGCGGGGCGGCGGAGACGATCCGCGGGTGTGCCCTGGCGTGCAGGCCAAGCTCCCGCCAGCCGGCCGCGACGGCCAGCCGTCGGCGCGTCTCCCGGACGACCCGACTCACGTCAATGCCTGGTACCAATGGGATAAGCGGTGCGGCCACGAACGGGTCGGGCACGCAGGCGAACACGTCGGCGAGCGCGAGCGCGAACAGCGCGTCCATCGCGGCGGTCTGGGTCACCACCTGCACGGAGGCGTCGCCGAGCACGCCGCGCTCGACCAGTTCGGCGCGCAGCCGGCCGGCGGGAGCGGCCTTGGCCAGGGCGTCGGCCCAGTCCTCCAGCGTCACCCGGCCGGACCTCAGCAGCAGCGACTCGACGCTCGGGGCGACCGGGGTCTCGGCCGCGACCACCAGGCCGCAGCTCAGCACGACCGTGCCGCCGCCGCGCGCGCCCTCGGTCCGCAGCGTCCCCGAGAAACGTTCCATGGCGAGCCGGGACAATACATCCAGAAGAACATAACCATCCGCCGCGGTGCCCGCGCCCATGGAGTTCCTCCCCTCGCATCCCGGTGACAGCGAACAGGAGGAAGGATATGGTGCGTTGCGACCAAGTGCTACCAGGCCCCGCAACGGCCGTGCAAACGGTCGTAGACCGGTCGCCTCAAAAGACAACCAAAGCACAATTACCAGCCGTCACTGAATCCGGGAAGGCCAGTATGGACATCGAGACCGCGTTGAAGGAAGCGATGGCGCTCGAGGGCGCGATCGGAGCCGCGCTGGTCGACTACGAGAGCGGAATGATGCTGGGCTCGGCGGGCGGCGGCCGCGCGCTGAACCTGGAGATCGCCGCCGCGGGCAACACCGACGTGGTCCGCGCCAAGGCCCGGACGCTGGAGGCGCTGGGTATCCGCGAGGGCATCGAGGACATCCTCATCAGCCTGGACCGGCAGTACCACGTCATCCGCCTGCTCACCCGTGGCGGCAGCCGGCTCTTCATCTACCTGGCGCTGGACCGCTCCCGGGCGAACCTCGCCCTGGCCCGGCACGGTCTTCGGACGATCGAGCGTGAACTGAGTATGTGACGTGCCGGCGCGCCGCCACGTCCGCGCGCCAGCTCCGCACCCGTCTGGGTGTTCGGCGCTCGCTGCCGGCTCGCCCCTGGAGTGAGCCCTCGGCGACCGCCTCGCGATGGCCGGCCGCATTCTTTGGCGACTTTCTTCCTGCGGGCGGTGGGTGCGAGCCGCGACGTGCACGCCCGGCTCCGCACCACCGGGGCGTTCGCCCGCCGCGCGGCCCTGCCCCGCCGCGCGGCCCCGACGCCCGACCGGCGCACGGGCCCGAGGCCGGCCAGCCGCCACCGGGACCGGCGCCGGCCCCGGGCGTGCGCAGGCGCGCCCTGGTCATCCGGGCAGCGGCGCTCCCGCGGCCAGGACCGCGACCACGCCGGTCGCCGCCGCGCCGAGCAGAGTCAGGAGCAGGCCCCGGCGGGCCACGAGAAGCAGCACGCCGGCGCCGGCGAGGACGGCGTATTGCCAGGCCTCGCTCAGCGCGAGGGCGAGCGGAATGGCCGAGCCCAGGATGGCGCCGAGCGCCGCGGGCCCTGCGCCGTCGAGGAAACGGCGCACCCGCGGGCTGTGGCGCAGCCGGTCGAAGTGTGGTCCGCCGACGAGCACGAAGGCGAAGGACGGCGCGAACGCGACCGCGGCGGCCAGCAGGCCGCCGCCGACGCCCGCGGCGGCGTAGCCGACGGCCGCTACCGTGTGCACGACGGGACCGGGGGTGACCTGGCCGAGGGCGACGGCGTTGAGGAACTGCCCGGCGGTCATCCAGTGGTAGTGGTCGACGGCGTCGGCCTGCATGAGCGGGATGATGACGAAGCCGCCGCCGTAGGACAGCAGGCCGACCTTGACCGCCACCCAGGCGACGGCGAGCAGCCCGCCGCCCGCGACGGTGCCGGCGATCGCGCCGGCGGCCAGGCCGGAACCCGGCGTGACCGCGGCCGACCCGGGACCGGTGGCGCGCGTGGCGCGCGCGGCCAGCTCGAGCAGGCCGCAGCCGAGCAGCAGCAGGACGAGCCACGGGCCGAGCGTGGCCGCGCCCGCCGCGCCCAGGGCGAGGTAGACCGGCCAGCGCAGCCGGCTGACCGCCCTGGCCCGCCGCCAGCTGGCGGGCAGCAGCCCGACGGCGGCGTGCACGGCGATGGCGGCCACCGCCGCGCCCGCGCCCGCGCCGGCGGCGCGCACCCACCTCGGCGGCGAGCCGGACAGGAACAACGCGGAGAGCGCCAGCACGGCGACGAGCCCGGGAACGATGAAGCCCAGCCCGCCGACGAGTGCGCCGACCCATCCGCGCAGCCGGTAGGCGCAGTAGATCGACAGCTGCGTCGACGCGGGCCCTGGCAGCAGGTTGCACGCGGTGATCGCGTCCTCGAAGTCCTGCTCCGTCAGCCAGCCGCGGTCCCGGACGCACAGGTCGCGGAACATCGCGATGTGCGTCGGCGGACCGCCGAATCCGAGGCAGCCGATCCGCCCCCACTCCCGCGCGAGGGTCCTGAGGCTCGGGCGGATGGGTACCGTCGCGTCTCGTTCGTGGTGGTCCACGGGTCAATCCTGACCGGCGTCGCCGCCGTGCCCGCGTCGGCCGGCACCGCCGCCGCTGCCGGCGACGACGGCCTAACGCAGGGCGGCGGCGAGCCGGCGCCACTGCGCGCGGGGGAATGACCTCCGGGCGGCGGGGAGCACCTGGAGGGCGACGTGGTCGGCGCCGGCGGTCCGGGTGCTCGGCCACCCTGCGCGCGATCGCCTCCTCGTAGCCCCAGGCGGTCATCGCGTCGAAGACCCGGTCGCTCACGTTCGTCACGTCGTCTGCCGAGAAACCCAGCCGAAGCAGGCTGTTTGCGTAGTTCGGCAGACTCAGGTAACCGCGCAGCCAGCCGTCGCCGATCGCGCGCGCCTCGGTGGCGTCGGAACACAGGATGACCGTCTGCTCGGGCAGCACGAGGGCCGGCGCGCGGACGTCCGTCATCGAGACGGTCCGCGTCCGCGTCCCGGGCGCCGGCCTGCCCTGACCTGTCCTGCGTCGTGTCAGCCGTCCGGGCGCATCTGCCCCTGAGGTCGGACGGGATGCGCTGACGTCGGACGTGCGCCGGGGCTAGCCGGCCTCGGCGATCAGTCGTTCGTGGGCGGCGCGGACGCGATCAAGATCGACCTTGAGTACGGCGCGGTCGTAGGTGAGTAGGCCGTTGTACTCGCCCTCGACGTCCGTCGTCTGGGTGTAGATGGCGATGCTGAGGCCCTGGTCCCGGGCCAGCGTGCGCAGCTCGTCGATCATGCCGAGGTAGCGGTCGGTGAGCCGGTCCCGGGATTCGGCCCATTCGTAGCTGAACCCGTCACCCGCCCGCCAGGTGTGGCCGGCGACCGCGAGGCCCAGGCCGCCGAACTCGCCGAGAGCGCGGCAGCGGCCCGGCGACGGCGCGACGACGGCCGGCCCCGGATAGTCGTGCAGGTCGGCGACGTGGCCAGCCGCCGCGTCGATCCACTGGTTCCTCGCATCCGCGCTGCCGCTGTTCTCGCTGACCAGCCGGGTCGGATCCATGGCCCGGACCGCCGCGGCGATCCGGCCGACGTCGTACTGCCCCCAGCCCTCGTTGAACGGCACCCAGCCGACGACGGACGGGAAGGCGCTGCACTGCTCGACGACCGCCGCGAGCTCCGCCTCGAACTGGGCGCGGGCGCCCCCGTCCGGGACCCGGTCGTGCGGCATCGACGGCATGTCCTGCCAGACGAGCACACCGAGCCGGTCCGCCCAGTGGTACCAGCGCGCCGGCTCGACCTTCGCGTGCTTGCGGATCACGTTGAAGCCGAGCTCCTTCGTGATCTCGATGTCGCGCCGTAACGCCTCGTCCGTGGGCGCGGTGTAGCCGCCGTCCGGCCAGTAGCCCTGGTCGAGCAGCCCGAGCTGGAACAGGAACCGGCCGTTCAGCAGCGGCCGCGGCTCGCCGGCCACCTCCGCCAGCTCGATCGACCGCATGCCGACGTAGCTGTCGACCCGGTCACCCGGGCCGGCGTGGTCGGGCCGGCCGCCGTCGGCCAGCGTCACGGTCACCCCGTACAGGAACGGATCCGCCGGTGACCAGGCCCGGACGTTCGGGATCTCCACGGCGAACGGCCGGCCGCTGGTACCCGACGCCGTCGCCACGGTCGCGTCCCCGCGGCCGAGCCCGGCGCGCACCTCGACCCGGACGGGCGCCGCCGGGTCAAGACCGGCGCCCGACCCCGATCCCGAACCCGAACCCGCGTCGACGGCGTGCGCCACGACCTGGACCGTGCCTGCGGCCAGATCGGGGGTGAGCTCCAGCCGGGAGACGTACCGGGACGGCGTCCGCTCCAGCCAGACGGTCTGCCAGATGCCGGAGACCGAGGTGTAGAAGATCCCGCCGGGGTGGCGCCGCTGCTTGCCGAGTGGCTGCGCGCCGCCGTCGGTCGGGTCGGAAACGTGAACGAGCAGCTCCTCCTCGCCCCACGTCAGCTGAGGCGTGATGTCGAAGCTGAACGCGTCGTAGCCGCCTCGATGGGCACCGACCTCGACGCCGTTGACCCACACCCGGCATTCCCAGTCGACCGCGCCGAAATGCAGGTGGACGCGGTGTGGGTCGTCCCGGTCGGCGGCCCAGCCGGGCGGGACGCGGACCGTGCGGCGGTACCACATCCGCTCGTATGCCGCCCCGATGCCGGAGCGCCCCCACTCGACCGCGAACGGGACCTGGACGCGCCACGGCAGCCGCCGCCCGACGGGCGGTTCGTCGACGTTGTGGCGGCCGCGCCGGTCGCCGCGACGGTCGTTCGCCGCGGCGCCCCAGAACTGCCAGGGGCCGTCGAGCGACACCCACGCCGGCCGCACGAGCTGGGGGCGCGGGTGCTCGTCGATCGCGGTCGCGGTCGCGGTCGCCCCGGCCTTCGCCGCGTCGGCCTCGGTCGAGCCGCCCTCGGTCGAGTCGGCCGCGCGGGACCGGCCGGGCACCGGCCATCTACCTGGCATGCCCGGATGCTAGAGGGGCCGAGCCGCCGGGTTCTCGTCAGCGGCAGGGACGGTCCCACCGTCTTCGACCCGCGTTGCCTGGTGCGCGAGGCGCCGTGAAGGTGCCTGGCCAGCCCGGCCTGGGCGCGGGTGGGGGCCCGAACGGGCGCCGAAACGGCGGGCGGGTGTCCGTCGGTGCGGGGCGCGGACCGGCCGACTCCCGCGAGGCCACGGCGGACCGCGCCGCCGCGGCCGGGCCCCATTGCCCGGGTGCGTCCGACGGGGACGACACCCGTCTCTTCAGCGGAAACCTGGACGCCGAACGGCGATGCCGGGCGTTCAGCGAGTCCAGTGCGCCGGCCCGGCCCGGCCCGGCCGACCCCCGGACCGACCGGTGAGCGCCGTCCGGCGACGGGAGACCACGCCCCTTTCCGCCGGCATCCCCGACGGGGTTCGGCCGAACGACGCAGAACCAGCCAAAAGAGGGGGTGTGGTGCGCCCTTGGGCGTGGGTAGCCCCTGCGCATGGCCGGTGAGACGCCCGAACTGACGGCGAGCGACATGCCCGAACTGACGACCGGCGACGCGCCCGAGGTGAAGTCGGGACGGGCAACCGCGCCCATCACGGTGGCGCTGGTCGACGACTATGACGTCGTCCTGGCCGGCGTCGCCCGGATCCTGGCGCCCTACGACGACCGGGTCCGCGTCGTCGAGATCGACACGAACCGGCCGGTGGCGCAGGACGTGGACATCGTGCTCTACGACTCCTTCGCGCAGCCGGAGGCCGGCGGCGAGGAGATCGCGGAGGTCGTCACCAACCGGCACACCGGCCGCGTGGTCATCTACACCTGGAACTTCCACGTCGACCTGATCGAGGGCGCGCTGGCCCGGGGCGCGAGCGGCTACCTGTCGAAGACGCTCACCGGCCGTGAGCTCGTCGCCGCGCTGGAGGCCGTGCACGCCGGCGAGGTGGTCGTGAGCCCGCCACCCCGCTCCCGGCTGACGGCCGGGCAGGACTGGCCGGGCCGGGCGGAGGGCCTCACCGAGCGGGAGGCCGAGGTGCTGGCGCTCATCACGCAGGGCCGGAACAACGCCGAGATCGCCGAGATCACCTGCCTCAGCCCGAACACGGTGAAGTCCTACATCCGGGCGCTCTACCGCAAGATCGATGTCGCGAGCCGCTCCCAGGCCGTGCTGTGGGGTGTCAGCCACGGCTTCGCCCCGGACCACCACCGCGTCCAGCTCTGGCGCGCCCGGCCCTGAGCGTCGTCGGGGCCGGCCGTCGGCGGGTGGCCGGCCTTCGCCGGTCTGGCCTCGTCGCCCGGCGGGCGGGGCGCGGTCAGGCGCTCACGGGCTCCGCGTAGGTCTTGGTCAGGACGTAGCGCTCCATGAACTGGCGCTGCCAGTCGTAGGCGGTCACCGGGTCGAACCGGGGGCCGTCTGCGCCGATCATCGTGGGCACCGGGGCGATGACCGTGTCGACGTTCGGCAGGAAGAACATGGCGATCGAGCGTCGCTGGGCGGTGGCCGTCGGCCCGGAGACCACGCGATGCACCGTCGCCGGGTAGCGCCCGTTGGTCCACCGGCTGAGCAGATGGCCAATGTTGATGACGAACGCCTCGTCGTCGCGCGGAACAGTGATCCACTCGCCGTCGCGGCCGCGGATCTGCAGGCCCTCGTAGTCGCCCCGCTGATGCAGCACCGTCAGCCCGCCGGAGTCGGCATGCGGCGTGAGCACGACGGCCGGGCCGTCCGGGTCGACGGGTCGGGGCGGGTAGAAGTTGGCCGAGAACAGCGTGACGTCCTTGGCGAACGGCTCGGCGAAGTGGTCGGCGGGCAGGTCGAGGGCCCGGGCGAACAGCGCCATCAGGGTGCGGGCCAGCGCCCGAGTGGCTTCCGCGTACCGCTGCCAGGCGGCCCGGAACCCGGGAATCTCGTCGGGCCAGACGTTGGGCACGAAGTAGTCGGGATGCCCGCCGACGGCGTCGTCCGCCTCGGCCGCCGGCAGATCCTCGTAGGTGATGAACTGGAACGCCCGGTTGAGCACCTGGCCGCGCGGGTCGATCTGCTCGAAAAGGCCGCGCTGGCTCGCCCGCGGCCGGATCAGCGCGCGCCGCTGGTCGTCCGGCAGCGCCGCGACCTGGTCCATCGTGGCGTAGGCGGCGTCGACGAGCGCCGCGGGCACGCCATGCCCGACGACCCGCAGGAAGCCGACGCCGGCGAGCGCCTGGCGCAGCTCGACCACCACGGGAGCGGTGTCAGCGCCCGCGAGCACCGGCCCGAGATCGACGACGGGAATCTGACTCATGTGTCCTGCCCTCCGGGATTGTCGTGCCGGGGCTTTCATCCGAAGATCGCAGGCGGCCGTGTCGTGGCCGTTACCACGCCGTTGCGACGCGCAGGTCACGGCCCGGCTACCGACCGGCCTCCCGCGCGCCGCGAAGCCACGGCGTCGGCTACCGCGGGCGTCCTCGCGCGCCGGCGAGCTGGCCCGGGTAGCGGCCCGCGGCCGCCAGCCGTTCTGCCCCGGCCTGCTCGCCCGCGTTGTCAAGGGGGGCACCTGGAAAAGCGTCGACATGCTGGCCCGTGCCATTTACGGTTCTGTCCTCTGTATTGCCCATGTCTTCCGGATGACATTGTTTAAGCTGGCGCCAGTGGCGATTTCTAGGGCATTCTTGCGGCTGTCGATAACGGGGGTTATCGCCGGTCGCAAACGGCGGCCGGACCTATTTCTGGGAGGTTGTCGTGGGGGGCATCGGAAGTGGCCGGCGGATGCGTCGGGCGGTGTGCGGCGGCGCGGTCGCCGCGGCCATCGCCGTCGCCGGTACGGCGTGTCAGAGCGGCGACGGGACGGCCGGCGCGGCCGCGGCCTCCCCGGCGGCGAGCGCCCCGGCGAGCCCGGCGGCGCCGAGCACCGTCGCCCCGGCCCGCCAGCTGCGCGCGGCGGACTATCTGCTCACCGCCGGCCCGGAGACCACGGGCTTCGAGAGCTCGGGCGGCGTCGAGGACGAGGACCCCGGCGACAGTGCGACGCGCGCCGAGGTCGCCGCCTGCGTCGGCGTGTCGAACTTCAACCCGCCCGCGCCCTCCGACGAGTCGAACGGCGACACGTTCGTCTCCACCGAGGAGTCCGAGTTCCAGGCCTCCAGCCGGGCCAAGATCCTGCCGGCCGCGCAGATCCAGCAGAACGCCGCCGTCGTGACGAACGCGCGCTTCGGCGACTGCTACCGCGCCGGTCTCGAGAAGTCCCTCGCGCAGCAGGACACCGGCGAGTTCACCTACGAGATCGTCGACGTCCAGGCCCCGCCGGCGCCGCGCGGAGCCACCGCGTTCGTCCGCACCTCGATGGGCATCAGCGACGAGAACGGCACCTACGGCTACGTCTTCGACACCTTCTACTTCTACGTCGGCCAGGTGGCCGTCGAGCTGCAGGTGACGAACCTGCAGGACGTCCCGCCGCCGACCATCGAGCAGGGCCTGATCGACCAGATCGCCGCCAAGCTCACCAACCAGTAGGGCAAGCCGTCCGAGGGCCCTGCGCCGCCGCCCCGGCGCCGCGGGGCCCCTCGGGGACTCAACCGCCAGCCGAGCCGAGCGGCTCGTCGGCGGCGTACGCCCGCTCGGGAACGTTGGCGAGGTTCTTCGACACGTCGGGGTCGAGCCCCTCGGGCCAGGAGACGAGCTTCTCCAGCACCCAGTAGAGGCCCGTCACGACGATCACCGCGGCGGTGACGTGCACCAGCACCGCCATCCCGATGCCGACGATCGCGGCCACCCGCCAGAAGCGCCCCCACAGCGCCGACAGCAGCGCCGGCACCACGACGGCGGCCGCCGCGCCGGTCAGCAGCTCCCGCCACCACGGCCGATCGCCCATCCAGGGCAGCCCGTCCCAGACGTCGAACAGATCGAGTGTCGCGAGCGTGCCGAGCGCGACCACCGCGCTGACCGTGAGCACCAGCAGCAGCCGCCACCACCAGCGCAGCCGCGGCCGGACCCACAGCGTCCCCAGCTCGGCCCCGGTCCAGATCAGCCAGCGCCGGATGACCGGCGTGCCCAGCTCCCGCATGGCGTCGCGCAGGATCCGGTCCGCCTCCTCGCGGGTCACCGGCGGCCCGAGGTGCGAGACCGGCTCGCCCTTCGCGACCACCAGGCCGTCGTGCAGCAGCACCGCGGGCAGGTGCGAGCCGAGGCCGGGGATCAGCCACGCGAACACCGACGGGATCGACGCCAGGTCGGTCAGGAACGTCTCCGGGTCGGCCGGCACGACGAACGGCTCGTCGTACCTCGGGTCCCAGTAGCCGAACTGGCGGATGACCTGGAACTCGCTGCCCTGGCGCCGCAGCACCATCACCATCTCGCCGCCGGTCTCCACGTCGAAGAACCCAGCACGCCCGGCCATCACACGCCTCCTGGCATCCGTGCCGCCGTCGGACGGCCTATCGCGATCATGTCACGCGCCGGCGAGCCGCGAGCCACGGGCCGAGAGCCCGGTCACCTGGGCGGCAGGCCGCGGCCGCGGCGGGCGCGGGTCGATGGCCGCGAGCCCGCGCGCCGGCCGCGTCCGCTGTGATTCGCTGCTGGACGAGTCGGACCCGACGGGCCCGGCGGACGAGACAGACGCTGGCCGAAGGGCGCACCGTCGTGCGGGCTGCCCGACGGCCGCCCGAAGCACCGGACGCCGGGCGCAGGGCGGCACCCGAACCGTGGTCGCGGCCCACCCTTCCCGCGCTGCTGGCGCGAGCGGCGCGGGAGTAGGCCGACACGCCGTACGTCGTCTCGCTGACCGACCGGCTCAGCTACGCCGAGGCCGACCGGCGCTCCGCGCTCGCCGCCCGCCGGCTGCTCGCCGCCGGGATCGGCAAGGGCTCCCGCGTCGGCCTGTTCTTCACCAACGACACCGAGTGGATCACCTGGTGGCCGGCACCGGCCAGGAGCCGGGCCGGCTGCGGCTGCCGGCCGCGCCGTACCTGCGCCGGATCGACCGCCGCGGCCTGTTCGCCTCGATCGCCGACGGCACCCTGAAGTAGCGCGGGGCTAGGACTCGCCGCCGACGGTGTCGGTGGGGCCGTAGCCGCTGAAGCCGATGACCTCGGCGCTCTGCCCGGCGGGGTTGCGGGCGGCGATGGTGATCTTCGTGTACGGGTCGCGGCCGGACGGGTTGTTCCGCCCGTAGCTGGTGCCGGCGACCGTGTAGGTGTTCACGACGACGCCCTTGTCCGTCGTCACGTAGACCCGGACGACGTAGTCGACGACGACACCCGGGCCGCCGGCCTGCGCCGGCGCCTCCCAGTCGATCCTGATGTTCCCGGTCGGGTCGCTCGCCGTCGGCGGCAGCTTGGTCAGGGTGAAGCCGCGCGGCGCGGACGGCGCGACGCAGCCGACCAGCGTGCTGGTGGCCGCGGCCGACCTGCCGGCGGCGTTCCCCGCGGTCGCGGTCACCGTCGTGCGGGCGCAGCCGTCGACCGGGATCGTCACGGTGCCCGGCGCGGACAGCGTCCTGCTGCCACCCGGGTCGGCCGCGATGACGTAGCTCGTCGCGGCGGCACCGGCCGGCGCGGTCACCGTCACCTCGACGCCGCCCGACACGGCGCGGGTCTGCAGGCCCGGCGCCGCGGGCACCTGACCGGCCGGGGCACCCGCGCCGGCGTCACCGGCGCCCGCCCCGTCGCCGCCCGGCTGCTGGCCGGCGGCGGGCCCGGCGGCCGGCTGCGCGCCGCCGGCGGGCCGCGGGGCGTCCTGACCGGGCGCCGGGGTGACGCCCGGGCCGCCGGCGGGAGCCGCGTCCTGGCCCGGGCCGGCCGCCGCAGCGGCGGCCGGGTCGCCGGCGGACGGCAGCGCGCCGGCCGGGGCGGCGCCGTCCGTCGACGCGCCCGCGGTCGAGGCGCCGGCGCTGACGTGGAAGTCGTTCGACGCCAGCTCGGCGTCGTGGTGATTCGCGCGCAGGGCGAGCGGGACGGTCACGGCGGCCAGCGCCACCAGCACGACCAGCGCGATCAGGACCGGCACGGGCACCGGCAGCCGCCTGCCCGCCGCCAGCCGCGTGCCGGCCGGGATCGGCGGGGACGACCGCCGCGACCGGCCACGGATCAGGCGGGCGGGGCCGCCACGAGGGCTGCGGCCGGCCGGCGACGAGGACGCCTCGTCCCGGGGCCGCTCGACGACCGGCTCCAGCCCGGACAGGTCGACGGCCGCCGCGGCACCCAGCACGCCGGCGACCGGCGAGGCGGCCGGCTTCTCCGCGGCGGCGACGAGGGCCGGGGCCGGCTCAGGCGTGGTGACCAGATCCGCGGGGACGGCCTCGACCGGGGCCTCCTCGACGGGGACCCGAGCCCTGGCGCCGGGGATCTCCGGGACGGGGACCTCCGGGACAGGGATCTCCGTGATGGGGACCTCCGTCGTGGGCGCGTCCGCCTCGGGGGCCTCCGCGACGGCGACGCCGGTGGCGACGTCCGCGATCGCCGTGCCTTCGGACCGGATCTCGCTCATCGTGCCCCTCGTGCGACCGCGCTGCCGGCCGTGCCGCGCCGCGGTCTGTGAGTGCCGCGCGCGCCGGCGGCGGCAGATTGTCGGTGCGGACGGAGGATGCGACGCCTGCCAAAGGGTTCGCCAGCGTAGCCCGGCCGCGTTGTGTACTCGTGTGTAGCACGGAATCACGTGTGCGTGATTGATCCCAAATCCACGGTGACCATGCCAGCAACGTGACCACAACATTTCGGATTCTCGGCAACGCCAGCCGCCTCGCGGGCCGCCGGCCGCCCCAGTGATCACTGAGAATCGGAGCCGCTCGGTAGCATGGACGGCCGCGGGGTCGTCCGCGACGCCGCGAGTGGCATCCCCGGCCCGGTGTGGGACCGTCCGGCCGGGCAACCCTCGACGAACGGCGGATATGAACACCTACGCGAACGTCGCGGCGCTCACGGGTCCCGGCCGGCGGCGGCTGCTGGCCCGGCTGCGGGCGGTCGAGCCGGCCCTCACGGACGTGGCCGCGGAGTTCGTCCATCTCGTCGACCTTGACGTCGACGGCGACGCGGACGGGAACGCGGACCTCCCGCCCGCCGACGAGGCGCGGCTGCGCGGGCTGCTGACGTACGGCGAGCCGTTCGCGGGCGAGCGGGCCGGCGCCGCCCGGACACTGGTCGTCCTGCCCCGCCCCGGCACCATCTCGCCCTGGTCGTCGAAGGCGTCCGACATCGCCGCCGCGGCCGGCCTGGCCACCGTCCGCCGGATCGAGCGCGGCACCGTCTACTACCTGCACGGCACCGACCAGCTCGACGAGCGGGCGGTCGCGCCGCTGCTGCACGACCGGATGACCGAGATCGTCGCGGCTTCGCTGGCCGCCGCGGGCGCCCTGCTCGCCGCGGGCCGGCCCCGGCCGCAGGCGCAGGTCGACCTGCTCGGCGCGGGCGTCGCGGCGCTCGCGGAGGCGAACCGGGCGTACGGCCTCGCGCTCGCCCCGGGCGACATGGACTATCTCGCGGAGCAGTACGGCCGGCTCGGGCGCAACCCGACCGACGTCGAGCTGATGATGTTCGCCCAGGTCAACAGCGAGCACTGCCGGCACAAGGTCTTCAACGCCAGCTGGGTGATCGACGGCGAGCCGCGGCCGGCGAGCCTGTTCTCGATGATCAAGAACACGCACGAGCGGTCCGGCGGGAACGTGCTGTCGGCCTACTCCGACAACGCCGCCGTGCTGCGCGGCCCGGTCGCCCGCTGGTTCTTCCCCGACCCCGAGACCCACGAGTACGGGCGGCACGAGGAACCCGCGCACATCCTCGTGAAGGTCGAGACGCACAACCACCCCACGGCCATCGCGCCCGGCCCCGGTTCGGCGACCGGCGTCGGCGGCGAGATCCGCGACGAGGGGGCGACCGGCCGCGGTGCCACCCCGAAGATGGGCCTCGCCGGCTTCTCCGTCTCGAATCTGCGGATCCCCGGCGAGGAGCTGCCCTGGGAGGGCCCGGAGCGTCGCCCGGCCCGGATCTCGTCCCCGCTGGAGATCATGATCGAGGCGCCGCTGGGCGCCGCCGGCTACAACAACGAGTTCGGCCGGCCGAACCTCGCCGGCTACTTTCGCGCCTACGAGACCGACGGCGGCCCCGGCGGCCGGTGGGGCTACCACAAGCCGATCATGATCGCGGGCGGTATCGGCAACGTTCGCGACGCGCTCGTCCGCAAGAACCGGCTGGCGCCCGGCGACCTGGTGATCGTCCTCGGCGGCCCGGCGATGCTCATCGGCCTCGGTGGCGGTGCGGCGTCCAGTATGCAGACCGGCGCCGGCGACGAGGACCTCGACTTCGCCTCCGTCCAGCGTGGCAACGCGGAGATGGAGCGGCGCGCGCAGGAGGTCATCAACGCCTGCTGGGCGCGCGGCGAGGCGAACCCGGTCGTCTCCATCCACGACGTCGGCGCCGGCGGCTGGTCGAACGCGCTGCCGGAGCTGGTGCACGACGCCGGTCGGGGCGCCGTCTTCGAGCTGCGCGACCTGCCGAACGCCGACGCCGGCATGTCCAGCCTGGAGATCTGGTGCAACGAGGCGCAGGAGCGCTACGTCGTCGGCATCGCCGCCGCCGACCTGGATGCGTTCCGCGCGCTCTGCGAGCGCGAGCGCTGCCCGTTCGCCGTCGTCGGCACGGTCACCGACGAGCCGCGCCTCGTCGTCCGTGACCGGCTGTTCGGCGGCGCTCCAGTCGACGTGCCGATGTCGCTGCTGTTCGGCGAGGCCTCCCGGCAGACCCGCACGGCGACCAGCCGCCCGGTGGCTCCGGCGCCGTTCGACGAGACCGGCATCCGGCTCGCCGAGGCCGTCGACCTGGTGCTGCGGGTCCCGGCCGTCGGCAGCAAGAAGTTCCTCATCACGATCGGCGACCGGACCGTCGGCGGCCACACGGTGCGCGACCAGCTCGTCGGCCCGTGGCAGGTCCCCGTCAGCGACGTCGCCGTCACCGCCTCGGCGTACGGCAGCGACACCGGCGAGGCGGTCGCGATGGGGGAGCGCACCCCGCTCGCGACCGTGAGCGCGCCGGCGGCGGCGCGGATGGCCGTCGGCGAGGCGGTCACCAACCTGGCCGGCGCCGACGTCGCCGCGCTGACCGACGTGGCGCTGTCGGCCAACTGGATGGCCGCCGTCCAGGTCGACGGCCAGGAGGCCGCCCTGTTCGACGCGGTCCAGGCCCTGGGCGAGGAGTTCTGCCCGGCGCTCGGCGTGCCGATCCCGGTCGGCAAGGACTCGACGAGCATGCGGACCGTCTGGTCGGACGGCGCCGGCGACACCGCCGTCACCTCACCGGTGTCGCTGGTCGTCACCGCGGCGGCGCCGGTCGCCGACGTCTCCCGGGTGCTCACGCCGGCGCTCGCCCGCGACGTCGCCAGCTCGCTCGTGCTCGTCGACCTGTCCGGCGGCGTGAGCCGCCTCGGCGGGTCCGCGCTCGCCCAGGCGTACGGCCGGGCGGGCGCGCCCGCCGCGGTGCCGGACGCGGACGCGGCGCGGCTGGCGGCCTTCTTCGCCGCGACCCGGCCACTCGTCCGGGACCCGGCGGTGCTCGCTTATCACGACCGCTCCGACGGCGGCCTGCTCGCGACGCTGGCCGAGATGGCGTTCGCTGGCCGGGCCGGCGTCGACGTCGACG
>Ga0105248_10000076_pt1 | contig 114070 bp, 87 predicted proteins | sample KBSS34metaG_FD_81524 | JGI IMG/M metagenome (GOLD analysis project Ga0105248, IMG submission 81524) | Switchgrass rhizosphere microbial communities from Kellogg Biological Station, Michigan, USA - KBS S3-4 metaG | ecosystem: Host-associated > Plants > Roots > Rhizosphere > Soil | place... | reverse complement strand
GTCGAGTTCCTGCTCAGCCCGGCTGCGGCCTTCATCTCCGGCACCGACCTGCTCGTCGACGGCGGCGTCACCGCCGCGTTTCAGACCGGAGAACTCGACGCGCTTCAGGCCGCACTCGGCTAGGCCCGGCGTTCTGGTCGACAAAATGTTGTCTATGCGGCGTCGGCGCGGGTGGTGACGCCGAGGTCGTGGAAGAGGGTCCGCAGGTCGGTGCGCAGGGTCTCGTAGTCGCGGTCGATGCGGGTCCAGTGCGCTGGTTTGCGGCCCGGTCGGGGGCGGCGGACGCCGGCGAGGATCGGGCCGATCACCTGTTCGCGCAGGGTGAGCAGGGCGGCGATGGTGCGGGCGGCTTCGGCGGGCAGGTGGTAGCGGCGGGACCGGCCGGGTTTGACGATCAGGTCTTTGCCGCGCAGCTTGCGCAGGTCGTAGGCCGCCTGACAGGTGGTGTAGTCGGTGCCGGCCTACGCGGCAGCAGAGTGGCAGTCCGCTTTCGGGGGCGACCCGCTGTCGACATTTTCGGCTTGGCCCTCACAGAACAGTGCCGCGTGCCCGTGGATCTCTGCCATTCGGTGACAGCCCGCACGCCCGCCGTCGCTCAGGCAGACATTTCCCAACCTGAACGCGAGGACACGCTGCCTGGGGCCGCGGCGGTGTGACCTCGCTTCTGGACCGAAGACCAGGCGCGCGCCGGCGAACGCCATGATCAACCTGCATGTCGTTGGTCGGCGTGTTCAGGTCCGTTCGGGAGCCGCCCCGTGAGGGTGGTGACGATCGCTGTGGCGGTGTTCGAGTCGGAGTAGTTCGGCGAGCAGGCTCGCTGCCTCGTCGAGCTGTTCGTCGGTCATCGGCACGAGGTGGACCTCTGAGAACTCGATCGGGGTCGATGGTCGCCATCGGGGCCGATGGTCGCCGGGTGGTGCCACGGTGTGTCGGCTCGACGGTCGGCTGGTCTGCTCCCGGCGTCGCTACGCGTCGTGCGGTCTTGCGCCATCTGTTCCCCTCCCGCAGTCCACCTGATCGCGGGTCACGCGATCGCAGACCGATGAGAGGGATGCTGACTGATGGCCGCCCGCAGATCGAGCGGACGGTCGGAGACGTACTACGGCGTGCCGTACCGGGCGGGTGGCGCGGCATGTTCAGTGCCCGATCGCCGGGCACCACCACGGCGTGATCGCTGCGTCCGGTCCGGCAGCCAACCGCGCCGACGGCCACTCGTCTCGCAGCCCTGCTGGCCGGCCGCACGGGGTGCGAGACGGCGATCAGCTGGCTGGCGGCGGATCTGTGCAGGTCACGGCCCCGGCGACGGCACCCGCAACGTTGATTACTGGGCCTGGCAGGATCGGGTAGCGGTTCGCATTGTGGTCAATCAGGTCCACAAGAGTTGCCGCGTTCGAATCACGATGGTGGCGCCTCAAAGTCTCGGAAGTCAAAACGCCGTTCGGGTAATACCCCGAACGGCGTTTTGCTGTGCCCAGTCAGGACACCCGGCGGTGCCGCAGGCCGCTTGGCCGTCGACGATTCCGCCCTTCGCCGCTCCCCGCGCCCATGATCGCCGTTTGTGCTCCGCCGTGGTCGTGGACCGCTGGAAACCGCCGCCCCGTGAATACAACCACCGGGGGGCAGAAACAGCGATCATGCGGCGCCGTGGTCGCCGCGGGTGAATCGCGCAACGGCGTTTTGGGGTCCGCCGCGGTGATCGGTTCCCGCCTGGACGCCTCGCGCCGTGGCCGGCGCAATTCCCGGCTCGGACATTTCGTGGGGTGGATCGGACCAATGCGCGTCTGGGCCCGCGGTTGGTCCGTGCCGCAGCGCCGGCTCGGCTGTCACGCAGCGCCAGTCGTGTCCACGCGTCCGAACTCCGCGCTCCCCGGCTTCTGGGCGTTCCCCGCTTCTCCCCGTTCCCCGCTTCTCCGCCCCCGCTTCTCCGCGGTTCGGCTACCGGCGTGCAGCTGACGATCAGGACGGCGCGCCGATGGGGCGGGGTCGACCGACCCGATGCGGTGGAATCTGCACTAGTTGACGCTGCAATATGACGAAGGTGCGGACACGGCGGACCAAGCCGCCTATCACGCCGAGCCTTATCGCGACCTCGGCGTCTGTGCTAGCCCAAAGGTGCCAGTCGATGGTCCTTTATAGGCAGGACTAGCGTCCGGCAACCCATTTGTCCGCGTCATCGAGGCCTGCAGTTTCGCCGTGCAACCGACGGCGGTAGCACCCGGTGGGCACTTTGGTGCCATTTGTCCACGGATCACACGTTACCTAGCGTCGGCGCCGCCCCGGTCCCCCCAACCGGGATGGCGCCCGAACCCCCCTCCACGGGCGGCCAGCGACGAGGAAGGTGCTCGCGACGATGGTGTTGAAGAACGGAACGATTTTTGCGGCTGTGGCGATGGCGGCGGCCGCGACGGGCGGCATCGCCGGCTGCCCCGGGCCTGATACCGGCGGCGGCACGAACACGCCCGGTGCGTGCGCGGACGTCGAGGTCGTCTTCGCCCGTGGCAGCGGCGAGCTGCCGGGCCTGGGCATCACCGGCGGCCCGTTCGTCACCTCGCTGAAGGCGGACCTGACCGGCAAGTCGGTGAACGCCTACGCCGTGAACTACGCGGCCGACCTCGCCCAGACCTCGGCCGGCCCGGGCGCCACCGACATGACCAACCACGTCACCTCGGTGGCCGCCGCCTGCCCGAACACGACGTTCGTGCTCGGCGGGTACTCGCAGGGTGCCAGCGTCACCGACATCGCGATCGGCATTCCCACGTTCCTCGGCTCCGGCAAGACGATCCCGACGAACCTGGCCCCACGGGTCGCGGCGGTCGTCGTGTTCGGCAACCCGCTGGCGCTCACCGGCGGCCACATCCCCACGTCCAGCCAGCTCTACGGCCCGAAGTCCAAGGAGTTCTGCGCCGTGGGCGACCCGGTCTGCGCCAACGGCGTCAACGTTGCGGCGCACCTGACCTATCCGACCAACGGCATGACCACCCAGGGCGCGGCCTTCGCGGCCGGCAAGGTCAACGGCTCCTGACCGGCCCGCGGTGACGCTCGGCGGCTGGCTGACGCGTGGCCCCCGCGTCGCCCAGCCGTCGGCGTGTTCCGGGCGTGGAGGGACGGACGGCCGGACGAGCGGTCCCGCGGCCAAGAACCGGGCCTGGCGAAGGCCGGCGGTTCGCCGCGGAGCCCGGCCAGCCAGGGCGGTTAGGACGCGGCCGGCCGCGGCTGGTGCGGCACGGTGGCGGCTCGCTCGATCGGCGTGAGCACGCCGAGCGCCATGCGGTCGTCGAGGGACAGGTAGTCCAGGGCGAGTCGGCGGACGACGTAGTCGACGACCGAGCTGGCGCGCGGGATCTCGGGATCGTCGGTGGGACCGGCGGGATCGAAGCGTACGCCGGCGAAGCGGCTGACGAACGTCGCCAGCGGGACGTCGTTCTGCAGCCCGGTCGAGATCGCGACGGAGATGGTGTCGAGCAGGCCGTGCAGTGTCGTGCCCGGGCGGCCCATGATGAGCCGCAGGTCGGCGGGGGCACCGTCGGGGTACCGGGATGTGAGCAGATAGCCGGCGGCGCCGCCGACGGTGAAGGACCTGGTGACGGCCGCGCGCCGTCGGGTGACCCGTCGCTCCTGAGTGCCGCCGACCACCGGGGCTCCCTTCGTCAGTCTCGTGTCGCCGAGGCGCCCAGCCACAACATGTAGGACCCCATGGGGCATGCGTCTCGAAGATGTTGAGGTCGGGCGGACGTGAGCTTACTGCCCGGCCCGGACATGGCCGGCCACGTTCGGACGTGGCGTGTCCTCGTCGGTGCGGGGCAGGCGCGAGGAGCCACGGCGGGCGCGGCCAGTGCGAGTTCGACGCGACCATCACCGAGCAGCTGCCGGACGAGCGGGTCGTCTGGAAAGAGCACCGGCGGCACGCAGCACGCCGTGTCGTCACCTTCCACCGGCTCAGCGACAACGAGACCCGGGTCACCGTGCAGCTCGACTGGCAGCCGGACTCGGTGACCGAGAAGGTCGGGGCCGCCGCGGGATTCGACGACCGCCGGGTCAAGCGTGACCTGAAGAAGTCCAAGGCGTTCATCGAGGAGCGCGGCCCGGGCAACCAGACCGGCGCGTGGCGCGGCGAGGTGCCGCGTCCCTGACGCGTCAGCCTCCAGGTAGACCTCCAGGTAGACCCGAACGGCGGGAGCCGGCCCCAAGGGGCCGGCTCCCGCCGTCGTTGTGGTGCATTCTTCGGCAGTCGGGGCGTTTACGGTGCCGCTCGGCGGGCGAAAGTCGGTGTGGCCGAGGCGGTGAGCGCCGGCGGATCTAGGAGAGGGTGGGCCGATGGGCGAGGCGACCGCCGACGCCGCGGGATCCGCGGACCGCGCGGCGGACGGGCGGGGCAACGAGCCGGCGCGGCTGTGCTGCGTCGATCCGGACGCGGATCCGGCGAACCGGGTCGGCCGGCAGGCACCGCGGACCCGCGTCTACCGCGCCGGCAAAGTCGAGGCCGAGGGATTCCCGGTGGCCCGGATCAGCGACTACCTGGCCGAGCCCGACACCGTCGTCTGGCTGGATCTGTGTGCGCCCAGGTCCGACGAGCTGCACGTCATCAGTGACGAGCTGAACCTTTCCGCGCTGGCGGTCGAGGACGCCGTCAGTACGCGGGAGCGCCCCAAGGTGGACCGCTATCCCAGCCACCTTTTCCTGAACGCGTACGCCGTCACCTTCGACCAGGACACCGGCGAGCTGGCGAGCCACGAGGTCAGCGCGTTCATCACCGAACGGGCCCTGGTCACCGTCCGCGCGGACGAGCAGTTCGACGTCGACGGCCTGATCGCGCACTGGGGCGAGGCCGATCCGGAGCTTGCCGGCTTCGGGGTGAGCTACCTGGTGCACGGCCTGCTCGACTTCGTCGTCGACCAGCATTTCAGCGCGGTCCAGTCGCTCGACACGGAGATCGAGGCGCTGGAGGACATGCTGTTCGACGAGCGGTCACAGGACGGCGTCGTGCAGCGCCGCAGCTACGAGCTGCGCAAGAGCCTGGTGCTGATGCGCAGGCTCGTGCTTCCGATGCGCGAGGTCGTCAACACGATCATGCGGCGGGACCTGCACCTCGTCGACGCCGAGATGGCGCCTTATTACCAGGACGTCTACGACCACGTCCTGCGGGCGACGGAGTGGACCGAGAGTCTGCGCGACCTCGTCACCACGATCCTGGAGACGAACCTGACGATCCAGGGCAATCGACTGAACATGATCATGAAGCGCCTGACCGGCTGGGCGGCCATCATCGCCGTGCCAACCGCGATCACCGGCTTCTACGGCCAGAACGTGCCCTACCCGGGCTTCGGCCAGGAGTGGGGCTTCGTCGTCAGCGTCGCGATCCTGGCCGTGTGCGCGCTGGCGCTGTACACGCTCTTCAAACGCCGCGACTGGCTGTGACTCGGGGGTTGGCGACTCAGTGTTGACCGCGGCGCCGGGGAGTCGGGCGGTAGGCGAATCCCCGGCGAACATCGGATGACGTCTCGGGCCGAGACCACGCGACCGGCTTCGTCCATCCGCTGCCGCAGGTGCTCAGGGCCGGGTGCCAAACTGGGGGCATGGCGGAGCTCGACGGCGTCGCGGTCGACGCCGCCCAGCTCCAGGCGCTCGCACTGGTCAACTACGGGCACTTCACCACGATGGTGGTCACCGCCGGCCGGGTGCGCGGACTGTCGCTGCACCTGGAACGCCTCGTGCGGGACTGCCTCGCGGTGTTCGACGCCGATCTCGAACCCGAGCGGGTCCGCCACCTGATCCGCCGGGCCGTCGTCGACGCGGCCCGGCCCGTCGTCGTCCGCGTCACCGTCTTCGACCCCGACCTGGCGGTCGGCCGGCCCGGCGCCGACGCCGCGCCGCGCGTCCTCGTCACCGCCCGCGCCTCGCCCGCGCCGGTGGCCGGCGCGCCGCCAGGCCTGCGGCTGCACGCGGTGCGTTATCGCCGTGATCTGCCCACGGTCAAGCACGTCGGCCTGTTCGGCGCGCTGCACCAGCGGCGGGCGGCCCAGCGGGCCGGCTTCGACGACGCCGTCTTCGCCGACGCGGACGGCGTCCTGTCCGAGGCCGCGACCGCGAACATCGGGTTCGTCCGGGCCGGCCGCGTCCTGTGGTCCGGCGCCGAGTGCCTGCCTGGCGTGACGATGCGGCTGCTCGGCCAGGCCCGCGCCGACGAGACGGCGACGGCAGCGGTCACCCTCCCCGACCTGCCCCGGCTCGACGCCGTGTTCGCCACGAACGCCGTGACCGGCGTCCGCCGGGTCACGGCGATCGACGACGTCCGCTGGCCCGGCGACCATCCCGTCCTGCGCGACCTGGCCGAGCGGTACGCGGCCATCGAGCCGGAGCAGCTGTAGCGCCCCGTCGCGAGGCCGCGCCAGCCCCGGCCGCCACAGCCGGCCCCGCCGCCAAAGCCACAGCCGGCCCCGCCGCCAAAGCCACAGCCGGCCCCGCCGCCAAAGCCACAGCTGGCGGCGCCGTCACAGTCGTGGGTCCACCGGCTCGGACTCGAGCGCGAGCACGGCGAAGACGCACTCGTGCACCCGCCACAGCGGCTCGCCGGCAGCGGCGCGTTCCAACCCCTCCAGGCCGAGGACGTACTCGCGGAAGGCAAGCGAGCGCTTGCGGCCAAGTCCGCGGGAACGCAGCCGTTCGAGGTGTTCGGGGCGCAGGTAGTCCGGGCCATAGACGATCCGCAGGTACTCCCGGCCGCGGACCTTGATCCCCGGCTGGGCAAGACCGCGCCGGCCGCGGGCGAGCCCGGCCGCCGGCTTCACGACCATCCCCTCGCCGCCGGACCGCTCGGCCGTCAGCTCCTCCCACCACGCGACCGCGCGCTCGACCGACGCCGGGTCGTCCGCCCGCACCGGGATCCGCCGCGTCGTGACCACGAGATCGCCGTCGGCCTCGGCGAGGCGGTCCGCGACGGCGAGGTGCCACCCGTGCGGCCGGTCGACGTAGGTCCTCCCCGCCGCGGGCCGGGCCGCCCGACCGCCGGCGAGCAGCATGAACGGCGCGATCCGCACCCCGGCGAGCCCCTCGACCGGCCAACAGTAGCGCCGGTAGGCGCGGGTGAACGCCGCCGCGTTATCAAACCAGTCGGCGGTCTTCGCCAGCAGGTCGGACACGTCGACGCCGCGGCCGGCCGTCGCGGTCAGGGCCGAGACCGCCGCCGGCAGGGCCGCCCGCGCCGCAGCCCCGGCGGCCGCGTACTGCCGGGTGAGCAGGTCGCGGGCCTTGGCGCTCCACGGCATGATCTCGGCGTCGAACACCAGCCAGTCGACGTCCAGCTCGTCCCACAGGCCGGCGGCCGAGACGGCGGCCCGCAGCCGGCCGACCAGCTCCTGCGTCAGCTCGGGGGAGAGGAACGGCCGGCCCGTGCGCGTGACGACCGCGCCGGTCGATCCGTCGGCGGAGCCGCTGATTCTCTCGTCGGCGGAGCCGCTGATTCTCTCGTCGGCGGAGCCGAACTTGGCCGCTGCGGCGGCCGCGTCCCGGCAGACGACCGCCACCGCCCGCGACCCCATGTGCTTCTCCTCGCACAGCAGGTCGTCGACGCCGTCGGACCGGTACGTCTCGAACGCCTCGGCGGGATGCTCGAGGTAGCCGGGCAACGGCGACGTCGGCGGCGGGCTCATCGTCGGCGGGAGGTAGACCAGCCAGCGCGGGTCGACCGCGAACCGGCTCATCACCTCCAGCGCCGCAAGCGAGTTCTCCGCCTGGATCTGCACCCGGCCGCCGTGCCGCGTCTCGACCGCCCGGCGGCCGAGCACATCGGTGATGTCCAGCAGCTCGCCGTCCCGCGGCGCGCCGGCGCCGGGCGCGGGCACGGCGGCGACCGGGGCGACAACGCCGGCGGATGCCGGCGCGGCGACCGGGGAGAGCCTGGCCAGCAGCGCCTCCGCGGACGTCGGATCGGCCGGCGGCGGCGAGCTGCCCGGCGGGGCGGTCGTGGCCGCGCCCGCCGCGCCCGCGCCCGGTTCCGGTAGGGGCGCGCTGTCCAGGAGCGGGCGGTCCGGGGCGAAGTGGACGCGCTCGGCCGGGACGGAGACCAGCTCCCGCTCGGGGTAGCGCAGTGCGGTCAGCCGGCCGCCGAAGACGCAGCCGGTGTCCAGGCAGAGGGTGTTGTTCACCCACTCCGGCTCGGGCACGGTGGTGTGGCCGTACAGCACCGTCGCCTGGCCGCGGTACTCGTTCGCCCAGGGGTAGCGCACCGGCAGGCCGTATTCGTCGGTCTCGCCGGTGGTGTCCCCGTAGAGCGCGAACGAGCGCACCCGGGCGGACGCGCGGCCGTGGTACGCCTCCTTGAGACCCGCGTGCGCGACCACGAGCCGGCCGCCGTCGAAGACGTAGTGCGCGATCAGCCCGTCGACGAACTGGATGAGCTCGTCGCGGAACTCGGCGCTCTCGCCGTCGAGCTGCGCGAGCGACTCGGCGAGGCCGTGCGCGACCGTCACCTTCTTCCCGCGCAGCGCCCGGACCAGCTTGTTCTCGTGGTTGCCGCACACGGCGAAGGCGGCACCCGCCGCGACCATGCCCATCGCCAGCCGCAGCACGCCCGGCGTGTCCGGGCCTCGGTCGACCAGGTCGCCGACGAAGACGACCCGCCGGCCGTCCGGATGGCCGGCGCCGACCGGGCGGCCCGCGTCGTCGCGGCGCAGCTCGTAACCGAGCTCGGTGAGCAGCGCCTCCAGCTCGCCGCGGCAGCCGTGCACGTCGCCGATCACGTCGAACGGGCCGGTCTCGTGCCGCAGGTCGCTGTACAGCCGGGCGTAGGCGACGGTCGCCGTCGCGACCTCGTCGACCGAGCGCAGCACGTGCACGTGCCGGAAACCCTCCCGGGCGAGGCCCCGCAGCGACCGGCGCAGGTCGGCGCGCTGGCGGCGGATCACATGCGCGCCGAAGTCCCGGTCGGGCCGGGTGGCGTTGCGCTCCAGGCAGACCTGCTCGGGCAGGTCGAGCACGATCGCCACCGGCAGCACGTCGTGCGCGCGGGCGAGCTCGACGAGCGACGCGCGGGCGTGCCGCTGGACGTTGGTCGCGTCGACGACGGTGAGCCGGCCGGCGCCCAGCCGCTTGCCGGCGACGTAGTGCAGCACGTCGAAGGCGTCGCCGGTCGCGGACTGGTCGTTCTCGTCGTCCGCGACCAGGCCTCGGCAGAAGTCCGACGAGAGCACCTGCGTCGGCCGGAAGTGGGCGCGGGCGAACGTCGACTTCCCGGATCCGGACGCGCCGACGAGCACGACGAGGCACACTTCGGGAATCGTGATCACGGGTGGGCCGGCGGGCACCCCGACCGGGGGTCCGTGCACGGGCTCGGACTCGTTGGGCGCGAGGGTCATGGCGGGTCAACCGATCCTTTCCAGGACGGCCAGCTGGGTGGGCGCGCCGACCTCGGCGTCGACGGCGCCGACCTCGCCGAGGCGGGCCGTGTACGGGTAGCGGGCGACGAGGCCCCCGACCCAGCCGGCGAACTCGTCCCTGGTCCACTCGAACCGATGATCGCGGTGCCGCAGCTCGCCGGCGCCGAGCCCTTCATAGCGGACGTTGTACTCGACGTTCGGCGTGGTGATCAGGACAAGTCGCGGGCGGGCCTCGCCGAGGACGGCGGCGGCGAGCGCCGGCAGCCGTGGTGGGTCGACGTGCTCGACGACCTCGCTGAGCACCGCCGCGTCGAGACCCGCGATCCGGGCGTCCCGGTACGTCAGCGACGAGGCGACCAGCCGCAGCCGGGTCCGCGTCCGCTCGGGCAGCGCCTCGACCCGCAGCCGACGGGCCGCCAGCTCCAGCGCCCGGTGCGAGACGTCGACCGCGACGACGTCGGTGAAGCGCGGGTCGGCGAGCAGGTCGGCGACCAGCTTGCCGTCGCCACACCCGAGGTCGGCGACGCTGCGCGCGCCGGCAGCCCGCAGTAGGTCCATGATCGCCCGCCGGCGCAGCACCGCCAGCGCCGGCGGACGCGGCGCCGACTCCGGCGGCCCGGCCGGCTCGGTTGCCGCCGGCGGGTCCGCCGGCAGGTTCGGGTCCCGGCCGAGATCCGGCGCCGGTGCGGCGGCGGCCGGCTCCCCGGGCTTACCGGGCTCGCCACCGGGCGGGTCGTCGTCGGCGAGCAGGCCGGCCTCGAAGCCGGTGGTGACGCCGTCGTCCGGAATGTCCTCGACGGCGTCGAGGCGGGCGAGCGCGGCGGACGCGAGGCCCGACCGGTGGGCAAGGTAGCGGCGGGCGATGAGGCGGCGCTCGGGGTGGTCCGGCAGCCAGCTCGCGCCCTCGCGGACCAGCTTGTCGATCTCGTCGCGGCCGACGTAGTAGTGCTTGCCGTCGTCGAGGACGGGCAGCAGGACGTAGAGCTGGGTGAGGGCGTCGGCGAGCCGGGCGGTCCCGGCGAGCGTCACGTCGTGGTGCACGGCGGGGCCCCAGTCGGGGAACTCGGGGTCGAGCGGGGCGTCGACGGCCGTGACCCGCCAGCCCAGCGGCGTGAACAGCCGCTCGGCGAGGGCCGCGCCGCCGCGCCGGCACGGCAGCGCGGGGACGTGGATCTCCAGCGGGATCGCCGTCGCGGCCAGCTCCGGGCGGGCCTTGCAGACCCCGGCCATCGCGGTGGCGAAGACGGCCGCCATCGCGACCGCGAGCAGGCTGGACGCCGCGTACGGCCGGTCGTCGACGTAGTGCGCCTCCAGGCCGCCGCCGCTGGCCGCGCCCTTTCCGGCGGCGCCCCGGCCCCGGACCAGGCCGATCGGGTCGACGTCGAGCAGCAACGCCGCCGTGCAGCGCGTTTCGGTCGCCTCGGGGTAGAAGACGTGCGCGCCGCCCGCCGCCGTGGCGAACCGCTGTGCCCGGTCGGGATGCTTGTGCAGCAGGAACCCGAGATCGGTCGCGGGGCGCGCGGTCGTCGTCAGGGTCAGCAGCATGCCGGCATTCTTCCCGACGGGGGTTCACCCTGTCATATGGTTTTTCGCCGGTCGGTCCGCAGTGCCAGGCAGGTTCGCATTCCAGGCCGAAATTGCGCGGCTGTTCTCCGCGGTTCTCGACCCATTCGCCGGCGGCCGGCGGGCGGTTCGGGCTGGCTGGTCGGAGACTGGGCGATGGGCTTTCCGGTCCGGGGTCTTCGTAACCGCCTTCGTGGACCGTTTCGCCCGAATTCCAGTCGTTCGGCGGCGCGTCGCCAATCCGGAATCGACTTAAGGAAACGGGTGGCCGGCAATGTATGGGAAAGAGCAGGCCACACGGCCCGGCGGAATCGACCTTCCGCCGCCAGCCGGTCCGAACCGGCGGGCGGCCCGCCTCGGCCTGCCAGCCGACGACGGCGCGCGGGACCCGACCGCCGGCGGCGGCCGGATGACGCCGCATCTGGGCCTGGTCGGGCTGACGTTCGTCTCGCTGGGCTCGATCATCGGCTCTGGCTGGCTGCTGGGCGCGCTGACGGCGGCCCGGGTCGCCGGGCCCGCGTCCGTCGTCGCCTGGGCGCTGGCCGGCATCCTCATCATCGGCCTGGCGCTGGTGCACGCGGAGCTGGGCGCCGCCTACCCGGTCGCCGGTGGCAGCGCGCGATACGCCCACCTTGCGCTCGGGCCGCTGACCGGCTTCGTCGCCGGCTGGCTCGTCTGGATCCAGGCGGTCGCGCTCGCGCCGATCGAGGCCGAGGCGGCGCTGTCGTATCTGAACAACGTCTGGCCGGGGCTGGTGGCTCCGGACGGCACGCTCACCGGCGTCGGGCTGGCGCTCGGCGTCGGTGCGCTCGGGCTGTGCACGGTCGTCAACGTGCTCGGTGTCCGGCGGCTCGCGCAGACCAATGCCGTCACGGTCGTCTGGAAGTTCCTCATCCCGGTGCTGACCGTGGGCACCCTGTTGGCGCTCGCGTTCACGCCCGGGAACTTCCACGCGGGTGGTGGCTTCGCCCCGTACGGCGCGCACGGGATCTTCGCGGCGCTGCCGGCCGGCGTGGTGTTCGCGCTGCAGGGCTTCGAACAGGCCGTCCAGATGAGCGGGGAGGCGCGCAACCCCGGCCGGGACATCCCGCGCGCGGTGGTCCTGGCGACGCTGCTCGGGACGGCCGTCTACCTCGCGCTTGCCGTCGCCTTCCTCGGCGCGCTCGACCCGTCCTGGATCGCGACCGGCTGGGGTCATCCGGTCGGTGTGGGCGACTACGGGCCCTACGCGACGATCGCGACCGGGCTCGGCCTGACCTGGCTCGCCGTGCTGCTCTACATCGACGCGGTCGTCTCGCCGGGAGGCACGGCGCTGATCTACGTCGGCACCTCGGCGCGGCTGGCGTACTCGCTCGGGCGGGCGGGTGCCTTTCCGGGCGCCGTGACCCGGCTCGACCGGCGTGGCACCCCGGTCGTCGCGATCCTGCTGGCGTTCGGCCTCGGTCTGGTGCTGTTCCTGCCCTTCCCAGGCTGGCAGCAGCTGGTCACCCTGATCAGCTCGGCGACGTTCCTGACCTACGCCTTCGCGCCGATCGCGCTCACGGTGCTCCGCCGGGCGGACCCCGCCCGGGCGCGTCCCTACCGGCTGCCGTGCGCCGCCGTGCTGTCCAGGACCGCCTTCGCCACGTCGAACCTGATCGTCTACTGGGCCGGCTGGGAGAACGACCAGAAGCTCGCCGTCGCCATCGTCATCGGACTCGCGGTCTTCGCCGGATACCGGGCCACCCGGCCGGCCGAGCACCGAGGGTCGCTGGAATGGCGCTCGACGTTCTGGCTGATGCCGTGGCTCGGGGGCCTGACCGTCATCTCCTGGCTCGGTCAGTTCGGCGGCGGGCGGGCCTTCATCCCGTTCTGGGTCGACCTCGCCGTCGTCGTCGTCTTCAGCGTGGCGATCTTCGAGCTCGCCGTGCGCACCGCGCCGCCCGGCGCGCGCTCCCGCCCGCGCATCGAGGCCGAGCTCGCTCATCCCTGAGCCGGTGGCCCACTCGTGGGGGCGCGCGGGCGCGATCCGCCGTGACATCGACTTATTCCTGCTGGGCATCCGAATACTCGCCGGTCATCATGGGTCATCCGTAGAAGAACTGGCGGTCGTGGCCGCCGGCTGATGCCGGAGGCGGCGATGGCGAAGCCCCGCGACGAATCGGCCGGCAGCCAACCGAGGACCGGGTCCAGGCCGACCGCGGTGGACGCGCGACCGGTGACGACCCGCGACCGTCGCCTCGTGCGCAGCGCGCCCCGGGCTGGCGGCTACCGTCCGTCGCCGCCCAGGTCGTCGAGGCCATGGTCCAGACGGTGAACGGTCTCGCCGCGGATCCGGAGGCCACCCGGCTCGCCTTCGCGATCGTCACCGGCGACGCGACCGACACCTGCCAGGCGAACGAGCTGGCCTGGTACCGGGATCTCCTGGACGGTGGCGGCACGGTGCGGGCCGACTCGGGCAGCCCGGACAGGTACGACGGCGTCGGCGACGACGTCTGCTATGACGTCCGTTACTGGCTGGCCGCCGCGCCGGCCGGACCGGCTGCGCCGTCGAGCCCGCCCAGCGCTGGAGTGGTCAGCCGGCCGTTCGCGGGCGGTTCAGAATGCGTCGCGGGTGGGCGGCACCTGCAGGGCGCCTACGCGGACCTCGACGGCCTGCGCGGCACCCTGGGCGTGCTGCGCCGCGCCGGCGCCGCGGGTCCGGCGCCGGCCTCGCCGCCAGCGCCGGCGACGCTGACCCGGGGCTCGGCACGACCACCGGCGCCGCGGCCGGCGACCACGGCCTCGCCGTTGGCGGCCCGATGAACGCCGAGCAGGTCGGGTCCGCTGCCGCCGATGCGGCCGGCGCCGCCGCCGTGGCCGGCGTGGCCGGCCACGGCGCAGCGGCGCCCGGGGTCCAGGGCGCGGCCGTCGCCGAGGCGCTCGCCGCCGTCCATGCGCTGTTCGAGGCGGCAAGCGCGGCGGAGTACCTGGGCGAGTCAGTGTCGGTGGCCGGGCACTCGCTGCGGACCGCCGCCTGCGCCGCCGCGGCTGGGGCCGGGCCTGCGCTCGTCGCCGCCGCACTGCTGCACGACGTCGGCCACGCGCTGGACCACGACTCGGCCGCCGCGCTCGCCCGCGGCGACGACATCCGGCACGAGGTCACCGGGTCCGCGTGGCTCGCCCGCTGGTTCGGGCCGGAGGTCACCGAACCGGTGCGGCTGCACGTCGAGGCGAAGCGTTACCTCTGCGCCGTGGACCCGGAGTACTACGGCGTCCTGTCGCCGAACTCCCGCCGGACCCTCGAGATGCAGGGCGGGCCGTTCGAGGGCGCCGAGCTGGCCGCCTTCGCGGCGTCGCCGTTCGCCGAGGACGCCGCCGCGCTGCGGCGCTGGGACGACTCCGGCAAGGATCCGTCCGCCACCATCCCGCCGCTGGCCGCCTACGACGACCTGCTCGCCGGCCTCGCCCGCGGGTAGTCGGGCCATGCCGCCCGGATTGCCGGCCCGCGCCCGGCGCGGGCCCCGTCGGCGCGCTACTGGCGCCGTCCGCACGCGGTCTGCAGGAACCCGGTCAGCCGGCTCGGCGCGGAGCCGGCCGGACAGGGCTGGCCGGCCGGGACGAACGCGGTGACCTCCGTCGCGAGGTACTTGTCGCCGCAGGGCCGCCGGCGTGGGTCGGCCGCCGGATCCGCGGCGTAGAAACTGGTCGTGTCGACGCAGTCGCCGACGCCGGGCAGCCAGCCGCCGTCCTTCGCGAGGCAGAGCACCGACGCGGCGGACGACTGGATCTCCAGGGCGTACGTCGCCCCCGGCGGGCACGCGGTCCGCGTCGCCACCCGGGCGGCGATCCGGCCGAACCAGACCTTGCCGAAGCTGACGCCGCCGGCGGTCCACTCCTCGTCCGTGCACGGCACCTCGCTGAGGTTGTCCGAGTAGCTGTCGAACACCTGCAGGCAGTCACCGACCCGGACCAGGCCGCCGCCCCCGCCCGCGTCGCCCGGGTGCGGTGCGGCGAGGTTGCGCAGGCAGCCGGTGCGCTTCTGGAGGCCGACGCTGCCGGTCAGCGTGACGATCTCGTCGGTGTCCTCGGGGCAGCCGACGTCGGCCACCGACGACGAGCCGCCAAGCGTGCCCGCAGGCGCGCCCCCGATGACGTCGAGTGCCGTGATCCTGGCGTAGGCGGCCTTGTCGCCGCACTTCACCGGCCCGTAGCCGGGCTGCGACCTCAGCTCGCCGTTCTGCGGGCTGCTCGCGAGGACACGAGGTGGCTCGGTGATCTGCACGCAGCCGGCGACGACGAACGAGGCCGCCGCCGAGGTCGACGACGAACCGCGGCCGGAGCCACCGAACACCAGGGCGACGACGTAGCTGATCCCGGCCGCGACGGCCAGCGCGGCCACGGCGCCCAGCACCACCTTGGCGGCGGCGCCACCCCGCCGCGGGCGCCTGCCCGCGGCGGGTCGTGCTCCGGGCCGCGTCGGCAGCTGTGACATGTCGTTGTCCATGTGCCCTCACGGGTCGAACCGGCGAAAGTGCCTCGGGGGACGTCACGTCCGCGTTCGAGGTGCGCGCCTCGCGCCGGTGACGGCGCGTTGCCGGGCCTGAACGTAGACGGTCCCGCGCCGGCGACACTTTCGTGGGGTCACTGATCGGACGCGCTCGGACAGAGCGGGACAAGTCCGCACGGCCCGGCGGCTCGCCGGCCGCACCTGGAGCCGAGCGCGCTCCGTGGACCGCCGACGGAACTGGCCAGCCGGAACGACGCCGAGCGGGCCTGCCAGCCGCCTTCGACCGACGCTCAGCCGCGCAAACGGCCAGCCGGCCTGGGAACACTGCCGCCCCGCTTGGCATTCTTTTCACAATACCACGCTGTAGCCTCTTGGTCGCTTCTGTAGTACCGTGCGCCTGCCGGGTCGACCGGATAGGCAGCCGACAAATGTGGTGAGGCCTGTCTCACCCGACACTATTGGCGCGTTCCATGGGTGCACCAGCGTGGCGCTGCACGGGGGTCGGCGGCCAGGAAGCGTGGATGCGAACGCCGCTCATATCCGTCCGATCGGGGAATCCTATGTCCGAGACAAGGTATCTCAACGAGCTGGAAGGCAGACTGGCCTTTGTAATAATGCAGTATTCGTGCACGCCGTGGAATCTCTTTGAGGTCATCCGCAAGAGGCTGAAGGACAAGGGGTACGTCGCCGTTCGGGCGGATCACGTTCCCGGCGCGGGCGACCGGATGAACACGATGCATTTGTGGACGATGATCAACCGTGCCGACCTCGTCATCGTCGACATGTCCTCCCTCAATGTCAACGTCTACATCGAGCTCGGCACCGCGATGGCCTGGGAAAATTCCAGCGAAGCACATCGTCCGCGGGTCGCGGTCATCGGAGATCGGAAGGCGGAGAGCAACAAGCCGTTCGACGTCAAGGATCTGAAGTTCCATCCATACGACATCCATCCAGGGAATCCAGGAAAGACCGCGAGGAGCATCGTCGCGGCGATCGACGAGGCCGTGACGAATCCCTGGAACCTCGGTACGCAGGATCCGAAAGGGATTCCGGTACGGGATCACCGCCCCTATTCTGACGAATTTCTCTGGAAACTCCTCGAGAAACTCCCGCGGGAGGTTGCGGGCCTGCTCGACGATCCGGCGGCTTCATTGCTTACCTCGCTGTACATCCTGCAGCTGGGTAGACTCGTCGGAGAGGAGCTCGCCGCGACGATAGGGTTTCCGCCCCTGGCGGGGATCGAAGAAGGTGACCAAGGCCGGATCTCCATCGATCCGGGAATGATCGAGGCGCTCCCCGCCCAACTTCTCGGTGAGCTTGGTGACGACGCCAAAAAAAGCTGCCGGCTGCTTCTCGACAGCCTCCTGCGAATTCTGCGCGAGCGGGACGAGAAGCGCATCGGCGATTCCACTGACCTGGAGAACCTCCTGCCGACCGATCGGCGCCTGACCTTCGTTGGCGCATTGATAAAGAAGCACTCGGCTCGCAGCGCCGCGCAGGTACGTTCGATCTCGGAGACGATGGCGGATATTGCGTCGGCGTCGGCGTCGGCGTCGGCGCCGTCTGCCGGGATGGATTTCGGCGACGACTGGCGCCGCGGAATCGTCGCAATACACCGGCTTACTCGGCTCGCTGTGCGCCCGGCGACGCCGAATGACATCATGACGATTCAGCGGATCCAGTCGCGGGCGTCGGAGTACCCGCTCGACGCCGTCAGGAGTCAGTGGCGGGCGGCTCGGCCGCGCGATGTCTTCGAGCGCGAGGCGAAGGAGTTGTCGCGGAGACATATTCAGGGGATCTCGACCTTGGGTGGTGCACTCTTTCTGGGCCACAGCGTCGGCCTCCTGAACAGCGCGGAGCCGGGTTCGCCCTACGCCCTCGCGGGCGAGACGCTCTGTAGCCTCGCACTACCTGGCCAGAGGATCGACATCTCCCGGGGAAATGACCTGCTGGCGTACCGGGAGGGGCTGCTTAGCCTGGCGGCGGAGGGAGATTTCGTCTTCGCCCTGGAGCACCCGTTCCACTTCCGCGTTCTCCTGGAGATTCTTTCGGACGAGAACCGGCGGTACCCGGCCGAGGCCGTCATCGGCTTCCAGTCGCTACGGACAGTGTGGCAGGGAAAGGTGTGGGACAGCTTCGTCTGGTCCCGGGACCAGCTTCCTGCGGTCAACAACATCACCCGGACGGTTGATCGTGAGGGCGAGCGTCGGGACGTCGCGTTCATTCAGAACTACATTTCGTTCGGAAGAACTCCGCACACGTCCTCGTTCGTTCGGCTCGAGTATGACGCCGACGAGGTCCACCTCGCCGCCAGGAGATGGTGGCCAGACGTCTTCGGTAGTCCCGCTGCCGCCGGCGGCAGGGCGGCGCGGGGGATCGTCAACGTGCCCAACGCCGTGGCGGAGAGCCGGCTCGCGACCGCGCGACAGCGCACGATGGGGCGGATCTGGCGGAATCAGGCCGAGCCCGGAGACCTGCGGTGGCTGCGTGGCGAACTCGTCCGCTGGGACGGCGTGACGATGGACCAGGAGGCGCTGGCCGGTCTGGTCTGGGACAGCTCGCGGTGGCTGGGCCTCGACTTCCCGACGCTGGTCCTCGCCGAGGTCCACACCGGCACCTGGATACTGCAGTCGCTCCGCAGGCACCGCGGAGCGATTCGCCGCGCGCTCTCCGAGCATCCCCTGGATGCGTCGGCCGTCGGCGACATGGTGCTGATGGGCAAGAAGCGCGATCAGCTCACGGCCGTACTGGGGGTGCTGGCGCGATTCACCGCTGAGTACGTCTCGGATGAGGACGACAGCATTGGCAACCTCTGCCTGGCCGTCGAGGCGGTGGGGTCCGCGGGTGGGGAATGGCGCGTGGTGACCGAGAAGATGTTGGGCTACCTGGCGGCCGCCCGGGAGGGCCTGCAGGACGAGCTTCGGGCTGTAGAACTCGAGCTTGCTGGACCGTGAGCCCGCGATGGCAGAGACCGTCCGGGTGGTCAGGCGAAGATCGCGAGTTCGGATCGCCAGCGCCAGGCGAGTTCGAGGCAGGCGCGGGCAGCCGGCAGGCTGTCGTCGCTGTCTCGGAGCCGGCCAACCGTCTCCTCGTCGAACACAAGCCCCTTCATGTTCCCCATGGCCGGCCGGTGTGGGTCGGAGAGGATCAGATCTCCTTCTGCATTGGATGACCGCAGCTCCGGGAAAGCGAGACGAAATACGTCTTCGTCGAGGACGCAGACAGTGAGGATCTCGGCCTTCCACGTGAGCGGATACAACCCCGTGCCCAGGAACGAGACGCGTAGGCCCGAGCCCTCCGCCCGGTGGCGCTGCAACGTCGCGCAGGGCTCGTCGGACTCGTAGTCGATCATCTCGTCGCGTTCCGAAAAGGTTTTCCCACCTACCTCCTCGGCATACTCGCGCATGATGTTGCGCCAGATGTCGAGGTCGCTGGTGATGCTGGCGGAGTTATGAGGCTGGAACTCACCGGCCGGGATGACATGGGTGGTGCCACGCGCCGTGGCCACGTCACCTCGCCGGTGCATGATGAAGCGCGGTCCGTCGTCGTAGCGCACGATCGTCAGCGTGTTGACGCCGGGTATCACGCAGCGGCGGGTGAACGAAAAAGGATCGGCAAGCCAGCGTCGATATTCTCCGTCGGTCGGGTTCGGGTGTTTTCTGCGGTGCAGTAGTGCGGTCTCGTAGGCGAGCGGCTCGCTGGTGTCCAGGAGGTCGAAATACCTGCCCGGACACATGTCCAAGGTGAACTGATCGCCCTCCGTCTCGATGGCGAGAAGCCGGTAGGAAAGGCCGTTGAAGAGTGCGCCGGGGCGGAGATGCTGTTCCGTGGCTCCATGGTAGGTGGGCAGATCCGGCGCGTCGTGCACGGATGGCCAGTACGCACTGGCCGCGGCGCGCGCATCCTGCAGAGTGATCGCGTCGGCGGCGCCGGGCTGGTGATGCCAGCGAAGACGTAGGCTAGCGAGCGGCAGGGGCCCGGAAGGAATCCAGCCAGCCTTGGCCAGGAGCGGAACGCGCAGGTCGGTACTGTGCCTTCTCTGAGCATCGAGCGCGACCTTGTTGAGTACGCCGGCGTGACTGGAGACATATTCGTGGGTCTTCCTGAACTCCCAGTCGTCCGCCATGGCATGCCCTCTCGGTCGGCCGCGCACGTGCATCATCGATGATCTTCCGCCGCGCCGTCCGTGCGTCGGCAGGCTTCCGGTACGTCCCGGGCGGCCGGATCCTGAATGCCTGCGCCCGCTCAGGTGCGGTGCGTCCGATTACTCGCAGCTGGTGGGGTGGCCAGGCGTGCGCGTCAGCCCAGACCATGCGCGCTCATGGCGGCAAGCAGCGCCGGCTGCACCTGGGCGCGAATGTTCTCGTTCGCGTACCCCGTCCAGGCGATGTCCTCGCCGGTGACGAGTGGAACGGCCAGCTCGTCGCCGCCCGGACCGCAGATGATCGCTCCCGCCTCGAGCGCTATGAGCGCCGTGCACAGGTCATACGGGTGGCAGCAGAGCAGCCGGGGATGCCCTCGGGCCCGTAGGACCGGGGTCAGTAGCGGGCGCAGGTCCGCGACCCATCGGTCGTGGCCGTAGACCAACTCGGCGATCTGCCCACCCGTGCTGATGTACTGGTCCTCGAAGGTCGCCGCCTTTCCTTCGGCCGCCTTCGTCACCCTCGAGCAGACGTCGTCGTCTATGGCTGCCAGCAGGTCGCGGCCGCCAGGAAACACCCGCATGACCTGGCCGAACCCGTGCTCGATGGTGGGAGCCCGGCTCGGGCCGACCGTCAGCGGCTCGATCCGGCGAGTGACCAGGTTCGTGCGAAATGCCTGCACGCCGCGCCCGCGAACCGCCGAGAGCACGTCGGCGAGGAGCTGTTTTGGCGGTGGGATCTCGGTCTGAACGGCGACCTGAATGTCGGCGAGCGTGGGCACGCGGCCGTCGGGCAGCCGCTCAGGCGCTATGCCGGTGAGGATCCAGGCACTTCTTTTTCCGTACATCAGGCCACGGGTTCCGTCGATGGGGTCGACGATCACCCGATAGCGGGCCTCGGCCGGGTCGGCGTTTCCGGGCAGGATGGCTGTGCCCGGACCGTGCCCGATGTCCGGCAGACCCTCCGCCACGACGACCATGGGAAGCCACTCGGCGAGTTCGGTCTGCAGGAGTTCCAGCAGAACGGACTCGCTGACCCGGTCGATGGCATAGATCGTGTCGCCACTCATGCTGTCGTCGGCTTGCCGGAGGGCGCCGTCCTGGCCGCTCGCCATGGAGGCGACCACGCGTTCCCGGATTCCCGCGTGCACCCGTTGGATGGCCTCCGCCATCGCTTCGTGCAGTGTCGCGGCCAGCTCGCCGGGTGGCCGGCGCTGGCCGGTCACCGCGGGTCCTGTCGAGGACGTGACGGCGGAACTCCCGTCCATTGGGTTTCTCCATTCACGCCGGAACAGGCTGCGTCGGCGTGCCGGCATGGCGTCAGCGACACGACGCGTGACACCGCAGAAGGTGGTCTGGCGAGGACCGTCCCGGAATGGTACGTCGGCTGCACATCGGCGAGCTTGGCGCAATCACGATCGGCCGCCGATCATCGGCGGCCGCCCCGTCGTAATGCCTCTGATCGTTCACCTCCCGGTTGGGATGCCGTCCGATTCTATTTGGGTGGCGCCGTTCGAGAAGCACTTCGTTTCGGTAGGTCGCGCTCGATGCGTCGGACGGTACCGCAACGTCCTGGAGGTGTGGGAGACTACCGTACGTGTCCGCGTTCGTCCTTCCTCGGCAGCGGGTGACCGCGGTCGCGGCCACGCTGCGGGCTGGCGCGGCGGCGGCCCTGCTCACGATGGTCGCCGTCCTCGCGTCCTTCGGCAGCGCGCTCGGGGTCGAGCACCTGGCGCATCTGACCCTGGGCGTCGTCATCCAGGCCGTCGTGCTGGCGCTGACGCTGTCCCGGGTCGAGCGCAACCGCGCGGGCCGGGCCGGGGCCGCCGGCGGGCCGCGGGCGCCGCTGCCGGTCCGGCTCGCCCTGCTGCCGGTCGTCGCGATCGTGGCGAGCGAGGTCGGCCTCCTGATGGTCGACCATCCGGACCTCGGCGACGCCGTGTTCGTGCTGGGCGTCAGCGCGGCCATCTGGATGCGCCGCTTCGGCCCGACGGCGAGCCGGCTCGGCACCCTCGCGACGCTGCCGTTCATCGCGCTGCTGATCACGCCGGTGGTCGTCGCGCCGGACGGCTCGGAGCGCTGGTGGGCTGCCCTGATGGCCGTCATCGCGTCGTTCTGGGTCCTCACCCTGTACGCGGTGGCCGAGCGCCTCCGGCTCCTGCCGTCGCCCGGCGGGGACGACGACGTGGCCGAGTCGGTGCCCGCCGCACCGCCCGCGGCCGCGTCCGACGGCCGCCGCCGGATCCCGGCCAGCACCAAGATGGCCGCGCAGATGGCCGTCGGGCTCGCCGCGGCGTTCGTCGTCGGGCGGGTCGCCTTCCCCGACCACTGGCCCTGGGTGGTGGTGACCGCGTACATCGTCGCCGCCGGCAACCGCGGCCGTGGCGACGTCGCCGTGAAGAGCGTCGCCCGCCTCGTCGGCGGCGCCGCCGGCACGGCGCTGGCCACGGTGGCGGTGGCCGCCGCGCCCGTGCACAGCCGCTGGACCGTGGTCGCGATCTTCGTCGTCCTCGCGGTGGCCCTCTGCCTGCGCGCCGTCCACTACGCGTTCTGGGCGGCCGGCGTGACGGCGGTGCTCGCGCTGCTCTACGGCTATTTCGGCCTTACCGCCGGGCACATGCTGGCCGAACGCCTGCTCGCGATCGCCGTCGGCTCGGCGCTTGCCGTCGCCGCCGCCTGGGTGGTGCTGCCGGTCCGGTCCCGCGACTATGCCCGGTCGCGGCTGGCCAGGACGCTCGCCGCGCTGACCGACCTGCTGCTCGCGATCGCCCGGGCCGAACCGGCCACCGTCGCCGGACACCGGGCCGCGTTCCGGGCGGCGGCCGCCGACCTGGAGCTGATCGCCGGCACGCTCGCCGCGCGCCGGACGGTGTTCAGGCTGCTGTGGGCGTCGCGCCGCCGCGGGACGCCCGCCGCGACCGGCCGGCCGGCGCCCGAGATGGCGGACGCCGTCGACGCCGTCCGGCGCTGCCGGCAGCCCGTGGACGCCCTCGCCCGGGCCGTGGCCGACGCGCCCGAAGCCGTCGCCGCCGGCGCGGCGCGGCGCCGGGCCGGCGGGCTCGCGCGCCAGATCGGCTCGGTCCGCCGGTCCATCGCCGGTCGTCCCGAGCCGGCGGCGGTGCCGCCCCAGCGGACCGCACCGGCGGCGGCCGGCGAACCGGGGCCGATCGACGAGGCGCTCGACGAGCTGACGGCGGCCGTCGCGGCCCTGGCGATCGTGTTTCCCCCGGCGCCGGCTCCGGCCGACCCGCCTGCGACCGACCCGCCTGCGACCGACCCGCCTCCGGCCCATCCTGCTGCGGCCCATCCTGCTCCGGCCGATCCGGCGTCAGCCGGCAGCGGCGGTGCTGCCGGCGTTGGCGGTGCCGCCGCGCGCGACGACGGAGCCGGACCCGCGGCCGGCTGAGCTGTCGGAACTGTCGGATCCAACCCGTACCGTGCGGCCATGACGCTTCTCGGGACGTCTTGCGACGGCGTGCCCGCCGCACGGCCGGTGGTGGATCGGCTGAGCGGGGCGCAGGCGCGGCGGCTGGCGCTGGCCGCGCAGGGATTCAGCCGGCCGAGGCCGCCGGCGGGTTCGCGGATGGACCGTCGGCAGCTGCGCTGGCTGTTCGACCGGGTCGGCGTCCTGCAGATCGACTCGGTGAACGTGCTGAGCCGGTCGCACTACCTGCCGGGCTGGTCGCGGCTCGGCGGCTACGCCCGCCCGGCGCTCGACGACTACGTGCACCGGCACCGGCACGCCTACGAGTACTGGGCGCACGAGGCGTCGTTCGTGCCGATCGCGTGGGAGCCGCTGCTGCGCTGGCGGGCCGCCGCGGCGCTGGCGGGCGACGGGATGTGGAAGGGGCTCGCCCGGTTCGGCCGGGAGCGGGCGGACTACGTCGCCAAGGTCCTCGCCGAGGTCGCCGACGACGGGCCCGTCACCGCGTCCCGGCTGTCCGAGCCGGGCCGCGGCCGGGGTTCCTGGTGGGGCTGGGGGGACGGCAAACGGGCGTTGGAGTTCCTGCTGTGGACGGGGCAGGTGTGCGCCGCCGGCCGGCGCACGACGTTCGAGCGCACCTACGACCTGCCCGAGCGGGTGCTCCCGGCCGTCGTCCGTGCGGCGCCGACCCCCGACGAGGCGCAGGCGCACCGGACGCTGCTGCTGCACGCCGCCGACCGGCTCGGGGTGGCGCTCGCCGCCGACCTGCGTGACTACTTCCGGCTGCCGGCCGCGGCCGTCCGGCCCCGGCTCGCCGAGCTGGTCGAGGCCGGCGAGCTGGTCGAGGTCGCGGTGGACGGCTGGGCGTCGCCCGCCTACCTGCGCCCCGGCCTGGCGATCCCACGGCGGGTCGAGGCCGCTGCGCTGCTGTCCCCGTTCGACTCGCTGATCTGGGAACGCGCCCGGACGCGGCGGATCTTCGGCATGGAGGTGAAGCTGGAGGTCTACACGCCGGCCGACCAGCGCCGGCACGGGTACTACGTGCTGCCGTTCCTGCTCGGCGACCGCCTCGTCGCCAGGGTCGACCTGAAGGCGGACCGGGCCGGCGGCGTGCTGCGCGTGCCGGCCGCCTGGCTGGAACCGCCCGAGAACCAGCCCGATGCCGGCAGCCGGACGGCGGCCCGCTCGGTGCCCGCGCCCGAGGTCGTCGCCGCGGCGCTCGCCGCCGAGCTCACGGCCCTGTCGGCCTGGCTCGGCCTGGGCGGCGACGTCGCCGTGGCCCCGCGCGGCACGCTGGCCGCCGCCCTCACCCGCGCCCTGGCCGCGCGGCCCGAACCCGCCGCCGGGAAGCCGGGCGGTGGTCGCTCAGCCGGCGGCGCGGCGGGCGGCCGCCGCGGCGAGGTCGCGCCAGACGACGGCGAGGTCGAGGCCCGCCGCCTGTAGGCCCATCGGCCACGTGCTCGTGTCGGTCAGGCCGGGGGCGACGTTGACCTCCAGGAACTGCGGGACGCCCGCGGCGTCGACGATCAGGTCGGTGCGGGAGAAGTCGCGCAGGCCGAGCACCCGGTGGGCCGTGACGGCGGTCGTGGCTGCGGCTTGCAGTACGTCGTCGTCGAGGCGTGCCGGGATGTGGAAGTCGGTCGCGCCGGGGGTGTAACGGGCGGCGTAGTCGTAGACGCCGGCGAGCGGCTGGATCTCGACGGCGGGCAGCGCCACCGGGCCGTCGCCGGCGTCGAGCACCCCGACGGCGATCTCGACGCCGCTGACCGCGCGTTCGATCAGTGCCCAGTCGTGGTAGCCGAAACAGCCCATCAGCGCCTCGGCGAGCTGGCCCGCCTCCTCGACGAAGCCGACGCCGAAGGCCGAGCCGCCCGAGCGGGGCTTGACGACCAGCGGCAGCCCGAGCCGGGCGACGACCCGGTCGATCAGCGTGGCGGCCCCCAGGTCGTGGAACGCCTCCCGGGGCAGGGTGACCGCCCGCGGCGTGGCGACGCCGGCCGCGCCGACGGTCGCCTTCGCGGTCGCCTTGTCGAACGCAGCCCGGCAGGCGACCGGCATCGCGCCGACATACGGCAGGCCGTACAGGTCGAGCACCTCGCGGATCGTGCCGTCCTCACCCGACGTGCCGTGCAGCAGCGGGATCACGACGGCAGGCGCGTCGGAGGCGAGCGCGGGAAGGGTCGAGCCGTCGACGTCGCGCAGGTCGATGTCGACGCCGATCCGTTCGAGCGCGTCCCGCACCCGCTGCCCGGAGCGCAGGGAGACCTCTCGCTCGGGCGAGAGTCCTCCGGCCAGGACCAGCACACGGCCCAGATCGGTCACGATCACGTCCTTCACTGGCTGGGAACGTCGATGACGGGTTCGTGCGCGAACGTCCGCCGCAAGCTGATCTCCGCCTCGAGCACCCCGGCGAGCCGTCTCACGCCCTCCTGGATGCGCGCTGGCGGCGGATAACAGTAGGACAGCCGCATGGCGTTGCGGCCTGATCCGTCGGCGTAGAAGCCAGTACCGGGCACGTAGGCGACTCGGGCCGCGATCGCGCGGGGGAGCATCGCCTTGGCGTCCACGCCGGGAGGCAGCGTCAGCCAGACGAAGAAGCCGCCCTCGGGCCTGGTCCAGGTGGTGCCGGCCGGCATCGTCTCGGCCAGGGCCGTCAGCATCGCGTCGCGGCGATCCCGGTACATCTCCCGGAAGGCCTTGATCTGTTCTGGCCATGGCTGGGTCGCGAGGTAGCGCTCGACGGCGAGCTGGGTGAACATCGAATGCGAGAGGATCGCCGACTCCGCCGCGAGCACCAGCCGGGCCGCGACCGGCGGGGGCGCGAGCGCCCAGCCCACCCGCAAGCCCGGCGCCAGCGTCTTGGAGAACGAGCCCAGGTAGACCACGCCGTCCGGGGCGTCCGCCCGCATCGCCCGTACCGGTTCACCCGTGAACGACAGCAGGCCGTACGGGTTGTCCTCCACCACGAGCACCCCGGCCCGTCGGCAGATCTCCAGCACCTGCGCCCGCCGCGCGGCGGTCAGCGTGATTCCCGCCGGATTCTGGAACGTGGGCACCGTGTACAGCAGCTTTACCCGGGCACCCTCGGTCGCCAGCCGGGCCAGCGTCTCGCGCAGCGACTCGGGCACCAGGCCGTCCTCGTCCAACGAGACGTGGACGATCCGCGCCTGATAAGCGGCGAAGGTGTTGATCGCCGTGACATACGTAGGACCCTCGGTCAGCACCACGTCCCCAGGGTCGATGAAGACCCTGGTGAGCAGGTCGAGTGCCTGCTGCGAGCCGACCGTCACCACCACGTCGTCCGGCCGCGCGTCGGTAATGCCCTCCATCGCCATCACGTCGCAGATCCGCGCCCGCAGCTCCGGATCCCCCTGCGCGGAGCCGTACTGCAACGCCACCGAGCCCCGGCTCGTCACGAGATCCGCCACCGGCGACGCGACCGCGTCCAGGGGCAGCGCGTCGACGGCGGGCATCCCACCCGCCAGGGAGACGATCTCGGGGCGGCTCGCCACCGCGAACAGGGCCCGGACCTCGGACGCAACCATCCCGGACGCTCGGGCGGCGTACGCACCCCACCAGCGGTCCGTCGGTCCGGTGCCCTCCGCCCGCTGATCCTGGTCCACGCGTTCACCCCAACGTCGGCGTCCCTAGAAGTCCCAACCACGTCGTCAACACGACGGTTCGCGCCGTCTGACAGCCAACCAGGTCATCGCACGCCGTGGCCAGCAGATTTCCGCCGGTATTCCGCCCGGGCGGGCGCCGCTCACCGTCGGCTCGGGGATGCCTCCCAGTCGGAGGACGGCAGCGGATCGAGCGCGGCGACCGCGCCGCCGGACCAGCGGAACCGGGCCGTGGCGGCGCCGGCGGCCGGGCAGCACAGCGGGTCGTCCGGCTGGTAGAGCTGGTACTGCAGGGCGATCGTGTCGTCGGTGGACCAGATCCAGCCGATGGTCGCGCTCGGGACGGTCGCGTCGATGCCGACGAGCTGGCCGTCATGGAAGAAGAAGGCGCGTTGCGGATGGCCGTCGGCCGACGTCGCGAGCACGCCGAGGATGACACTCAGGGTCCGGCCCGGGTCGTAGCCCGATGTGTCCGCCGGGGTGTAGCCGCGAGCCTCGACGGCCGCGCTTGCCGCGACGAGGCTCGGGTCGCCGGACGGCGTGGCGGTCGGCGACCCGGCCGCGGACCTCGCACTGCTCGCCGACGTCGCGGGGAATGCCGATGTCGCGGGGAACACGGACCTCACGGGTGTCGCCGCGCTTGCGGCGGCCGCGGGCGTCGTCGCGGGCGTCGTGGCCTCGGCGGCGGGTCCGCCACTGGTGAGGATTACGGCCAGCGTCGCGACCGGCAGCGCCAGCAGGCGCCGCCGCCCGGCGGCCCGGCGGGTGCGTGCCGCAACCGTGCCGGCCGCGTCCATGAGCGCCGCGTCCGCGGCATCCGGGTCCGCGGCATCCGGGTCCGCCGCTGGGACGGGCGGGCCGGTGGGCTCCCTGGCCGATCCGTCAGCGGTCATGTCCGCCTCCTCGCGCCGAGGTGGGCCCGGTGGCGACCGATTCGCGTCGGGCACCAGCGGGTGCTGGCGCGGACCTGCCCTGGCCCGGGGCCCGGCTCGCGTCCGCCGATCGTCGCCCGCCCAGAGATCGCAGGCGTTTCCGCTTGCGACGATGTCTCGGCAGCTACCCGCCTGGCGCGCCGTCATGCGTGTGCGTGGACGCGGGATGTGGCCCACGGGTTGGCCGGCGGCGTGGCCTCCGTCACCAGCCCGCGCACAGGCACGCGGGCAGGTGGGTGAGGTAAGGTTAGGTATACCTAAGCGTGCGATCTGATGGATTTCGGAGGCCCCCGGTGGCAGATGTCCCCACGGCCCAGCGATTCCTCGGGCCGGCGGCTGCATCTGGGGGCGAGCAAGCGGAGATGAGCGATCGTACCCTCACCCGGTGCGGCGCGCAGTCGAGGTCCGTGGCCGAGCAGCCGCGGGGCACCGTCCCGGACTTCCAGACGTACCACCTCCTCCCGGTCGCGGGGCCCTGGCCGCAGGCGGTGCGCCCGGTCGAGCCCGAGGGTGTCGATCTGCTGACGTCGGCCCGGCTGAAGACGCTCTACTACCGTCCATACCCCGGCCGCCCGACGACCGAGCGCCCGCTCGTCTGGGACACCGAGAGCCGGCTGGTCCGCACGTTGTCGCCGGACGGGGCCTGGCGCGCCGCGCCGGCCACCACCGCGCCCCAGTTCATCGGCGTCTGCATCCACGGCCGGCACGACACCTGCTGCGGCGTGCGGGGCGGCGGGCTCATCCGGCGGGTCCAGCAGGTCGCGCCCGGCGCGCCCATCTACGGCGTGAGTCACCTCGGCGGTGACCGGTTCGCGCCGACAGCCCTCGTCCTGCCCAGCGGCTACCTGCTCGGCCGGCTCGACGACCTGCCCGACGACGACCTGCGGGAGCTCGTCGAGACCGGGCTACTCCCACTCGCCCACCTGCGCGGTCGCCTGGGCGCCGCACCCGCCGAGGCGGTCGCGGAGATCTGGTACCGGGAGAAGTTCGACAGCCGCCACCCGGCCGACCTGCCCGCCATCACGGTGCTCGGGCCGGGCACCGCGACGGACCGCGCCGGGCGGTCCGAGGGCGCCGCGCCGCACGAGGTGCTGGTGGACGACGGCGTTCGCCGCTGGCGCCTGGAGGTGCGCCGCGAGCAGCGGGCCGGCGCCGCGATCCAGTACACCTGCCACGCCGCCCTCTCCAAGCCGGTGTTCCACTGGACCGTCGACGTGATCGAGGAGACGGCCCCCGCGCTGGCAGCCGTCTGACCGGACGGACACCGCGGGCGGGACCAGCCCCGCGGGGCGCCCGGGCGGGTCCTAGGAGGCGTCGACCAGCCTCTGCCGCCCCGCCAGCAGCGTGCGGTACCGCTGGACCCGAGTGTGATCGACGTCCAGGCGCGCGGCCTCGACCAGCTCCGCCAGGTGGCCGGGATCGTTCGTGCTGACGGCCACCCGGGTGACCGGCGGCAGCTCGTAGGCCAGCCGGAACGCGGCCGGCGCGATGCCGACGCCGGCCGGCGGCGGGTTGCCGAGCAGCGTCGTGACGCGCAGATCCGCCCAGAACGGCGCCTGGGCGTCGCCGCCGAACGGGCTCATGCCCCATCGGCCGGCGGCGGGTACACCCAGCAGGCGCGCGAGGGTGTCGGCCGACGTGAGCGCGTCCGGCCCGACGAGGACGCCGACGCGGTGCATCAGGTGGCCCGGCCGGGGCAGCGCGCCGGCGTCGGCCGTGCGCAGCGCCTCGACGAGGGGCTGCGCGTCCCACGTCGAGACGCCCCAGGCGCCGCACAGCCCGGTCCGGGCCGCGTCGGACAGCGCCGCCGCGGCGGCCAGCAGGAGATCCCGGCCGTGCTCGGGGCCGCCCGCGAGCCGCAGGCTGCGCTCCGGGTTGTGCAGGAAGACGACGTCCGGTACCCGACCGAGCTCCTCGGCGGTCGCGGCGATCGCCGCGCGCAGCCTGTCCGGGACCAGCGAGTGCTCGCGGCCGTGCGCCGCGCTCGCCGGCCGGTCCGGACCCGCCGGCGCCGGCGCGGGGAAGAAGCCGACCTTGGTCGAGAGGTGGAACTGGGGCAGCAGGTCCGCGGCGGTGGCGGCGAGCCGGCCGTGGGAGCTGAACGCGGCGTAGTTGAACGCGGTGTCGAGATCTCGCACGCCGAGGGCTAGCGCAGCCTCCAGCAGGTCGCGTCGGTGACGAGTCCGGTATAGGCCGAGGACGACTCGTCGGTCAGGCCGGTGCATATCCCCTCCTGGATCAGGATCCGGGCGAGCGGTCTGACGTTCATCCCGCAGTCCGCGCCGGCGCGTTCCAGGTCGACCGGGCAGCCGCTGAGCAGCAGCGCCAGCGCCGGTTCGGCCCGCTCCCGGACCGTGATCTTCCGGCCGCCGGCGTAGACCGCCAGGGCGGCGCCGTCGCGCTCCACGTGCGGGGCGAACTCGGCGACGCAGACGACCACGTCGGGCTCGTCCTGCGTGGGCAGCGCCGGGGCGTGCCGGGCGGGCGGTCGGGACCGTTCGCGATCGGTCAGGAAGGCGTCCGGCGGCCGGGAACGCAGCAGGTGCGTGGCCGCGGCCTCGAGCCGAGCGTGCTCGGCCGCCAGCTCGGCGGGGGAGCCGGACCGCAGCAGATCCCGCCGGAAGATCTCCAGCTCCCTGGCCTGGTCCGCGATCCAGGCCAGCCAGTCGACGCCGGTCCGCCGGGCGAAGCCGAACGTGAGGTGCAGGCTCAGGGGCTCCGCGTGTCCCGAGTGGGTTGCCTGGTGCCAGTAGCCACGCGGGATGTGGAGAACCTCGCCCGGGGTGAGGGTGCCCTGGAAGACCACGTCCTCGCTCGCGACCGCGTTCGGCTCGGCGTCCCGGAACATCGGTACGGGCCGCGAATAACTGCGGACGTCCCAGCTTTTGTTCCCGGCGAGCTGAACGACGATCACATCATGGTCGTCCCAGTGCAGGGGAAATCCGCCGGTCGAGCGGGTCGTGAGATAGGCGTTGACCTGCACGACCTCGTGGGACCACCAGCGAAGCGCGCGGGTCGCGATCTCCAGCGCGGCGTCAAATATTTCGACCGCGTCCAGGACCACCGTGACACCGGCGTCGAGGAGGTTTTCGACGGCGGCCGCGTCTACCATACGGAGGGCTTGTCCGCGCCGGTTTACGTGCGGTCGAAGAAAGGCGTTTGGATGAAGTTCGCGACCGTCCTGGAAGAGACGTAGCGCGGGCGGCTCCAGTTGGCGTCTCGTCACAATGTCCAGAAGTCGCGACGGCGTCATCAGCCGATCACAAAGTGCCCGGTCGGCCAGCCGGCCGACCGTGAACTCGCGGCCCAGGGGGGCGGCATCCGACCAGTCGAGCGCGCCCTCGAGGCCACGGACCAGGAGATGCTCCGTCGCGAGCGTCCTTTTTACCGCGGTGGGAGATCCCAAGGTCGGCTCGGGGCGCGTCGACCAGTCGTCTTTGCTGGGAATCCCTGCCTCAGCCGTCGCTTCCGTCGCTGTCGGAGTGCTCGGCGTCGTGCCGGTCCTGGACCTCGGACAGCCTTTCGACGGCTACCACGAGGTCGTCATCGTCCGTGTGCATGTCGAGCGAGTGCATGTCGGATCCTCCCTGTGGCGACGTTCCTCGCGACGGAGTTCGGAGCCGAGTTGTTCCGTCGCCAGTTTCGTCGCTCGGTTCCGCCACGATGGTGGCTCGCGCCCTGGCGGGAAAATAGTAGGTTCCGGACCTCCCGCCGCGCAACCATATGATGACGGAAAGCGCCGGCCGGTGCGGGGAAACGACGAGTTCCGGCGGATCGTCACTGAGCGTGTGCGCGCTTCGCCCGGTCATTCTCGGCCGCGGCCGGGCCCGCCGTGGGCACCGACGCCCGCGCCGCCGACACCGGCGGGTGAACCGTCCGAGGCCGCGCGGAGCATGCCCACGGTCTCGAAGACGGCGCAGAGGCGCCCCGCCGCGGTGTAGACGTGCCCACGGCCGAGGAACCGTCCGCCGCCCGCGTACGGGGCGTCCACGCGCAGCAGGTGCCACTCCCGGACGTCGAGCTCCTCGAGGAACGTGACGGTCTGTGCCAGCACGGCGGCCAGCATCCGCTCGCCCGGCGCCAGGACGGCGGTGCCCGCCTGGATGTGACTGAGGATCACGTGATGCCCGGCCCAGGGGTCGCTGGCGAAGGCGATCAGGCCGCGGGCCAGCGCCGGGTCCGCGGGGACGCCGGGGATCCGCTGCCAGACGTCCACGCTGTGCGGCCGCGGTCCGGGGGCGACCCGCACGTCCCAGGGCATGAGCGGACAGTCCAACGGCTCGCCGGACTCCGGGTCCCCCATCGGCTCGGGCGGCGACGTCTCGTGCCGGACGAAGTCCGGGGCGTCGGCGCCGAGCAGTACGTCGCTACGGCCGATCGCCCGGCCGCGCTGGCGGAACGACAGCGCCAGGTTCGCGAACCGGCGGCCGGACTGCAGCCACTCCACGTCGACGTCCAGCGGCTCGTCCCGCTCGCTCGGGTTGGGGAAGAGGCTGTGCAGCGTGCGGGTGGACATGCCGGGCGCGAGCCGCTCGGCGAGCACGACCTGCTGGGCGAGCTGCTGCGAGCCCAGCACGCCGCCGTGCGGGCTGCGCAGCGACCGGACCGGCACCGGCGGCGACACGTCGCCCGCGAGATCCAGGACGGCGAGCACCTCGGCGAGGCTGTACGGGGCGAAGCCGGCCCGGTCGAAGGTGTCCGGCAGCTCGGCGAGCCGCACCGGCGGGCTCGCCGCGGCGGCACCGGCCGTCGCGGCGCCGTGCCCGGCGGGATCGCCGGCCGGCCCGTCGGTCGCCATGCCCTGCGCGTCGACCGTACGCGTGCCCACCGCACCCCCATGCGTGCTCGATGGTGTTCGGATGTCTCGCCGCGAGGGCGCTGCCCGTCGCCGGAAAGCGGACGCCGGCGAAGGCCGTGCGTGGCCTCGATGCCGCGGCGGGTGATCCGTACACCGACCTGGGCCGGGGCCGTCTTCACTATCGGCGCCGGGCGTCGCATGGGCCGCGCGCAGTGACCCAGCCCACGGCCGACCTCGACCACGTCGCTGGCAGCCCCGTCGGGCGCCGTAGGCCGCCGCTCAGGGGTTCGCGGCCTTCGCGCCGCCGGTGTCACGCAGCAGGGCCGCGCTGGCGGGGCTGACGCCGGCGAGCTCGACGCTGCGGCCCCGGTCGGCGTACCGGTGCAGGACGTCGTCGATCGCCGTGGCCGCCGCGGAGTCCAGCACGTCGGCGTCGGAAAGGTCGATCACGACCCGTGGCGGGTCGTGGGCGTAGTCGAACGCCGTCATCAGCTCGCCTGTCGACGCGAAGAACAACGGCCCCTGCACGGCGTAGATCCGCACGCCGCCCTCCGGATCGAGCACGCTGGTCACGTTCGCCAGGTGCGCGGCCTTGCGGGTGAACAGGAGCGCGGCCAGGATCACGCCGACGACCACCCCGTACGCCAGGTTGTGGGTCGGCACGACGACGGCGACCGTCGCGACCATCACCAGCGTCTCGCTGATCGGCGTCCGGCGCAGCGTCGTGGGCCGCACGCTGTTCCACTCGAACGTCATCGCGGCCACGACGACCATCACGGCCGCCAGCGCCGCCATCGGGATCACGCCGACGATGGCGTGCAGCGGCAGCACCAGCAGGAGCAGGAAGCCGCCGGCGGCGAAGGTGGACAGCCGCCCGCGCCCGCCGGACGACACGTTCAGGATGGTCTGGCCGATCATCGCGCAGCCGCCCATCCCGCCGAACGCGCCGCTGACCAGGTTCGCGATGCCCAGCCCCCAGGTCTCGCGGTTCGGGTCGTGCCGGGTGTCCGTCATCCGGTCGACGATCTGCGCGGTCAGCAGCGTCTCCAGCAGGCCGACCGCGGTCAGCGCGAGCACGTAGGGCAGCAGGATCTGGACCGTCTGCCAGGTCATCGGCACGTCGGGCAGCCCGGGGATCGGCAGACCGGTGAGCAGCGCGCCCTCGTCCCCGACCGTCGGCGCACTGACGTGAAACGTCGTGGTGACCAGCGTCAGCAGGGCCACGGCGGCCAGCGGTGCCGGCACGGCCTTCGTCAGCCGTGGGAGGACCAACAGGATGGCGAGCCCGGCCGCGACCAGCGGGTACACCCGCCAGCCGTGTCCGAACACATGCGGCATCTGGGCCATGAAGATCAGGATCGCGAGCGCGTTGACGAACCCGATCATGACGGTCCGCGGCACGAACCGGATCAGCCGGGCCACCCCGACGAGGCCGAGCACGAACATCAGGGCGCCGACGGCGATCGTCGCGGCCAGCAGGTACTGCAGGCCGTGCGCGCGGACCAGCGGGGCGGCCACCAGCGCCATCGACCCGGCCGCCGCCGACACCATCGCCGGCCGGCCGCCGGTGAACGCGATCACCGCCGAGATCATGAACGAGGTGAACAGGCCGACCGCCGGATCCACGCCCGCGACGACCGAGAACGAGATCGTCTCCGGGATCAGCGCCAGCGCGGTGACCAGTCCGGCGACCAGCTCGACGCTTGCCTGCCGTGGCCCGGGCAACGCGCTGCGCAGCGCCGGCATCGTGATCGCCAGGCGTGCGGTGCCACGGCGCGTCGCGGGAGACGGCACTGGGACAGGGCCGGGCAGTGCGGACATGACGAACCTCACACGAGCTGGGACATCGGCGGGCCGGGGCGCCCCGGCGGTTGTCCGTGCCTCCCGAGTCGGTCGGTCGAGACCGGCTGGCAAGGCGGCCACCGCGGCGGGCGTATCCGGCCGACTTCCCCGGAAGCGCTGGCGACTCAGGCGACCCGCCGAACCGGAGGAAGCCTACCGAATCCGCATAATGTGATCTTCCTGTGGCAGGGCGGCCAGCGAGGTACGCCGCGTCGTGGGCGTCGCTCGGCGGCGGTGAGTCGGGGAGTGGACGGATCAGGCCCGGGGCGCGCCCAGTCGCTGGAGATCGAACTGCATCTGCTCGATCTCTCCGGACTGGACGACGACCATCGCCTTGGCCAGCGCGCGTACCTTGTCGTCGCCTGCGTGCTGCCCGGCGTACTGCGCCATCATGATCCCGCCGCGGTGATGGCGGATCATCAGCGTCAGGAATCGGACGTCGCTGTCGTGGCCGGTCGCGGCGGCGAGCCGGGCCAGCTCCGTGTCGCTGGCCATCCCGGGCATCCGCACGCCGTCCGTGCCGACCGGGGTGCCCAGCGAGCCGGTCATGTCGGGCATGCCGGCCATGTCGTGGTCGCTGAGGCCCGCGCCGGTGCCGCCCATCCAGCGCATCGGCTCGCCGACGGTCGACTGGAGCAGGCCCCAGTCGACGAGCCAGCTGCCCATGATGCCGATCTCGCGCTGCTGGCTGAGCGCGATGTCCTGGCTGACGGCGACCGTCTTCGGGTCGGACCCGTGGCTGAACTCGAGCATGCCCATCTGCACGGCCTGCGCGTGATGCTCGGACATGTCGCGCAGGAAGCCCGCGTCGACGGAGCCTTCGCTCGGCGAGCCGCTGACCAGGCCGCGCAGCCCGAACCCGGCGGCGATCAGCGCCACCGCGGCGAGCACCACCAGCGGGGCCCACAGCAGCCGTGACCGCCGTCGCGGCGACGCGGGCCGCGGGCCGGGGCCGTCCGGCGGCGGGCCGGACGGGTCGGCGGGCTCCGTCGTGCCGACGGCCACGGACGCCCGGGTGGGGATGGCGGCCTGGGTTTCGTCGGCCGTGGCCGGCGGGGTGGCGGTGGGCTCCGGCAAGACGGCTCCTCGTGGTCCGGCTTCGCTGACCGAACGGGTCCTCCGCCGCGCCGCCTGCTCACGGCACCGCCCCTCGGACGACGAACGGCCGACGACGGGGATCGCTCCTCAGGCTAACCCGACTCGGACCCGGACCGGTCGATCACCGAAACCGGTAACCAGCCGGATGGGTCAGACATTCACCTGGCTGTTGAAGACGAACGTTCGCTTGCCCACCTGGACGCGGGTGCCGGAGGTCAGCGGCGCGGGCTGGTGCGGCTCCAGGGCGGTCCAGACGGTCGCCTCGGGCGGCGCGATGTAGGTGCCGTTGGCCGAGCCGCGGTCGGTGATGACGGCGTCCCAGCCGTTGAGGGTGATGACGGCGTGCACCCGGGAGACCGCGCTCTCGCCGTCCTCGACCGGCAGCGGCCGGGCGGTGCCGGCGCGCACGGCGTCGTCCCGGTCGGGCTGGCGGCCGATCACGAGGTCGATGTCGACGGGCACCGTGTCACCGTTCTCGAAGACCAGCACGCCGATCGGCGGCCTGGGCCGCCAAACCGACTGGCTCTCGGTCGACGACAGCGAGGTGCCGCACTGCGCGCAGTACGGCGCCTGCGGGTGGTTGAAGTGCCCGTTCGGGCACAGCACCCCCTCGACCTGCTCCTTGTCACTGTTCGGCAGCATGGTCGGCGCGTCGTCGGCGTCGTCGATGAGGTCCGAGACGGTGAACGTCTGGCCCGGGAGCTGGGTCAGCGCCTCGCTGTCGTCCTCGGTCAGCTCGCCGTGTGCGCGGGCTTCCGACTGGCCGTTCGAGCTGGGCACCGGACGGGCGAGCTCGGTGGGCGCATCGTCGTCGAAGTCGAGCTCCTCCAGCTCGTCGAAGTCGGCGGCCTGGGTCGGCTCCGCGCCGGACTGGGCCCGGTGCGCCTGCTCCTCCTTGGTCAGCAGCGGCGCGAGCACGGGCGGGGCGATGGACTGCTGCTCCGGGATGCGCTCCACCGGGACGGGGATGCGCTCGGCGGCGGTTGCGGGCTCCCGTGGCGGGCCGTAGCCGGCGAGCAGGCTCTCGGTCGCCGACTTCGGGACGGGCGGCGGCGCCTCCCGGGACGGCAGCAGGCTCGCGCCGACGCCGGGGACCGCGCCGACGCGCAGGTCGAGCGGGAAGCCGAGCCCGGTGCCGGTGATCTCCGCCGCGTCCTCGGGGCCGCCGCCGAAGCCGAGCGAACCGGTCGGCCCGACGTGCAGATGGGTGATCCCGTCGGGGAGCAGCCGGTCGACCCAGGTCGCCGAGTCGACGCCGGAGAGCGTGAGCGGGCTCGGGCCGGCCGCGGCGACGTCCATCGCGCCGTGGACCAGCGCGGCGATCCGTTCGCCGACCGAGGCGAGCAGCGTGAAGTCGGGCACCTCTTCGGGGTCGGCGGCGGCGAGCAGCCCGGCGACCCGGCGTACCAGCCGCCGACCGGTGCTGGCCGTGTCACCAGGCTCGGCGACCACCTCCGCGCACAGGTCCAGCAGCCGGCGGGCGGTGTCGGCCGTCTGCGGCCGGGCGGCCCTGGCGACGATGAGAACGCCGGGCAGCCGGACCACCACGCCGGTCTCTTGGCCGCGGCTCGCCTCGACGACCACCCGGAAACGGTCCAGTCCCGCCATCGCCTCGCCCTCCGCGCCCCTCGGCCCGGTTGTGTAAGCCCGGTCCCTGTCGGCCCGGGCCAGGAGCAGCCGCGGGCCATGCTGTGTCCGATCGGCGTCCGCGGGCCGACCCTGGCGCCGACGGCCAGTATCCAGCCACGGCGCGGCCCTGACCGCGTGCGATCTTCGGGGGTTAGGTTATCGGGCCGACGAGCGGATTTCCGTATCTTCCACCGTCGATAGCACGGCCGGGAGCTGTCGGCTACCTGCCAGCCGCCCCCGTGGCCGCTCCGGCGCGCCGGGTGCCCGTCCGGCGGTCAGGCGCTGCCGTACGGACCGGGGCGGACGCCGGGCGGGTAGGCGCCGGTTCCGTTCAGGCCGCCGGGCATGCCCGCGGGCATCGAACCGGTCATCGAGCCGCCCATCCCGCGGGGCTGCTCGGTCATGGCCTGGCTCACCTTGGACGCGATCGCCTCCGTCAGCCGGATCGCCTGGGTCAGCGAGAGGTTCAGCACGATCTCGCTGTCGTCGGTCATCGCGAAGCGCACTGACACATCCGCCATGGTGTTTCCTCTCGATCGCCGTCCCCGCACCGGAGTGGCCCGGACTGGCCCCGAATGCTCCGGAGTGCGGCAGAACTGGCCGCACGTTGCCCGGTCATGCCGCCGGCGCGCACATGCGCGGAAAATCAAAAATCACCGCGCCTGCCGCGCCCGCCGCGGGACGTGGTGACTCCACGATCCCCGACGAGGTCGCCCCGCTTCCAGTGACCCCCCTGTAGAGGTCGGGTCGACGTCGCGACGTGATCCACCGTTGTGCACTCATCGTCAGCGGACGACTGCGTGGTCTTGTTCCGTGGGTGTCGCGGTTCGCCGTCGACGCCATAACGTGCCAGATCGGGCACCATGCGTGCCCAGTTCGGCAGCGGGTAGACGATTGTTCGTGACCGAGCACACGCCGGGGCCGGAGCGGCGCCCGGCCACCCGCCGCAGCGATCCGCCCCGCCGGACGCCGCGGATCGCATCCCCGAAGTCGCCGAGCCTGCGGGTGCCGTCGTTGCGCACCGCGACCCCTCGTCGGGCGCATCGTGCCGCGCGGCGTGGGCCGCCTGATCCGCGGCACCGCATCGAACGGCCGGTCCGGGCCGTCGCGCCGCCGCCCGACGGCCAGCCGATGATCTCCGTCGTGATGCCCTGCCTGAACGAGCAGGAGTCGGTAGGCCGCTGCGTGCGCGCGGCGCTGGCGGGCATCGCCGCGTCCGGGCTGCCCGGTGAGGTGGTCGTGGCCGACAACGGCTCGGCGGACGATTCGCGCCGGGTCGCCGCGGACGCCGGGGCCTGGGTGGTGCGCGAGCCGCGCCGCGGGTACGGGAACGCCTACCTCGCCGGCTTCGCAGCTGCGCGCGGAAGCCTGCTGGTCATGGGCGACTCGGACTGTTCGTACGACTTCGGCGAGCTTCCCCGCCTGCTGGCGCCGCTGCGGACCGGCGAGGCCGACTACGTGCTGGGCTCCCGGTTCACCGGCGAGATCCTGCCGGGGGCGATGCCGTGGACGCACCGGTACATCGGCAACCCGGTGCTGACCCGGATGCTCAACCGGCTGTTCGGGCTGCGCACCTCCGACGCGCACTCGGGGATGCGGGCGTTCACCCGGGCCGCCTACGAACGGATGGCGCCGTGCCACGGCGGGATGGAGCTGGCGTCGGAGCTCATCGTCGCGGCGGCGGCGAGCCGGCTGCGGGTCGAGGAGGTGCCGATCACCTACCACCCGCGCTCGGGGGTCTCGAAGCTGAACTCGCTGCGCGACGCCGGCCGGCACGTCCGCTTCATGCTCGGCTATGCGGCGCGCCACCGCCACGACCTGGCCGCCGTGCCCGTCGGACCGGGCTGAACCAGCGGGTTCGCCCGGGCCCGGGCGGGGGCTCGCGGCCGGCCGGGGTCGATCGCCGCGTCCGTAGACTGAGGCGCATGGCACACGAGGGCCAGAAGGTCTCGCTCACCGGCATCAAGCCGACCGGCGAGCCCCATCTGGGCAACTACATCGGGATGTTCCGCCCGGCGTTGGAGATGACGTCGACCTTCGAGTCGATCTACTTCATCGCCGACTACCACGCGCTGACCTCGGTCCGGGACCGGTCCGCGCTGGCGAGCTGGACCCGCTCGGTGGCCGCCTCGTGGATCACCCTCGGCCTCGACCCGAAGCAGACGATCTTTTACCGGCAGTCGGACATCCCGGAGATCTTCGAGCTGCAGTGGGTCCTGTCGTGCGTCACCGGCAAGGGCCTGATGAACCGTGCGCACGCCTACAAGGCCGCCCGGGACCGCAACGCCGAGGCCGGCGTCGCGGACCTCGACGCCGGCATCAACATGGGCCTGTTCAACTACCCGGTGCTGATGGCCGTCGACATCCTGATCATGGATGCCGACGCCGTTCCCGTCGGGCAGGACCAGGTCCAGCACCTGGAGTACGCCGCCGACATCGCCGGCTCGTTCAACCACCTCTTCGGTGACGTCTTCACCCTGAAGGTCCCGGCGGCGGTCACGCCGCCCGGCGAGTCGGCCCGGGTGCTGCCCGGCCTCGACGGCCGAAAGATGAGCAAGTCCTACGGCAACACCATCCCGCTGTTCGCGCCCGAGCCCCGGCTACGCAAGCTGGTCCGCTCGATCAAGAGCGACAGCACCCCGGTGGCGGAGCCGAAGGACGCGGACGGCTCGGCGGCCTTCCAGCTCTACGAGAACTTCGCGGAGCCCGACGACGTCGCCGCGATGCGCCGCCGGCTCGAGGCGGGCGGCACCGGCTGGGGCGAGCTCAAGAACGCGCTGTTCGACGTGCTGAACACCAGGCTGACGCCGCTGCGCGACCGCTACGACGAGCTCATGGCGCCGGGCAGCGAGCTGGACGACATCCTCGCCGACGGCGCGGAACGCGCCCGCGAGCGCGCCCGGCCGGTGCTCGCCGGCGTTCGTCGCGCCGTGGGCATCGACCCCGTCGCGCGCTGACGGGAACGAGAGTCAGCAGCCGCGCTGGACGACGAGGGCCTTGGCCATCGCGGCCCACTCGTACGTGATCATGTAGGCCCAGGTGGCCCGGTTCGGCGGGTCGACGGGCATCACCCGGACCTTGCCCTCATAGCAACGGCCGAGCCGCAGCCGCGCCCGGCTGTCCTGCGGCGTCGACGTGATCACGATGATGGATCGCCAGCCGCGGGCGGCCGCGGTCGCGCCCACCCAGCGCGCCTCGCCCCGGGTGGTCAGCGGCTGCGGGTGGAAGCAGATGACCTGGACGTTCGGGATCGTGTCCGGCGGGCAGATGTCGTCCGGGGTGGGCTGGGAGACCGCGAGCACCGGGGCGTACCCGTAACGCGCGAGCGAGACCGCCAGCTCGAGGCGTCCCGGGCTGCCGGCGAACATCACGATCGCGTCCACGTGCGCCGGGTCGTCGCGTTGCGGGAACACGAACAGCTTCGCCGTGACCAGCACGAACATGACGGCCAGCAGCCCCGCGGCGCTGCGCAGCAGCCGGCGCCGCCGCCACAGGCCCGGCCCGTCGTCGCCGGTGACCGGTCCCGGAACGGGGATCTCGGACGCGCCGCCGGCCAGCGTGCCGCCGGGTGACGTGCCACCGGCGGGCGGTCGCGGCGGCGCGGCGGGCTCTGTCGCCATCGGCACCTCCCGCCGCGCGGCCCTCGGCCGATCTTCGCTCCCGACGGCGCCGCAACCATGGCGCCTCGCCGCCTCAGCTTGTCACCCGCCGGCGGACCCGGCCACGAGGCCGCGAGATTCAGCGGTAGGGGCGTGGAGGGGTGGTGGCGCCGCCGCCTGGGTTGGCTGTGCGGGCCTGCCAGCGGGGGTGGGCGAACCGGGCCCTGGCCCCCTCCCGCGGCCATACCGTCCACGACGCGCCGGACTGCCACTGCACGATCGGGATCTGATGGCCCACCTGTAGGCCGGTCGTCTCGTCGAGCCGGAACCGGCCGAGCAGCGTCGTGGTGTCCAGGCCGCGGGCCGCGGCGAGCACGGCGGTGTCGTCGGCGCTGCCGGAGCGGCGGATGCACGCGCCGAGGATCAGGCCGGCCACGAACGTCCACGCCGCGGTCGCCGTCGGCGCGGTGCCGTGCAGGGCACTGAAATCGGCGGTGAACGCCCAGGCGTTCGGGCCGGTCGTCGTCTCGGCCATGCTGTCGGGCAGCCAGCTGCCGGGGGCGAGCAGGCCGTCGCTGGATGCCCCGAACGTGGCGGCGCCCTGCACGCTGACCGCGGTCGAGAACGCGGCCGCCTTCCACGGCCGGCGCAGCAGTGCGCTCGCCGCCGTCAGCTCGTCGTCCGCGTCCCCCTGCACGATCAGCACGTCGGCCGACGGCAGCCGGCTGGCCGCGATCGCCGCCTGGCCGGGGCCGAACGTGCTGGTGGTGATCTCGAAACCGAGCGAGCGGGCCGCCGCCTTGGTGCTGGCCGTAGCCTCGACGGCGAAGTCGCCGGCGGCGAGCAGCAGCGCGGCGCGGCGCGCGGCCCGGTCGGCCGACCGGACGAGGGCGAGCACCTGGCGAGGCCATGTCGACGACGGGGCGGCGATGTTGATGACCTTGGGGTAGGCCTGGCGCATGAACCGGGTGGTCGGGGCGCCGGCGTTGAAGACCACCCGGTCGGTCACCGAGGCCGCGGCGAGCGCCGCCCGCCGGCCGTAGGGACCGATGATCGCCGCGGGCCGGGCCGCCACCGCGGTCCGCATTGCCGCCGCCGGGTCAGGATAGGCGTCGTACGCCGTCACACTGATGTCGGTCCACGGCGCGGGCAGGTACTCGTCGCGCGCCCACAGGGTCAGGCCGCGCAGGCTGGCGAGACCCTGGGTCGCGTCGGGACCGGTGAGCGGCGTGACAAGAGCGACGGTCAGGGCGGTCATCGGCATCTGTGTAGCAAGCGACCCATGGAGTGGCATCCCCGATGCTGGCAGGGCGGCCAGAACCCCGGATCTGGCCACACGAGGACATCCACCCGCGGGCCATAGGATCTGTGGCACTACGCGAACAGCGTCCGGCCGCAGCGTATCCGGGCCTCAACGAGCCCGTGAAGGTAGGTGTGAGGTCTTTGGAAGGGGGCGGACCGGTGACCGCCGGCAGCGCACGCACGAAGGACACGGGACGCAAAGGCGAGCCGCCGCCGGCGCCGGACGCGCTCGGCGTTGAGATCATCGACAGTCACTGCCATCTCGACCTCATGGACGCATCCCCCGCCGAGGCGGTCGCGGCCGCGCACGCCGTCGGCATCCGCCGGATGGTCACCGTGGGGGTCGACCTGCCGACGAGCCGCTGGCAGGCGGACGTGGCGGCCGAGTTTCCGGACGTCTACGCGGCCGTGGCGATCCACCCCAACGAAGCGGCCCGCGGCGTCGACGAGGAGTCGTTCGCCGAGCTCACGGCGCTCGCCCGCCTTCCGCAGGTCCGCGCGGTCGGCGAGACCGGCCTGGACTACTTCCGCACCCCGGCCGAGCAGCACGCCGCCCAGCAGGCGAGCTTCCGCCGGCACATCGCGATCGCCAAGGAGACCGGCCGGCCGCTGATGATCCACGACAGGGAGGCGCACGCCGACACGCTGCGGATCCTCGTCGAGGAGGGCGCGCCCGAGACCGTCGTCTTCCACGCCTTCTCGGGCGACGCGGCGATGGCACGGACCTGCGCGGACGCCGGCTACGTGATGTCCTTCGCCGGCAACGTGACCTTCAAGAACGCCGCCGACCTGCGGGCCGCCGCCGCGGTCGCGCCGGCCGAGCTGCTGCTCGTCGAGACCGACTCGCCGTTCCTCACCCCGATGCCGTACCGAGGCCGGCCCAACGGCCCGTACCTGGTGCCGCTGACGCTGCGCGCGATCGCCGACGTCCGCGGCACCCCGGTCGACGAGCTGGCCGCGACCGTCGCGGCGACGGCCGAGCGCGTGTTCGGTCCGTTCTGAGCGGCTCCGGCGAAGGGCATGTGATGACGGGCGTCGCGGCGGCCGCCGCGGCCGGGGACCTCGCGGGCGACGCCGTAGGCGCCGTCGTCGCCGCTGCCGTTCCTGCTGCCGCCGGCGGTCCGGCCGCCGGTCGGGCGGACGGCCTGCTGTCCGGGGCCGACATCCGGGCGATCGCCGGCGCTCTGGATCTGCGGCCGACGAAGAAGCGGGGCCAGAACTTCCTGGTCGACCCGAACACGGTGCGCCGGCTCGTGCGCCTGGCTGGGATCGGGCCCGATGACGTGGTGCTGGAGGTCGGGCCGGGGCTCGGGTCGCTGACGCTCGGCCTGCTCGGCGCCGCCCGCCGCGTCGTCGCCGTCGAGGTCGACCCGGCGCTCGCGGCGGCGCTGCCGGCGACGGCCGCCGCCCGGCTGGGCCCGGCCGGGGCGGCGCGGCTCACTGTGCTGACCCGCGACGCGCTGTCGCTCGGACCGGCCGACCTGGCGGCCGCGCCGCAGCCGGGGACGGGGGAGCCGGTGACGGGCGAGCTGGGGACGGGCGAGCTGGGGACGGAGCCGGGGACGGGGACGGAGGAGCCCGCGGGGACCGACCCGGCGCGCACCGTCGAGCCGCCGGGGGTGCTCGCGGCGAACCTGCCTTACAACATCGCGGTGCCGCTGCTGCTCGGGCTGCTGGAACGGGTCCCGTCGCTCCAGCGCGGCCTGGTGATGGTGCAGGCGGAGGTCGCCGACCGGCTGACCTCGCCGCCGGGCGGCCGGGTCTACGGCGTGCCCAGCGTCAAGCTCGCGTGGTACGCCGAGGCGCGGTCCGCGGGGCCGGTGCCGCGCACCGTGTTCTGGCCGGTGCCGAACGTCGACTCGGGGCTGGTGGCCTTCCGGCGGCGCCCGGCGCCGGCGCCGGAGTCGATGCGCGCCGACGTGTTCGCCGCCGTCGACGCGGCGTTCGCCCAGCGCCGCAAGACGCTGCGCACGGCGCTGGCCGGCTGGGCCGGCTCGCCCGTCGCCGTCGAGGAGATCGCGCGGGCGGCGGACGTCGACCCGGGCGCCCGCGGCGAGACCCTCGACGTGGCCGCCTACTGCCGCCTCGCCGCCGCCCGCGCCGCCCGCCTCGCCTAGCCGATCACTGCCGATCACTGCCGATCACCGCGGAGCTCTGCGCGGGCTTCGGCCCCGTCCCCCGGCCCGCCTGATCGGCGTTTCTGCCCCGCGGTGGTCGTGTCCAGGGCCGATGACGACCACCCGCGGGCGCAAGCGGCGATCAAGTGGGCGGGCCAACGTCGGCGGGACCCGCCGGTGGCAACGGGCCCGGTCCTGGCCGGGTCGTCAGCCGGAACGCCGACCGGCGGTGCCGGGCCGGCTGGCGAGGACCGCGGCGTAGACGTCGTCTCGGGAGACGCCGTAGGCGGCCATCACGGCGCGGCGGGCGTCGGCGCGGGAGAGACCGGACGCCTCGTGGCCGGCCACCGCAGCGGCGATCTCGGCCGGCGTCGGCGGGGCGGGCGGGCCCAGGGGCTCCTCGTCGTCGTCCTGGACGGGCCGCCGCGGGCCGGCCGGGGCGCCGCCGACGACGAGGGTGAGCTCGCCGCGGATCTCCCGGCCGTCGGTGGCCCAGCCGGCCAGCCGGCCGAGATCGCCGCGCACGACCTCCTCCCAGGTCTTCGTCAGCTCCCGGCACAGCACGCCCGCGCGCTCGGCGCCGAAGACGGTGACGAGGTCGGCGAGGCACTGCGTCAGCCGGTGCGGCGCCTCCAGGAAGACCATCGTGCGCCGCTCGGCCGCGAGCTCGCGCAGCCGGGAGCGGCGCTCGCCGCCGCGCCGCGGCAGGAACCCCTCGAAGGTGAACCGGTCGCTCGGCAGCCCGCTGACGGCGAGGGCGGCGGTCACCGCGGACGGCCCGGGCACGACGGTGACGGGCACCCCGGCGGCCGCCGCGGCGGCGACCACCCGGAACCCGGGGTCGGAGACCGCCGGCATGCCGGCGTCCGTGATGAGCGCGACCGTTCGGCCCGCGAGCATCTGCTCGGTCAGCGCCGCGGCTCTGCTGCCCTCGACCGCGTCGTAGCAGGAGACGACCCGGCCGGGAATGGTGACACCGAGCGCGTGCGCGAGCCGGCGCACCCGCCGGGTGTCCTCGGCGGCGACGACGTCCGCGGCCGCCAGCGTCTCGGCGAGCCGAGGACTGGCGTCCCGCGGCTCGCCGATGGGCGCCCCGCACACGATCAGCACCCCGCTCATGCTGCGCCTTCCTGTCGTGTCTCGTCTGGTCCGGATTCGCCCAGGAAGATCATGGAGGTCAGTCGTTCGGGCACTGCGCAGTCTTTCAGTACCGAAGACCTACGCTGATGGCGTGACCGTGACGACAACGGCTCATCCGACCCTGACCGATCATGGTCCGGCCGAGCCCGCAGCCGCCGGCCCCGCCCAGGCGGTCGGGCACGCCCGGCAGTCCCGCGCGCGTGGCCCGCTGCGCGACCGCCTGTGCCCGCCGATGCCGTCCGACCAGGTCATCGGCTGGGCCGCGGCGCTCGCGGTCACGCTGGTCGCCGGCATCCTGCGGTTCTGGCGGTTGACCGAGCCGAAGGGCATCTACTTCGACGAGGTCTACTACACCAAGGACGCCTGGGGTCTGATGACCCACGGCTACGAGGTGGACAGCAAGAGCTGCGCCAGCGCGGGCTACGTGGTGCATCCACCGCTGGGCAAGTGGTTCATGGCCGCGTCGGAGAAGCTGTTCGGCTATACGGACTGCTCGGGCGCGGTGCACGGCAGTCCGGAGCTGGGCTGGCGGTTCGCCTCCGCGCTGTTCGGGACGATCGCCGTGCTGGTGCTGACCCGCACCGCGCGGCGGATGTTCCGATCGACGATCCTCGGCTGCTTCGCGGGGCTGCTGCTGGCATTCGACGGCCTGGAGTTCGTCCAGAGCCGCATCGGCATCCTCGACATCTTCCTGATGACGCTGCTGGTCGCGGCGCTGGGCTGCCTCGTCCTCGACCGCGACCACGGACGGGCGAAACTCGCCGACCGGGTCACCGCGCTCGCCGCGGCGCGGGTGGACCCGGCCGGCGGCGAGGACGGCATGCCGGCCCGAGACGTCGCCGGGGACGATCGGGACCGGGCCGCCCGCGAGCGCGACCGGCTCTACGGGCCGAAGCTGGGCCTGCGTCCGTGGCGGCTGGCGACCGGGTTCTTCCTGGGCGCGTCGATGGGCGTGAAGTGGAGCGGGCTGTACACGCTGGTCGGCTTCGCGGTGCTGGCGATCGCCTGGGACGCGGGCGCCCGACGCACCGCCGGGGCGAAGCACCCGTTCCTGGGCGCCCTGCGCCGGGACGTGCCGGCGTGGTTCGGCTGCTACGTTCCGCTGCCGATCGGGACCTTCCTCGCGACCTGGACGGGCTGGTTCGTCACCGACGGGGGCTGGAACCGGCACCTCTACGGCAACGGCTTCGTGGCGATGTGGCGGGGCTGGTGGACGTACCAGGACCAGATCCTCAACTTCCACGAGCATCTGACCACGAAGACCTCGCCGCACCCGGCCCAGTCGGCGCCGTTCAGCTGGCTGGTGCTCGGCCGGCCGGTGCCCTACTACTACGACGGCCCGAAGTACGGCGAGAAGGGCTGCACCTCGGCGGGCGGCTGCTCGCGCGAGGTGCTGGCGCTGGGCAATCCGGCGATCTGGTGGGTGGGCACCGCCTGCCTGCTGGTGATGGTCGGGCTCTGGGTGGTGCGGCGTGACTGGCGGGCCGCGCTGGTGCTGATCGGCTTCGCCTCGTCGTTCCTGCCCTGGGAGCTCGTCCCGAGCCGGACGATGTTCTACTTCTACGCGCTGCCGCTGCTGCCCTTCATGGTCCTCGGTGTCACCGCCACCGCCGGCCTGGCTCTGGGTAGACGCGACGCCTCCGATACGAGACGCCTAATAGGCGCCTTGTCCGTCGGCGTCTACCTAATAGCCGTCGTCCTGCTTTTCTCGTACTTCTACCCGATCCTCGCCGCCCAGCAGATACCACTCTCGGGCTGGCGAGCCCGCATGTGGTTCCCCGGCTGGATCTAAAGCGTCAAATCAGGCGTCTCCGCCGAAAAGGCTGGTAACCGACCCGTCCTCGAAGACTTCCTTGATGGCGGCGGCGAGCAGCGGGGCGATCGACAGTTCGGTGATCTTGTCTATGCGGGCGTCGGCGGGCAGCGGCAGGGTGTTGGTGAGCACGACCTCGCTGATCGCGGAGTTCTTCAGACGGTCGATCGCCGGGCCGGAGAGCACGCCGTGGGTGGCGGCGGCGATGACCGTGCCCGCGCCGTTGGCCTTCAGCGCCTCGGCCGCCTTCGTGATCGTGCCGGCCGTGTCGATCATGTCGTCGACGATGACGCAGGTGCGGCCGGCGACCTGGCCGACGACCTCGAACATCTTGACCTGGTTCGGGACGTCCTTGTCGCGGCGCTTGTGGATGATCGCGAGCGGGCAGCTGAGCCGGTCCGTCCACCGTTCGGCGACCCGGACGCGGCCCGAGTCGGGCGCCACCACGGTCACCTCGGCGGTGTCGATCTTGTTTTCGATGTAGTCGGCGAGCAGCGGCAGGGCGAACAGGTGGTCCACGGGGCCGTCGAAGAAGCCCTGGATCTGCGCGGTGTGCAGGTCGACGGACATCAGCCGGTGCGCGCCCGCCGTCTTGAACAGGTCGGCGATCAGCCGGGCCGAGATCGGCTCACGGCCGCGGTGCTTCTTGTCCTGCCGGGCGTACGGGTAGAACGGGGCGACGACGGTGATCTGCTTCGCGCTCGCGCGCTTGAGCGCGTCCACCATGATCAGCTGTTCCATCAGCCAGGTGTTCACCGGCGCGGAGTGCGCCTGCAGGACGAACGCGTCGCAGCCGCGCACCGACTCCTGGAACCGCACGAAGATCTCGCCGTTGGAGAAGTCGTAGGCGCTCGTCGGCACGATGGGTACGCCGAGCTGCCGCGCCACCTCGGTCGCGAGCTCGGGGTGAGACCGGCCCGAGAAGAGCATCAGGTTGCGCCGGTTCTCCGTCTGGTAGCCCACCGTGTCTCCTTGACGTCTCCTGGCGCCCATGGTGGCCCCAACCAGCCACCTAGGTTCCGTGGCCCGAGTCGCGAATGCCAGCGATAGCGGATGGTCAAACGGTGATGTGGCCTAGTTCACGGCCACCTGCTCGGATGTCGGCTGCGGACCCGGCGCCGCGGCCGCCTCCTCGGCGCGCTGGGCGGCGGACGTCGCGGCCGCCGTCCCCGCGCGGGACCGCTCGACCCAGCCCTCGATGGTGCGCTGCCGGACATCCGAGATCGCCAGCGCGCCCGGCGGCACGTCCGACCTGATCACCGCGCCGGCTCCCGTGTAGGCGCCGTCGCCGATCACGACCGGGGCGACCAGCACCGTGTCACTGCCGATCTTCACGTCCGATCCGACGACGGTCCGGTGCTTGTGGACGCCGTCGTAGTTCGCGAACACCGTCGTACAGCCGATGTTGGACCGCTCGCCGATGATCGCGTCGCCCACGTAGGCCAGATGCGGCACCTTCGTCCCCGCGCCGATGTCCGCGGACTTGGTCTCGACGTAGGCCCCGATCCGGCCGTTCGCGCCGAGCCGGGTCCCCGGCCGCAGGTGCGCGTAGGGACCCACCCCGGCCCCCGGCCCGATCCACGAGTCGATGACCGTGCTGCGCTCGACGAACCCGCCGGCCTCGACGACCGTGTCGGTGACCGTGCTGTCGGGGCCGACCACGCTCCCGGCCGCCAGGTGTGACGTGCCGCGCAGGTGCGTGTTCGGCAGCACCGTGCTGTCCGGTTCGAACGTCACGTCCGCGTCGATCCACGTCGACGCCGGGTCGACGATCGTCGTGCCGGCCAGCATCGCCGCCCGCGCCAGCCGCTCGCGCAGCACCGCGCCGGCGGCGGCGAGCTGCACCCGGTCGTTGACGCCCGCCGTCTCGCCCGCGTCCGGTGCGACGTGCGCCCCGACGGGCTGGCCGTCGGCCACCAGCAGGCCGATCACGTCGGTCAGGTATTCCTCGCCCTGCGCGTTGTCCGTCGTCAGCCGCCCCAGCGCCGAGCGGAGCATCCCGACGGTGAAGACGTAGACCCCGGCGTTGATCTCCCGGATCGCCGCGGTCGCCGCGTCGGCGTCCCGCTGCTCGACGATCGCCCGCACGGAGCCGCCGCCGGCCGCCGTCCCCCCGTCGGCCGCCGCGCGCACGACGCGGCCGTAGCCGGCCGGGTCGGGCACGACCGCCGTGAGCACGCTCGCGGCCGCGCCGAGCTCGGCGTGCAGGGCGAGCAGCGCGGCGAGCGTCCCGGTGGTCAGCAGGGGAGTGTCGCCCGGCAGCACGGCCACGCCGTCCTCGGGCCGCAGGCCGTCCAGTGCGCCGAGGGCGACCCGCACCGCGTGCCCGGTGCCGCCCTGGTGGTCCTGCACGACGGTGCGTACGCCGGCGCGGCCGCGCAGCGACGCGGTGACCTCCTCGCGGCCGTGCCCGACGACGACGACCGTGTGCCGCGCGCCCAGCGGGGCCGCGGCGGCGAGGACGTGATCGAGCAGGGACCGCCCGGCGACGCGGTGCAGCACCTTCGGCGTCGCGGACCGCATCCGGGTTCCCGCGCCCGCCGCCAAGACGATGGTGGCCGCCAGTCGTACCTCGGTCACGCCCGCTCCCCTTGTGATCCGGGGCCGGGCCTGAACCGCGCCCAACCCGCGCTCCCGCCGACGCCCACACCCTACCCGGCCGTCTTCCACCGCCGGCCCACGCCGTGGCCATTTCCTTGGTGGCGCGCAGGGAGATCCCCGACGGAAACAACGGACGTAAATCCGGTGGCCGGAAGAACGGCGAGCCGGGTCGCCGCCGGCCCGTCATCGGCGCGCTCATCAGCACGGGCCGGCGGTCACACGCCGCCGCCGCGGCACGCGCGGCAGCGCTCCGAGCAGGGGGAATTCGCCGCCCGCTAACCCGGTGATGGTAGACTTCGCCCTGTTTTCTCGGTCCGCCGTGGTGTAATCGGCAGCACAGAAGATTTTGGTTCTTCTAGTCCACGTTCGAGTCGTGGCGGCGGAGCGAGTTCGTCTTCCATGCTCGTTGCCCTTCGGGCGCCTGCGCCGACGACCGTGATTCTGCGCCGGGGCCGAGCCCCGGACCCCACGCCAAGGGGCCAACGTCGGCGGGAGCAACACGAGCTGTGGGTTGGTGACATGCGGCGGCCCGCAACCGGGCCGGGCGCGGAGGCGCACCCGGTGGAGGCCCGGCCCCGGAGCGAACCAGAGACACAACCACCCACCACACAACGTCACGATGCGGACGAAAGTCTCGCCGAGCGGTAACTGCTCGGCTGACGGGTAGTTAGAGGCCACAAGAGGACCGGAAGAGTTCGCGTGACGGTTGCCGTCACTGGGTCCGAGCCTCCCGTCAGACCGTTACCGTGAGCCCAAGAGGACCAGGTGTGTGGACCTGCCGCGACAGACAGGATGCCGCGATGACCGCGACGACCGACACGGTGCCGCCGATCGACTCCAGCCCACCGGCCGAGAACGGCGCGAACGGCGCCGGGCCCGGTACCCACAGTGAGCACACCAGCGCGCCCCGGTGGATGGCGAAGGCGCGGGTGGAGCAGCTGGTCCTCGCGACGATCATCGTGGTGCCGATCGCCGCGGCGGTCGCGGCCGTGCCGCTGCTGTGGGACCGGTGGATCACCTGGCACGACGTCGCGATTGGCGCGTTCATGTACGCCATCACCGGCCATGGCGTCACCGTCGGTTTCCATCGCTATTTCACGCACCGCGGCTTCAAGACATCCCGCCCTGTCCGCATCGTGCTCGCCGTGTTCGGCAACATGGCCATCGAGGGCCCGGTCATCCGCTGGGTCGCCGATCACCGCCGCCACCACGCCCACAGCGACGAGGCGGGCGACCCGCATTCCCCGTGGCGGTACGGTCCCGGGCCGCGGGCCCTCGCCAAGGGCCTGTGGCACGCGCACATCGGCTGGCTGTTCGACGTGGAGCAGACCGACCAGCGTCGGTACGCGCCCGACCTGCTCGACGACCGGGACATGGTCATCGTCAGCCGCTCGTTCGCCGTCTGCGCATTCGTGAGCCTGGCGCTGCCGGCGCTCATCGGCGGGCTGTGGGGCGGTTCGTTCGAGGCGGCCCTGCGGGCGTTCTTCTGGGGCGGCCTGGTGCGGGTCGCGCTGCTGCACCACACCACCTGGTCGGTGAACAGCATCTGCCACGTCGCCGGCCGGCGTCCGTACAGGTCGCGCGACCGCTCCGGCAACGTCTGGTGGATGTGCCTGCCGTCGATGGGCGAGTCGTGGCACAACCTGCACCACGCCGAGCCGACGTCGGCCCGGCACGGCGTGCGGCCGTGGCAGATCGACTCCAGCTTCTACATCATCAAGGCGATGGAGCTGACCAGGCTGGTCCGCGACGTCCGCCTGCCCACCAGGGACAGGCTCGCGAAGCTCGCCGCGCCGCGTCCCGCACCGGCCTCGGCCGGCTGAGGCCAGCGGCCCACGGGGCGTCCTCGGCGCCCGACAGGCCGGGCGCTCGGCGCCCGGCCATAGGCTGAATGCGTGGTTCATCTACTCGGCGCGGAAGCCCTGCATCTCGAGTATCCGACGCGGGTCGTCTTCGACGCCGTCACGTTGGGCGTCAACGAGGGCGACCGGATCGGGGTGGTGGGCCGCAACGGCGGCGGCAAGACCAGCCTGCTGGGGATGCTCGCCGGCCGGGTGCCGCCGGACTCCGGGCGGGTGACCCGGCGCGGCGGGGTGCGGGTCGGCGTGCTCGACCAGGCCGACACGCTCGACCACACGCAGACGGTCGGCCACACGATCGTCGGTGACCGGCCCGACCACGAATGGGCCGGCGACGGGCGGGTGCGGGACGTGATCGCCGGGCTGGTCGCGGACATCCCGTGGGAGGCCACGGTCGGCACCCTGTCCGGCGGCCAGCGCCGCCGCGTCGCGCTGGCGGCCCTGCTGGTCGGCGAGTGGGACGTGATCGTCCTGGACGAGCCGACCAACCACCTCGACGTCGAGGGCATCACCTGGCTCGCCGAGCACCTGAGACGACGCTGGCCCCGCAACACCGGCGGCCTGCTGGTCGTGACCCACGATCGCTGGTTCCTCGACGAGATCTGCACCGCGACGTGGGAGGTGCACGACGAGATCGTCGAGCCGTTCGAGGGCGGGTATGCCGCCTACGTGCTGCAGCGGGTCGAACGTGACCGCCAGGCCGCGGCCAGCGAGGCGAAGCGGCAGAACCTCATGCGCAAGGAGCTGGCGTGGCTGCGGCGCGGCGCCCCGGCGCGGACGTCGAAGCCGAAGTTCCGGATCGACGCCGCGAACGAGCTCATCGCCGACGTTCCGCCGCCCCGCGACCGGGTCGAGCTGTCCCGCCTCGCGACCGCCCGGCTGGGCAAGGACGTCGTCGACGTGCTCGACGTGTCGGTGTCGTTCGACGGACGGCCCGTGCTGCGCGACATCGAGTGGCGGATCGGTCCGGGGGAACGCACCGGCATCCTCGGCGCGAACGGCGCGGGCAAGTCGACCCTGCTCGGCCTGGTCGCCGGCACGATCAGCCCCGACTCCGGGCAGGTGAAGACCGGCAAGACGGTCCGCGTCGGCGTCCTCGACCAGGAGCTGGCCGAGCTCGCGGAGATCGCCGGGGAGCGGGTGCGGGAGGTGCTCGCGCGCACCAAGGCGACGTTCGTCGTCGACGGCCGGGAGCTGACCCCCGCGCAGCTGCTGGAACGCCTCGGTTTCCCCCGCGAGCACCTCTCGGCCCGGGTCGCCGACCTGTCCGGCGGGCAGCGCCGCCGGCTGCACATGCTGCTGGTGCTGCTGGCCGAGCCGAACGTCCTGGTGCTCGACGAGCCGACCAACGACCTGGACGTGGACATGCTCGCGGCGATGGAGGACGTCCTCGACTCCTGGCCGGGCACGCTGATCGCCGTCTCGCACGACCGGTACTTCCTGGAACGGGTGACCGACCAGCAGTACGCGATCCTCGGCGGCCGGCTGCGCCACCTGCCGGGCGGCGTCGACGAGTACCTGCGGCTGCGCGCCGGCGGTGCCTCGGCGGCGCCGCCGACGGGAAAGGCCGGACCCAGGCCGACCGGGCCGGTCCCGGCGGCCGGCCCGGCGGGCCTGTCCGGCGCCGAGCTGCGCGCCGCGCAGAAGGAGCTCGCGGCGACGCAGCGGCGCCTGGACCGGCTCGCCGGCCAGGTCGCCGCCGCGCACGCCAACCTCTCCGGACACGACCCGGGCGACTACGAGGGCATCCTGCGTATCACCCGGCGGGTCGGCGATCTGGAGGCCGAGATCGCCTCGCTGGAGGAACGCTGGCTGGAGCTCTCCGAACAGGCGAGCTAGCCCGCGGGAGAGCCCCCGCGAGCGCTCCCGGTCCGTGCAGCGCTCCCGGTCCGTGCAGCGCTCCTAGTCCGTGATGAGCGTGGCTCCCGGCGCCGGGGCGACGGCCTGGCGCACCACCCGGGCGAGGCCGCTGGCCGCCAGGCCGGCGGCCAGCTGCGCGCCGTGTTCGGCGTCGCCGGCGAGGAACGCGCAGGTCGGCCCCGAGCCGGAGACCAGCGCCCCGAGCGCCCCGAGCCCCTGGCCGGCGGCCAGCACGTCGCCGAGCGCCGGGCGCAGCCGGATCGCCGGGGCCTGCAGGTCGTTCACCAGTGCCGCTCCGAGCCGGACCGGATCGCCGGTGGTCAGCGCGGCGAGCACCGCGTCGGCCGGTGTCGGCTCCGTCCGGCCGTCGTCGACCCGGTCGAACTCGCGGTAGACCGCTGGCGTCGACAGCCCGCCGTCGGCGAGAGCGAAGACCCAGTGGTACTCGCCGACGCTCGTGACCGGGGAAAGCCGCTCGCCACGGCCGACGCCGAGCGCGGTGCCCCCGGTCAGCGGGAACGGGACGTCGCTGCCGAGGCGGGCGGCGAGCCCCGCGAGCGTCTCGGCGGACAGGCCGGCGCCCCACAGCGCGTCGCAGGCGACCAGCGCGCCGGCCGCGTCGGCGCTGCCGCCGGCCATCCCGGCGGCGACCGGGATGCCCTTGGCCAGCGCCAGGTGCAGCCGGGCGCCGCGAATCCCGGCGGCCTCGGCGACCAGCAGCGCCGCCCGGACGGCCAGGTTGTCGGAGTCGGTCGGGACCACCGACACGTCGTCGGCTGGCTCCGCGCCCGCCGGCGCGGTGCCCTCGCCGGTGATCTCGACGGTGACGGCGACGGGCGGCGGGTCCGCTGCCGTGGGCTCGTCGGGGCCGTCGAGCTCACCCGGGGCGCCGGGCAGCGCCGTCACGGTCAGTTCGTCGTACAGCGAGACGGCCTGCAGAACGGTGACGACCTCGTGGTAGCCGTCGGCGCGGCGCGGGCCGACCCCGAGGTGCAGGTTGACCTTGGCCGGCGCGCGGACGGTCACGGCGTCACGCGCCCGCGTGTGTCCAGCGGGTCCGATCGTCAGCTCGGTAGACAGCTGGGGCTCCTTCCGAGTGGCCTGCCTTTCCTCGCAGAACCTATCCGGAGCGGTCGTCGGGCTGACGGCGCGCCGCCCGGGCCCGGCGCGTTCCGCGTGGCGGCGCGGCGCGGCGCGCGGCGCGCGTCGTCGCGCCTGGGGTGGCCCGGCGGGTGGCCGATGCCGTCTCGTCGCATAGCCGCCGGTGTCGTGGGGAGGGCGCAGGCGTGACCGAGGATGCGCGTCGGGTACTGTGAAGAGCCGCGATCCTGATGACGGCGGTGATGTCCGGGTCTGGTTCTGCTTGCGAATCGTGTGCTTGCGAACGGCGTGCTTGTGGACGTTGCGCTTGTGGACGACGCATTCAGAGACCGGCACCGAGACAGACAGGCGTCGTGCCTCCCGGCACGAGACCCCGCCGCCCAGGTACCGCCAGCACCTGAGCCAGTCGTGAGAGGATGAGCACCGCCATGTCCGAGGTCCGCATCGTCGCGGAGCCGCGCACCGAGTTCGGGAAGGGCGGCGCTCGTCGCACCCGTCGGGCCGGCAAGGTCCCGGCCGTCCTGTACGGTCACGGCCAGGCACCGCGTCACGTCGCACTGTCCCATCGGGAACTGATTCACGCGTTCAAGACCGACGCGGGCACCAACGTCCTGCTCACCCTCGATCTGGGTGACGGTACCGAGCTCGCGCTCCCCAAGGACATCCAGCGTCACCCCATCAGGGGAACCTTCGAGCACGTCGATCTGGTCCTGGTCCGTCGCGGCGAGAAGGTCACCGTCGACGTGCCGGTGACCATCGTCGGTGACGCCCACCCGGACGCCATCATCGACGTCCAGAACAACACGGTCTCGGTGACCGCGCCCGCCACCTCCATCCCGGACGCGCTGGAGGTCAGCATCACCGGCCTCGAGCCGGGTTCGAACATCACCGCCGGCCAGCTTGACCTGCCGGACGACGTCACCCTGGACCTCGACGCCGATGCGGTCGTCGTGCAGGTGCTGCTGCGGCCGACGGTCGCCCAGCACGACGCCGAGATCGGTGACACTCCCGAGGGCGAGACCGCCTCGACGGAGACCGCCGCCGAGTAGGCGGCGTCCGAGCGGGACCCACCGGCTTCTGGACGGCCGAGCGCGGGCCAGGTCACGTCACCTGGCCCGCGCCGACGGCCGTCCTTTGCCGTTTCGGGCGACTTGTGACGGTCGACCTTCTGGCAGTCGACCTTCCGCAGGAAGTCGACCTTCTGACAGGCAGTGCACGGCGTGAAGACGGATGGCGGCGGGACGGATGGCGGGCGAGGACGGCGGGGTCTGGCTGGTCGTGGGGCTGGGCAATCCGGGCGCGGAATACGCCGGTAACCGGCACAACCTCGGCTACCTGGCGGTGGACGCGCTCGCCGAGCGGCACGGCGCCCGGCTGCGCTCCCACAAGGCCCGGGCCGACGCCGCGCAGATCCGGCTTGGTGGCGAGGCGGTGGTGCTGGCGCGGACCCGGTCGTACATGAACGTCTCCGGGCCGCCGGTCGCGTCGCTGCGTGCGTTCTTCAAGGTCGACCCGGCCCGGCTCATCGTCGTGCACGACGAGCTCGACATCCCGTTCGGCGCGGTGCGGCTCAAGCGCGGCGGTGGCGACAACGGCCACAACGGGCTGCGGTCGATCACCTCCTCGCTGGGAACGAAGGACTACCTGCGGGTCCGGGCCGGCATCGGGCGCCCACCCGGCCGGATGGACCCGGCCGACTTCGTCCTGCGCGACTTCGCCGTGCCGGAGCGCAAGGAGCTGCCGTTCCTGATCGACCGGGCGGCCGACGCGGTCGAGGCCCTCGTCGCCGAGGGGCTGGAGCCGGCCCAGAACCGCTTCCACGCCCTGACGTGAAGTTGTGGGGTCGATAGGGGCGGCGTGGCCCCATAGGTCCTGCCCCGATGACCTGAGTCGCCGGGCCGACCGCCGTGAGAGCGCCGCCCCGCCCTGCGTCGCCCTGTCCTGCGCTGCGCCGGGATGCGATCGAACCTGGCCAGTGCCGACGCTCGTGAGATCGGACTTGTTCGCCTAGACGCCGGCCTGGGCGGTCGTCGGGGACGCGGTCCTGGCCGGGAGCTGATCGCGCATCCGGTTGAGCAGGGCCTCGTGGCCGAGGTTGCGCAGCACGTAGGCGCGGCCCGCCCGGCCGAGCTGCTGTGCCCGCGCCGGGTCGGCGAGCAGGGCGCAGACCGCGTCGACGAACGACGCCGGGTCGTCCGCGACGGCGAGGTGCGTGCCCGCCTCCCAGCTCAGGCCCCGGCTGCCGGTGCGGGTGCTCACCACCGGCGTGCCCGTCGCCATCGCCGCGACGGCCTTGATGTTGACCCCGGAGCCGGACCGCATCGGGTTCACGGACACCGTCGCCGCCGCGACGTACTCGTCGGTGCTCGGCACGTCGGTGTACAGCTCGACGCCGGCGACGGCGGCCAGCCAGTCGGCGAGCCCGGGCTCGGGCCGGCGGCCGACCACCTGGAACACCGCGGCCGGGTGGCGCGCCCGGATCCCGTCCCAGCAGTTCTCGACGAACCAGTGCAGCGCCTCGATGTTCGGCGGGGTGTCGAGCGAGCCGACGAACACCAGCGTCGGGGGGGTGCGCCGCGGCGGGTCAGCGGCGCCGCCGCCCCGGCTGCCCGGCGCGAGCACGTCGAGCGGCATGAACGGCGGCAGGTGAAACGTCGCCACGCTGGCTCGCTCGCGGCGCCAGAGGTGATCCTCGAGCGAGATGTCGCCGATCGCCGTGACGAGGGGGGAGTGGTAGAGCGCCCGCTCGGCGAGCTGGAGCTTGCGGTACTCCAGCTCGCACGCGGCGGCGCGCGGCCCCGACGAGCTGCGCGCCAGCGCCTTGAAGAACTCCGACTCGATGTTGTGGGCCCGCACGAGATGCGGGAGCCGCCAGATCCGGGCGATCTCCTCGCCGAGGTGCGACGCGCGGTAGCTGTAGCTGATCACCGCGTCGGCCCGCGGCGGGGTGGCCTGCAGCGCGCGGCGCAGCGGCCCGACCGGCCGGGAGGCGTACATGTACGGCTGGGCGCGCATGTGCGCGAGCGGGCTGGCGTCCCGGGGCAGCCGGATCACCGCGGCGCCGGGGACCGCTGCCTCATAGGCCTCGATGTCGAGGTCGCCCTTGGTGGGGACCAGCAGCTGCATGTGGATGCCCGCGTTGGAGGCTGCGGTGAGGAAGCCGAAGGTCTCGACCCGTCCGCCCGCGTCGGCCGGAAGGAACGGTTCCTCGACGACCACGATCCAGCGTTCGGCGTCGCTCACGGCGCTCACTGTAGTAGGCGGTTGCGTAGTCCCGTCGGGGCCATCCCCTCGCATCGTTGTCCGTCCCGAGTGGCCTTCGTCGTCGCCGGTTCGCCGGTCCGTGGGCAGGCCGGGCGGGGCCTCACGTCGCCGCGGCAGGTGCGCGGGCGCTGGTGGGAGTTTTCGCTCCGTGGCGATAGCGATGGGTGTTCGGAAACACATCAATCCGTATGCTGCGCGGCGCGCGACGCCCCCATCGTCCCCGGGTAGGTCACGGCAGCTACGGTTACTTGTCATGGCAGGAGTACGGGCCCTCGGCCGTGGCACCACCGTCGCCCTCCTAGGCGCGACGACTCTGTGGGGCCACGTTCTGTATCCGGTCTACATCGGGCTGAAGAGCCGTGGCCTCGCCCCGGAGACGCCCGAGGACCCGGACGAATGGCCCTCGGTGAGCGTCGTCGTCGCGGCGTACCGAGAGGCCGCGGTCATCGGCGCCAAGCTCGACGAGCTGCTGGCGACCGACTACCCGGGCTCCATGGAGATCGTCGTCGTCGCCGACGACGAGGACACCGCGACGGCGGCGCGCCGCGCCGGTGTGCGGGTTCTCTCGTCGGGTGAGCGGCTCGGGAAGGCGCGCGCGGTCAACCGCGGCGTCTCCGCGGCCACCGGCGACATCGTCCTTCTCACCGACGCCAACGCCACCCTCGCGCCGGGCGCGATGCGGGCCGCCATGCGGCACTTCGGCGACCCGACCGTCGGCGCCGTCGCCGGCGAGAAGCAGGTCGACGACCCGCAGGGGGCGCAGGGCTTCTACTGGAAGTTCGAGTCCTGGCTGAAGCGCTGCGAGTCGGCCACGGGCGCCACGATCGGCGTCGTCGGCGAGTTCCTGGCGTTTCGCCGGGAGGCCTTCCGGCAGCTGCCCGGGGACACCGCCGTCGACGACGCGTGGCTCGCGCTCGACGTGCTGGAAAGCGGTCTGCGGGTCGTCTACGAGCCCGCGGCCTACTCCGTCGAGACGTCGAGCCCGACGTACGCCGAGGAGTGGGAGCGGCGGACCCGGATCGTCGCCGGCAACCTGGACATGATGTGGCGGCGGCGGGCGACGATGACGCCGGGTGCGCTGCCGGTCACCCCGCAGCTGTGGGGGCACCGGGTGGTGCGCTCGTCGTTCGGGCCGATGGCGCACGTCGCGCTGGTCGCGATGAGCGTCCCGGCCGCGCGGCACAGCTGGACGGCACGGCTGTTCCTCGCCGGCAACGTCGTCGGCGTGGCCAGTGCCGGCGCGCTCGCCGCCGGTCGCACGCCGCCGGGCCCGACGAGGCTGCCCGCCCAGGTGTTCTTCTTGCAGGCGGTGGCCCTCGGCGGGGTTCGCCGGTTCCTCGCGCACGACCGCCCGGCGGTGTGGCCGAAGCCGGAGCGCCTCGCGCCGGGGGGTGCGCCCGCCCTGACGTCGCCGGGTGAGCAGCCCGAGCTGCCGGCCGGTGCCGCGCCGCTCGCGCGCACCGCCCTCGACGCGGGCGACCCGGTCATCGGCGCGGAGGCGGCGGCCACGGGCCCGATCATCCTGCCGCCGGGCTTCGGGTCCGGCCGCGTCTACGACCCGGAGGGCTTCGAGCCGGGCGAGTCGCGGCGCGGCCTGGGCACCGGCCAGCCCTACGGACAGACGCAGACGTACGGGCCGGCGCAGTAGCCGGCGGCAACGCAGGCCGCATGGCCGGACGGCGCACTAGGGAGTTGTGACGGTGACCGACCAGTGGACCACCGCGGGGGACCACGACGCCGAGACCACCGGGGCGAAGCCGGCGGTGCCCGGACACCGGGAGTCGCCCGCCGGCGACGAGCCGGGGATGCGGCCGTCGTGGGTCAGCGACCGCGCGACGAATCAGGCACAGCACGGACCAGCCGTCGACGGGTTCGCGCAGGCCGCCTGGCAGACTGAGCCGGTGGCAGATCCACGGTGGGCGTACGAGCTCGTCATCGTCAGCTTCCACAGCCGTGGCCAGCTGGAGCAGATGCTCGCCGGCCTGCCGCTCGACATGCCGGTCGTCATCATCGACAACGCCAAGGGCGCCGACAAGGTCCACGAGCTGGTGGCCGACCGGCCGAACGGGCGCTACCTCGACTCCGGCGGCGGCAAGGGCTTCTCCAAGGCCGCGAACATGGGCATCCGGTCGTCGACGTACGAGTACGTCATCCTCGGCAACCCGGACAGCCGGCCGACCGTCGAGGTCATCGAGGCGCTCGTCGACGACCTGCGCACGGACCCGTCGCTGGTCACCAGCGCGGCGACGATGAAGGGCCACGACGGCAAGCCGGAGCTCGGCAACGGCGGCTGGGAGCCCACCCCGCGCCGGGTGCTGATGCACGTCCTCGGCGCCCACAAGATCGCGCCATCGTCGGCGTTGTTCGCCCGGCCGGTCCCCGGCAAGTCGATGGAGCCGGACTGGCTGACCGGCGCGTGCATGGCCGTGCGCCGGCAGACGTTCCTCGACCTCGGCGCCTTCGACGAGACGTTCTACGTCTACAACGAGGACATGGCGCTCGGCCGGGCGATCCGGGAGGCTGGCCTGCGCCAGCATCTGCGCACCGACCTGCTGGTTCAGCACGGCGCCGGCGGCTCCGGCGCGGCCAAGACCTGGATGCTGCAGATGCGCGGCGCCTCGATGATCCGGTACATGCGCAAGCACAACGCCCCGGGGCGGGTGAACGCGATGCGATCGCTGCTCGTCGCGGGCTACGCCGGTCGGACCATGCTGTCTCGCGCCCGGGGCCGCACCGCGACCGCGCAGGAGCACGCCGCGTACATCAAGGGCCTGCTGGTCGGGCCGCCCAAGCCCTAGCCCTCGGGCCGCGGCGCGTCCGCGCCGGCCGGGCCGCGTGTCACCTTCCAGACCGCGGCCCGCCCGCGCGTCCTCGATGTGGAAAACTGCCGGAAACCAGCAGGTATCCGCGGTTCGCGGCGCGCCGTCGCCGCCTGTCGAAGGGGGCGCGTCCGTGTCCTCGGTGCCCACCCGCGCCCGGCTCCGGTCGGGGGCGCTGGCGGTGGCGCTGACGGGCGGACTGCTGCTCGCCCCTGGCCTGGGCGGCGGCGCGCTGGCCGCGCAGCGGGGCGGCGGACCGTGGTACGTGGCCGCCCTGCGGCTCGACGAGGCGCATCGGATCTCGACCGGCACCGGCGTCGTGGTGGCCGTCGTCGACGGTGGCGTCGACCCGACCGTGCCCGCGCTCGCCGGCCAGCTCGTCCCGGGCGTCGGCATCGGCGCGGACGCGGCGGCCGATGGGCTGCGCGACGACGACCCCGACGGCCACGGCACGTCGATGGCCGGCCTCGTCGCCGCGCGCGCCGTCGGAGCGGACGGCAAACCGACCGGTTTCGCCGGGGTGGCGCCCGACGCGAAGATCCTTTCGATCTCGACCGGCCGGGAGACCGACTCCGACGAGGTGGCCGAGGGCATCCGGCTGGCGACGGACCGCGGCGCCAAAGTGATCAGCCTCTCGCTCGGGTCGATCGGCCCGCCCGAGCCGGCGGAGCGGGCTGCGGTGCGCTACGCGCTCGCCCGCGACGTCGTCGTGGTCGCGGCAGCGGGCAACGTCGAATCCGACGACCACGACCCGGTCGATCACACGATCAACTCGCCGGCCAACGTGCCCGGTGTCATCGCGGTGACCGGCTCGAACCCGCGCGGCGAGTTCTGGGACGGCTCCGCGAACGGGCCGATGGCGGTGCTCGCGGCGCCGGCGCCGAGCATCCGGGCGCCCGTCCCGGTGGCGCTGTCGCCGAGCGGCGCGCAGACCGCGGACGGCACGAGCAACTCCACCGCGATCGTCGCCGGTGTCGTGGCGCTGGTGCGGGCCGAGCATCCGGACCTTGGCGCGCCGAGCGTGATCGACCTGCTGGTCCGGACCGCCGACGACAAGGGTCCGCCGGGCCGGGACGAGTGGTTCGGCTTTGGCGTCGTCAACCCGGTGGCCGCGTTGCGCGCGGTGCCGGCGCAGCTGGTCACGAACCCGCTGCTGATCACGCCGGCGCCGCTGGCGCCGGGCCCGCTGCAGACCGACGAGGACGCGCTGGTCGGCGCGGGGGCCGCCGGCGGCGCGGGGACGGGCTCCGCCGTGCCGACGCCGCCCGCTCCCCGCGGTGGGGGCGGTGGCACGGCGAGCGCGTCCGTGGTCGGCACCGGCGCCGGGCCTGGGGCGTTGGCCTGGGTGGGTGGCCTGGTGGCCGCGGTGCTCGCCGGCGTCGGGCTCGGCATTGCCGCGTTCCTGGTGCGGCTGCGGCTGCGGCTGCGTCGTGGCGGGTCCGCCCCGCCCACCGGACCCGCCTGGTCGTGACCGGTAGCCGCGCCGGCGGAAACTCATTCGATCTTGCCTGCGGTCGCTCGGTAGCATGGCGGACATGACGAGCGCGCTACTGGAGGAGCTGTCCTGGCGTGGGCTGATCCACGACAGCACCGACGTGACCGAGCTTCGGGAGCATCTCGACGGCGGTGCGCGCCGCGTCTACATCGGCTTCGACCCGACGGCCGCGTCGCTGACGATCGGCAACCTGCTGCCGATGACCCTGCTGATCCGGGCGGCCCGGGCCGGCATCGCGCCGGTGGTGCTCTTCGGCGGCGGTACCGGCTTGATCGGTGATCCGTCCGGGAAGTCCGTGGAACGCTCGCTGCTGTCGCCCGAGGACGTCGCTGCGAACGTGGCGGGTCATCAGGAGCTGATGCGCGGGATCTTCGCGCGCGCGGTCGAGCCCGACGCGATGCCGCAGTTCGTCGACAACGGCGCCTGGCTCGGCCGTCTCAGCATGATCGAGTTTCTGCGGGACGTCGGCAAGCACTTCCCGGTCGGGGAGATGACCAGGCGGGACACGGTGCGCCGCCGGCTGGACGACCCGAACGTCGGCCTGTCGTTCACCGAGTTCAGCTACGCGCTGCTCCAGGCCTACGACTTCCGTCGGCTCTGCGAGGACCACGGGGTCACGCTGCAGATGGGCGCCTCCGACCAGTGGGGCAACATCGTCGCCGGCATCGACTACGTCCGCCGGGTGCTGCGCACCCAGGTGCACGGGATCACCTGCCCCCTGCTGCTGCGCGCCGACGGCACCAAGTTCGGCAAGTCCGAGAAGGGCGCCGTCTGGATCTCGGCCGACCGCACGTCGCCGTACACCTTCTACCAGTTTGTGATCAATCTCTCGGACGAGGACGCGCGCCGGTTCGCGCTGTTCTTCTCGCTCACCGAGCGGGCGCCGCTGGAGAAGCTGTTCGCGCAGCACGCCGAGTCGCCCGCCCGCCGGGCGCTGCAGCGGCACCTGGCCCGGGAGATGACGACGCTCGTCCACGGCGAGGCCGCGACGCAGGCCGCGGAGGTCGCCTCGGAGGCGCTGTTCCGCGGCGACGTGCGTGCCATCGGCCCGGAGATGCTCGGCGACGTGTTCGCCGACGTGCCGAGCGTCGACGAGCCGGCCGCCCGTCTCGCCGGCGACGGCTGGCCGGTCGTCGACCTGCTCATCGCCGTCGGCCTGGCGAGCAGCCGGCGCGACGCCCGGGAGCACCTGGGCAACGGCGCGGTGCTCGTCAACGGCGCGAAGGTGACCGAGACCACGGCGACGGTCGGGCCGGGCGACCTGCTGCACGGCGCCGTCATGCTCGTCCGTCGCGGCCGCCGCGAATGGCGCGTGGCCCGCTTCACATAGCCCACCGCCCGGTCGCGGCGGTCGCCTCGCCGCTAGGTACGGTTCTGCATGGAAAGTCGGCCGAACCCTGAGCCAGCGGCGCGCAACCGCGATGGCGCGTGTCCGGACCTTCGGCCGACGGGGGGACAACAGACCAGTGGGCTACGGCCGTCCGGTCCCGCGCGCGCGGGCCGCCGGCCGCGGCGCCCTGGAGTAGCGGGAGGACTTGCGCATGAAGGTGCTCGTCACAGGCACGGAGGGGTACCTCGGCAGCCTGCTGGCGCCGGAGCTGCTACGAGCCGGCCACGACGTCGTCGGCGTCGACACCGGTTACTACAAGTTCGGCTGGCTGTACCGAGGCACCGACCGGACGGCGCTCACCCTCGACAAGGACCTGCGCCACCTCACCGTCGACGACCTCGCCGGGGTGGACGCGGTCGTGCACATGGCCGAGCTGTCCAACGACCCGCTCGGCGCGCTGGCTCCCGACGTCACGTACAAGGTCAACCACCAGGGCTCGGTCCGGCTGGCGACTCTGGCCAAGCAGGCCGGCGTCCAGCGGTTCATCTACATGTCGTCCTGCAGCGTCTACGGCGTGGCCACCGGCGGCGACGTGACCGAGGCCTCCGACGTCAACCCGCAGACGCCCTACGCCGAGTGCAAGGTGCTGGTCGAGCGGGACGTCCGGCCGATGGCGGACGACACGTTCTCGCCGACGTTCCTGCGCAACGCGACCGCCTACGGCGCGTCGCCGCGGATGCGGTTCGACATCGTGCTGAACAACCTCTCCGGCGTGGCCTGGACCACCGGTGAGATCGCGATGACCTCCGACGGCACGCCGTGGCGGCCGCTGGTGCACGGCCTGGACATCGCCAAGGCGATCAGGTGCGTGCTCGCCGCCCCGCGCGACGCCGTGCACAACGAGGTCTTCAACGTCGGCGACAGCTCGCAGAACTACCAGGTGAAGGAGATCGCCGACTCCGTCGCGACGGTCTTCACCGGCTGCAAGCTCAGCTTCGGCGACAACGGTGGCGACAACCGCAGCTACCGGGTGAACTTCGACAAGATCCACAGTCAGCTGCCCGGGTTCTCGTGCGACTGGAACGCGCTGCGCGGTGCCCAGCAGCTGTACGACGTGTTCTCGCGGATCGACCTCGACGAGGCGACGTTCACCGGCCGCGGCCACACCCGGCTGAAGCAGCTGCAGTACCTGATCGCCACCAAGCAGCTGGACGCCGACCTCTTCTGGACCTACTAGACCGCCATGATCATCACGCCGACCGAGCTCGACGGGGTGTTCATCGTCGACGTCGAGCCGTTCACCGACGAACGCGGCCTGTTCGCCCGCACCTTCTGCCAGGACGAGTTCGCCGCCGCGGGGCTCGCGGTCGACGTCGCGCAGTGCAGCGTGGCGTACAACCGGCGTGCCGGCACGGTCCGTGGCATGCACTGGGCTGGCGAGCCGGTGCGGGAGACGAAGCTGGTACGGGTGACCAGGGGCGCGCTGCTCGATGTGATCGTGGACACCCGGCCCGGCTCGCCGACCTGGCTGCGGCACGTCGCCGTCGAGCTGACGGCGGACAACCGGCGGGCGCTGTTCATCGACGCTGGCCTCGCGCACGGCTACCAGACGCTGGTGGACGACACCGAGGCCACGTACCAGATGAACGTGCCCTTCCGGCCGGGACACGACCGCGGGCTGCGCTTCGACGATCCGGCGCTCGGCATCGCCTGGCCGCTGGCGGTCACGGTGATCTCCGACAAGGACCGGTCCTGGCCGCTGCTGGTCGACGGCGCCGTCGACCAGCAGGTCGGCGTCCGGCAGGGCTAGCCGCTTCGCGCGCCCGGGGGGCCGGTCCCGTGCCAGCGGCATGCTGGCCGGGCATGTGCCTTCCCGGGGTGGCGCGCGGCGGGCGATACCATGACGGCGCGAGAGGGTCCAGGCCACCCGCCTGGCCCGCCTGGGTGGCTGGGTGTTCGTGCACGTCAGTTAGCGAGACCGTCACATCGGCCGGGTTGGATACCTGGCGGATGTGCCGTCGGGGCCGTGCGGCCCGGGCGGCGTGAGGCTCACGCACCACCGCTCGGCCGGGTGCCGGACGGCGGGACGACGAGCGACGAGACCACATGTCCGGCCCGGATACGGGCCAGGGCCCACGAGGCAGGGGAGCGCATGGCAGGGGAAGCGGCGGCGGCCACCGAGGTGACGACGTGCCGGTCGTGTGGGGGTGAGCGGCCACGGCCGTTCCTGTCGCTGGGCGCGACGCCGATCGCGAACCGGCTGGTCCGTGCCGACGCGCTGGACGCCGTCGACCCGACCTTCCCACTCGAGGTCGGCTTCTGCGAGAGTTGCGCGCTGGTCCAGCTCACGCACGTGCTACCGGCCGACGAGATCTTCGACGAGGACTATCCGTACTTCTCGTCGTTCTCCGACATGCTGGTCCGGCACGCCGAGAAGCAGGTCATCGACCTGATCGAGAGCCGCAACCTCGGCCCGGACAGTCTGGTCGTCGAGGTCGCGAGCAACGACGGCTACCTGCTGAAGGCGTTCGTCGAGCGCGGTATCCCGGTGCTCGGCATCGAGCCGACGCCGGGTCCCGCCGCCGCGGCCCGCAAGATCGGCGTGCCGACGCGCGAGGAGTTCTTCGGCGCCGAGATCGCCCAGCGTCTCGTCGACGAGGGCCTCCGGGCGGACGTGATCATCGCGAACAACGTGATGGCGCACGTGCCGGACCTGAACAGCTTCGTCGAGGGCTTCTCGATCCTGCTCAAGGACGACGGCGTCGTCAGCGTGGAGAACCCCGGCGTGGGCGCGCTGCTCGCGCACACCGAGTTCGACACCGTGTACCACGAGCACTTCTGCTACTTCTCGACGATCGCGGTCGAGGCGCTGATGCGCCGCCACGGCCTCGAGCTGATCGGCGTGACCGAGTTCCCCGAGCTGCACGGCGGCACGCTGCGCTGGCGGATGGCGCACGCGGGCGCGGTCACGCCCGACCCGTCGGCCGAGCGGGTGCTCGCCGCCGAGCGGGCCGCCGGGCTCGACTCCTTCGAGCGCTACGGCAGCTTCGGCGCCGAGGTCGACGAGCTGCAGACCCAGCTGCGCTCGCTGCTCACCGACCTGAAGGCGCAGGGCAAGACGGTCGCGGCGTACGGTGCCGCGGCGAAGGGCGCCACGCTGCTCAACTCGACCGGCATCACCGTCGAGCTGATCGACTTCGTCGTCGACCGCAACGTCCACAAGCAGAACAAGTACATGCCGGGTGCCCGGCTGCCGATCCTGCCGCCCGAGGCGCTGGCGGAGCGTCAGCCCGACTACCTGCTCCTGCTCGCCTGGAACGTGAAGAACGAGATCATGGCGCAGCAGGCGGACTACGCGGCACGCGGCGGCAAGTTCATCGTCCCCGTCCCCCGCCCAGTCGTCCTGTAGGCCACGGATGAGGACGACCTGGCGGGCCGCGGTGCACGCCGGCCTCGAGGAGCGGCCCGCCAGGGGTCCGCGGCAGCCGGTCGGTGCGGGCGCCCGCACCGACCGGGCGCCGGTACCGGCACGCGCGTCCCGGCCAGCCGTCGCCGTGCGCGATGCCTTCCCATAACCGATCTCGACATCGAGGACGACCGGGAGCGGCCCCGGCGCTCGCAGCCGGACGCCCCGCAACGGGACGCGTCCGCGCGGGACGCGTCGGCCGACCGCCCCTGGCCGCCCGACGCCGAGCCGCCGCGGCACCCGGCCGATTCCGGCCGGCCCGATCCAGGCCGGGCTCGCGGGCGTCGCCGGGCCGCGCCAGCCGGTGCCCAGGGCCCCGCCCAGCCGCCGCGCGGCCGCGAGCAGGATCCGAACGCGACCCGGCCGGCCCCGTCGGTGTCGCAGCGCCGGCCCGTCCCGTCGGACCAGCCGCCCCCCCGTCACCTGGAGCGCCCAGAGCGGCCCGCCTCCCCCCACCCGGCCGATCCGGCCGCCGCGGAGCGCACCGAGGTGATCCCCCGTTCGGATCCGCGTGGCCCGGCGGTCGACCCCGCTACCGGCAAGGGTGCCGGCAAGACGGAGCGCACGGAGGTCATTCCCCGTTCGGATCCGCGTGGCCCGGCGGTCGACCCCGCTACCGGCAAGACGGAGCGCACGGAGGTCATTCCCCGTTCGGATCCGCGTGGCCCGGCGGTCGACCCGGCCATCGGCAAGGGTGCCGGCAAGACGGAGCGCACGGAGGTCATCCCCCGCTCCGACCCGCGGGGGCCGCGGCCACGCGACGCGCGGCCCGGCAACACCCCTAGCACCCCCGCGTCCCGGCGCCGGCTGCCCGACACGGCGCCGCCGCCGGCGGAGTCCTTCATCCCCTCCTCGGCCCGCCGGCCGGCGTGGAGTGACCCGGCGCACCCGGCCGCGTCGCCGGCCCGCCCGCCGACGGGCAAGGCGGCCGACAGGGACGACCGGCGCGACCACCCGCCCAGGTCCGGGGGGACCGGCCGGCCGCCGGGAGGCGAGCACGCTCGCGGCCGCTTGCGCGAGGACCGCGGCCTGCCGCCGGGCCTGCAGAGCGGCTTCATGAACAGCTTCACCCAGACGATCGACCTCACCGCCCTGCGCCGCCGGCTCGAGGAGCAGGACGCGGCCGCCCACGCCGACGCGACGGCGCGGCTGGCCGGGCGCGGCCGGCCCGGCGCCGACGCGGAGGGCACCGCCCTCCTGCACCGCGACGCCGTCGGACACCGCCACCGGGCGCCGGCGGACGACGCGGACGAGCTGGGCCTGCGCGAGCTGGACGCGGTCGAGGCGCCGCGCCGGTCGGCGGCGACCTGGGAGCGCGGCGGCGAGGAGCCGACCCCGCCGAAGGGGTCCTCGCGCAGCCGGGCGTTGTGGACGCTGCTCGACCAGCTCATCTCCAGCGGCACCAACTCGATCCTGATGTTCGTCGTGGCCGGGCAGGTTCTCCCGGCCGAGTTCGGCGCCTTCTCGGCCGCCTTCGCGGTGTTCGCGGTGGTCATCGGCTTCTCCAAGGCGACGGGCGGTCAGCCGCTGGGCATCCGCTACTCGGGCGCCCCGAAGACGGTGTTCGCGGCGGCCGCGGCGAAGGCGACCGGCTCGGCGCTGATGCTCGGCGTGATCACCGGGCTCGGCTGCGCGGTGGTCGGCACGTTGCTGGGCGGCGGGGTCGGCAGCGCGCTGGTCACGCTGGCGGTCGTGCTGCCCGGGCTGCTCGTGCAGGACCTGTGGCGGCAGGTGTTCTTCGCCCAGGGCCGGCCCGCGGCCGCGGTCGTCAACGACTCGGTGTGGGGCGTCGTCCAGGTCATCGGCGTGGCGGTGCTGCTGTCCCGGCACGTCGCGCTCGCGTCGCCGATGCTGCTCGCCTGGGGCGCGGCGGCGGCCGTCGCGGCGCTGATCGGCGTCGTGCAGGCCGGGTTCTGGCCGGCGCCTAGCCGGGCGCTCGACTGGGTCCGCGAGCACCGGGACATCAACGGCTTCCTCGCCGCCGAGTTCGTCACCGTGCAGGGCGCGCTGAACGCCACGCTGCTGGCGATCGGCGCGGTCAGCACGATCGAGCTGCTGGGAGCGCTGCGCGGCGTGCAGACCGTCCTCGGCCCGACGACGATCTTCGCGGTGGGCATCGTCAGCTGGGCGATCCCGGAGTTCTCCCAGCGCAAGGACATGACCGCCGCGGCCCGGGTGCGCGCGGCCTACCTGCTGTCCGCGGCCGTCGCCAGCCTGGGCATCGTCTGGGGCCTCGGCTTCCTGCTCCTCGGCGAGGTCAACGCCGGTGGCACACCGCTCGGTGAGCATCTCCTAGGCGACACCTGGGCTGGCACGCACCATCTGCTCGGGCTTTCGATCATCCAGCAGGCGGGCGCCGCGTTCACGGTCGGCGTGAGCTGCATGCTCATCGCGCTGGGCCGGGCGAAGGACACCTTCCGCCTGAACATCATCATGGCGCCGCAGCTGCTGCTCTACCCGCTCATCGGCGTGCTCGTCGGCGGCGGGACCGGCGCAGTGATCGGCTTCGTCGTGGCCAACTGGGTCATGGTGCCGGCCTGGTTCCGGCTGCTGGGCCGGGCGGCCAGGGAAGCCGAGGCGGCCTGGAACGAGACCCACGCCGAGGACGGCCCGGCGGCGGGTGACACCGCGGGAACCGGGGGAGACCAGCCGGACCGGGCGGGCGACGGGCCGGAGCATGGCGGTCGGCCCGACCGGCGCGGCGAGCGGGACCAGGACCGGCGGCCCGGCCCGGGGCGAGGCGCGCCGGCATCGAAGCACCTGAGCGTGGAGTGAGGCACATGCGGCTGTACGTAGTCTGCCGATCGGTCGGTTCGGAGAACGCCAAGAACAGGCCGAGTTTTTACAGCAAGACTCTCGCGTTGGCTTCGTTGTTGCGCGCGGTGGAGAATGTCGACATTCCCACCCAGGTGGTGTTCGCGAACGACGGCCCGATCCCGCCGGAACGGCTCGCGATGATGTCGGGTGCCGGCGAGGTGTTGCCGATCAGCTGCGGCAGCAACCGTTCGTCCTACCGGCACGTGCTGCGCCTTCCGCGCCTTCGCGGCTGGGACGAGAATGATCTCGTCTGGTTCGCCGAGGACGACTACCTCTACGCCGCCGACGCGCTCGACGGCGTCGTCGCCGCCGCAGGCAAGCTGCCCGAGGCCGACTACTTCACGATCTACAGCCGGCTGCGGTTCGCCCCCGACGCGACCCGCCGGCACCCGACGATCTCGTCGCTGGACCGGGCCGAGGGTGACGACGAGGCGGTGCCGATCGGCCGGGCGCGCTGGTACCGGGCGGTCAGCTCGACGAGCACCTTCGGCGCCTGGGTGCACACGGTCGTCGCGGACGAGCGGCTGCTGCGCAACACCCCGTTCGTCGGCGGGGCCTTCGACCACGCGACCTGCATGGCCTACCAGGGCTACCGGCCGTTCGACCTGTCGGAGCTCGGCGGCGAGCCGCTGGACGACCCGGAGGAGCACCCGGCGGTGAAGCGGTTCGCCCGCCGGGTCGCGCTGACCGGGGTGCGAAGCGCGCTCAACGCCGTGGCGCTGACCCGGGCCGAGCACAGCAGGCGCATCCTGGTTGCCCCGGACCCCGACCTGGCGACCCACATGGAGGTCGGGCATCTCGCTCCGGGCACAGACTGGGAGGCGGAGGTGCGTTCCGTCGAGGAGTGGATGCACGCCGCGTTGAAGTAGGCAGAGGCCGCCGCGCCAAGGTCCGTAGATTGACGGGGTGTTGCCGCCCTGGCGATTTGGGTCTCGCCCGGCTGGGCTATGCTCACATTCCGGGCCTCGAGGTCAAGAGAACTGCCGTCATGAGGTGTTGGTCGTCGTGGAGGTACCCCCGTCGTGAGGTATCTGCCGTCGGTGAGGTGTCAGGGCGCGCCAAAGCGAGGCCGCTCGGAGACTCCCTCGGTATCGCGGAACTGCACCGCGTCAACTGGAAGTGAGGCGGAGCGGTGAGCTCAGCTGGTTCTCAGACGGGCGACGGCGGGAACGCGCCGGCGTTGTCGCTGCTGCGGGTCCTCGGGCGCCGCTGGTTCCATATTGTGATCGCCGTCGTGGTCGCCGGTGCCCTGGGGCTCATCGTCAGCATGGCGGTCACCCCGACGTACAAGTCGACCGCCCGCGTCTTCCTGTCGACCGACGTCAGTCAGGCCGGGAGCTCGGTAGACCTGTCCCGGCTGGTGCAGACGCAGGCCGAGCTGGCCACGTCGACGCAGGCGATGAAGCAGGTCGGGGCCCAGCTGAAGCAGGACCAGGGCTATGTCGCCGCGCACGTCACCGCGGTGCCGGCCGACTCGGCGTACTACTTCACGATCTCCGCCACGGCCGACACCCAGGTGAAGGCCACCAGGCTGGTCAGCACCACCCGGGACGTCTACAAGTCCCTGCTGTCGGGCTACAGCGGCGGCGACCAGACCGCCGTCGCCGCGATCAAGAAGGCCCGCGACGACGCCCAGGCGGACCTGCGCAATCAGGCCACGGGCAGCCCGCAGTTCAACGTTCTCTCGAAGACGGTCGACCAGCTCAACGGGAAGCTCGCCGACGCCGCCGTGGCGCAGGCGGTCTCCGCGACCACCGTCCAGCTCGCCGAGGACCCGAACGACGCCGGCCAGATCGCGCCGAAGCCGTTCACCAGCGTCCTGATCGCCGGCCTGATCGGCCTGTTCGTCGCCGTCGCCGTCATCTGGATCCGCTACCTGCGCCGCCCGACGGTGCTCGACGGCCGGGCCGCGGCGGACGCGATCGGCGCGCCGCTGATCGTCGGCGGCACCGCGGGGGTTACCCCGAGCATCGACACGATCGTCTCCGCGATGGCGGCTGTGCTCTCGCCCACGGTCAAGGTCGTGGCGCTCACGCCGGCCGCGCAGGGTGATCTGACGTCCGAGACGGTCGCCGGCGTGGCGGCGAGCTGGTCGGACGACCAGGGCGTCGTGCTCGTCCTCGACGCGTCGCCCAGCTCCGACGTCCGCGCCATGCTCGAGCGGCTGCCGCGGGCCACCTCGGGCGAGCTGCCGCGGTGGGCGCACGAGCCGACCTGCCTCGCTCGGTCCTCGGGCAGCGGCCGGGGCCATGTGCTCTACAACCGCGTGTCGCCGTCGCGGGCGTCCCGGCCGGGTGGCCTCGCGCCGATCCTGGCCGACCGTGCCCCGGTCGTCGACCTGGTGCTGCTGCTGACCCCGCCGCTGACGGACCTGCCGATGACGGCCGCGTCCGCGCTGCAGGCCGACGCGGTCGTCGCGATCACGTCGCCGGACACCCGCACGGACGAGCTGGCCTCGGTGCCGCGGGACTGGCCGGCGCTCGCGGAGCGGATCGTCGGCGTCATCCACGCCGAGCGCGGCGGTTTTCGCCCGTCGACGATAGCGGCGGAGACCCGTGGCGGCTCGCGCCCGACCGTGGGCGGCGCCATGGACCGTGACTTCGACGGTCCCGACCCGGAGTCCACCGACCGCTACGCCCGCCCCGGCGGTGGCAGCAAGTACTAGAGCCAGACCGCACAGCGCCGAAGCCCGGCCTCGGGAGGATGTTCTTCCGAGAGCCGGGCTTTCGCGTTCCCGCGCGCAAGCAGGCTGGCGTTGGCCGACCTCAGTTCGCGCACCGCTCCCCGGCCGAGCGCTAGCGTGCCCCGTCGCAGAGCAAGGAGGCGCGGGTAAGGGTGACGTTCAGCGGCGGCCGACCACCCATGGGCGCGAGGGCACCCCGCGAACCCCTCCCTCACGAGGGCAGCGAAGTGCCCGCAGTCGCGCTGGTGGGTGGGGTCGGCCCTTTGGGCCTGGCGACGTGCAGCGGCACGCACCCGAGCTGGGCGCAGAGGCGCGCCTCGCGAAGGCCCGCCACGAGCGCAGCGAGGTGCCTCCCGGTGTCAGGCTGCGGGTCGGCGACGTGCAGCGGAGCGAACCAGAGACTCAGTGTTCGGCGTAGCTCCGCTGTGTGGGAACCGAGGACTGCCGATAGACCGGTTTACGGGCGACCAGTGGATGCAGGTCCTCGCAGAACCAGGAGAGCAGCAGTAGGACGAGGTAGCCGACGACCGGGCTGAGCAGGCTGCTCGACAGCACGAAGTAGAAGAACATCAGCGATCCGGACAGCACGAACGAGGGTGAGCCTCGCACGAACGCGGTCGCGAGGAAGATCAGGAAGGCGATGCCGCCGATCAGTCCGTACTCGAGCATCAGCTTCGGCACGAGCGCGTAGTTCAGCGGCAACCCGGTCCGGGCGAGGAAGTCGGCGGAGTCGCGGTCCGACCAGCCGGGTCCGTGGCCGAGGAGCGCGGTGCTCGGATGCTGGGCCATGTCGTCGTACATCCGGGTGTACGGCTGTACGAACCGCAGGCTGCCGCTGGACTGGCTGGAGGACGTCTCCGTGGCCCTGGAGGCGAAGATGTCGGCGGCGGGCGTGAACGACAGCACCGACACGATGACGATGACGATGGCAAGCGCGCTGACCGTGAACCGAACGCCCTTGTGCACCGCGAGCAGCACGCCGGCGACGCCGAGCAGCAGCACGCCGGTTCCCGACACCGTGGTCAGGATGGCGAGCAGGTATAGGGGGTACCGCCACCAACGGGCATGGCGCAGCACACTGACGACCAGCCCGATCGCGAGGAACTGCGAGGTGTACGACGCCTCGAGTCCGAGGAACGCGTTCGACTTGTAGATCGTGGACCCGTACTGCACGGGATACGACGTGTTGAAGTCCTGCGCCAGGAACTGGGACGGCACGATGTTCGCCAGCACGTCGGTGTACTGCCAGCCGAGCAGCTGGAGCCCGAACTGCAGGAGCGCGAGCCCGGCGAACACGGAGGTCATGACCACGAACCGGTCGAGGAGCTTGGGCAGCAGCACCTCGCTGTGCGTCCGCGACAGTCCCAGGCAGAACGGCGCGTAGACGACGATCAGCAGCATCAGCGAGTTCAGCGAGACGTTGTCCCCGCCACGGGTGAACCCGAAGTAGGCGACGGTGCAGCAGGCGGCCATGGCGATCAGGTAGGTCCTGGTCCGGACCAGGTGGACGCGCAGGCTGCCCCGGGCCACCAGCAGGAAGCCGCCGAACAGCAGGATCGGCAGCACGATCGAGACGCCGGTGCCGCCGACGGGGATCGAGATCCGCTGCAGGAACAGCTCGCAGAACATCAGGACGGTCAGCACCCGCAGGGTGGACCGGTCCGACTCGGCGTCGCGCTGGGCCGCGTCCGGGGTCGGGATCACCCAGGTCCGCGGGATCCTGGTGGTCAGCGTCGTCACCATGTCCGGCCGTCTCCTGTCGAGGCTGCGCGGTCCGCCACTGTCTCTCCATCGCCTAGCGGCCGGAGCACGGCCGGGTACGGGGCGGCCGCTTCCGCGCGCGCCTGTGCGGCGGCTCGCGGCCGCGGAGAGTTCCGCCGGGCGGCGGTTCGCTCATGTCATGGCGTCTGGCCCGTGTCGGGCAGACGTCACAAAACGAGCATCGACGCCGTCAAGCAGTTCACTCTATGCCAGCTAGGGCGGCGCTCCGGTGGCGGGGGCCTGGCGGTAACCCGACCACAACGGCTGCGCTTGCGACGGAACTCGCTGGTGGGCCGCCGTCGTCGTGTCTGGGTGAGAGGTAGGTGTCTAAGTCGGCAAGTCTTACGTAAGGTAAGGGTTGCCAGTGGCGCGACGGTCGCTGCTCGGCTCGCCGGTTGGGGATCTGGCCGCGCGCTCGGAGCGGAACACCGAGCGGGTCGCCGTCGTGAAGGGGTAAGCACGTGGCCGAGCGCCATGGCACGAAGCGGGCGTCGCGTGGTCGTGCGGTCAGATCGGGGGCCGTGCTGGCCGTGGTACTGCTGGCGCTGGCCGGCCTCGCGGCCTGTTCGGGCAAGTCCAAGAAGGACCAGCAGCAGACGCCCGCCATCCAGACCTTCGCCGGCACCGGCGTCCGCTGGATCTCCGGGGCGAACGCCAACTTCCCCGCGGACATCCAGCCGTGGTCGGCGTGGACCGGCCGTTCGGTGGACCTGGCCCTGACGTTCGTCACCCGCACCAGCTGGGGCACCGTGGTGTCGCCGGACTGGCCGCTGAGCGCGTTCACCCGGGACAAGTGGCCGGGCCAGCTCTCGCTTGCCGTGCCGTTGTGGCCCGTGGACGACGCCGGCGTGCCGGTCGACGGCGCCAACGAGAACGACTGTGCCGCCGGCGCCTACGACGAGCACTTCGCGCAGCTCGGCCGCAACCTGCAGAAGTACGGTCGCCCCGACGCGATCATCCGGCTCGGCTGGGAGTTCAACGGCGACTGGTTCCGGTGGTTCCCGCATAACGTGGACACCTGGAAGGAGTGTTACCGGCGCGAGGTGACCGCGCTGCGTTCGACCGCCCCGCAGGTCCAGATCGACTGGACGATGAGCATGCACCGGGACACGCTCCCGGACGGCACCGACGTCTGGGCCGCGTACCCCGGCGACGACGTCGTCGACATCATCGGGGTCGACTACTACGACATGAGCCCGCCGGCGCCCACCGAGAAGATCTGGGACGACCTGTGCGACAACCCGTCCGGCCTCTGCAACATCATCAAGGAGGCCCGGGCGCACGGGAAGAAGTTCTCGGTGCCCGAGTGGGGCGTGGTGAGCGCGGACGGCGGCGGTGGCGACAACGCCTTCTTCGTCGACAAGATGTACGCGACCTTTCGCGCGAACGCAGACGTGATGGCGTACGAGTCGTACTGGAACAATCACGAGGCCGACAACGTCCATTCGTCGCTGCTCGACCCGGTGCTGAACCCGAAGTCGGCGAAGCGCTACCAGCAGCTTTTCGGCGCCGGCTGACCGCCCGCGGCCGTGGTGCCGCCGCCGGGCGGCGGGGTCGTGTCGCCGCCGCCGAGATCCAGCGATGCGACCGGGTTCGTTCCCTGCGTGCCGCCCGCGCGTCCGTCGAGTGGCGGTGGGCGGTGTCCCGTTCTCCCCGGAAGCGACCCGCCGTGTCGACAGACACGTCCGAACGTTAACCTTCTCCCCATATATGCCAGCCCGGCAGTGGACGCGTCTTACTCCGACGCGCCCGCATCGCCGTTACCTAGCGGGAAAGTCGAGATCGACGTACTTGCTGCCCGTGCTGGTGTTCGCCGCCTGGACTTATCGGTCCGACTGGAGGGCTCGAACCATGGGGGAGCAGATCAACCGGCATCTCGGAAACGCCCGGCGGGTGACGAACGAGCTCGGCCTCGGCCCGGCGCTCAAGCTGGTCCGCCGAAACGTCATCCCCGCCGCGCGCCGCAACGCGGTGGACGACCGGAACCTTGCGCTCCTGCTGTCGTTCGTGCTGTCGACGGGCGACAACTGCATCGACGTCGGCGCGCACAAGGGTGACGTCCTGCGAACGATGGTGCACAACGCCCCGCGCGGTCAGCACATCGCCTTCGAGCCGATCCCGGACTTCTACGAGGACCTGCGGGCGGCGTTCCCGGCCGTCGACGTGCGCCGGGCCGCGCTGTCCGACGAGGCGGGCACCAGCTCGTTTGCGTACGTGCGCAGCCGGCCGGCGTACAGCGGGCTGCGGGAACGGCTCCCGGCGGGCACGGAGGACGTCGAACAGATCCAGGTCGACGTGGAGACCCTCGACGAGACCGTCCCCGCCGACTACGTGGTCTCCGTCCTCAAGATCGACGTCGAGGGCGGCGAGTACGGGGTCCTCAAGGGCGGCCTGAAGCTGCTGACCCGGTCGCGACCCCACGTCGTGTTCGAGTTCGGCTCGGCCGCCCGCGAGTACGGCACGACGCCCGACCAGATATACGACCTGCTGGACGGCGACGTCGGCCTGCGCATCTACGACATGAGCGGCGACGGCCCGTACACCCGGTCCCGGTTCCGCCAGATCTTCGAGAACGGCCGCCGGTTCAACTTCGTCGCCCACTCCTGACGTACCGCAGCCCCCGACTGATCGTCGGGACGTCGCCCACCTCGATCGGGGTCCCACAGGAGGCGGGCCGGCCGGTCGGCGGGGGCTTGCAGTGCGTTCGGTACGCTGGCGGCCATCCACCTATGCGCCAGGAGGTGCCGTGATGGACGGGGCGAACGGCCTCGCGGCCGGGGGTGATGGCCAGGCCGCCGGCACCGGCGGGCCCACCCGGTCGGCGGGCGCCTTCGTGAAGGAGGCGCCCGCCGACGGCGCGCTCAGCCGGGTGGCCGCGGTCGCCCGGCAGGGCGGGGCGGCGGTACGGCCGGCCGCGCTGCGTGAGGGGGCGCTGCTGCCGGCCCGCTCCGCCTACCGACGCGCGTGGATGCGCCGCGGCCGGGACATCACCCGGGCGATGTCGCGGGCCTCCTGCCTGGTGGTCGCGCCGCACCCCGACGACGAGACCCTCGGCTGCGGTGTCTCGATCATGCGCAAGCGGGAGACCGGCACCCAGGTCACCGTCGTCATCGTCAGCGACGGCGCGGCGGCGGAGCCGGCGTACCTTCCGGCCGCCGAGCTGGTGGCGCTGCGCAAGGATGAGGCGCGCCGGGCGGGGAGCCGCCTGGGGCTGCGGCCGGCCGACATTCGCTTCCTCGACGTCCCCGACACCAAGGTCGGGGAACACGTCGAGGAGGTCGCCGACCGGCTGGCGGATCTGATCCGCGAGCTGGAGCCGGAGCAGTTGCTCATCCCGACGTCCTGCGAGGGCCACCCCGACCACGACGCGACGAACGCCGCGGCGATCGAGGCCGTGAAGCGGGCCGGGTTCGGCGGCCAGGTGCTGGAGTACGGCGTCTGGCTGTGGACGCACTGGCCCTGGACCAAGGGCTACGGCACCGAGGGATACACGCCCCGGCGGATGCTGCGCGACCCGATGGACCGGGTCCGCGAGGTGCGCCCGCTGCTCGTCGGCGCGAAGGGCTACCGCTCCCGCCAGGCCTACGCGCTCGCCGCGCACGGCAGCCAGGTCAGCGGCCCGAGCCGGGGGGGCGGCACCCTGCCCAAGTCGCTGCTCGCGGCGACCCGCACCCCCTTCGAGCTTTACCTCGAAGCCGGCGCCCTGTCCCACCTGAACTTCACTCCCGCCGACTGACCCGCCGGCCCCGCCCGCCATGGTGTCGGCGGGGCTCGCCCGGTCGCGCCGAGCGTCGGTCCGACGCCGGCCTCGGTTCCGAGGCCGGCGTCAGGTCCTGGAGTCGGCGTCGGCGGCCGGGTCGTCGTGGCGGAAGCGGGCCACGGCCTCGAGGTAGACCTTCTCCCGATCCCGCGCGATCTGGAGCGGGTCGAGCCGCGCGGCGCCGGCCCGGCCGTTCGCACCCACGCTCTCGGCGAGGGACGGATCGGTGAGGTAGGGCGCGAGCGCCTCGGCGAGCGCCTTCGGGTCCTCCGGCGGGACGACGTCGCCCGCGCTCCACTCCCGCACGAACGGCGCGATGCCGGTCCGGCTGGTGGTGACGACGGGACGGCCGGCGGCCATGCCCTCGACCGCGGCGATGGAGAAGCTCTCGAACCGGCTCGGCACCGCCACCACGCGGGCCTGCCCGTAGACGTCGGCGAGCTCGCGCTGCCCGACGTGGCCGGTGAACACGACGGGGACGTTCAGCTCGTGCGCCCGCCGCTCCAGCCAGCGCCCGGTCGGCACGCCGTCGATGTGGCCGGACGAACTGCCGGCCAGGATCAGCTTCGCGTCGATGTTCCGGGCGGCGAGCACGGCGAGCGCGTCGAGCAGGACGTCCACGCCCTTGTTCGGCTCCAGCCGACCGACGGTGGCCACGACGGGGCCGGTGCGGCCCACGCTGGACACGTCAGCCCAGGGGCTCGCGTCGAACGGGTTGGGCACGATCGTCACGTCCTGGCGACGCAGCCAGCCGTAGGGGCGGACCGTGTCGACGAGCAGCTGCGACGGCGAGGTGACGACGGTGGCGCGGTCGGAGGTGATCCGGTCGAGCCGGTCGGCGATCTTGCCGCGGACGGACAGGTGCGGGCTGGCCAGGCGCAGCGTGAGCATCGTCGGCGCGTGCATGTGGACGACGACCGGGCAGGACCGGGTGACGACCTGCATCAGCGCCCGGGTCTCGCCGTCCTGCGTCTCGATCACGTCGGGGTGCAGGCCGGCCTGGCGCAGGTAGGCGGCGTAGGAGACGGTCAGGCTCAGCCGCAGCGAGATCGAGTCGCGCGGGTAGTTCGGACCGGTGAGGAAGCGGGCGTACTTGCCGAGGGCTCGGCTGATGGGAACGCGCAGCAGGGGGCGGCGGTGCACGTGGACGCCGTCGACCACCTCGTCGACGACCCGATGCCCCTGCGCGCAGATGACGTGAACGTCGTGACCGATCGAGGCGAGCGCGGACGCAAGCACAGCCGTGTAGATCCCAGCGCCGTCCCAGACGATCGGGGGATACTGCTCGCAGAGGAACGTAATGAGCAACTTTCGCTCACCGTCCACGTTCCGACGCTCCATGCGGTCGACCTCCACCGCCGCCGCCGTCGGCGGCCCTTCGTTGGACCACCGGTGAATCACCGCACACCTCGATTTCGGGACGCGTGGGCGCGCCAGCCCATCGATGATGCATGGGCCGGGCGCGCACCGTGCCGGTGGGCGAAGTCGGCAGCGTCACTCTACTGTTGTCCGACTTCAGGGACATCAGTAGCTCTTCTTGGCCGGCCGAAGGTGGATCTCGGTCACCTCGGCGCCGGGCGGCAGGCTTAGCACCCCCGTCACGACCTCCGCTACCTCTTGAGGCTGGACCAACAACTCCGGTGCGTAGGGCCGGCCCTCGCTGGCGAAGATGGCTTCCTGGCGCGGGGTCGCGGTGCGGCCGAGATGGATGCCGCATACCCGGATCCCGGCCGCGTTCACCTCCTGGCGGAGACTGTCCGTGATCGCCCGCATCGCGTGCTGCGTCGCGGCGAACTGCCCGGCGTTGGCCCCGGCCCGCACCCCCTGCGACGAGTTCACCACCACGATGTCGCCGCCGCCCGTCCGCAGCGCGGGCAGCAGCTCCTGGGTAAGCGCGTAGGGAGCCCGTACGTTCGCCGCGTACAGCGCGTCCAGGTCGTCGAGCGCGGCGTCGGCGTGCGGCCCGCTGGCGTAGCCGCCGGCGCTGTGCACCAGGATGTCCAGCCGCTTCCCGGCCAGCAGGCTGGCGGCCAGCGCGCGGCGGGCCTCGTCGTCGGTCAGGTCGACCTGGGCCGGGTTCAGCTGGCCGCCGCCGGCGCCGGTCGAGGCCACCCGGGCCGCGGCGCCCGGCAGCGCGTCCAGCCGGGTCTTGTCCCGGCCGACGGCGGTCACCACCGCCCCCTCGGCGGCCAGCCGCAGCGCGATCGCTCGGCCGACGCCGCTGGACGCCCCGGTGACCACCGCCACCCGACCGGCGAGCCGCCCACCCGGCGGGCGCTCCTGCCCGGCCGTCACGAGGCCCCCTCGAACACCAGGATGGCGTCCGAGCGCGGCGGGACCTCGTCGTACTCCAGGCACAGGTTCTCTGGCAGCCGGGCGAGGTCGGTCCCGCGCAGGTAGTCGCGCATGGTGGTGCCGGTGCAGGCCGAGTCGGCGTTCGGCGCGCCGATGTGGCCGACGACGTCGTCGTGGTGCACGGTCCGGAAGTCGATGCTGAACCTGGTCCGGCCGGAGGTGTTCGGGACGGAGGAGTGCAGCTGCTGCGCGGAGAAGATGAGCATTCCGCCGGACGGGGCGATGACCCGGGTCTGCGGGAAGAGTTCGACCTCCTCCCGCGGCTTCGGCTGGACGCGGGTGTCGCTCTTGATGTGCTGCGCGGCCGAAGCCCGGTTGGTCGCGTTCCATTCGTAGTAGTTGTACGTGGCGGACGTGTTCTCGACCGGCTTGCTGAAGTATTTCGGGTGGAAAGCCAGGCCGTTGTCCGGGACGATGTCGAATACCGGGAACCACCAGTTCAGCTGGCAGAACGGCGCCGAGTACCAGGTGTCCCGGTGCGGGTGGAAGGCGTAGGCGATGCCCGAGGTGAGGTAGTCGTCGCTGGTCGACGTGCGCAGCCGAGGGACGTCGAAGTAGGTCTTGTCCGGGTCTGCGCCGTGCTCGGCGAGGATGTCCCGGATCAGCTCTTTGCAGCGCGGGTGGTGGATGAACCGGGGCTTGAGGTCTGCCAGCAACGCCGCGTAGTCCTCGACGGGCATGTGGTGCTGCGCCGTCTCCGGGTCGAGGTCGCCGAACGCCTCGCGCACCAGGTCGCGGGTGAACTCGACGAAGGCCCGCGTCGACGGCTTCGGGCCGTAGACGAACAGGTCGCCCGCGTAGAGCTGGGTGCGCCGCGCCTCGTCGGACAACCCGGACTCGACCATTACCGTGCTCATGAGACTTCCCCTCAGTGCCAAGCCGAGGGAGCGCCGTCGGCGACCGGCACGCGCCGGCCCCCGGGAACTCCCGCGACGTCGATGGTCGAGCCCCGCCCCTCCGGAGACCCGGTCCAGCCGGTGGCCGGGTCGGCCCCGGCGCCGAGCAACCGCCGGGCCATCGCTAGCTCCGCCGGCGTGGTTACGTGCACGTTCGCCGGCTCGCCCGGCACGACGACGACGACAGCGCCGCGCGCGGCGACCATCGCGGAGTCCTCGACGGCCTCGGTCGCCTCGGCGTGCGCCGCGCGCAGCAGGTCCGCGCGGAACGCGTGCGGCGTCTGCACCAGCCGGTGGGTCTCGCGCGGCAGCGAGCGCCCGGCCACCAGCGTCGGCTCGCCGGGGTGCTCGCCCCGGTCTGCATCGGCACCGGTGACGGCACCGGCCTGACGGCGCGACGGCTCGCCGGGGCCGACCTCCTTGACGACCTCGGTGAGCGGGAGCCCCGGGACGGCCGCGTCCGCGCCGCCGCGCACCGTGTCCACGACCAGCCGGTACAGGCCGGTGCTGGCGAGCGGGTGGGCCGCGTCGGTGATGACGATGACGCCCGCGTCGGCCGGCACGGCCGCGAGGCCCGCCCGCACCGACTCGGCCCGGGTGTCGCCACCGGTGGTCACCACCACCTCGGGCCACCCCGGCGTCGGCTCCGGCCGCCAGCGGTCCAGCAGCGCCGCCGGCAGCACGACCACGACGCCGTCGCTGACCGGGCCGGTGGCCAGCACCGGATGCTCCAGCAGCGGCCGGCCGCCGAGGTCGAAGAACTGCTTCGGCCCGCCGAAGCGGGTGCCGCCGCCGCCGGCCAGCACGACCGTCCAGACCGGCCCCGCCGCCGCGTCCCCGCTCATCCGACACCGTCGGGCGCAGCCGGGGCGGCGGCGCCGTCCGCGCGGACCAGCAGGCCCACCCCGGCCAGCGCGTCCACCGCGGCGGTGACCGCGTCGAAGTCGATGCCCGCGCGGGTGGTGATGTCGAGCAGGTCGTGCGCGCCGTCGGCGAGGTTGAGGACCCAGAGCAGGCCCATCTCGACCGCCTGCCGGTTCATCGTCGCGCCGATCGCCCGGTACAGCCCGCGCCGACCGAGCTGCGGCTCGCCGTAGGGGCTGATGTTGCGCCAGAACGCGTTCCGCTCGCAGATCTCGATGATTCGGGTGAGCAGGCCGAACGAGTCGGTGAGGCTCTCGCGACTGACGAAGTCGGGGTTGTCGGCCGAGGTGTGGTACTCGGGGTACTCGCCGTGCTGCCCGCGCCCGAACCGGCCGACGGGCAGGTCGAAGCCGGGGGAGCAGAACTGCCGCTCGTCGTAGCCGTACGGCGAGAAGTCGACCACCCGGTGCGGCCGCCCGGTCTCGGTGAGCGCGAGGGCGGCGGCCCGATCGACGACGGCGTCGCCGCGCCGGCTGCGCTTGTACGTGGGCTGCGAGCGGTCGCCGAGGCCGGTCAGTACCAGCCCGTGCCGGATCCGGCCGACGACGTCCGGGTTCTGGGCTAGCCAGGTGATCGAGCCGATCGTCCCCGGGATGAACAGCAGCCGGAACGTGTGCCGCCGCGTCGGCAGGGCCGCCAGGTGCTGGGCGAGCTCCGTGAGGATCGCGATGCCGGACCCGTTGTCGTTCGCCGTCGCCGGGTGGCAGGTGTGCGTCGTGATCAGGAACTCGGCCGGCTCCTCGCCCGCCGGGGCCGGCTCGGTGGCCGGCAGGACGATCTCGGCGTAGGTGAGCGAGCCGTCGGTGAGGGAGGTGTCGATGACCACCTCGTACTCGCCGTCCGGCAGCGCGCGCAACGCCGTGTCCGTCAGGCAGAAGCCCCAGTTCTCGTTCCAGTACGACGTCCGGTAGGGTATCCAGTCCGGCCGGTCCGGCATGGAGAACAGATGCGGGCGCAGCTCGTCCAGGCTCAGCCGGGCGCGGGTGGGGACGCTGTAGCCCAGCAGGTGCAGCGGGTGGTCGGCGACGTCGACCACCCGTGAGCCGTCCGGGCCGATCAGGTACGCGGCCCGGACGTTCCACTCCAGCGGCACCGTCCAGTCGAGCACCGGCGTGCCCGACGGCACCTCGTGGATCTCGAACGGGACCGCGGCGCCCGACCGGCCCTCGGCGAGGGCCTTGTGAACGAGGTCAAGGGTGGCGCGGACGCCGTCGCCGGTGATGCTGCGGACCGGCGCCGCGCAGAGCGCGGCGACCAGCCCGTGCAGCCGGTCGCCGAGCGACGCGTCCTGGGTTTCTGGAGTACTCACGGTGACGGGCGGACTCAGTCGGACCAGACGCGCCACGGAGCGGCGCCCGCGTCCCAGAGCTGGTTGAGCTCGGTCCAGTCGCGGAAGGTGTCCATGCCCATCCAGAACCCGTCGTGCGGGTACAGCGTGAGCTGCCGGTCGCGCGCGAGCTGCTGCAGCGGGTAGCGCTCCAGCATGAGCGACGGGTCGTCGTCGACGTACTTGTCGGCGAAGGCGCGCTCGAAGACGAAGTAGCCACCGCTGACCCAGCCGGTCTGCGGGGGCTTCTCGGCGAACAGGGACACGCCGTCGCCTTCGGTTTCCAGCTCGCCGTACCGGCTGGACGGGCGGACGCCGGTCACCGTGCCCATCCGGCCGCCCTGGATGTGCGCGTCGAACAGCGCCGCGACGTCGATCGAGCCGACACCGTCGCCATAGGTCAGCAGGAAGCGCGGGCCGGTGAGGTACTCCCGGATGCGGCCCAGCCGGGCGCCGGTACCGCTCAGCAGCCCGGTCTCCGCGAACGTGACCTCCCAGTCCTCATCGCCTTCGGCGTTGTGGAACGTGGGGGTGTGGTCGTCGGAGAGCGTGAGCGTGAAGTCGGCGACCTGCTCGCGGTAGTTCAGGAAGTAGTTCTTGATGGCGTCGCTCTTGTACCCGAGGCACAGGATGAAACGACGGAAGCCGTAGTGCCCGTAGGTCTTCATGATGTGCCAGAGGATCGGCTTGCCGCCGATGTCGACCAGCGGCTTGGGCAGCTTCTCGCTGGCCTCGCGCAGCCGGGTCCCCATCCCACCGCAGAGGATGACGACCGGGATGTCCGCGGCGCCGGGAACGAGGCGGGCCGGCGTGTCCGCCGAGCTCGAGGATGTCACGGCTGTCTGTCTCCCAGGGTCGGACCCGGGCGTGCTCCCGGGCGTTGGGGTCTGCCGGCGTGCGGGCGGCCGGGGCAACGCCGTGTGACCACCGCCGAGGTGGTCCCTGCCCTGGTCCGTCAACGCCGAGACAGCCGGAGCCGCCGGCGGGGACCAGGGGCCGTCCCTTCGCAGGGAGCGTGGGTCCTGGCCCGTCCGGAAGATTCGCCGCCCCTCCCGCGGTGACGTCCAGGACGCTGCCGGAGTAACCGTACCGTACTGAACTTCTCGGCCCGCGCAGGCTGGGTTGGCCGCCCACGGACCGTCTACCGGGGCTTTTCGAGGCGGCCCGGATCCGGCGTGCTGGCGGCCGCGGGCGCCCGGCCCGGCAGCCGAGGGGCTCCTGTCTCGCCGGCCGAAACGCAGCCGTCCTGGCGGCCGGGGGCGGTTGTCGCACCCGGCCGGGAGGCGCCCGGCCGGGCGCGCGGCCCGGCCCACCGTGACGGGTCCGTGGGCCGGGCCGGCGGGGTGTCCGAGGCCACGCAGGCGCGGTGCTCGCGGTCACAGAGTGCTCGTGCGACAGCGGCGCGTACCGTCGGACCGGCTTGGCGCACGTCCGCTCGCGGCTGCCCGTGAGCAGGTGATATGTCTCTGGGGCCCGCCCCTCGGCCCCGCGTGGGCACCGGCCGGCAACCACAGGCCCGCGGCAGGCGTCTTCTTCTTGTCGTCTCGTTTTCATGCCGTTCTCGTCCGCCCGGCCGGGCGCGGGCGGTCACCGTACCTGGCCCCGAGCCGGCGAGTGGATCGCCTCTGGGCCGCCTGACCCCGCTCGGTCACCGAGGGCGCGCGGCCGGTGGCCGTAGTAGGTTTCGGTACCTTTCGGGCGCTGCCTGACCAGTTGTCACCCGGTCTGCGCGGCACTGCACGGCGACGGAGGTGAATGTCTGTGGCCCGCCGTGGTGGATCGACGCGCGACCATGCTCGCGAGGAGCTCCGCTATTACGGCGACGAGGCCCGCGCCTGGTACGACTGGCTGGTCGAGCGCTCCGGCGGCCCGGCGAAGTTCAAGAGCCACGTGCTGCCGGTGATCGCGACGGTGCTGGTGGTCGTCCTGGGCCTGACGGCCTGGGTCATGACCCCCAAGCCCGGCCACGACGATGACGGCGAGCTCGTGGCCGCCGCCCAGCCGACCGCCACGCCCACCGGACCCGTGATGATGACGCCGGCCTCACCGGTGGCCGCGGCCACCGGTCCGGCCGCCCGGCCGCGTGCCCAGCCCGCGCGCACCACCGGGCCGTGGCCGACCGGCATCTCGGCCGGCAACGTCAGCCAGACGAACGCCTTCGCGAACTACCGCGGCCGGGCCAACGACGTGGTGGTCATGTTCACCGATCCGACCAGCTGGGGTGCCCTCACCGGGCCGTGGATCGGCGACAGCGTCAATCACTTCAGCCAGTTCCCCGGCACCTGGGTCGTCTCGGTGCCGATGTTTCCGCAGCCGCCCGGCGGCACCGATCTCGACGCCTACAGCCGGCAGCACCTCGCGGCCTGCGCCTCGGGGGCCTACAACAACTACTTCCGCCAGTTCGGCAGCTGGCTCGTCCGGCAGGGCCGCGGCGACTCGTTCGTCCGCATCGGCTGGGAGTTCAACGGCAAGTGGTTCGCCTGGATGGCCTCCGACACCCAGCAATGGGTCCAGTGTTTCCGGCACGAGGCCCAGGCAGTGATCGCGGTGGCGCCCAAGGTGCGCATCGACTGGACGCTGAACGCCCGCACCGCGCTGCCGAACGGCGGCGACCCGTTCGCCGCCTACCCGGGCGACGACGTCGTCGACGTCATCGGGGTCGACACCTACGACCAGTACCCGCCGAGCCACGACCTGGCCTCGTTCAACGCCAAGTGCGAGGACGGTCCCACGCTGCCCGGACTCTGCTACGTGATCAATTTCGCGCAGCTGCACAACAAGCTGTTCTCGGTGCCGGAATGGGGTCTGGTGGGCACGGACACCGCGGCGGGCGGCGTGGGCCAGGCCGGCGGCGACAACCCCTTCTACATCCAGCAGATGGCCCGGGTCTTCCGCCAGTACCGGGGCCTGCTGGCGTACGAGGCCTACTTCAACAACAGCCAGGAGAACAACGTCAGGAACTCGCTGACCAACCCGGTGCTGCTGCCCGACGGCTCGGCGACCTACCGCTCGCTCTGGTCTGCGACGCAGTAAAGCGGCGCCGCCGGCGGACGAGGCTAGCCGCGCCGTGACCGGTCGGCGTCGTCGTGCAGCCCGGTGACGAAGGCCTCCGCCACGCCGACCTGCTCGCGCAGCGCGGCCAGCTTCTGCTCGGCGAGCACCACCCACGTCCGCAGCCGCTCCTCCAGCGCGGCCTGCGCGTCGAGGGTGATCCCCGGCCGCCCTAGCTCGTCGCGCAGAGTGAGTAGTGATCGCATCTCCTCGAGCGAGAAGCCGAGGGGCTTCATCATCTTGATCAGGAAAAGCCGGTCGACCGCATCATCGTCGTAGAGCCGGAAGCCGCCCGTGGTGCGGTCGACCGGCATCAGGAGGCCGGCCTCCTCGTAGTAACGGACCGTGCGCAAGGACAGCTCGACCCGCTCGGCGACGTCCCCGATCTGGTAGAGGTCGGCGCGGCCGGCTCTTGGCGTGGACTGGCCACGGCGCGTTGAGGACAACTCTACCCTTACGTCAAGTGAGACTGACAGGTCCCTGAGGGGAATGCCAGCTGCTGGCAGATGACTGTACGTCGCGTCGACTCTCCGGCCCACCCGCCAGTTCGGCGGGCTCCCGTACCCTGACCATGGGAGCCGCTCCTTTCCCGAGAGGCCCGCGGCCAGCCGGTGCCGGGCCGGGAGATCCGCCGCCCCGCCGGCAGAAGTAATGGCCGGCCGGTGTTGTAGTCCGACGGTGATGTAGTCCAGACCGTGCGCCCTGAGCGCACACCGACGTCCAGATCCGGCGGTCGCGCCGGACGCGGAAGAGGCCGGGACGGATTCGATGACCCTCGCGCCGTTGCTCGACGCTCTCGCCGCCCGGCCGGGCGGCGAGCCGGCGCTGCTGCGTGTCCAGGACGCCGTCGCGGCCGCCGGCGGCCCCGGCGGCCCGGTGGTGCCGGTTGATCTCTCCGGCCCGCCGGGGCTGCGCCCGTTCGCCGTCGCCGCCCTGGCCCGCGCCGGGCGCCAGGTGCTCGCCGTCACCGCCACCGGTCGGGAGGCGGAGGACCTCGCCGACGCGCTGGGCAGCGTGCTCGGGCCGCGGGCCGTCGCGGTGTACCCGAGCTGGGAGACGCTGCCGCACGAGCGGCTCTCGCCGCGCGCCGACACGGTCGGTCGGCGCCTGGCCGTGCTGCGCCGCCTCGCGCACCCCGCCGAAGCGGGCGGCCCGCTGTCCGTCGTCGTCGCCCCGGTGCGGGCCGTGCTGCAGCCGCAGGTTGCCCGCCTCGGTGACCTCGAGCCGGTGCTGCTGCGCCGCGGGGACACCGCCGACCTCGGCGCGATCGTCGAGCGGCTCGTCCAGGTCGCCTACCACCGCGTCGACCTGGTCGAGCGGCGCGGCGAGATCGCCGTGCGCGGCGGCATCCTGGACGTCTTCCCGCCGACCGAGGAGCACCCGCTGCGGGTCGAGTTCTTCGGCGACGAGATCGAGGACATCCGGCCGTTCTCGGTGTCCGACCAGCGCGCGCTCGACGTCGACAAGGCCGCCGAGGGGGGCACCGGCGGCGCCGACGCCGGCGGCCACACCCTGTTCGCGCCGCCGTGCCGGGAGCTGCTGCTCACCGACGACGTCCGCGCCCGCGCGGCCCGGCTGGCCGGCGAGCACCCGGACCTCGTCGAGATCCTCGACAAGATCGCCGCCGGCGTGCCGGCGGAGGGGATGGAGGCGCTCGCCCCGGTCCTCGTCGACGACCTGGCGCTGCTGTTCGACGAGCTGCCCGCCGGCACCCAGATCCTGTTGTGTGATCCCGAGCGCGTCCGTGCCAGGGCCGCCGAGCTCGTCCGCACCAGCCAGGAGTTCCTCGCCGCCTCCTGGAGCTCGGCGGCGCTCGGCTCGGACACTCCCATCGACCTCGGCTCGGCGGCGTACCGGTCGCTCGCCGACGTGCGGGCCCGCGCCGGCGAGCTGGACCTGCCGTGGTGGTCGGTCAGCCCGTTCGGCACCGTCGACGCCGTCGAGGCGGAACGTGACCGCGCCGCCGCGCCGGGCCTCGACGGCTACGAGATTCCCGACGACGCCGTGGCGACCAGCCTGCGCGCCGCGCCGTCCTACCACGGCGACACCGCCCGGCTGCTCGCCGATGTCAAGGGCTGGCTGAACGACTCGTGGCGCGTCCTGCTGGTCACCGCTGGCCATGGCCCGGCGCAGCGCCTCGCCGAGCTGCTGCGCGAGGCTGATCTCGGCGCCCGCGTCGCCGACGACGCCGCGCTCGTGCCGTCGGTCGTGACCGTCACCCAGGGCCAGCTGACGACGGGTTTCACCAGCGACCTGCTGCGCCTGGCGGTGCTGACCGAGGCCGACCTGGCGGGCGCCCGGGGCGTCACCACCAGGGACATGCGCCGGATGCCGAGCCGGCGGCGCAAGGGCATCGACCCGATGGCGCTGGCCGCGGGCGACCACGTCGTCCACGACGCGCACGGCGTCGGGCGCTACGTCGAGATGGTCACTCGGACCGTCGCCGGCGCGAAGCGCGAGTACCTGGTGCTGGAGTACGCCAAGGGCGACCGGCTGTACGTCCCGACCGACCAGCTGGAGCAGATCACCAGGTATGTCGGCGGCGAGGGCCCGTCGCTCGACCGGATCGGCGGCGCCGACTGGGCGAAGCGCAAGAGCCGGGCGCGCAAGGCGGTCAAGGAGATCGCCGGCGAGCTGATCCGGCTCTACAGCGCCCGGATGGCGGCGCCCGGCTACGCGTTCGCGGCCGACAACCCGTGGCAGCGCGAGCTGGAGGACGCCTTCCCGTTCCGGGAGACGCCCGACCAGCTCTCCGCGATCGACGAGGTCAAGCGGGACATGGAGCGCCCGGTCCCGATGGACCGGGTCATCTGCGGCGACGTCGGTTACGGCAAGACCGAGATCGCCGTGCGGGCCGCGTTCAAGGCCGTGCAGGACGGCAAGCAGGTCGCCGTGCTCGTCCCGACGACGCTGCTCGTCCAGCAGCACTTCCAGACGTTCTCCGAGCGCTACGCCGCCTTCCCCGTGATCGTGAAGGCGATGAGCCGGTTCAACTCGGCCGCCGAGCAGAAGGCCGCGATCGCCGGCATGGCGGACGGCTCCGTCGACGTCGTCATCGGCACCCATCGGCTGCTGTCGAGCGAGACCACGTTCAAGGACCTGGGGCTCGTCATCGTCGACGAGGAGCAGCGGTTCGGCGTCGAGCACAAGGAGCACCTGAAGAAGATGCGGACGGCGGTGGACGTGCTGACGATGAGCGCCACCCCGATCCCGCGGACGCTCGAGATGTCGATCACCGGCATCCGGGAGCTGTCGACGATCGACACCCCGCCCGAGGAACGCCACCCGGTGCTCACCTCCGTCGGCGCCTACGACGACCGGCAGGTCGCCGCGGCCATCCGGCGTGAGCTGCTGCGCGAGGGCCAGGTCTTCTACATCCACAACCGGGTCGAGTCGATCGACCGGGCAGCCGCGCGGCTGCGCGAGCTCGTCCCCGAGGCGCGGATCGCGACCGCGCACGGCCAGCTGTCCGAGGACGTGCTGGAGAAGGCGATGGTCGCCTTCTGGGAGAAGAAGTACGACGTCCTGGTCTGCACGACGATCGTCGAGTCCGGCCTGGACATCTCCAACGCGAACACCCTCATCGTCGAACGGGCCGACGTCTTCGGCCTGTCCCAGCTGCACCAGCTGCGCGGCCGGGTCGGGCGTGGGCGCGAGCGGGCGTACGCCTACTTCCTCTACCCGCCGGACCGGCCGCTGACCGAGACGGCGCACGACCGGCTCGCGACCATCGCGCTGAACACCGACCTCGGCGCCGGTATGGCGGTCGCGATGAAGGACCTGGAGATCCGCGGCGCCGGCAACCTGCTCGGCGGCGAGCAGTCCGGGCACATCGCCGCCATCGGCTTCGACCTGTACGTGCGGATGGTCGGCGAGGCCGTCGCGGACTACAAGGGCCAGCCGCCCGAGCAGCTGGCGGACGTCAAGGTCGAGCTGCCGGTCGACGCGAGCCTGCCGCACGACTACGTCGGCAGCGAGCGGCTACGCCTCGACGCCTACCGCCGGCTCGCCGCGGCGGTGAGCGACGCCGACCTGGCCGAGGTCCGCGCGGAGCTCGTCGACCGGTTCGGCCCGCCGCCGGAGCCGGTCGAGAACCTGCTCGCCGTCGCCGCGCTGCGGGTGCTCGCCCGCGGCTACGGCCTGGCGGAGATAACGCTGGCGGGCAAGCAGATCCGATTCGGCCCGCTGGAGCTGCGGGAGAGCCAGACGCTGCGGCTGCAGCGGCTGTACCGGGGCGCCGTGGTGAAGCCGGCGGCCAGGACGGTCCTGGTGCCCGCTCCGTCCCTGACCGGCCGGATCGGCTCGCCGCCGCTGCGCGACAAGGCGCTGCTCGCCTGGGCCGCCGACCTGCTCGCCGCGGTCGTCGGCGACTCGATCTCCACGGCGGCCGACGTCGCCGGCCGGCCTTGAGGGCGGATGGTGTGGCGTTGGGCAGGCCCGACTGCATTGCGGGGCGCGCGGAAGCTAACGTTGCGTCCGTGAAGTCACCACGTCTGCTCGGCGCCGCGCTCGCGCTGGCCGCGGTCGCCATGACCGCCTGCACGAGCCACGCCGGCGCCGCCGCGCAGGTGGACAACCAGAAGATCGACACGTCGACCGTGAGCGCCATCGCGGACCGCGGCATGGCTGCCTACGCGACCTACCGTGCCGCGCATCCCGACGTGGTCGCGCAGCGCGAGGCGCAGCAGGGGCCGGTCACCCGCGACCTCGTGCAGCGCCGCGCTCTCAACAGCCTCATCCGCATCAGGCTGGACGAGGCGGAGGCGCGCAAGCTCGGGATCACGCTGCGCCCGCAGGACTTCGACGCCTACTACCAGGCGCTCGCGGTGACCCAGGCCGGCAGCGTCCCGGCGTTCGAGCAGGCCGTCGCGGTGCTCGGCTTCTCGCCGCAGGACGTCCGGACCCAGGTTCACGTCGACGCGCTCGAGTCCAAGATCGCTGACAAGCTCTCGCCCGACCTGGTCGGCACCGACGCGCAGGCGAAGTCGGCCTATGACGGCCTGCTCGCCCAGTTCGGCGTCAAGTCCCTGCCGCTGACCTACGAGCAGCTGCGGCCCTTCCTCGCCCGCGACATCGTGATGGGCACCGCCCGGACGGACAAGATCACGCCGGAGCTGGTCAAGCTGTCCCGCCAGGTCGGGGTGTCGGTGAGCCCCCGCTTCGGGGCGTGGAGCGTCGACGACCTGCAGGTGCTGCCGCAGACCGGCTCCATCGCGACCACGGCGACGCCGACCCCGCAGCTCAACCTGTCGTGACCGGAGCCGGCCCGGCCCGGGTCACGCTGCTCGCGACCAGCGCCAGGGTCGCGCCGGGGCTGCTCACCGCCGACGCCTGGGACCTGGTCCGCCGGGTCCCCGTGCGCTGCGCCGACCCGGCTCACCCGCTGCTCGCGCCGCTGCGCGCCGCCGGGGTCGAGCCCGAGGTGCTCGATCTCGCGCCGGCCGACGACGCGGCGGCGTCCGCCCTGCTGACCCGGCTGCACGAGGAGGCCGGTGAGGCCGGCGCGGCGGACGTCGTCTGGCTGCTGGACCCGGACGGCGGCTGGCCTGGCCCGCGGGCCGCGCTCGACGCCGGGCTGCGCGCGACGGCGGCCGAGCTTGGCCCCGGCGGGCCCGTGCGCCTCGTCGCCGGCACCCACGACCTGCCCGGCGCCGGCCTGCTCGACGCGGTCGCCGTCATGGACCGGCTGCGCTCGCCCGGCGGCTGCCCCTGGGACGCCGAGCAGACGCATGCCTCGCTCGCGCCGTTCCTGCTGGAGGAGGCGTACGAGGCCTACCAGGCGATCGAGGACGCCGATCCGCGTGAGCTGCGGGAGGAACTCGGCGACGTGCTGATGCAGGTCGTGTTCCACGCCCGGGTCGCCGCGGAGGCGGCCGGCGGGGACGTGGACGCGGGCGGGAGCCGGTTCGACGTGGACCAGGTCGCCGCCGTGCTCGTCGACAAGCTCGTGCGCCGCCACCCGCACGTGTTCGGCGACGTCGACGTCGCCGACGCGGACGAGGTGGTCACCAACTGGGACGCCATCAAGACCGCCGAGAAGGGCCGGCGGTCGGTCACCGAGGGCGTGCCGCTGACCCAGCCGGCGCTGGCGCTCGCCGCGAAGCTGCAGCAGCGCGCCCGCAAGATCGGCATTCCGGCCGACCTCGTCCTGCCGGCGGCGCCCTGGGTCGAGATCGGGGCCGCGGCTGTCGACGACGTGGCGTCCGAGGGCCCGCCGATGGCGGACGGCCCCGGCCTCGCCGCCGAGGCGATCGCCGCGATCGCGGCCGAACCCGACCTGGACGAGAGCGGCGTCGGCGACCTGCTGTTCGCCGCCGTCGCGCTGGCCGCCGCGGCCGGCGTCGACCCGGAGGCCGCCCTGCGCAGCCGGGCGCGGGCCTTCCGGGATGCCGTGGCCGCGGCCGAGGAGTCCACCCTCGCCGACGCGGTGGACCCGGCGACGCAGGCCCCGGCCGGTTGGCGGGAACGGTGGCCGACACCCGCCTCCTGATCGGCTTTGATGCGCGATTGGGTGGGTGGTGGGTGGTTCCGGTGACATTGGCGTGGTCGTAGCCTCTGAGCATGGAGACGACGACGCCCCGCCATGCGCTCGCCGAGATCCGCGCCCTCGCCGCCCGGCGCAACGCCCCGCTACTGCTCGAGCTCGACCTCGCCGCCGACCCGATCGAGGGCGTCGTCGACGACCCGCTCGCCGCCTGGCGTGGCCGACACCGCCAGACGCTGCGCGAGATTGTCGACGGGCTGCGCCGCGCCGCGCTCGACCCGCGGACCCGGGTGCTCGTCGCGCACGTCGCGAGCTGCGGGATGCCGCTGTCCCGGGCCCAGGAGATCCGGGACGCGGTCGCCGAGTTCCGGGCCGCCGGGAAGTTCGCCATCGCCTACGCCGACACCTTCGGCGAGTTCGGCGGCGGCACCGTCCCGTACTACCTGGCCTGCGCCTTCGACCAGATCTGGCTCGCCCCGCCCGGCGACCTCGGGCTCACCGGCGTCGCCAGCCACACCCCGTTCCTGCGCGACGCGCTCGACCGCCTCGGCGTGACAACCGAGCTGGGCGCGCGGCACGAGTACAAGAACGCGGTCAACACGTTCATCGAACGCGGCTTCACCCCCGCCCACCTGGAGGCGACCACTCGCGTCGTCGAGTCGTGCGCCGACGAGATCATCGCGGGCATCGTCGCCGGCCGGCGGCTGCCCTCGGACCGGGTTCGCACGCTGGTCGACGCGGGACCGCTGTCCGCCCGGATGGCGCTCGGCGCCGGGCTGGTCGACCGGCTCGGCTACCGCGACGAGGTGTACGCGGCGGCCCGGGTCCGCGCGGGTGCCGACGACCCGACGGCCGAGCCGCCGCCCGCGTCCCCGTCCCCGTCCGCGTCCCCGGCCCCGCCGCGCGCCGCCGAGGTGCCGGCGCCGGACCGGGACCTGTCAGGCCAGCGGTCGCCTGCTGCCGCACCGCCGGCACCGGCCACGCCGCCGGCCGCCGCGACCACCGAACCCGCCGAGGGCGGGAGCGCCGGCGGTAACCCCGGTGACGTCACGGCTGTGGCCGGCTCCGCCGCAGCGGGCTCCGAGGGTGGCGCTACGCCCCTCGGAGGGCCGGCCGACGACCCGGCGTCGGCGCCGGCCGCGGACCCGTTCTCGGTCGTCGCGGCGGCGTTCCCGTCGGCGGCGCCGGCCGCTGGCGGGATCGGCGCGGCCAGTGCGGGCGGCGCGGCCGGTGCGGGCGGTGCCGCCGGCGCGGGCGACACCGTGGTCGAGTCGACCACGGTCGCCGGCGACCACGCCGCGGCCGGCGGCGCCGGCGAGACCGTCGCGGTGGCCGCCGGCGACGAGGCCGCGCGGTCCGCCGGCGCGGCGGGCGGCGGCTCGCCCGCGGGCGAGCCGGAGACGGGCCGGCCGGCGGCGGCCGAGGCGGAGCGTGCCGACGGCCCGGGCTCCGTCCTGATGTACCTGGGCGCCTATCGCCGGTCGGCGACGCGCCGGGAGTCCTCGCCGCCGCGCCGGGTGGCCCGGCACCTGGCCGCGGTCGGCGCCCGGGTCGGCGCGCAGCGGGGGGAATGGTCGACGCCGGCCGCCGACGCGGCGCCCGGCCTCGACCCCGAGGTCGCCGTCGCGCCGGTCCTCGACCCGGCCCGGTCGGTCGTCGCGCTCATCCACGGCACCGGCCCGGTGGTGCTGCGCCGCGGCGGCACGCCCGTCGGCGGCCCCATGCTCGCGGCCGACGCCGTGTGCGCCGCGTTCCGGGCCGCGGCCAAGGACCCGGAGGTGGCCGCGGCCGTCTTCCGGGTCGACAGCCCCGGCGGCTCCTACGTGGCCTCCGACCTGGTGCGCCGGGAGGTGGAGCGCTTCCGGGCCACCGGCCGCCCGGTGATCGTCTCGATGGGATCGGTCGCCGCGTCCGGCGGGTACTTCGTCTCGCTGGCCGCCGACACGATCGTCGCCAGCCCGTCGACGTTGACCGGCTCGATCGGGGTCTACGGCGGCAAGCAGGTGATCAGCGGCCTGCTCGACAAGATCGGCGTCGCGATCGGCGAGGTAGCCCAGGGCGAGCACGCACTGATGATGTCGGCCCGCCGCCCGTTCAGCGTCGGCGAGCGGGCCAAGCTGGAGGAGTTCCTCGACCGCGTCTACGCCGACTTCGTGGGCAAGGTCGCGACGTCCCGGGCTATGTCGCTGGAACAGGCGCACGAGCTGGCGCGCGGCCGGGTCTGGACCGGGGCCGACGCGCACGCGCGCGGGCTGGTCGACGAGCTCGGCGGGCTGGAACGCGCGCTGCGCCTGGCCTGGGCGGCGACCGGCCTGCCGGGCGCGCGGCCGGAGCGGGTACGGCTGGTGCCGCGGCGGACGCTGGTCGACCGGGTCCGCCCGGCCCGTTCCAGCGAGGACCAGGCGGCCGCGGCCCGGGTCGCGGCCGGCCCCGGCGGTGGCGCCGGCCTGTCCGTCGGCAGCGCCGCCGCCCTGCTCGGCGGGCTCGCCGGCCGGCCGCCGGCGGCCGGCGTCGGCGCGGACGTGCTGGCCGGCGCGTGGGCGGCGCTCGCCGGTGTGCTGACCGGTGACCACGCCGGCGGCTGGGGACCGCTCGCCGGCCTGGCCGCGGCCGCCGGGCTGCCCGCGGGCGGCCCGCTGCTCATGCCCCCGATCGGGCCGGTCGGCTGAGAACTTCCCGGGCCTGCGGCCAGCCCGTGGCCGCGATGTCCTGTGGTGTTCGGCGTGTGGCCGGCCCCGGCGGGTCCGGGCGGCGGTAGTCTCACCCCGGCCGGATTCGTCCGGACCTCGTAGCTTGTCCCGCTGTCCGGCACACCTCCCGCCCGCCGTCCTTCGGGCCGGCGGACCGCCCGGTAGCCGTCGACGTCGGGCCGGGGACGCCGGTCCGGCCGCCCTGCCACCGGGGTTCGCGCCCACCTGTGACTCTCGACCGTGATCAATGGAGGATCGGTGCCGTCCATCGAGGATGTAGCTGCCCGCGAGATATTGGACTCGCGAGGCAACCCCACCGTCGAGGTCGAGGTCCTGCTCGACGACGGCACGGAGGCCACCGCCGCGGTGCCCAGCGGGGCCAGCACCGGCGCGTTCGAGGCGGTGGAGCTGCGCGACGGAGACGACCGCTACGGCGGCAAGGGCGTGACCAAGGCCATCGGCGCGGTCATCGACCGGATCGGTCCGGCCCTGATCGAGCTCGGCCTCGACGCCACCGACCAGCGGCTGATCGACGCCAACCTGATCGACCTCGACGGCACCCCGGACAAGTCCGGCCTGGGCGCCAACGCGATCCTCGGCGTGAGCCTCGCGGTCGCGAAGGCCGCCGCCGCGTCTCGCGGCCTGCCACTGTTCCGCTACGTCGGCGGCCCGAACGCCCACCTGCTGCCGGTGCCGATGATGAACATCCTCAACGGCGGCGCGCACGCGGACACCAACGTCGACATCCAGGAGTTCATGGTCGCGCCGATCGGCGCGAGCACCTTCGCCGAGGCGCTGCGCTGGGGCACCGAGGTCTACCACTCGCTCAAGAGCGTGCTGAAGGGCCGCGGCCTGGGCACCGGCGTCGGCGACGAGGGTGGCTTCGCCCCGAGCCTGCCGACGAACCGCGAGGCGCTCGACCTGATCGTCGAGGCCATCCAGAAGGCCGGCTTCTCGGTCGGCGACGACATCGCGCTCGCCCTCGACGTCGCCAGCACCGAGTTCTTCTCCGACGGCGCCTACCGCTTCGAGGGCGTCGACAAGTCCGCCGGCCAGCTGACCGACTACTACGCCGAGCTGGTCGCGTCCTACCCGATCGTCTCGATCGAGGACCCACTGGCCGAGGACGACTGGGCCGGCTGGGAGGCCATCACCAGCCTGCTCGGCGCGCAGGTCCAGCTCGTCGGCGACGACCTGTTCGTCACCAACCCGGAGCGCCTGGCCCGGGGCATCGCGTCCGGCGCGGCGAACGCGCTGCTCGTCAAGGTCAACCAGATCGGCACCCTGACCGAGACGCTGGACGCCGTCGACCTCGCGCACCGCTCCGGCTACCGGACGATGATGTCGCACCGGTCCGGCGAGACCGAGGACACGACCATCGCCGACCTCGCCGTCGCCGTGGACAGCGGGCAGATCAAGACGGGTGCTCCGGCCCGCAGCGAGCGGGTGGCCAAGTACAACCAGCTGCTGCGGATCGAGGAGAAGCTCGGCCCGGCGGCCCGGTACGCCGGCGCGGGCGCCTTCCCGCGGCGCGCGGCCGGCTGACCGGCGCGCCGGCCGACCAGCCACCATGCCGCGCCTGCCCCGGCGGACGACGCTCACCACCCGTGCGACGCTGCTCGCGGTGGTGATCTGCGTGCTCGTGCTCACGCTCGCCTACCCGCTGCGGCTCTACCTTCAGCAGCAGGCGGACATCGCCGCGCTCGCGAAGCAGAACGCGGCGGCGCAGGCCCGCGTCGACGCGCTGCGCGAGACCGTCTCGAAGTACGACGACGACGGCTGGGTCGAGGACGAGGCACGCCGCCGCCTGCATTATGTGAAGCCGGGGGAGACGACGTACCTGGTGCCGGTCGCGCCGGCGCCGAGCCCGACGGCGGCCGGCGGGCGGGGGCGGTCCAGCCCCGACGACGCGTGGTACAGCCAGCTCTGGTCCCAGGCCGAGCCGAGCGACGCGGCACGCGCACCCGCCGACCGTTGAGGCCGCCCGCGGGTGCTCCGGGGCGAAGGCAGGGACGAGACGTGGCGCGAGTGGTAGCGGAGCTGGGCGAGAAGATGTCGTGGATCGAGGCGGGTGACGGCGCCGGGGAGCAGTCCGCCGGCGATCTCGGGCGCGACCTGGCGGTCGTCGAGCGGCAGCTCGGCCGGCGGTCGCGGGCGGTGCGGCGGGTCGCGCACCGCTGCTCGTGCGGGCTGCCCGACGTCGTCGAGACGGCGCCGCGACTGGCCGACGGCACGCCGTTCCCGACGCTGTTCTACCTGACCTGCCCGCGGGCCGCCGCGGCGATCTCCCGGCAGGAGGGCGCGGGGGTGATGCGGGAGATGACGGCCCGCCTCGGCGAGGACGACGCGCTCGCCGCCGCGTACCGCGCCGCGCACGAGGACTACCTGGCCCGCCGGGACGCGCTCGGCGAGCTGCCGGGCGACCCGGGCGCGGGCGGCATGCCGGACCGGGTGAAGTGCCTGCACGTGCTCGCCGCGCACAGCCTGGCGGTGGGCGCCGGGGTGAACCCGTTCGGCGACGAGGCGCTGGCCGCGGCCGGCGACTGGGGTGCGCGCGGCCCGTGCGTGCCACCCGACGCCGAGAAGGGCCCGCCCCGATGACCCGCGTTGCCGCCATCGACTGCGGTACCAACTCGATCCGGCTGCTCGTCGCCGACATCGACCCGGGTCCGGCCGGGACCCCGGGGCCGCGGCTGCGCGAGCTGACCCGCCGGATGGAGATCGTCCGGCTCGGCGCCGGGGTCGACCGCACCGGCGAGCTCGCGCCCGCGGCGCTGCAGCGCACGTTCGCCGCGCTGCGCGACTACGCCGCCGAGCTCGACCGGCTCGGGGCCACCCGGGTGCGGATGGTCGCGACCAGCGCGACCCGGGACGCGCGCAACCGCGGCGACCTGGTCGACGGTGTGCGGGCGATTCTCGGGGTGGATCCCGAGGTGATCACCGGTGACGAGGAGGCGGCGCTGTCGTACGCCGGCGCCGCCGCGGAGCTCCCGGACGCGCCGGCGCCGATCCTCGTCGCGGACATCGGCGGCGGCTCGACCGAGCTGGTGCTCGGCGACTCCGCCGGCGTGCTGGCCGCCCGGTCGGTCAACGTCGGCTGCGTGCGGATGGCCGAGCGACACCTGCGGACCGACCCACCCGACCCGGCCGAGGCCGCCGCGATCGTCGACGACGTGCACCGCGCGCTCGACCTCGCCGAGCAGGTCGTCCCGATCCGGCAGGCGGCGACGCTCGTCGGGGTCGCCGGCACGGTGACCACCGTGGCCGCGCTCGCCGCCGGGCTGCCCGAGTACGACGCGCAGCGGATCCATCTGCTGTCGACGCCGGCCGAGGCGGTCGCGGCGGTGACCGACAAGCTGCTCGCGATGACGCACGCCGAGCGGGCCGCGCTGCCGGTCATGCACCCCGGTCGGGTGGACGTCATTGCGGCGGGGGCGCTGGCGCTGCGCACCCTGGTGGAACGGGTCGGCCTGCCGGCGGTGGTGGCCAGCGAGCGCGACATCCTCGACGGGATCGCCTTCTCCCTGGCCCGATGACGCGGGCACCGGCTGGGCCGTCCGAGGGCCCCGAGCGGCCGGCACCGGCGGCGACCCCCCGCCGGGGACCGGCGCCGCCGGGGACCGGATGGCCGGGGGATCCGGCGACGGCGTCGACGCCCGTCGCGCGGACGGCGGCACGGGTCGCCCGGCTCGCCGCCGCGGCCGTCGACGTGGGCGACGTGGACGCGCGCTCGTCGGTCTGCCGGGCCTGCCCCCGGCTGGTCAGCTGGCGCGAGGAGGTCGCCCAGGTGCGCCGCGCCGCCTACGCCGACCAGCCGTACTGGGGTCGGCCGATGGCGTCCTTCGGGCCACCGGACGCGCGCGTGCTCGTGCTGGGGCTCGCGCCGGCGGCGCACGGCGGCAACCGCACCGGCCGGATCTTCACGGGCGACCGCAGCGGCGACTGGCTGTTCGCCGCGTTGCACCGGGCAGGTCTCGCCGCGCTCGCCACGTCGACGTCGGCGGACGACGGCCAGCGGATGATCGGCACGAGGATCACGGCGGCGGTGCGCTGCGCCCCGCCGGCGAACAAGCCGACGCCGGCCGAGCGGGACGCCTGCCGGCCCTGGCTGGTGCGCGAGCTCGAGCTGCTGCGCCCGACGCTGCGCGCCGTCGTCGTGCTGGGCGGCTTCGGCTGGCAGGCGCTGTGGCCGGCGCTCGCGGCCGCCGGCTACCCGGCGCCCGCCCGGCGGCCCGTCTTCGGGCACGGCAGCCGGGCGGACCTGCCCCGCGGCCCGCTGGTTCTCGGCTGCTACCACCCCAGCCAGCAGAACACGTTCACCGGTCGCGTCACGGCTCAGATGCTCGAGGATGTGCTGTCCGCCGCGGCTCGGCACGCCGGTCTGCGCCCGGTGGACGTCGACGGAAGGTGACGCCCGGCCGCGGCCACCGCCGGTTGAGCACAAAGCGTCGGCCGATAGGCCGACCATCCGCCCGAATTGCCCTCCGCCCGGCGGGCTTTGGCCCGTCGGGCCGTGGGCCGTGGTCCAAATCACCGCTGTCTGCTACGTCATAGCCCATGCTCAAATGTTGTATTCGTGGCCTGCGTCACGTCCGGGTGGTGTCGGCGAGCGGGCAGCGCCGTGCGGTGGCTCCGCCGGCGGGCGTACGAGTTGGCGCCGCGGGTACCGCTTTCCCATGGCAATTGGTCGGGCGCCGCGGATCCTCGTCGTCGGTGGTGGTTACGTCGGGATGTACACGGCCTTGCGACTTCGCCGCCGACTGCGTCATGGTGAGGCGGCCGTGACGGTCGTCGAGCCCAACTCCTACATGACTTACCAGCCGTTCCTGCCGGAGGCGGCGGCCGGCAACCTGGAGCCACGGCATGTGGTTGTCCCGTTGCGGAAGGTGCTTCGCGGGTGTGAGGTGATCAGTGGCCGGGTGATCGGTATCGCGCATGCGCATCGCGTGGCGACGGTCCGTACCGTCGGCGGCGACGAGTACGACGTCGGCTACGACATTCTCGTGGTGGCGCCCGGCTCGGTCGCCCGCACGTTGCCGATACCCGGACTAGCGGACCACGGGATCGGATTCAAGTCGGTCGTCGAGGCGATTTACCTTCGGAACAAGGTGATAAACCGGCTCGACGCCGCGGCGTCGACGCATGACCCCGCCGAGCGGCGGCGAGCGCTCAGTTTCCTCTTCATCGGTGGCGGTTATGCAGGAATCGAGGCGCTCGCCGAAATCGAGGACATGGCCCGGCACGCCTGCGACGACTATCCAGATATCGGTCCGGACGACCTCAGGTGGGTACTCGTCGAGGCCACCGACCGCATTCTTCCCGAGGTCTCGCCGGCGATGGGCCGCTACACCGTCAGGCAGCTGGAGCAACGCGGGATCGAGATCCGGCTGCGCTGTCGCGTCACCAGCCTGGTGAATAGGCACGTGGAGCTCGACGACGGCACCGAGTTCGACGCCGACACGATCGTGTGGACCGCGGGTGTCCGCGCGAACCCCATGCTCGGCCACACCGACCTGCCGCTGGACGACCGCGGCCGGCTGCGCGCCAATGCCTTCCTCCAGGTCGACGGGGTCGCCGACGCCTGGACCGCTGGCGACTGCGCCGCCGTCCCCGACCTGACCGGGGCGCAGGGCGCGACCACGGGCCCGTCGGCGCAGCACGCCGTCCGGCAGGCACGGCGGCTGGCCGACAACCTGCTCGCCCAGCTGCGCCGGGAGCCGCTCCAGCCCTACCGGCACCGGTACGCCGGCAGCGTGGCGTCCCTCGGCCTGCATCGCGGCGTCGCGGACGTCTACGGCGTCAAGCTGCGCGGATGGCCAGCCTGGTTCATGCACCGGACCTATCACCTCAGCCGGCTGCCGACCTTCAACCGCAAGGCGCGCGTGCTGGCGGACTGGACGCTGGCCCTCTTCTTCGAGCGGGAGATCGTCTCGTTGGGGTCCTTCGCCGATCCGCGGGCGGACTTTCGCCGGGCGTCTGCCGCCCCCGCGCCCGACGCCATCGGGGCGGGGCGCACCCGGACGGAGCCGGCAGGGGAGGCCCGGTCGGCTCGGTATGAGGGCGTCACGGGTCCGGCCCGAGCTGATGCCGAGGGTTCGGGCGCCGCCACGGGCCGCCATGCGACATATCGGTAAACCGGAGACCTGCCGAAGAGCATGACCGTCCTGTGATGACAACGCGACTTCCTATGACGGTCCGCACCAGTCTGTCCGCACGTTGTTCACCGCGACGTCACGAAGGGTGACGACCGTCCGGTCTGTCCGCCGTACGGGTGGTTTCTCCACGTTGTGTTATTCCCAGAACCTACGTAGCGTGGTAGAAGTATCAACGATGTAGACGAGCCGGTGTATCCCAACAGGTAGAGGAGGCTGTCCTAAAAACAGCTCGAGTGTCGGTTCGACTCCGACCACCGGCACGAGCCGCGCGTTCCTTGCTCGCCGCCTTCGGCGCCTTCGCCGCGGGCCGCGATATTGCTCCGGGGCCGAGCCCCGGACCCCGCGGCAGGGGCTTCGCCCCCTGCACCCCCATTCGGGCTCGCCGCCTTCGGCGGCTTCGCCCAAGCGGTACCCCCATTCAGCCCGGCCTCTTGCTGGGGTTTTCTGTATTGCTTGACTGTGGGGCTAATTGTGGTTCCTGGCGGCGTGATGGTCGCGCGGCTGTAGCGGTGGGGCGGGGTCCTCGTCGGGTGCGGTGGTGACGAGTGGTCGGCGCCGGGCTTCGCCTACGCGGCCAGGTCCGATCTCGCTCGCCGTGCCCCTCGCGTCCGGCCGCGCTTTTCATTGAGGCTTCTAGGCAATCTGTGGCTGTCTTTGCCCGGGGAACCGAGAGATGCGGGCCGGCGTTTATCGTTTGCGGTGAGTGCTGGATGGTGCGCGAGGCGGCGTCCGGTATCCGAGGCCGTAGGTACGTGGAGTAACCAGTCCAGGCTCCGTGGGTCACCGTGAAGGGGGTGCGAGCCACACATGGCGAGCATGCGATCGAGTAACCCGGTTTTCACCCGCATGCGATCGGCGCCCGCGCCGCAGGACACGACGGGCTGGCCGCCGGACCAGCGGACGGGAACACCCGGCGCGCCGACGCCGGAGGATCTCGCGCGGGGCTACCGCCAGCCGTCCGGGCTCACCATCGACGACGTCGTGGTGCACACCCTCGGACTGTTCGGCCTGGCGGGCGTCGGCGGCGCCGTCGGCTGGCTGCTTGTCCCGGGCTCGCCGGGCGTCGTCATGGTCGCCGGCATCGCCGGGTTCGTCCTCAGCCTGGTAATCGGCTTCAGCGGCCGGGTCACACCGCCGCTCGTGATCGCGTTCGCGATCCTCGCCGGCATCGGGGCCGGCGGCCTCTCCCGGGAGTACGAGTCGGCCTACTCCGGGATCATCCCGCAGGCCCTGCTCGGCACCGGAGTGATCTTCACGACGATGCTGCTCGCCTACCGCAGCCGGCGCATCCGGGCGACGCCGCGGATGGCGCGGATCGTCGGGTCGGTGCTGCTCGCCGTCGTCGCGCTGAGCCTGATCGACCTGGTGCTGCGGCTCACCACCGACAGCCACCTGCCGATCATGAACGACGCCTCGGTCTGGGGCATCCTGTTCAGCCTGGCCGTGCTGGTGGTCGCCAGCCTCCAGTTCATCCTCGACTTCGACTACATCGAGCGGGCGATCGCGGCCCGCGCGCCTCGTTCGGAGGCCTGGCGGGCCTCGTACGGCCTGCTCATCGGCTTCCTCTGGGTGTACCTGGAGATGCTCCGACTCCTGTCGAAGCTGCGTCGCTAGGACGCGGGGCGGCCTGGGCGCGGGCTGGCCCGCGCCCAGGCTCATGACCCCGCGAGGGGACCCTGAGCGGGAGATCCCGGGGTCACGGGAGATCCCGGGGTCAGACGCGGATCGCTCGGCGGCGTCGGTCGGACTCGTGTACGAGGGCGGCGGCGTAGCAGTGCGGAAGGTCGTATTCGTCGCGCAGCCAGTTGACGCGCTCCGGGACTCGCAGCAGGCCAGGGCCGTCCTCGATGCGCGCGAGCCAGTGGGCTAGATCGTGACCGGTGATCTGTGGCAGGCGCTCGATGAGACTTTGGTGGGTCTGCGGTGTCTGTACGGAGCGGAACTGAGACATGCGCGCCTCCTGAGCTGAACCCGTAGTCAACGGACCATGAAGGGAGGGTGCATCAAGGCGAACGGTAGAGCAAGACCCAGCGCCGTCCTCGTCAGGTAAGGTGCCCGGATGTCGGAATCGGTCCAGGGTCCGCCCGGAGATCTGGCCCGAGATGTCGCCCGCCTGGTCGACCGACTTCGGACCTGGAGTCCGGCTTCCTGGACAGTGCCCGCCGCCGCCGGCGGTACGCGCGCGCAACGGACGATGGCCCTCTCCCGTGAGCTGGTCCGTCTTGGGCGCGCCGCGGGTTCGGCCGCACCGCCCGGCGCGCAGCCGCCGGCGCTCGCCCCGCACGGCCTGCCCGACCAGGTGGCCGTCCTCGCGGCCGACCTCGTCGACGCGCTTGGCCGAGCCTCCGCCGATCCCGGCACTGACCCGGCCCGGCAGACCCGGCTGTGCGCCGATGCCCGCCGGGCCGTGGCCGCCGCGCGCGCCGATCTCGACGGCGACGGTTTCGGCTTCACCGCCGGCCGCGGCCGCTGACCTCGGGTTCGCTAGCCCGTTGCGTCGGGTATCGCTGTGGGGGGCGGGGGTGCGGACAGCTGGTAGTCGGCTCGCAGCGCGGCGAGGACGGGTTCGGCCACGAGGCGCGAGCCGTCCAGGGTGTAGTGCACGCCGTCGCGGGTCCGGGCGAGCACGGTGTGACCGGACGCGTCGCGCAGATAGTCGCTGTAGTGGCCGCCGTCGGTCAGCTCCGGGGTCAGGTCCACGAACCGGGCGCCCGGCACCTGCCGGGCGGCGTCGGCCACGGCCGTGTTGAGCTGCCGGAAGTAGCCGTCGAGCCGGCCGGAACGCGCAGGCGGCAGGCTCGTCCAGTACACCCGGCGCGTGCCGCCATCGGTCCAGATCCGCAGCATCGCGAGCGCGCGGCGGTGGTACTCGTCGGCCCACTGCGGCGAGCCCGCCGGCAGGATCGTGCCGCCGGGCAGCGTGATGCCCTGACCGTCGTTGGCGCCGAGCGCCACGACGACGACCTCCGGGTCGTCGTGCGCGAGCTGGTCGCGGGCGTGACTCGCCCAGTCGAAGAAGTCCGGACGCACGAGGCCGGTGCCGAAACGGGTGTCGGTCCGCGCGCGTACGGTGGGCGGCGCGGAGTTGGCGATCGTCGGGCCCAGCGACTCGGTGAGCGAGTCCCCGGTGACGAGGACCCGCAGCGGATCGGCTGCGGTCGGGACGCGGACCGGGGCGAGCGGCCGCGCGGCGGGGGGTGCGCCCGCTGTTGCGGCGACGTGCGGCGCGGCCGCGACCGGGGTCGTCGCCGCCGGGCGTTCCCGGCCCGCGGCGACGACAAGCTCGGAGCTGGCGTCCGGTGCGTCATGACCGAACCAGGTCGACAGCCGGTCGGCTGGCCAGTCGAGGCCCAACGGCCGGGTGACCGCCGCGAGCGGGCGGGCCACGGCCAGCACCGCCGCGCGGGTCGACCCCGACGGCATGCCCTCGCCCGCGTGCACCGCGGCCGGCGCCCGCAGCAGCGCCGTCGCTGTCAGTGACAGCGTGACCAGCGCGAACGCGCGCCGCGCGGACACGGCCCGCGCCGACGAGCCTGCCGGCAGAGGCGACGGGTCCGCCGACGGCGATGGCGACTCGTCCACCTGGGTGTCCACGGCCCCGAAGCCTGCCACGTCGTCACGCATCGTCTCCATCAACGACACGAACGGTTTCGTCGGAGGCATCGGTATCCGTACCCGACGCCTGGGCCGGGCTCGGGAGGCCGTCGAGGCAGGCGAAATTGGGGCCGGTAAGGCTCGGCAGACCCCAATATCGCCTGCGGGGACGCGTCCGGGCCGCTGTGGCCGCTGCCGGGGCGTGGTCGGCGGCCGGCAGGCGTTCACCGAGATCGGAATTGCTCGTTCAGAAGCGGAAGTAGATGAACGGGGCCACGTCCTGCTGGCCGACGAACGAGTACATGACGAGCAGGAAGGCGGTCACGGCCAGCGCCTGGATCGGCAGCCTGAGCTGGTCGAACGCCTCCTGGGCCGTAGCCCACCAGCGGGCGGGGACGGCCGCCAGACCCAGGCCGACGACGATCGCGACGAGCACCGTCGGCGTGACCAGGCCGACGGTGAGCCCGCCCGTCAGGAGGCGGCGCAGGATCTCCCCGGCGGTGGTCAGGTCGGGAGAGCGGAACAGCACCCAGGCCGCGCAGACCAGGTGGAACGTCGCGATCCGCCGAGCCCAACGGCGGGCCGTGGACCCGGGCGGCGTCGACATGATCGCCGCCGGCCGGACGGTGCTCGCCGGCGCCGCGAGATCTCCGCCTCGGCGGGGAAGCGGGATGACGGCGGCACGCGAACCGGCGGCAACGCCGGCACCCGCGGCAACCCCGGCAGTACCAGGAACGGCAGCAGTGGCAGGGACGGCGGCGGTGGCAGGGACGGCGGCAGTGGTAGGACCGCCGGCAGCACCAGGAACGGCGGCGACGGGAACGGGTGCAGCGACGGGAGCGGCGGCTGTGGGCTCCGACTGGGGCACGCGCGGCCGGCGCCGGGCACGGCGGCCGGCGAGCGAGCGCTCGGCGGCGAGTCCGGCGCCGTGCAGCGCGCCCCAGCAGACGAACGTCCAGGCCGCTCCGTGCCACAGCCCGCCCAGCACCATCGTGATCAGCAGGTTCAGCTGGGTGCGGCGCGGGCCGCGGCGGCCGCCGCCGAGCGGGACGTACACGTAGTCGCGCAGCCAGCGGGACAGCGTCAGATGCCAGCGGCGCCAGAACTCGCGCAGGCTCGTCGCCGCGTACGGCCGGTCGAAGTTGTCGGGGAACCGGAACCCGAGGAGAAGCGCGATCCCGATCGCGATGTCGGAGTAGGCGGAGAAGTCGCAGTAGATCTGCACGGCGTAGCCGTAGATCGCGACGAGCACCTCGACGGACGAGTGCTGGCCCGGCGTGTCGAAGACCGGGTCGACGAGCCGGCGGGCGAGCAGGTCTGCGAGCACGACCTTCTTGACCAGGCCGCCGCAGATCAGGAAGACCGCCCGGGTCGCCGGGACCGCGGCGGGATCGCGGGGGCTCGCGAGCTGTGGGATGAACTCCCGGGCCCGCACGATCGGCCCGGCCACCAGGTGCGGAAAGAACGCCTCGTAGACGGCGAAGTCGATCAGCCTCGCGGGTGCGGCGTCCCCGCGCCAGACGTCGATGACGTAGGACAACGCCTGGAAGGTGAAGAAGGAGATCCCGATTGGCAGCGCGACCTGCAGCAGCGGCAGCGGGGCGCCGAGGCCGAGCTGGTCGAGCGTCCGGTCGACGGAGAGGGCGAAGAACCCGTAGTACTTGAACCAGCCGAGCAGGCCGAGGTCGGCCACGATCGCCGCGGCGAGGATCCCGGAGCCTGGTGCGTGCCGGCCGGGGCGCCGGTCGGGATGCCGGCGCCGCGTCGACGGCCGGGAGGCCGCGGCGCGGCGGCGGGCGATCGCGCCGGCGGCGGTCTGGTTCACCAGCGTCGACGCGACGATCAGGAGCACGAACCGGGCGTCCGTGTAGCCGTAGAAGAAGTAGCTCGCCGTCAGCATGAACGGCTTCCACAGCCGAGGCCGTGGCATCAGCGCCCACGACAGCGCCATCACGACCAGGAAGAACACGGCGAACTCGATCGTCGGGAAGACCACGCGCACCGCCCTCGTCGCCACCGGTAGCCGCCATCACCTTACTCAAAGTGACGTTAAGAACGCGGATGGCGACGATCGGTGTGACGGCTCGGGAATGGCGAGGCCCGGCGCGGCGGCAGCTGCGCTCACATGCCGGGCTTGACCACCATGAGGTACACGATGGCGATCCAGCAGGCGGTGGTGATCAGTCCGGTGAGCGCGAGCCACGGGAGGCGGTGGCGGGCCGCCATGCCAGTCTGCTCGATCTCGGCCACCGCCGTGGCGACACCGCTGGCCAGGATGGTGACCGTGAGCAGGGTGGCGATCCCCCAAAGGGCGACGGAGCTGGTGATCCAGCCGTCGCCGTAGTGCCGGACGCTGCCGAACGGCCCCTGCCGCACCAGCACCAGCCCCAGCCCGACGACCCCCAGCGACGCCGCGCCCGCCACCCGCAGCAGCAGCGGCGCCGGGCGCAGGAACGGCAGCGCGCGCAGGCCCACGAACGACATCGCGGGCAGGCAGAGCCCGGCGAGGGCCAGCGGGCTGATCACGAACATCGCGCCGACGATGTGCAGGACCAGAACCAGTCCGTATGGCCCACTGTGCGGCATGCGCACGACGCTACCGACCGCCCGCGCGAGCGCGCGCCCGACCCCCGGCGCCGGAACGGGCGGCGGTGCCGGGACGGGCGGCGGTGCCGGGACGGGCGGCGGTGCCGGAACGGGCGGCGGTGCCGGGACGGGCGGTTTCGCCCGTCCCGGCCGCCGTCACAGGCCGATCGCGTGCTGGTAGAGGCCCTGGATCTCGGGTCCGAACCAGGTGCCGTAGATCGTGCCGGGATCGCCGGCGTAGGCGTAGCTGACGACCGAGTCGACGGTGCCGGTGCCGCCGGCGAGTCCGGTGACCCAGGCACCTCCGCTGGCACCGGCGGTCATCGCGCACGCGACGCCGAGCGACGTGCCGCCGTTCGGGTCCGGCCGCGGGCTGCCGGAGCACGACATCAGCGTGGCGCCGTCGTAGGGCGGCAGCTTCGGGTAGCCGAGCACCGTCTGCGGCTGCCAGCCGGTCCCGAACCCGATCGGCAGGCCGCCGCCCGTCACCGCCCCGAGCGTCTGGCCACCGAGCGGCCGGAAGGCGGCGAAGCCCGCGTCCTGGTCGAAGTCCTGCTGGTAACTCCAGGCGTTGGTGACGGTCAGCTGCCGGGCGTGCCAGACGCCGTACGGCGTGGTGCCGTTCGCGTAGCCGGGGATGAAGATGACGTTGGACGCGAACCCGCCGGCCGCTGCGCCCTCGTGCAGGCAGTGCCCGGCCGTCAGCACCAGGTCGCCGCCGGGGCTGTTGACCACCGTGCCGGAGCAGGCGTAGTCGACACCGCGGATCGTGCTGAACAGCGCGCCCTCTGCCCGGGCCGCGAGCCCGCCGCCGTGGTAGGGCACGACGGCGGCGCCCGCGAGCGGGACCCGGTCGTCGTCCCCGGTGCCCGGCCCGGTGCGCTCGGCGACGTCGCCGTCCACGGCCCGTGCCCGGCGATCCGCCGTCCAGTAGCTCGCCAGCTCCTCGTCGGACTGTGACTGCGGCTGGGAGGCGACCGGCGCCGCTGGGGCCCCGCCGTCGCTCGGCTCGGCGCCCGCGCCCGCCGGCCCGGGCGACGGCGGGCCCGAAGGCGATCCGTGCAGGAGGAGCGCGACGGCGACGAGGGCGCAAAGGGTGACGCCGGCGAGCCAGCGCCGCCGGCGACGGGCGGCCTCGCGTCCCGTGGCGCAGCGCGCGGCGGGACCGTCGGCGCGGCGGCCGTGGCGGTCCCGCCGGCGCCCGGCCGGCCGCTGGGCCGCCGGCGGACGCGGGCCGCCGGGCCCGTGCCGCTCATGCCGGCTGCCCGGACGGCGTCCCGCGCGGGCGCCAGGCCGGCGCAGACCGCGGCGCTGGCCCGGTCTGGACTGTTGGGCGCCGGACGATGCGGCGGCGCCGTCTTCTTCCAGGGTCGACGAAGACCCCACCCCGATCTGTGAAGACATGGCTGCGGACGGTAGCAGCGGCGGTGAGCGTCCCCGCGCTTCGAACGGGCTGGGCCAGCCCGGGCAGCGGGGGCGCTCGGGGGCCCAACCCCAGCCAGGCCCCCAACCTGGGTCAGGTCGTGGGGTCCTGCGCCGACGGCGGTCGGGATCGCTCCTCGTCGGCCCGGGACCCGACCGGCCGGGTCAGCGCGCGGGCCGGCGACCGCCGCGGGAGCGCAGGTAGTCGTGCACGACGTACTGGTCGAGCGCGTTCGGGTCGGGGGAGAGCACCCGGCCGCCGTTGCGCCGGGCCATCTCCTCGACGAAACGCACCAGCCGCGGCTCGGTGTCCAGCATGAAGACGTTGATCCCCACGCCGCGCTTGGTCAGCCGGTCGACCTCGGCGAGCGTCAGCTCCAGCGTCTCCGGCATCGGCGGCCACGAGAACGCCGGCGTCCCGTCGCGCAGCAGGTGCGCCGTGGGCTCGCCGTCGGTGACGACCATGACGACCGGCTCCGAGTCCGGGTAGCGGGACAGCAGCCGGCCGGCGATCAGCAGGGCGTGCTGCAGGTTCGTGCCCTGCACCATCTCCGAGTCCAGCCCGGCCAGCTCCACCGGGCGCAGCTCCCGGGCGTAGTCGGAGAAGCCGATCAGGTGGATCTTGTCCTGCGGGAACTTGGTCGTCACCAGGGTGTGCAGGGCAAGTGCGGTCGACTTCGCGATCCCCCAGGTGCCCCGCAGCGCCATCGAGTACGACAGGTCGACGAGCAGGCAGACCGCCGCCGAGGTCCGTCGCTCGGTCTCCGCGACGGCGAAGTCCTCGACCTTCAGCCGGATCGACGCGCCCGTCCCGATGGGCCGGGGCGCCCCCGCCGAGGCCGTGCGCAGCACCGCGTTGCGCACGGTCCGCACCACGTCGAGCGGCTGCGTGTCGCCGAACTCCCACGGACGGGTCGTTCCGATCAGCTCACCAGCCGCGCCGGCGTCGGTCTGCGCGTGGTCGCCGCGGGTGCCGGACGAGATCTGGCGGAAGATCCTGGCCAGCGCCGTCTGGCCGATCCGGCGGACCGCTCGCGGCGTCAGCTCCAGGCGTCCGGAGCGGCGGGTCAGGAAGCCGGCGCGTTCCAGCTCGCGCTCGATCTGCTGGAGCTGGCGCAGGTCGTCAACGGCGGAGCGACCCAGCGCGGCGGCGATCGCGTCCTGGTCGACGTCGTCGAGCGACGCCCCAGGGTAGTCCTGGCTGAGCGCGGCGGCCAGCTCGTCGAGCTCTGCCAGCTCCTCCAGGGCCGACGTCGCGTCGCCGAGACCCATCCCGGCGCCGCCGCCGCGCGGGTCGCCGAAACCGTTCGCCCGGCCGCCGGGACGCATGCCCCAGTTGAGGTTCGGCCGAGCGGCCCGCAGGGCGTCGCCGAGCTGCCCGAGCTCGTCGGCGAGGCCCATGTCCTCGACGGCGGACGCCATCAGCTCGGCCAGCTCCTGGCGCTGCTTCGGGGACAGTCCGGCGAGCAGCCGGGCGGCCGCGGCGGAGCGCCGGGCCAGCGTGTCGATGAGCTCGTCGAGGTCGGCCGGCTGCTCGGGGAAGAACTCGCCGAACTCGCGCATGAACTCGCGGAACGCCTCGTCGGTGTCCTCGCCGCGGCCGTCCTGGGCGAGCAGTTCGTTGAGCGCGCGAACCATGTCGCGGACCCGGCCCATGTCCTCGGGCGTCGCGCCGGCCAGCGCCTCCTTCATCCCGCGAAACTGCGAGTCCAGCACCTCGCGGCGCAGAAGGTCGGCGATCTGGTCGTAGGTCTCCCGGGCCTGCTCGGAGCGCCAGTCGTAGTCGGCGAGGTCCCGCACGGCCCGGGCCGGGTCGCTCGGCAGCGCGTCCAGCTCGGCCTCGCGCATCCGCGCCTCGTCCGACGGGTCGGGGAACAACGCCGCCCGCTCCTGGCCGATCGCCGTGTCGAGCAGCCGGCGGACCTCCTGCAGCGTGCCGTCGAGCCGGCCCCGGGAGCGCACCTCGCGGCGGTGCCGGTCGACCGCGCGGCGCAGGTCGTCGAGCCCGCGCCGCCCGTTCATGCCGCGGCGCAGCAGCGAGTCGAGGGCCTCGCGGGGGGTGCGCCCGTCGAGTACCTGGCGGGACATCTCGTCGAGGGCGTCGGTGGCGGCGAACGGGAAGTCCAGCGGGTCGGGCCCACCCGCCCAGGGGCCATAGCGGAACTCGTTACTCACCGTGTCATCCCGTGCCTCTCCGGGCCGTGCCTCGCCCGCAGCCCCCGGCGCAGCCCGCGGCGCGGGTGAGCCTGGGACTTCGGGTGCTTCGTCCTGCTCGCCGGCCCCCGAGGTCCGACCCCGCCGCGGTGTGGGCCACCGCGGCGGAGCCGCTCACGATCAGCCGCCGTAGACCGTCCGGCCGGGGAGTTCCTCCTTGGCCAGCCGGCGGTTGAGGTGCAGCCCCTCCATCGCCAGCTCCAGCGCGGCGGCGGCGAGCCCCGGGGACTCGGCCCCGTCCACGCCGAGCTTGGTCAACATGCCGGCGAGGCCGGGAACCGGGCCGACCCGGCGTAGCAGCTCGGCGGCGGTCACCAGGTCGCCGGTCTCGACCGGGCCGTCGGCGTCGAACCGCTTCTGCAGCCCGGCGAGGTCCGTCCCGGCGAGCCGCGCCCGGAACGTCTCGGCCACCGCGCGGCGCAGCAGGTGGGTGAGGATCTCGTCCTCCCGGCCCTCCTCCAGCGCCTCGAACTCGACCTTGCCGCGCACCGCGGGCACGATCGAGGCCAGGTCGACGACCCGGGCCGTCGGGACGTCCTCCCCGGTCAGCGCCGCCCGGCGGACCGCGGAGGCGGCGACGGTCTCCGCCGCGGCGACCGCGAGCCGGGCCGACACGCCGGAGCGCTGGTCCACCTGCGGGGCGTCCCGGACGAGCCGGGTGAAGCGGGCGACGATCTCGATCAGGTGGTCCGGCAGCGCGGGCGTGCCCAGCGGGGAGCCCGCCCAGGCCAGCACCGCCTCCTGGCGGATGAGGCGCAACTCGTCGTCGAGGCGCAGCGGGTAGTGGGTGCGCACCTCGGCGCCGAACCGGTCCTTGAGCGGGGTGATGATCCGGCCGCGGTTGGTGTAGTCCTCCGGGTTCGCGGAGGCGACGAGCAGCAGGTCGAGCGGCAGCCGCAGCAGGTAGCCGCGGACCTGGATGTCGCGTTCTTCCAGCACGTTGAGCAGCGCCACCTGGATGCGCTCGGCCAGGTCCGGCAGCTCGTTGACGCTGAAGATGCCGCGGTTGCAGCGGGGAACGAGGCCGTAGTGCACCGTCTCCGGGTCGCCCAGGGTACGGCCCTCGGCGACCTTCACCGGGTCGACGTCGCCGATCAGGTCGCCGACGCTGGTGTCCGGGGTGGCGAGCTTCTCCCCGAAGCGGTCCTCGCGGTGGCGCCAGACCACCGGCAGCTCGTCGCCGAGCTCCGCGTGCAGCGAGCGGCACCGCCCGCAGACGGGCGTGAACGGATGGTCGTTGATCTCGCAACCGGCCACGGCCGGCGACCACTCGTCGAGCAGGCCGACGAGTGTGCGGATCAACCGGGTCTTACCTTGGCCGCGCTCGCCGAGGAAGACGATGTCGTGGCCGGCGAGCAGCGCGCGCTCCACCTGCGGGAGGACCGTGTCGTCGAAGCCGACGATGCCGGGGAACCGATTCTCGCCGCTGGCCATCCTGGCGAGCAGGTTGTCCCGCAGCTCCGTGCGCACGGGCCGGGGGACGTGCCCGGACGCGCGCAGGGCTCCCAGCGTCGTGGGGGCCGGCGACGAGCCCGGCTCCTGCGCCGAGCCCGAAGCCGCCGCCGGATCGGCGGGGCCGAGCCGGGAGGCACGAGTGCCGACCCGGGCGGACCGCGACTGGGCGGCCGGGGGCGGGGTGGGACGGGGCGGGACCGGCAGATCTACCACCCCACCGACGCTACCGCCCGCCTACGACTCCGCCAGCCCGGTTCCCAAACTCACCCCGAATCCGCTCGCCCTCGCTGGGCCGCCGCTCGGCGCGCAGGCCGCCACCCGGTGCGTCGGCGGGAACCCCCTCAAAACCGCAGGTCACGCCCGGGCCGCGCGCGCCGGCGGCGGCGTCAGTGCGCGTACGGAGCGATGGAGATGATCTCGACGGAGGCGCCGCGGCCGTTCGGGAGGGTGTATGTCACCTTTTCCCCGGCCTTGTGGCCGGTGACGGCGCCGCCGAGCGGGGACGCGGGGGAGAAGACCTCGATGGCCGTGCTGTGGTCCTCACGGCTGCCGATGAGGAAACGCTCGGTCTCCTTCTCGCCCGGGAACCGGACCTCGACGATCATGCCGGGGCCCGCGACACCGGCGGTGCCCGCCGCCGGCTCGCCCACCTTGGCGTCCCGCAGCAGGTCGGTGAGCTGGCGGATGCGGGCCTCCTGCTTGCCCTGCTCCTCCTTCGCGGCGTGGTAGCCGCCGTTCTCCTTCAGGTCGCCCTCCTCGCGGGCGGCCTCGATCTTGTTGGCCAGCTCGGTGCGGCCGGTCGTCGTGAGGTAGTCGAGCTCGGAGCGAAGCCGGTCGTAAGCCTCCTGGGTGAGCCAGGTCTGCTGGGTCACGCGTCACGCTCCTCGTGGCAAAAGCAAATGCTCAGTTTATCAGGAAGATCTACAAGTTCACCTGCAAGATCGCGTCCGTACGCTGCGCACATCCATCCCGTGGAGGACGGTGATGGGGCGGCCCCCGGCGTCCGGACACCTGCCTGGTCGGCATTACCGCCCCGGCAGGAACCCCGTCGGCCCCATCCCCAGGTCCGGGAACGGTGACACTGACGGTCACACGACGCCTGCCCTGTGTGCCAGGACGGTCGGCGTCGACGCCGCGCCGGGCCGAGGGACTGCACTGTCTCCAGGGCGCGTGCGCGGACGGTGCATTGTGCCACGGCGTTCGGTGACTTTTCCATAACGAACGTGAACTTGGCCACGCCGGTT